>Ga0315907_10005463_pt1 | contig 13819 bp, 15 predicted proteins | sample LakEriMetagenome_3_FD_203525 | JGI IMG/M metagenome (GOLD analysis project Ga0315907, IMG submission 203525) | Freshwater fungal communities from buoy surface, Lake Erie, Ohio, United States - Buoy 12 MA123 | ecosystem: Environmental > Aquatic > Freshwater > Lake > Lake biofilm | place: USA...
ACCGCCCAGGCTTTGAGGGCGCGAAATTCATGTGCAGCCCGGCACCACGCAGCCGCGCAGAACATGAACGCGTGTGGGAAATGATCAGGCGCGGCACCTTGGATGTGATTTCATCCGATCACTGCGCCTTTTCCTTTGAAGGTGATCGCGGCAAGCGTCAGAATGGTTCGGATGCAGTATTCCGCGATATTCCAAACGGTATTCCGGGCTTCACCGCGCGCCTGCCGATCATTTTCAGCGAGGGTGTGTCCAAGGGGCGCATCAGCCTGGATGAATTCGTGCGCCTGACCAGTACTAATCCGGCGCGTCTAATGGGTTTGGCGCCGCGCAAGGGCGCCATTGCGGTTGGCGCGGATGCGGATTTGGCGCTTTGGGATCCGAAAAAGAAAGTCACCATCACCAATGCGCTGATGCAGCACGCGATTGATTACACCCCTTACGAGGGGATGGAGGTCACGGGATGGCCAGTCATGACCATTCGTCGTGGTGAGGTGGTCATGCGCGATGGCAAGGTACAGGCGGAACCTGGCACCGGGCGCTTCCTGCCGCGCGGGCCCTACGCCATGATCAGGCCGCGCGGGATCACGCCTGATGGGTTCGATCCCGCGCCGCCGCCTGCGGCGTAAGGGGCGCGATCCTTGCACCGGCGCCGTGCCCCGCCCATCTGCAAGCCATGCCCGATAGCCTGATCATTCGCCCCGATCCTGCCGACCCGCGCTTGACGCGCCGTGTCACCGGGCGTGATCATACGGGGGCTGCGATTGAAGCCAGCGTCACCGTCGAACGCCCGCTCACGCTATTCCTCAATGGCCAGGAAATCGTCACCATGATGACGATTGGCGACCGGCCAGAGGATTTGGCGCTCGGCTATTTGCTCAATCAGGGCATGCTGCATGCAGATGATGACGTGACCGGCGTTGATTATGATGATGATCTGGCTGTCGTGATTGTGCGCACGGCGCGGCGGACGGATTATGAGGAAAAGCTGCGGAAGAAAACCCTCACCTCAGGCTGCGCCCAGGGCACGGCTTTTGGTGATCTGATGGAAGGTTTTGCGGAAGCGAAACTGCCGCGCGCGGAACTCCGCACGTCTTGGCTTTATCGCCTGCTGCATCGGATCAATTCCCTACCGACACTTTATCTGGAAGCCGGCGCCATTCATGGTTGTGCGCTGTGTCGGCAGGATGAACCGCTGGTCTATATGGAAGATGTCGGGCGCCATAACGCGGTGGATAAGATCGCGGGCTGGATGTTCCGCAACAAGGAAGCGCCTGGCGATAAGATTTTCTACACCACCGGGCGGCTCACGTCCGAGATGGTGATCAAGACCGTACGCATGGGCATTCCCATCCTTGTCTCACGCTCCGGCTTTACCGCCTGGGGTGTGGAGCTTGCGCGCGAAGCGGGCGTGATGCTGATCGGGCGCTGCAAGGGCAAGCGGTTTGTGGCACTCGCGGGCGAGGATCGCATTATCTTCGATGCTGATCTTCGTTACGTTGAAGAAGAAAGTGCCAAGCATTGGCGGAAGAACAGTGCTGAGGCGGAACGCGATGGCGGCTGAAACGTTGGGTCTCGTGCTGGCGGGCGGGCTCGCGCGGCGCATGGGGGGCGGGGATAAGCCGCTGCGCCTGCTCGGTGGGCGGCCTTTGCTGGATCATGTGCTGGCGCGCATCACGCCGCAGGTTGCGGCCGTGGTGCTGAATGCCAATGGCGATCCTGCGCGCTTCGCTGGTTTTGGCCTGCCGGTGGTGGCGGACCCGTTGCCGGATCACCTCGGGCCGCTTGCGGGGATTCTGGCCGGGCTTGAATGGGCGGCCGAGCATCGGCCGGATCTCGCCTGGGTGGCCTCAATCCCTGGGGATTGCCCCTTCATCCCAGGCGATTTCGTGGCGCGGTTGCATGCGGCGCGGGGGGCAGCGGCGGTACCCATGGCCGCAGCATCCTCGGACGGGCAAAGCCACCCGCCGGCCGCGCTTTGGCCTGTTGCGCTCCGCGGCGAATTGCGCGCCGCGCTTTTGGCCGGGGAGCGCAAGATAGACCGTTGGACGGCGCGTTTCGGCTGCGTCGATGCCACCTGGCCGGCCACCCCCTATGACCCGTTTTTCAACGCCAATGCGCCCGAGGATTTGGCGGAGGCCGAGGAAATCTTGCAAATCAGCCTATCCCAAGGCATAAGCCCCTAAAGGCTAAGTTCCGGGGAGAACAGCAATGAACGGCATCATCAGCGGCGTCTGCATCGCCATCGTCATCGCCATTGGCGCGGCGATTTATTTGGACCGCAACGTCCAGCAATCTGCTGAGGTCGCTTTCGCCACCACCGGCGTCCGGTTGTGATCATCCGGCGCGGGGTTTTGTTCATCGCCTTGGCGCTGGCTGCCTGCGCCGAAGCCCCAGCCCCCGCGCCCAGCACGCCTTCAGCGCCGCGCGCGGCAGCAAGCCCAGCGCCAACCCCTTCCAACCTGCCCGTCACTGGTCAGGCGGGTACCGAGCGTGCCATGTCCACGCTGCAACAGGAACTGGACCAGGACCGCGCTGAGGAAAAACTTCGCAGCTATGATCCCCATGCGCAGCATCAGGACCTTTCCCCGCCGCGCACCCCTTATGAAATCGGCGCGAATACGCGGCTGCCGACCAGGCGTTAGGTTTTGGTATCGTCCCGCTTCGCCCGCTCCGCCTCGCGCAAATAATCCTCAGTCGTTTTCGTCACTGGCCTGGGCGCGCCGGCGTAAGGATCAATCCCGCCATTCGTTGCTTCCAAAACGCGGCAATCTTCGCATAGGTCCAATACGGCCTGCCGCGCTGGGTCGGCGAACATCCAATGCGCCGAAAGCTTCGCCTTCACCCGCGCAATGGATGCTTTCGTGCCAAACAGCTTGTTGCAGCGCGGGCAGGCGGCGGGCTCTTCGGCCTTCACCACCTGGGCTTGCGCGGCCTCGGGCGCGAAATTCAGCCGCGGTTCCAGCGTAATCACCTTCTCCGGGCAGGTTGCGGCGCAAAGCCCGCATTGCACGCAGGCATCTTCCAAAAAGCGCAATTCCGGCCGGTCAGGATTGGCGCTGAAGGCGCTGGTCGGGCAGACGCTGGTGCAGGCAAGGCAAAGCGTGCAGCCCGCCTGTTCTACGCGGGCCAGCCCAAAAGGCGCCTTCTCAGGCAGGGCAACCATAGCAACGCGTGCCCCCGCCGCTTCCCGCAAAGCACGGAAGCCTTGCTGCGCCATCTCCCTCGGGCTGCCCAAAGCCTCAAACCGCGCTGGCGCGAAACCAAGCGCCATGCGGGGCAGGGCGGCCAAGGCCTCACCCATTGAGAACGGATCATCGGTTTCCAGAAGTGCAGCACGCGGCACGGGGGCGGCCATCCCAAGCCCGTCCAGCACCGCCGCAGCGTAATCAATGTTGCGAAGCACGCCATCCACGCCATGCCCGCGCTTGGCCGGCGCCAGCAGCCGTACCGCCGCTGCGCCCCAGGCAAAGGCGCCAGCTAAAACCGCGATATCAAGCGACGAAACCTCATTCACCCGCAGCGGCAGCACCCGCGCTGGCAAGCCATCGCCATGCCGGGCGAGCGCATCAATCAACGCCTCGCCATGGGCCTCATCATGGAACAGCACCACCGGCGCCTCACCGCCCGCATCGGCATAGCTCAGCAGCAAACGCCTGAGGCGGCGCAGCAAAGCCTGGGTCGGCGGCAGCGCATAGGTCGCGGCACCCGTCGGGCACACGGCGGCACAAGCGCCACAGCCTGCGCAAATCTCCGCACTGATCACCACCTGGTCCTTGAGCGGACCCACCCCCGCCGTAATCGCGCCGGTCGGGCAAAGATCCAGGCAGCGTCGGCAGCCTTCGCGCTTGTTGCGCGCATGGGCGCAAAGCTTGCCGTCGAAACTCACGAAACGCGGCTTGTCGAAACTGCCGACCAGCTCGCCCGCCGCGACAATGGCGCGCTCCAGCGCCGCCGCATCGGTGGGATCGGCGCGCAGATACCCCTGCCGCACCTCATGCGCCGGAAAGAGCGGCGCTCCGCCGGTCAGATCCAGGATGATATCCGCCCGGCTGACCGCGCCATCCTTGCCCTTGCCCCAGGCATAAGCGGCGCGGGAAGATGGGCTCGGCGCCGCCGCGCCATCCACGGTGATTTCAAAAGCGCCAAGATAGCCGCTGGCCGCGCGCGCCCGCCCGCGCATCACGGGAAATTCCGCCTGACGCGGCGGCGCCACCGGTACCTCCCCGGTCAGCAGCACCGTGATGTCGAGCTTTTCCTGCAAGCGGGCGGCGGCGGTCAGCGCTACCTCATCCCGGCCCAGCACCAGGGTGATGCCGTTGCTTTGAAGGCTGACCAGGGGGATTTCTGGCATCGGCTCGGCGGCGGCGGCGATCAGCGCGGCCATTTTTGGCCCGGCCTGCTTGCCCTCAGTGGACCAGCCGGCGGTCTCACGGATATTGACGAAAAGCGGGGCGGCGGCGCCGGCGGCCTCGGCTTCTTGTACGAAAAGCGGCGCCTGGGCGGTGCAGGCGATGGTGAGTGGCCGGCCGGTAGCGAGTGCGGCTTCAAAGCGATCCAGCTGGGCCATACAAAGCTGCTCGGCGCCGCGGATTTCAACGCCAGCGCCGCAGCCACGCGCCAGGGCCTTGCCATCCAGCAGCATGGTATCTTCGCAGCTACACACAAGGGCGATCCGCCCCTTTTCCTCGCCCATGATGTTCTGTCCTACCCCCCGGCTGTGAAGACCGCTTGGCGCGGCTTATATGGCACCCAAGACAAGCTGACGAGGGATGAGGCCAGGGGTGGTTGAGGATTTACCCGCATTGCCAAGCGTTTTCACGCCGATCATCGCGCTGCGCGAGGGTGGCGATGCCTTGGCGCATGCCTGCGCCCTGGCCCCGGAAAAGGGCGCCGGCACGCTGGTTTGGGTGCGGTCCTGGGCGCGGGCGGAAGCCGCCCTGGTGCTGGAACCGGAAGAAGCCTTGCCCGCCGCGCGGCTGGCGCTCCATGCCGCGAGTATCGCTCTGGCTGATGCGCTTGGCGCCTATGGCCCGCCTGATATCCCGCTGATCTTCGATTGGCCCAATACGCTCCGCCTGAATGGTGCCCTGGTCGGGCAGACCCGCCTTGCCCTGCCCGCCGGGACCCCGCCGGATGGCACGCCCCCCTGGCTGGTTGTTGGGATGGAACTCCGCTTTGCCGAATATGCCGATGCAGAACCCGGCGAACGCCCAGACCGCACATCGCTGCTGGCGGAGGGCTATGATGATCTGACCCCCGCGCTGCTGGTTGCTGCCTGGGCGCGGCATTTCATGGCGACGGTCGCGGATTGGCAGGGGCGCGGCTTCAAAACCCTGGCCGAGCGCTATCTGGCGCGGCTCGACCCCAAGCTTGGCGCCGGCGCGCGGCGCGGCATTGCGCCCACCAGCGGCGATCTGGTCCTTGAAGGCGGGACAGGGCGCGAAACGCTTTCCTTGGCAGAGGCCCTGGCATGACCCGGTTGCCCCGCACCATCCGCCTTGATGCCTCAGACACCGTGATTTTCGACCAGGCCGCCGAGCCCGGCGAATGGGCCGTGCCGGGCGGGTTTTCCTTTTGGGATGAAGACACAGCGCAAATGTCCGGCAAGCGCCGGCAAGCCTTTCGCGGCGGCTTTCTTGGCCTTGGCAGCTTTGGCTGGGCGACACTGGTGGAAGTGGCGGAAGCCAGTGCCGCAGACCGTGAAGCTGCGCTTTCCGCGCTTGCCGCGCATATCCATCTGGTCCATGGCGCGCCGGATGAGGCAGCGGCCCGCGCCGCGGCTGAGGAGGAATTGGCCTTTGCCGAACAGCTTTGTGATCACCCGCCCGGCACGGTGCTCGCCTTGACGCGCAGCATTGAAGGCGGCGAACAGCGCGAACGCTTCCGCACGCTCCATCTGCGCGCCGAACAGCATCGCAGCTTTGAAAGGCTGCCAGTTTTCGCCAGCGTGGAGACCCATGGGGAGGATGATGATGAACCCATCCTCCGCCCTGATCTGACCAAAATCGGGAAGCGCGACGCATGAGTGCCATGCTCTCCCCCGGCGATTTCTGGGTCGCTTCCGGGCACCATTTATGTGAGGCCGCGCCGCATGGCCGCCTGCGCGCGACACCAGACTTGTGGCGCGCCTTCCTCGCCCGGCCTGAATTGGTGCCGCCAGACGAAGCCTGCGCCGCTGAAGTGGCGCTGCATGCCACGCTTTTGGCCGAACCCGAACAGGCAGTCGATGCCGCGCGCATCGCCACCCTTGCCGATGCTGACGCGCAGGAAAATTGGCGGCATTTTCTGGGCTTTCGGGATCGCGTTTCTGCTGCGCCCAGCCTGGAAGAAGCCTGGATCGCGCTGTATCGGGGTGACGTCGGCGGGATCCCGCCGATCTTTCTGCAAATGCTGACGCATCTCGTCGCCCGCGCCGCGATGGAGGGGGAGGGCGATCCCTTCGCACTCCGCGCCGCTGAGCTTTTCTATCGCCCGCAACGCGCCGCCATCAATCAGGGCTCGCTCCTGCTGGCGGATGAGGAAGTGCTGGACATGCGCGGGCGCGATGGCGGGTTTGGTGCGCTTGGCCAATTGCTGGTCGAAGCCGGTGCGCCGCCACGAGAAATTGAGATTGATGTGCTGTCCGACAGCAATGCCCATCTCTATCATGGGCGCTCAGACGCGCATGATTTCGCGCTGGACATTGCGGAAGGCCGGCCTGGCCAGCAGGGGCTCGCGCGTGCCATCACGCGTTTCATCCGGCATTTGTTTGGTGAGGAAGTGACGATCCGCGCGGTGCCCACCATCGAAGATCGCGATTGGCGTTGGCATATCGGGCTTGATACGGAAGCCACATCCATCACCAATGATCTATGGCAGGGCAAGAAGGTGGCGCAGGCGCGGCTGGCGCGCATTCTCTGGCTCGGCGTGCTGGAATTCGCCAATCCGGCGCGTGTGCTGCCGCGCGTGGCGGGCAAGCCGATCTATTTGGCGCTCGCCATGGATGCGGCCAATCGGCTGCGCATGAAGCCGCAAAACCTGGTGGCCGGCCTGCCGCTCCTGACGGCGGAGAAGGGCGCATGAACCTGATCATCCCCGGCACCGTCACCATTCCCGTTGGCGTGGTGGTGGAACGCCGCCCTGGCATCACGCCATGGGCGGATTATGCCTGGCACGCGGTGGAGGTTTTGGAAGATGCGCCCGCCTTGCCCGCCTGGACCCTGATGCGCGAAGAAGCCGGGCGCAGTCTGTTCTTTGCCGGCAATGCAGACGTGGCTTTGCACCCAACCGATACCGATAATTACAAGCACAATCTGGAAAGCAGCAGCCCCAGCATCTGGGTGGTGCTGCGCCCGGTTGAGACTGCGCCGGGCTTCGCCCTGCAACGCGTGACGGTGGATGCCGGTGAGGCGCATCTTTACGCCGACTCGGGTTCCGATCTGATGGAGGCCGTGCCACTGCCCCCCGGCATTCGCGCCGCGCTGGAAGCCTTTGTGGCGGAACATCACCGCGACCGCGGCTTTCATAAGCGCAAGCGCGACAAGGCCGAGCTTGACGGGCTTGGCCGGCGCAGCCGGGTGGATGGCCCATGAGCGAGGAAGGGGAGGGGTTTCTCTCACGCTGGTCGCGCCGCAAGCGCGCCGTGCTGGAAGGCCGCGCGCCCGAGGAAGCTGCGCCGCCCACCCCGCTTGAGGCGACGCCCGAGGCGCTGCCGCCCGCCGAGCCTGAGGATGATTTCGACCCGGCCAGCCTGCCGCCAATCGAAAGCCTGACCCTGGAGAGCGACTTCAAGGCCTTTTTGCACCGCAAGGTGCCCTTGGAACTGCGCTCCGCCGCGCTTCGCCGCGCCTGGAGCCTTGACCCCTCCATCCGGGATTTCATTGGCCCGGCGGATTACGCCTGGGATTACAATGCGCCGGATGGCGTGCCGGGCTTTGCGCTGGAATTGGGCGGGGATGCGATGAAGCTGCTGTCCCATGCGCTGGGCCTCGATGCCCCGGCCCCTAAGCCCGATTCGGCCAAGCCTGAGGCAACCCCGGCGGAGCCCGCTGCCCTGGCTGAGGCCCCGCCAATTGAGGCAGCGCCCGAACCCCCTGGGCCCGCCATTGCCGAGGCCATGCCTGAGCCAGAGGCAGCGCCGGGGCCCCTGGCGCCGCGCCCCCGCCGCCATGGCAGCGCCCTGCCAGTGTAAATTTTTCTAGACAAAAATACTGTCAATGTCAGACCATGTAACTCGCCTATTGCATTTTGATACGCAATTTGAGTACAAGACTCGGAGAATGGGGTTGGCTTTTCTCCTTTGAATAACTGGAATGATATCGGTTCGTCACCGTCCTGTTATTTCACTGAGCGGGGATCAAGGCTACGCCGGATGATAAATTAGACGTGAGGAGGTAACGGCCGGAATGCGGCCCATGACGCAGCAAGATCAGGCACAAGATGCCATGGCCACCGAAAGGGCGCGGCTTTTCGCGCTGCTCGGTCGTTTGCTGGTCGCTGCCCCGGACGCCAATCTGCTCGCTGCGCTGGCCGCCCTACCGGGCGATGCCTCCCCGCTTGGCAAATGCTACCGCGCGCTGGCCGAAGCCGCCGCCGCCACCGATGCCGTGCGGGTAGAGCGCGAATTCCACGATCTGTTCATCGGCCTCGGGCGCGGCGAATTGCTGCCCTTCGCTTCCTATTACATCACGGGCTTTTTGCATGAACGCCCGCTGGCGGATTTGCGCGGGGACCTCGCGCGGCTCGGCATTGAACGCGCTGATGGCGTGGCCGAGCCCGAGGATCACATTGCATCCGAATGCGAAAGCTTTGCTGGGCTGCTTTCCGGCGTATTCCCAGGTGGTGCCGCGGCGGCCGAGGCGTTTTTCGCCCGCCATCTCCGCCCCTGGGCGGGGCGCTTCTTTGCGGATCTGGAAGCGGCGGAAGCCGCGAAGTTTTACCGCGCCGTCGGCGCGCTGGGCCGCATGGCCATTGAGGTTGAATTGGCGGCGCAGGAACTGCCCGTTTGATGTTTTTTGCTGGGAGGTATGGATATGAGTGCTGATGACAAACAAGTGGCACAACGCCGCGGCTTTCTGAAGACCCTGGGCCTCGCAGGCGGTGCTGCGGTGGCAGCAACGGCGGCTGAAGCCTCAACGCCGCTGCGCGCTGATGCCGTGCCGGCAGGGACGGCGCGGAAGGAAGGCCAGGCAGATCGGCTGAAGGCCCGCTATCAGGCCAATAGCCCGCATGTGCAGGCTTTCTATCGCACCAATCGTTCCAGCGACACATAAGAAGGGAAAAATCCCATGCTGATCAAACGCACCGATGGCAAGGCCGCCAAGCAGCGCCTTGCTTCCGCCTATCAGGGGCTTTCCGCCGGTGGGTTGGACCGCCGCGCCTTTCTGCGACAGGCCGGGCTTGGCGGGGCAGGGCTGGCGGCACTTGGCGCCATTCCGCTTTCCACCATGCGTCCTGCCGAAGCGGGGCCGATGGATCGTTCAAAGCCCGTGCAGCGCGTGAAGAATATCTGTACGCATTGTTCGGTCGGCTGCACCGTGATTGCCGAAGTGCAGAATGGCGTTTGGGTCGGGCAGGAACCCGCTTGGGGATCGCCGATCAATCGCGGCACGCATTGCGCCAAGGGCGCTTCGGTGCGCGAATTGGTCCATGGCGACCGGCGCATCAAATATCCGATGAAGCTGGTGAACGGCCAATGGCAGCGCATGTCCTGGGACAATGCGATGACCGAAATTGCCGACAAGCTGATGGAAACCCGTCAGAAAAGCGGGCCGGATGCCACCTTCTGGCTGGGCAGCGCGAAATTCTCCAATGAAGGTGCGTATCTGTATCGCAAATTTGCGGCCTTCTGGGGCACGAATAACGTGGATCACCAGGCGCGCATCTGCCACTCCACCACGGTCGCCGGAGTGGCCAATACCTGGGGTTATGGCGCGCAGACCAATTCCTATAACGACATCCGCAATTCGAAAACCATGATCATCATGGGCGGCAATCCGGCGGAAGCACATCCGGTCAGCCTGCAACATGTATTGTCCGGCAAGGAACAGAATCGCGCCAATCTGATTGTGATTGACCCGCGCTTCACCCGCACGGCGGCGCATGCCAATGAATATGTGCGCATCCGCCCGGGCACCGATATTCCGGTGATGTGGGGCATGCTGCACCACATCTTCGCCAATGGCTGGGAAGACAAGGAATTCATCCGCCAGCGCGTGCATGGCATGGATGAAATCCGCGCCGAGGTCGCGAAATGGACGCCGGCCGAAGTTGAGCGTGTTTCCGGCGTGCCGGGCGCGCAGCTCCGCAAGGTTGCGGAAATGTTCGCGACACAAAAGCCCGCGACGCTGATCTGGTGCATGGGGGCCACGCAAAAGACCGTGGGCACCGCCAATGTGCGCGCCTTCTCCATCCTGCTGCTCGCGACCGGCAATGTCGGGTCGGAAGGCACGGGCGCCAATATCTTCCGCGGCCATTGCAATGTGCAGGGGGCGACTGATTTCGGCCTCGATGTCACGACGCTGCCGGCCTATTATGGTTTGGACGAAAACGCCTGGCGGCATTGGTCGCGCGTTTGGAATGTGCCCTATGAATCCATGGTCGCGCGCTTTGACAGCCCGGCCCTGATGGGCACGCCCGGCATCCCGACCACGCGGTATTTCGATGCCGTGACGCTGCCCAAAGATCAGGTGCAGCAGCGCGACAATTTCAAGGCCATGCTCGTGTTTGGCCATGGCGGCAATACCGTCACGCGCATGCCGGAAGCGGTGAAGGGGCTTGAGGCGCTTGATCTGCTGGTGGTGGCGGACCCGCATCCGACCACCTTCGCGGTCCTCGCGAACCGCAAGGAAAATACCTATCTGCTGCCCATCTGCACGCAGTTTGAATGCGCGGGCAGCCGCACGGCTTCCAATCGTTCCGTCCAATGGGGCGATCAGGTGGTGAAGCCGATTTTCGAGAGTAAGAATGACTATGAGGTGATGTATCGCCTTGCCGGTGCTCTCGATAAGGCTGCTGAAAAGCGCAATATGCCGATCCGCTTCCAGGCTGATCTGTTCAAGGGCATTGAAGTGCGCGGCCAGGAACCGGTGCCGGAGAGCATCCTGCGGGAAATCAACCGGGGCGCGATCAGCACGGGTTATACGGGGCAATCACCAGAACGCCTGAAGGCGCATATGGCGCATCAGGACAAGTTCGATCTGGTGACGCTGCGCGCCAAGGCGGATGCACCAGCCGAAATCAAGGGCGATTTTTACGGCCTGCCCTGGCCCTGCTGGGGCACGCCGGAAATGCGCCATCCGGGCACGCATATCCTTTACAACACCAACCTTCATGTGAAGGAAGGCGGCGGCACCTTCCGTGCGCGCTTTGGTGTGGAACGCAATGGCGTGACGCTGCTGGCGGAAGGGTCCTATTCTAAGGGCTCGGAAATCACCGATGGTTATCCGGAATTCACCACCGCGGTGATGCAGCGCCTGGGTTGGGACGCTGAATATACGGATGCTGAGCGCGCATCACTCGCGCGGCAGGGTGGCACTGCTTCCTGGGCGACTGATCTTTCCATGGGGATCATTCGCATCACCATGAATCATGGCGTGATGGCTTACGGCAATGCCAAGGCGCGTGCCGTGGCCTGGAACCTGCCCGATCCCGTGCCGGTGCATCGTGAGCCGATCTATACGCCGCGCACGGATTTGATTGCGCAGTATCCGACGCTGCCGGATCGGCGCGGCTTCCGCCTGCCGCATCTGGGGCAAACGGTGCAGAACCGTTCGCATCAGGTGGCGCCGAATTTCCCGATCATCCTGTCTTCTGGGCGCCTGGTTGAATATGAAGGCGGCGGGGAAGAAACGCGGTCCAACAAGTGGCTTGCGGAATTGCAGCAGGATATGTTCGTGGAAATCAATCCGCGCGATGCTGCCGCGCGCAATATCCAGGATGGTGCCTGGGTATTGGTGACGGGTCCGGAAATGCCCGCCGGTAAGTCAACCCGCATGAAGGCTTTGGTGACGGAACGCGTCGGGCCCGGTGTGGCCTGGATGCCCTTCCACTTCGCCGGCTGGTTCATGCAGGAAGACCAAAGGCGCAAATACCCAACCGGTACGGACCCGATCGTGCTTGGCGAAAGCGTCAATGCAGTAACCACCTATGGCTATGACCCGGTGACCTTCATGCAGGAAACCAAGGTCACGCTTTGTCAGATCCGCGCGGCATAAAGGGGGGCAAGAACAATGGCTCGTATGAAATTCCTGTTGGACGCGGAACGCTGCATCGAATGCAATGCCTGCGTCACGGCGTGCAAGAACGAACATGAAGTGCCCTGGGGCATCAATCGCCGGCGCGTCGTCACCATCAATGACGGCAAGCCAGGTGAGCGTTCAATCTCCATGGCTTGCATGCAATGCACGGATGCGCCCTGCGCCGCCGTCTGCCCGGTTTCCTGTTTTTACACCACCGCCGATCAGGTGGTGCTGCATGACAAGGACCTTTGCATCGGCTGCGGCTATTGCTTCTACGCATGCCCCTTCGGCGCGCCGCAATTTCCGCGCCTTGGCAATTTCGGCTCGCGCGGGAAGATGGATAAGTGCACCTTCTGCGCCGGCGGCCCGCAGGCCGACAATACCCAGGCGGAATATATCCAATACGGGTCGAACCGTCTGGCGGAAGGCAAGCTGCCGCTTTGCGCTGAAATGTGTTCGACCAAGGCGCTGCTGGCCGGTGATGGGCAGATCATTGCCTCCATCTATCGGGAGCGTGTGCAGCGCCGCGGCTATGGCACGGGCGCCTGGGGCTGGCGTACTGCCTATCGCGAAACCGTTGCGATCTGAAGGGCGGGCTGAACCATGAAGCTCCGCATCCTTGCCCTGCTTGCCGCGCTGCTAATGGGCGCGGCGGCACCCGTATTGGCGCAAACCGCGCCGCGCGCGCCTTCCATGGCGGAAGAAATGGAAGTGCAGGCGCTGCTACGTGGCAGCCAGATTCAGGGCCGCATCACCATTCCGGATGATCGGGCGGCTACGCTTATTCAGCCCGTCGGGCGCGAATGGCGTGACTTCCATAACTACACGCTCGCCTGGGTGGGTGGCATTGCCGTGCTAGGCATGCTGGCAATCCTGACGGTGTTCCGCCTGACCAAGGGGCGCATCCCGATTGAAGGCGGCCGCTCGGGGCGCACCATTCTCCGCTTCAACACGCTGGAACGCGCCAATCACTGGATGGTGGCTTCCACCTTCATCATCCTGGCGCTGTCTGGCCTGAACCTGACCTTCGGGCGGCATATCCTGCTGCCAATCGTGGGGCCTGAGGCTTTCACCGCCATCAGCCAATGGGGCAAATACGCCCATAACTTCCTGGCCTTCCCCTTCACGCTGGGCCTGGTGGTGATGCTGCTGATCTGGGTGAAGGACAATATCCCGAACGCGCGCGACATCGCTTGGTTCAAGGCGGGTGGCGGCTTGATCGGCAATAAGCATCCGGAAGCCGGCCGCTTCAATGGCGGGCAGAAGATGGTGTTTTGGATCACGGTGCTGGGTGGCGCGGTGGTGGCGATCTCAGGCTATCTGCTGGTTTTCCCCTTCGTCTTCACCGATATCGCCGGGATGCAGCTGAGCCACATTATCCATAGCCTGCTGTCGGTGCTGATGATCGCGGCCTTGCTCGCGCATATCTATATTGGCTCTGTCGGCATGGATGGTGCCTTTGATGCCATGGGCTCGGGCCAGGTGGACTTGAACTGGGCCAAGCAGCACCACCCGCTTTGGGTGCAGGAGGAAATGGCCAAGGGCCGCGCGGCGGAAGCGCCGCCCGGTGCCAAGCCTTCCGGCGCTGACTGACTTAACCC
>Ga0315907_10005465_pt1 | contig 13816 bp, 10 predicted proteins | sample LakEriMetagenome_3_FD_203525 | JGI IMG/M metagenome (GOLD analysis project Ga0315907, IMG submission 203525) | Freshwater fungal communities from buoy surface, Lake Erie, Ohio, United States - Buoy 12 MA123 | ecosystem: Environmental > Aquatic > Freshwater > Lake > Lake biofilm | place: USA...
GAGCGTGCGCTCGTCGATGGTGACCCGGCGACCGGCGTACTCGCAGCACTCGAGGTCGTCGAGGAGGAGCGCACTCGCTCTGTCGCCGAACTTAAGGAGATCGACGACACCGGCGCACTTCTGCTGGGCGGATCCCTTGTCAATGAGGTCGACCAGATGGCCAAGCGTCTCGCGGGCAGCAGCGGCCGCTAACGCAGTAGGCGGCCGTGGCGATGTCGTGTCACCGAGATCGCCTGCTCCTTGAGCCAGTGCGGCAGCTCCACCGTGCCGACGTCCGTCACCGGCTGGCGATCGACTGCGACTCCGGCCGCATGCGCTGCGTCGAGCAACTCAGGACTCGCTTCGACGAGCAGGCGTAGGCGCTCAACGCCGAGTGAAGGCAGTCGGCGGGCGAGTTGCGCGTCGCTCTCCTCGCGCGGATCCGACCAGATAACGGGTGTCCCTGTGGTCTGTGCCGCCAGCGCGAGCACGTCGTACGCCGACCCCGACCTCTCCGCGCGTACGACGACACCGTCAAGCGGGTGGTGTCGCAGGATGTTGCTCTCGCAGCGCAGGGCGGTGGGGTCGAGGTCGACGGAGAATCGCTCCGCCCACGCGTCGTCGAATGCGCGCCGTGCCCGATCGACATTGAGCGCGGGAGAACTCCACGTGCCGTAGGAGTGCAGGTGACTGGGTCCACCGGGCTTGGCACCTCCGCCGATGGAGGAGCGCTTCCAGCCGCCGAAGGGCTGGCGCTGCACGATGGCTCCGGTGATGTGGCGGTTGACGTAGGCGTTGCCGACCTGCACGCGCGCCAGCCACTGCTCGATCTCTGCCGGGTCGAGGCTGTGCAGGCCACCGGTGAGGCCGTACTCCGGGGCGTTCTGGATCTTGACTGCCTCGTCGAGGTCGCGTGCACGCACGATGCCGAGGACGGGCCCGAAGCACTCGGTGAGGTGGAACCACGCGCCGGGCTGCACGCCCCAGATCACGCCGGGTGACCACAGGCGCGCATCCCCGCGCTGCTGCGGCTCCACGAGCCAGGTCTCACCGGGGGACAGCTCGGTGAGAGCGCGCTTGAGCGACCCGGAGGGCGGGTTGATGACGGGCCCCATGGTCGTGGCGGGGTCGGTGGCCCAGCCGACCTGGAGGGAGCGCACCGCATCGGCGAGGCGCCGCTTGAACGACGGGTCGTCGTAGACGCTGGCCTCGACGATGGCCAGTGACGCCGCCGAACACTTCTGGCCCGCGTGCCCGAAGGCCGACTTCACGAGGTCCTTGATGGCGAGGTCGATATCGGCCGCCGCGGTGATGATGAGGGAGTTCTTACCGCTCGTCTCCGCACGCAGGCGCAAATCGGGTCGCCAGCCGAGGAAGAGATCAGCGGTCGCGAGGGACCCAGTGAGCACGACCTCGCTCACGCCCGGATGCGTCACGAGGTGCTTGCCGACCTCGTCGTCCGGGGTGGCCACGAGCTGCACGAGGTCGGGATCTACGCCGGCCTCGTGGAGTTGCGCAACGAGCAGCGCGCCGACCGCGCGCGCCTCGGGTGCGGGCTTGAGGATCGCCGCACTGCCCGCGGCCAGCGCGTGCACCAGTCCCGAGGCGGGGATCGCGTAGGGGAAGTTCCAGGGCCCGGCGACGAGCACCACCTCGTGCGGCTGCCAGTCGAGCACCTCGGAAAGCTCCTCGTGCCGCAGGGTGAGGTGTGCGGCGTACGTCGTGAAGTCGATTGCCTCGCTGATCTCGGGATCGCCCTCGCGCAGGGTCTTGCCGGTCGTCTTCGCCATGGCGGCGAGGGTGTCGGCGCGGTGCGCGGCCATGACCTCGGCCACGCGCGCGAGGACCTCGCGACGCTCCTGCCAGGGCGTGCGTGCCCACCGCTCCTGTGCGGCGCGTGCGCGGGCGACGGCGTCGTCCACATCAGCGGTCGTCGTCACCAGTGCGGGCTCGGCGGGGGCCGGCATGGCAAGGATGGTTTCGGCCCACGCGCGATTGCCGGGCGTGGTGAAGTCGGTGTCGGCGACGTTGGCGAAGGAGCCGTCGGCAGCGAAGGTGATCGACTCCGTGCGCTGGTCTTGGTCGCGGTGGCTGGTGATCTCGATGGCATCACGGCGCTCGAGCGATGCGCGGAAGCGCTCGAGCTCGCGCTGCCAGGCGGGGGAGTCGGGGGTGAGGTCGAAGAGCGAGCGCAGGAAGTTCTCCGGGCCCGAATTCTCGTCGAGGCGGCGGGACAGGTAGGCGATGGAGGCCTCGCGGTCGGCTTTCTCCACGACGGGGGCGTAGAGCAGCAGCGATCCGGCGGCGTCGCGCACGGCGCGCGCCTGCGCGGGGGCCATGCCCTCGAGCATCTCGATCTCGATCATGCTCGGATCGTCGAGTGAGTCGCGCAGGGTGAGCGCCCACGCGACGTCGAAGAGGTTGTGCGAGGCGACCCCCAGCCGCAGCGCACCCGGGGCGGCCGTCGTCAGAGCGGTGTCGAGCATGCGCTTGTACGACGCGTCGACATCCGCCTTGGAGTAGTAGGGGGCCTGCGGCCAGTCGTGGAGCTCGGCCTCCACCTGCTCCATCGCGAGGTTGGCGCCCTTGACGAGCCGGATCTTGATGGGCGCGCGACCTGCGGCATGACGCGCATTGGCCCAGGCGATGAGTCGGTCGAGTGCGGCGTGGGAGTCGGGGATGTAGGCCTGGAGCACGATGCCCGCGGGCATCTGCGCGAACTCCGGCTCGTCGAGCACGCGGATGAAGGCCTCGACCGAGAGCTCCAGGTCGCGGTGCTCCTCCATGTCGAGGTTGACGAAGGTCCCGTGAGCCTGGGCGATCCGGTAGAGCGCGGCCAGGCGCTCGGTGACCCGAGCGAGCGAGTCGTCCCAGGCGAGTACGTCGAGGTTGGCGCACAGCGCCGAGATCTTGATTGAGACGTAGTCCACATCAGGGCGGCGTACTCGCGAGATGACGAGGTCGAATCGCGCATTTGCCTCGTCATCGCCGAGGATCGCCTCGCCCAGGACGTTGACGTTGAGACGGAAGCCGTCAGCGCGACGCCGCGCGAGGTAGCGCGTGAGTGGCGCGTCCTCGCCGGGCAGGATCACTCCCGTGGTCTCCTGGTTTACACGCCAGTCGACGGCGCGCTCCGCCAGACGCGGCGCATAGGGCGCGACGACGCCGAGCATGCGCAGCCCGAGTCGATCGATCGGGCTCAGCGATGCGGGCGCGCCCTGGGCGACGAGATCGCGCAGACGGCGTGCGGCGCGCTTGCGGTCTCGAATGCGCAGCACCTGGTCGGTGAGGTCGAGGATGAGGTCGCGGCCGTCATCGTCGGCGAGGAGCTTGCCGAGGCGACGCGAGGCGCGTCGCTCCTTGCGCGTCGTGCCGGCCAGGGCGGCGCTGAGCAAATCGCGCGCGCGACGCTCGGCGGTGGGGGCGAGGCTTCGCTCGGGGGCGATCGTCATGGGAGAAGTCCAGCGCTTCCGGGGTCTGCGGTCTTGTGCCACAGTGACCCCGTGAGTGTCGATTCGATACCAAAGGCCGGGGAGCTGCGGGCCTTCGTCGACCTCGTCGAGGGGCTGCCCCAGGTCATGGCAGCGGCCAAGGACACCGCCGGGCGCTACCTCTATGTCAATCGCGGCTTCGCCGAGCGCGTGGGTCGGCGTACGCGCGACATCGTGGGTCGCACGGTGCAGGACTTCTTCGCGCCCGAACTTGCGGAGTCCTACGCCGCGCAGGATGCCGAGGTGCTGCGCACGGGCAAGCCACTGCAGGGCCATCTCGAGCTCATCGTGCGCGCGGATGGCCGGCTCGGCTGGTACCTCACATCCAAGACGCGGCTGATCGCGGATGACGGTGCCGTCGCGGGCATCGCGGTGATGTCGGTGGACCTGCAATCGCAGATGGATAGCGCGCACTCCGGCCTCGCAACGGCGCTGGACGCTGTGCGCGCCGACATTGCACATCCGTGGCGCGTGAGCGAGATCGCAGCGATCGCGGGCCTTTCGACGACACAGCTGGAGCGACTGAGCAGGCGCACGCTCGGCATGTCTCCCCGAGGCGTGCTGCAGCGCCTGCGCCTCGAGCACGCGGTACGGCTGCTGTCCACGACGTCGCTGACGGCGGGGGAGATCGCGTCAGCCTGTGGCTTCTACGACCAGAGTTCCTTCACGAGGCAATTCCGCGCGGTCCTCGGGCTCACCCCGGGTGCCTACCGGCGGACATCGAATCCCGGTACCTGACGCGACACCCTCGGCAGGGGGAGGTCTAGGGTCACCAACGACAGCGTCTTCGCTCCTTGAAGGTGCCCTGCTCCCCCGCCCCCAATCGGAAGGTTCTCCCCATGCTGACTCAATCTCCGTCGCGTCGCCGCAGGGCCGGTCTGGCTCTTCTCGTGGCGTGCGCGACGATCGCGGGGGCGACCGGAGCTGCCGGAGCTGCCGACAGGACGGACGTCGCGCCCGCGGCCAGCTCCTCAACGGCTCCGATGCGGCTCATGTCCGTCTACGGGGTCACGGGTGAGGGGCCGAACTCGTTGGTCATGGACTCGAGTGGCAATGTCTACACCGTCAATTCGAAGTCCGACAACGTCACACGGATCACACCCGAGGGCGACGTCCGGGTGATCGGCGCCACCGGCAAGCAGCCCATGGGTATTGCTCTGGATGACGAGGGCAATGTCTACACGTCGAACTTTGGGGATAGCACCGTCACCAAGATCACCCCGGCGGGCGTCTCCAGTGTGCTGGGCGCGACGGGCAGGACTCCCATGGGAATCCGAGTGGATTCCGCGGGCAACGTCTACACGAGCAACTACCTCGACAGCACGGTCACCAAGATCACCCCGGCGGGCGTTTCGAGCGTGCTGGCCAGGACGGGCACTCACCCGCTCGGGATCATCCTCGACGGCGCGGGCAATGTTTACACCGCCAATGAGGGCTCGAACTCCATCACCAAGATCACCCCGGAGGGGGTGTCGACAACCCTCGGCTCGACAGGGGCGTGGCCTCAGGCGATCGCCATGGATGCTGCCGGCAACCTCTACACCGCCAACTGGAACGGCTCAAACGTCTCCAAGGTCACCCCGGCTGGCAAGTCGACGATCCTTGGCGTGACGGGCAATCGTCCCATTGGCATCACAGTGGATGCCGCGGGCAACGTCTACACGACGAACAACGGCGCGGATAACGTCTCGCGAATCACACAAAAGGGTGAGTCTCAGATCATCGCGGTGACCGAGCGACGTCCCTCGGGCATCACGGTGGACTCCGCAGGCAACCTTTACATGGTCAACTTCCTGTCGGACACGGTCACCAAGGTAGCTGCAGGCAAAGCCACGCAACCCAACACGCTGACCTTCTCCACCGTGACGGTGGCATCCCCGGGCAACGACCCCGCCTGGATCATCCCCTTCTACAACGACGTCTACAAGACCCAGCAGTCATGCCTCGACGCCCTGCCGGCCGTGCAGGAGTCCGTGCAGGCAGACCCCGATCCTGCGGTGCAGAAGGAGTCGGCTACCTCGTGCATGTCCGTCGGTGCCGTGCCCTACACCTACGGCGTAGGCGAGACGGAGATCACCACATCCCAGTGGGTCACCTTCCTCAACTTCGTGGACCCCAACGGCACCAATGCCCATCGCCTGTGGGACGTGGCGGAGAGCTCCTCGGTGTGGCCGAAGTATGGCTCGATCAACCGCAACCTGAAGGCTGCGCCGGGGCAGCGCTACTACCTCTCCTCGCCCGGATGGGCCAATCGGCCGTACAACCAGGCTGACTTCAGCCGCTCCGCGCGATTCGTCAACTCCCTCTTCAACGGCAAGGTGCTGTCGAAGAAGGTGGACTACGTCACGACCGTGACAGGTGAGTCGTTGAAGCGCACGAACTACACCGTGCGTCTGTCGACCAACACCGAGTCAGGTATGTACGACATGAGCAACCCCAAGACAACGCGCACGGCCAAAAAGGGCTTCGCGATCACCAGCCAGAACGAGTGGATCAAGGCCGCGTACTTCGACCCCAAGGGGGAAGGCAAGTTCTCCTACTGGGACTACCCCACCAATCCGGGCCTCTTCGTCAACTGCAAGGTGGATGAGGAGGGCTGCGCAGAGGGCGAGCAGCCCAACGCCGTCGTGATGGATGCCAATGGCAACGTCACCAACTCAGACCAGCAGCCACTCGCATCCTTCGAGGCCGTCCCGGGCACGGCGCCCGACTGGTGTCCGGTCATCTCACTGACGTCTGATCAGTGCACCGCGGATGCACCCTTCCCGCCGGTGCTGCCCTACAACGGCAATACCTCGCCGGTGGGCCAGGCGCTCACACGTTCTCCGTGGGGCACGCTGGATCAGGGCGGCAACGTGGTGGAGGTCCTCGACACCATCTCCCCGCCGCCGGCACTGGGCGACACGACGATCGTGTGGCGTCGCTGGCACGGAGGCGTCGTCACGGCGACGGCGTACCAGATGTGGCTCTCCGCGGTGGGAACGACGCCGCAGACCATCCCCGGCTACGCCATCAACCCCTGGCGCGGATTCCGCATCTCTGTCCGCGGACTGTAGGACCTTTAGGGGGCGACCAGTCTGGGTCATGCGGTCGTTCCCACCCGTGAGGTGGGAACGACCGCTACCGTCACTGGCATGCGCACCCCCTTCCCCGCCCTCGTCGCCACCCTCGGCCTCCTCGCGACCGGCCTGACCGGCCTCGCGATCGCGCCAGCGGCATCTGCCTTCGAGCCGACGCTTACCTACGTCGACTGCCCGGACGAGGTGGAGCCCGCGAGCACGAAGTGCGCGGAGCTCACGGTGCCCCTGGATTGGCAGACCCCCGACGACGGTCGCACTACGACGATCGCGCTTCGTGTGATTCCGTCGGCGCGCGGCGGTGGGGGCTTCACCTTCAACCCCGGTGGCCCGAACGGCTCGGGAATCGATTTCGGTGAGTTCGCGTACTCGATCCTGCCCCGTCAGGTGCGCGATCGCTTTGACTTCGTCATGTGGGATCCGCGTGGAGTGGGCCTGAGTGGGCCGAAGCTGACGGGGTGCGGCGCCATGCCCGAACCGGTCCTGCCGCTGACCGGGCCGGTGGACTGGGAGAAGGTCTGGTCGGAGTGGGCCGTTGCCAGGGGTGTGGCCCTCTCCGACTGCTTTGCGAAGAATCCGGATGCGGCGCCCTATCTCGGCACGTGGCAGGTCGTGCGCGACATGGAGGCCATGCGCACCGCGCTGGGCTACAACAGGTGGAACTTCTGGGGGATGAGCTACGGCACCCGCATCGCCTACACCTACGCCAAGACCTTCCCCGACAGCCTGCGCACGGTGATCGTCGACGGCAGCCTGTGGCCGCAGGAGTCGGTCTATCGCCTCTCCAGCCAGCAGCCCATGGCGTACCAGACCGCTCTGCAGGTCTACTCCTCCGTGATGGGCCGCGCGCAGACGCGGAAGTTCGAGCAGATCCTTGAGGTGCTCGACGACACCTACATCGAGACGGCGGACGGGGTCACAACGCGATGGAGTTTCTCCGGCGCGGTCTTCGAGGCCCTCGGTAACCAGGCCGCCTACCCGGGCATCCGGGAGGGGATCAACGTGGTCTATGACGCGCTCGTTGCCCAGCCCTCGATCCAGACGCGCAGGGCAGCGGTGCGGGCGGTAGAGGCACTCGAGGATCCGGAGCCGGTTCCGTTGGAGAGTTACCTCTTCTCCTTCGTCAACTGCGCGGACCTGCACGATCGGCCCACGCCCGAGATGGCCGGTCGGGTCGCTGCCAGCGCCGCGCGAGACTACGGCACCACTTTCGCTGTCGCGACAACCAACATCACGAGTTGTCAAGGGCTTCCGGCCGATTACTCCCCGCCGGTGCCGAGTGACTGGGCCACCATCGAGCTCGCCACTCCACCTGTCGTCGTGCTGTCCCTCGGGGACCGGGCCACCCCGTGGCTGTGGGGCAAGAGCATGGCCAATCAGTACGCCGGGTCGCGGCTCATCAATTACAACAGCTCGCAGCACGTGACCTACCTATTCACGCCGTCGACGTGCGTCAACGATCCGGTCACCCGCTACCTGCTGCGCAGGCAGCTGCCGCCGAACAACGTCTTCTGCCCCTTCGTGCCGTCGCCTCCACCGCCTCAGGAGTAGGACACCGAAAGAGTCGTTGCCGTGAATCTCGCTGCACTGGGCCGCATCGACGAGCTCGTCTACCAGCCGCCGACGACCCCAGCCGAGTGGTGCGCCCAGCGCCCGTGCGTCGAGGTGGGTGGCATCACCCTGGCCGAGCCGTGGAGCAGCGCGCTCGTCTTCGCCCTCGCGCTGCTCTGGCTGGGCGCGGGCGTCTACTTCCTCGTCTCGCGCAGAGGCCAGCGCTCGCGCACGTGGTTCGGCGTATCCCTGATCCTCGGCGGTCTCGCAGCGGGCTCAGCCGGCATTAGCTACCAGGCCTTCAGCTACGAGCTCAAGTGCGCCGGCCGCGACTTTTGCGCGCTCACCAATGGCTACGAGATCGCGTACAGCCTCATGCAGGTCGCGAGCATGAGCGCCATGGTCGTGGCCGTGGCCTATGCCCTCGCCGCCGCGCGGGCCCGTCTCGCCATCACGGTGTACGCCGCACTTAATCTCATCGTCTATGTGGCGGTCACGGTCGCGGGCATCCTCTTGCCGAGTGCCTTCCTGCTGTCCTTCGAGCTGCTGCTCCTCTTCGCTGTGCCCGCGCTCGTCATCGCCGCCGTGCTGGCGATCCGGCGCTGGCAGGAGCCGCTCGCGCGGCGAATCCTCTGGGTGCTCGCGCTCCTCGTGCTCGTGCAGGTTGCCTATCTCGTCTATTTCGCGCTCGGGATCACCGAGTCGCTGTGGGCCTCGGGCATCTACTTCTCCGCCAACGACGTGCTTCACGTGGGGATGCTCGCCTGGCTCGCCATCACCGCCGGGGCCCTCGGGCCGGCCCTGAAGGACCGCACCCCTTGACGGGGGCGCGGTGGTATGTAATATTCCACTGAGCCCATCTGCTGGGCCCACTTGATGGCCCATCCACAGCACTGACCCGGGAGACCCCATGACCGAGACGCCCTGGCGCGGCATCCTCACCGCGACCGCCCTGCCCTTCGACGCCGACGGCGCCGTGGACTACGCCCGCTACGCCGACCATGTCGACTGGCTGGTGCGCAATGGCAGCGATGGCGTGGTGTGCAACGGCTCACTCGGGGAGTACCAAACCCTCACCCACGACGAGCGCGCCAAGGTCGTGGAGACCGCGGTCGCCGCGGCCAAGGCTGCCGGTGGCGTGGTCGTGCCCGGTGTCGCGGCGTACGGCGCGCAGGAGTCGCGCCGCTGGGCTGAGCAGGCGGGCGAGGCCGGTGCGGTCGCGGTCATGCTGCTGCCTCCTAATGCCTACCGTGCCGACGAGCGCATCGTGATGGAGCACTACCGCGAGGTGGCCAAGGCCGGCCTGCCGGTTGTCGCTTACAACAACCCCTTCGACACCAAGGTCGATCTCACGCCGCGCTTGCTCGGCGATCTCTACGCCGAGGGCCTCATCGTCGCCGTGAAGGAATTCACCGGCGATCCGCGTCGTGCCTACGAGATCGCGGAGTACGCACCCGGTCTCGACGTCATCATCGGCTCCGACGACGTCGTGCTTGAGCTCGCGATCGCGGGTGCCAAGGGCTGGATCGCGGGCTACACCAACGCCTTCCCGAGCACCTCTCGCGCGCTCTACGACGCCTCGATGGCGGGCGATCTCGCCACGGCTGTCCCGCTCTACCGGACCCTGCACCCGCTGCTGCGCTGGGACTCCAAGACGGAGTTCGTGCAGGCCATCAAGCTCTCGATGGACATGGTCGGTCGCTACGGCGGCCCCTGCCGCCCGCCGCGCCTGCCGCTCACCCCCGACCAGGAGTCGGTCGTGCGCGCCGCGACGCAGGCGGCCATCGACGCAGGCCTCGCGACGGCCTGACATGCGCGCCAAGCGCGTCCTCCAGGCGGTCGACTCCCACACCGAGGGGATGCCGACCCGCGTGGTGGTCGGGGGAGTGGGTGTCGTGCCCGGGGCCACCATGGCCGAGCGGCGCGTGCACCTCATGGAGCACATGGACGACCTGCGCACGCTGCTGATGTACGAGCCGCGCGGGCATGCGGCGATGAGCGGCGCGATCCTGCAGCCGCCGTCGCGACCCGATGCCGACTGGGGCGTGCTCTACATCGAGGTCACCGGATGCCTGCCGATGTGCGGGCACGGCACGATCGGCGTCGCGACCGTGCTCGTCGAGACCGGGATGGTCGAGGTCACCGAGCCGGTGACGACGATCAGGCTCGACGTGCCAGCCGGGCTCGTGGTCGCCGAGGTCGCCGTCGAGCATGGCGAGGCCCGCTCGGTCACGATCCGCAATGTGCCGTCCTTCGCCTACGGCCTCGACCTCGATGTCGATGTGCCCGGCATTGGTCGCGTGGCCTACGACATGGCCTTCGGCGGCAACTTCTACGCCATCGTGGAGTCCGAGGCACTCGGCGTGGAGTTCAGCCGCGACAACGCCGACGCCATCAAGGACGCCGCTATGCGCCTCATGGCGGCGATCAATGAGGCGGACTCACCCGTCCACCCGACCGATCCCTCAATCCGCGGATGCAAGCACGTGCAGGTGCTCGCGCCCGGCTCGACCGCGCAGCACTCCCGCCACGCCATGGTCATCTCGCCGGGGTGGTTCGACCGGTCTCCCTGCGGCACCGGCACGTCGGCGCGCATGGCCCAGCTGCACGCCCGCGGTGAGCTGCCCCTCGACACGGACTTCATCAACGAGTCGTTCATCGGCACGCACTTCGTCGGCCGCCTCGTCGAGGAGACCGTGGTCGGCGATATCCCCGCGGTCGTGCCGACGATCACCGGTCGTGCGTGGATCACCGCGACGGCGCAGTACATGCTCAGCGACGACGACCCCTTCCCCGCGGGCTTCCTGCTGTGAGTGCCGTGCCCGAGGGCCTGCCCTCGCTCGGCGAGCGATTGAGCCTGCGCGAGCGGGTCGCCGTATCCCTGCGCGGTGCTCTCGTCTCGGGACGCATGGTCCCCGGCGTTACCTACTCCGTGCCCGCGCTCGCCGAGCAGTTCGGGGTCTCCGCGACACCCGTGCGCGAGGCGATGCTCGACCTCGTCAATGAGGGGATCGTCGCGCCCGTGCCCAACAAGGGCTACCGCGTCGTGGAGCTCTCCGATGCCGAGCTCGATCAGATCAGCGAATTGCGGCGCCTGCTTGAGGTGCCCACGGTGGGTGACCTCGCGGGAGCGCTCAGCCCGGCCGCCGTCACGCACTTGCGCGCGCTTGCCCGCCGCGTGCGCGAGAGCGCGCTCGACGCGGATGTCGTGGCCTATGTCGAGGCCGATCGCGAGCTACATCTCGCGCTGCTCGGCGAGTCCGGCAATCCGCGCCTGGTCGACCTCGTCGGACGACTGCGCGACCAGAGCCGCCTCTACGGGCTCGAGCAGCTCGCTGCCGAGGGCGTACTCGTGCAATCCGCCGACGAGCACCTCACCCTGATCGAGGCCCTGGAGTCCGGCGACCGTCGTGCCGCGGAGAAGGTCATGGCCCACCATCTTGATCACGTGCGCGGCATCTGGGCGCAGCAGCGCGAGGCCGGCGCATGATCGCCGACGTGGTCGTCATCGGAGCCGGCGTGGTCGGCGCCTGCTGCGCGCGTGCCTGCGCAGAGGCGGGGCTCAGTGTCGTCGTGGTCGATCGCGGTGCGGTCGCGGGCGGCACCACCGGTGGAGGCGAGGGCAACATCCTCGTCTCCGACAAGGAGCCCGGTCCGGAGCTCGACCTCGCGCTGCTGAGCCGCGAGCTCTGGGCCCAGATGGCCGGTGCCCTCGGGGACTCCTTCGAGCTCGATCCCAAGGGTGGCCTCGTCGTGGCCGCGCGCGAGGACACCTATGCGCACCTGCTCCACTTCGCGGGCGAGCAGCGTGCCAGCGGAGTCGTCGCCGAGCCGGTCGCGGCCGCGGACCTGCCCGACCTGGAGCCGCGCATCTCCCGTGACCTCGTGGGCGGTGTGCTCTATCCGCAGGACATGCAGGTGCAGCCCATGCTCGCTGCCGCGCACATCATCGAAGCGGCACGTGCCACCGGACGCACGACGCTCATGACCGAGTGCGCGGTCCTTGGCATCGACCTCGATGCCTCCGGTGCGGTCTGCGGCGTACGCACAGCCGAAGGCACCATCGCCACGCGCCACGTCATCAATGCCGCAGGCACCTGGGGTGGTGAGATCGCCGCACTCGCGGGCGTCGATCTGCAGATCCTGCCGCGGCGCGGATTCATCCTCGTCACCGAGCCGCTGCCACCGGTCGTGCGCCACAAGGTCTACGCCGCCGACTACGTCGCCAATGTCGCCTCGGACAACGCCGGCCTCGAGACCTCGGCGGTGATCGAAGGCACGAAGTCCGGCACGGTGCTCATCGGCGCCAGCCGTGAGCGCGTGGGCTTCGACAAGACCCTCGACTGGCAGGTCCTAGGTCGCCTCGCGCAGCAGGCGATCGAGGTCTTCCCTTTCCTCGCCGACGTCCAACTCCTGCGCACCTACGGCGGATTTCGGCCCTACTGCCCCGACCACCTGCCCGTCATCGGTCCGGATCCGCGCGTGCCCGGGCTCCTGCACGCCTGCGGTCACGAAGGTGCGGGGGTCGGACTCGCCACGGGCACCGGACACGTCATCGCCCAATCCATCACCGGTGCAGCGACGTCGATCGACCTGGCGCCCTTCTCGCCCGCGAGATTCGAGGCGACCCGTGTCTGATGACGTCTCCTTCACCTTCGATGGCACGCCCATGCGTGCGCGGGACGGCCAGACGATTGCGGCGTCCCTCATCGACCACGGCATCAACTCGTGGCGACGTACCCGCGTCGATGACCAGCCGCGGGGAATCCTCTGCGGCATCGGCGTGTGCTTCGACTGCCTGATCACGGTCAACGGTGAGCCCAATGTGCGCGCGTGCATGGCTCGCGTGGAGCCCGGTGATGACCTGCGCTCACAGGAGGGCACGGGCTATGGCGACTGACGTGCTCATCGTGGGGGGCGGCGCCGCTGGCGTGGCCGCCGCTGTCGTCGCTGCTCGCTCCGGCTGCGCGGTGACGCTCCTCGACAGCGGACCCGCGATCGGCGGTCAGTACTACCGCGGAGCCAAGACTCCCGAGAGCGGATCCGGGCTGTCCTACGCGGCACTGCGGCGGGACTTCGATGGGCTCGTCGACGCCGGTCGGATCGATCTGCGCCTGTCCACCTATGCGTATGCGCTGGAGCGCAAGGAGAGCGGCTTCGTCCTGCGCACGCGCGGCGATGACCGACATCGCGGGGACACCCGGTCTATCGCCGCGCGAGCGGTCGTGATCGCGACCGGGGCCTTCGACCGCCAGTTGCCCTTCCCCGGCTGGACGCTGCCCGGCGTGATGTCCGGCGGTGGCGCGCAGGCGCTCGTCAAGGGCAGCGGCGTGCTGCCCGGCCGACGCATCGTCGTCGCCGGCACCGGTCCGTTCCTCCTCGCGATCGCCCACGCGCTCATATCTGGGGGCGGCGATGTCGTCGCTGTCGTCGAGGCCAACGACCCGCTAGGGCTCGCGCGCCACACGCGTGCGGTGCTCCCCGCCGCGGGCAAGTCCGCGGATCTTGCCAAGTTCGTCTCGGCCCTCGCGAGGAAGCGCGTGCCCTACCTCCGTCGACACCGCGTGCTCCGTGCACATGGTCACGGTCGTCTGGAATCCGTCACCATCTCCCGCGTCGATACCGACTGGCACGGCATTCCCGGCACCGAGCGTGTGCTGGAGTGCGATGCCCTCGCCATCGGCTACGGCTTCACCGCGCAGACCGATCTCGCCGGCC
>Ga0315907_10005471_pt1 | contig 13807 bp, 10 predicted proteins | sample LakEriMetagenome_3_FD_203525 | JGI IMG/M metagenome (GOLD analysis project Ga0315907, IMG submission 203525) | Freshwater fungal communities from buoy surface, Lake Erie, Ohio, United States - Buoy 12 MA123 | ecosystem: Environmental > Aquatic > Freshwater > Lake > Lake biofilm | place: USA...
GTCGGGCCGGTGACCAGAATCATGCCGTAGGGTTTGGCCAGGGCCTCCAGATAGGTCTGCATCTGGTCGGGCTCATAGCCGAGCTTTTCGATGCCGAGCTTGGCGGCGGAGTTGTCGAGCAGACGCAGTACGATTTTCTCGCCGAACAGGGTCGGCAGGGTACTGACGCGGAAGTCCATCTGTTTGGTTTTGGACAGATTGAGTTTGATCCGGCCGTCCTGCGGCACCCGTCGTTCGGCGATGTCGAGCGCCGCCATCACTTTCAGGCGAGCAGCAATGCGTGGATGCAGCCCGATGGGGGCCTTGGCCACGACGCGCAGGATGCCGTCGGTACGGAAGCGGACCCGGGACTCGGTTTCATAGGGCTCGAAGTGGATGTCGGATGCGCCGCGGCGGATGGCGTCGGTCAGCTGTTTATTGACGAATTTGACCACCGGGGTGTCATCGGCCTTGTTGTCGGCTTTGTCATCACCGAAATATTCATCACCGCCGATGGACTCGAGATTGACCAGCTCGTCATCGCCGCTGTCATCGAGAGTGTTGGCCGGGTTGTTGTAGGCCAGTTCGAGTGCTTTACGCAGGGCGTCTTCGGCGACCACCACCGGCTCGACGATGGAGTTACTGGCGAATTTCGCCGCATCCAAGGCGTCGCTATTGGTCGGGTCGGCAATGGCCACGAACAGCTTGCCGCCGTGCCGTTGCAGGGGCAGCATCTGTTGTTTGTTGGCGAGCTCTTCGGGAATCAGGGAGGCCAGCGATTGATTCAGGTCCATCGCCGAAAGATCGAACAGGGGCAGGCCGAACTCCAGCGAAAACGCGGCGGCCAGTTGGACGCTGTTGACCAGACTCTTTTCGACCAGATATTTTTGGATCGGGCGCTTGGTTTTGGCGGCTTCGGCTTGCGCCGCCCGGGCGTCGGCTTCGCTCAGGGCGCCATCCTGCACCAAACGCCGGGTGATTCCGGTAATTCCCACCAAATTGACCGCTACTGCATTCATATTCAGATCTGATTATTATGGTTCTCTACCCGAAGCTTACCGCAAAAAACCCTTTGGCAAAAGCGATTTAGCTCATATCTTGAGGGAAAATTAAAGGCAGACCCGACCACAGCTCAGGGCTTGGGCTCACTTAAAGAGAGCAATACAGATTTTTAAAAATCGAAGCATATTCATCGGGCGTCTTCCATGTCGAATGAATATTAGAGTTAAATGTTTATGGGTGTGTGTCTTGTATAGAACTTATGACAATCAAATTCAAGCAATAAGACCCCGTTTCCGGGGTCTCAAAAGTTAAAACTTCAGTTTATTTAAGGACGGCAGTTGGCTGGGAAATACTTAGCTTCGCCGGCACCAATCGAGCAAACCCAAGTAATCGGATCTTGTGCCGTAGCTTGGGTAGGTGTTAATTTGATTTGCGGTGCAGTTGTTGCGCCAGTATTTGTTGTCACAGCTGTAATTACGCCATTCACGATAGTAACGCTCGCAACAAATGGAGTAGCTTGGCTGGTATAGCCAGCTGCAGTATTATTGGTAATTGCCGTCGCTAGTACGCCCTTTGAAGCAGAGGTTTCAGACACTGCTAACTTGGCAGGTGCCAGCGCAGCGACGGCTTCAGAAACGCGGGCGCGAATGGTGTAGTCTTGGTAAGCCGGAATGGCGATGGACATCAGGATGCCGAGGATCGCGATGACGATCATCAGTTCAATCAGGGTGAAGCCTTTTTGGATGGATTTCATGGTGTATTCCCTTGGGAAAGTGCTTGGATTGTGGAATATATACACAGTGCGGCAGCGTTGAATTGCAACCGCCGTGTTCTGCCTGATAAAGATGCTCCGAAATTAGCGGGTTCGCAAGCGTTTTTTTCGGTATGGATGATAATCCATAAAAATCTTTAAAAATATGTACTTAGTCACAAAATTGACGATAGTTTTTGGTCGTGTTGTGGCTAAAAGTGACGCAATGCGTCATATCATTCCATGCCCAATTTTTCCATTTTGTAGCGTAATGCGCGAAAAGTGATGCCGAGTTTGGCGGCCGCTTTGGTCTTGTTGAACCGACAGGCTTCCAAGGCTGCCTGGATTTGGGCGCGTTCGAGCTGCTCGAGCGCTTCCGGCAGTGCTTTGGGCATGTCGGCACCGCCATCGGAGCTTTCCGGACGATTGAACTGCAGATTTTCCGCATCGATGACCGGTCCGCTGGCGAGTACGGTGGCGCGCTCAAGAATGTTTTGCAACTCGCGAACATTGCCTGGGAAGGGGTGCTGCAGCAACAGCGCTTTGGCTGCTTCACTCAGACGCATCTGATCCTGCGAGCTACTGTATACCGCGAGTTCGGCCAGAAAAGCGTTGGCTAAAGGAAGGATGTCTTCATGGCGCTGACGCAGGGGCGACACCTGCAATTCGATGACATTGATCCGGTAAAAGAGATCGTGACGAAAACGTTTGGCGGCAACTTCCTGTGACAGATCCTTGCGCGTCGCCGAAATTATGCGGACATCGATCGGCACATCGGCAAAAGCGCCGATAGCGCGGAGGCTGCGGTCCTGGATGGTTTTGTGCAGCTTGATCTGAAATGTCAGCGGTAAGGCGTCCACGTGATTGATGAACAAGGTCCCGCCTTGGGCCATCATGAATGCACCGGTTTTGCTGAAAAACACCCTATCAAGTTGGTCGGCTTCGATGGCATCGCATTGCACTTCCAGGAACGGTGCCTTATTGCGCGGACTTTGCTGATGGATCAGTTTGGCTACCACCTGTTTACCGACACCGACTTCGCCGACGATCAGGACGGGGGCCAGACTGCGCGCGAGCCGCTCGATCTGTTCACGAAGATGCTTCAAGCCGCTGGATTCACCGACCATGTCCGATACCGGCAATCGGTGCAGCTCGCGCAGCGCCAGTGCCTGCTCGACCAGTTTGCGCAGGGTGCCCAGATCGACCGGCTTACTGACGAAATCATAAGCGCCGGCTTTCAGGGCATTGACCGCGGATTGCACATCGCCGTAAGCAGTGATCATGGCAATCGGCATGTTGGCGTAATGTTCGCTGACATAGGAGATCAGATCAATGCCACTGCCATCGCCCAGACGCATATCGGTCAGGCAAATATCGAAGCGATTTTCACCCAGCAGCAGTTTGGCCTGCTGGATGCTTTCGGCGGAAACCACATCGAGACCCATACGCGACAAAGCCGTGCTCAACAAATCACGGATATCGCGCTCATCATCGACAATCAGGACAACAGGGTTTTGCATCGTTCAAGTATAGGCGAGTACCGTGATAAATGCATGATATCGCTCAGGGTTAATCGCTCAACAGCGCCTGACCATCGGGCAGGTGCAGGCTGAAGCGGCTGCCGCCACCGAGCACCGGTTCGTAATGCAACTGTGCCTGATTAGCGTCTGCTAATTGCTTGGCGATATACAGACCCAGACCTGTTCCCTGTTCACTGGTGGTGTGGAAGGGCGTAAACAATTGCTCGTGCTGGTCCGGTGGGATACCCGGGCCGCGGTCGCTAATGTCGATGACCGGAATACGGCCGTCCATGCGGACTGCGATGCGGACTTCGGCCGGAACCTGCGGGGCATGGCCGTACACCAGAGCATTGGTCAGCAGCACCGTCACGATCTGATGCAGATGCGGCCGGTCGAACAGGGCGTAGACCGGTGCCGGTGCCGGGATCAGATGCAGCAGCGCGCGGTCATCCGGATGCGTACTCAGGTGTTCGTCCAGCAGATGCAGCAGAAACGCGTTAATTTCAAGATTCTGTGGGCTGGCCGTTTGGCGCCGGGCCAGGGCGAGAATATTTTCGATGATGCCGTTCAGGCGTTTGCTCTGGTTGCCGATGATGTCCAGCATCCGGCGGTCGCTTTCGTTGGCCGCACCCGATTCCGCCAGCAATTGCTGGGCATAGCTGATGGCCGCCAAGGGATTACGGATTTCGTGCGCGATACTGGCCGACAGCCGGCCGAGATTGGCGAGCTGCAGTTCGTCGGCGCGACCGGAAAAAATCCGGCTGTCTTCAAGAAACACCAGATAGTTCAGTTCATTGAGCGTAACCGCGACGAAGCGCGGAATGACCTCCGGTCCGCCTTCATAGAGACTCAGCGCTTCCGGGCGCTGTTCCGGGTGCTTGCGCCAATGCACAAGCCGGTTGTCGAGTTCCTCGGAATACTCCCGCAGCGCCTGGCCGCGAATCAGGGATTGCCGGCTCAATTGAGCCGCCGCTTCATTACTGAGCAAAACCCGATGGTGGTGATCGAGCAGGATGACGCCGGAGCGCATGCATTTGATGATCTGCTCGTTCATCTGCGCCATTTCCGCCAGCTGCAGGCCACGCGATTCGGCCAATGCTTGGCTCAGCTGGGCCTGACGGGCCAGCATTTGGCAAAATAGCACGATGGCGGCATAACTGGCGGCGAGCATCAGGGGCTGCACCACTTCGGTATCGGCTTCGCCGCGCAGGCGTGCCAACAGGTAGTGCCCGAACAACAGGCCGATGCCCAGCAGGGTCAAGGCACTGCTTTGGCGCTGGTTCAGCAGCAAACCGGCCGCGGCCATATTGACCAGCATCATCAATGCCACACTTTGAAAGTCGGATTGCAGCAGCCAAGCCAGCGCCGCAAAAACCGCCAAGTCCACGCCCAGGCCGGCAAGCAGCTGACCCGGTGGTGCGCCCGGACGATCCCAGACCAACAACAGGGCGGCGCTGATCAGATAGGCGCCGCTTAGAAGCTGCAGCAATTCGAGATTGACCGGATTCGGCGTGGGGGCGTATGGGCTGAACACCCAGAGCGCAAGCAGGGCAGCCTCAAGACAGCGGAACAGCGCAACGTAATAGAGCTCGCGCCGGCGCAACGAGCCATCGGTTCCTTGAGCTAAGGCTAGAGCCATTGATTTCACTTGCTTTCATGGATTGGCTGAACTCCAGTATAAGCACGATGCCTGTTGTTTTTGCCATTGGCGCCGGAAAAAGCGACAATAGTGCCCCATTCCGGAACTTTCCCGTTCAACCCAGGTGTCGAATGAACTTTCACGAATATCAAGCGAAACAACTGTTTGCCGATTACGGCATCACCGTTCCCAAGGGCATCGTGGCCCGGACCCCGGATGAGGCGGTGGCTGCCGCCAAGCTGATTCCCGGCGACATGTGGGTGGTCAAGGCCCAGATCCATGCCGGCGGCCGCGGCAAAGCCGGCGGCGTCAAGCTGGCGCGCTCCTTCGACGAGGTCAAGCAGTATTCCAAAGCCATGCTCGGCACCCAAATGGCGACCTACCAGACCGCCGGCGTGGAGCTGCCGATCGATTCCGTGCTGATCTGCGAAGGCACCGACATCGCCAATGAAATGTACCTCTCGGTCCTGGTCGACCGCGCCAGCAAGAGCATCACCTTCATCGCCTGCGCCGAAGGCGGCATGGACATCGAGCAGGTCGCCAAGACCAACCCGGATGCAATCAAGGCCGTGCATGTCGATTTCGTCCAGGGTCTGCAGGCCTACCAGTGCCGCAAGCTCGGCTTTGAGCTCGGCCTGAATGCCAAGCAGGTCGGTCAGCTCAGCAAAATTATGCTCGGCCTTTACAAGCTGTTCAATGAAAAGGACCTGGCTCTGGTCGAACTTAACCCGCTGGCCATCCTGAGCTCGGGCGATCTGGCCGTGCTCGACGGCAAGATTAATTCCGATGACAACGCCACCTTCCGTCACCCGGAACTTGCCGCCATGCGCGACATCCGCCAGGAAGACAGTACCGAAGTGCTGGCCAGCCAGCATGACCTGAACTACGTCACCATGGACGGCGACATCGGCTGCATGGTCAACGGCGCAGGCCTTGCCATGGCGACCATGGACGTGATTTCGCTCAGTGGCGGTTCGCCAGCCAACTTTCTGGACGTCGGCGGCGGTGCTACCAAAGAGCGCGTGACCGAAGCCTTCAAGTTGATCCTCAGCTCGGACAAGGTCAAGGCCATCTTCGTCAATATCTTCGGCGGCATCGTCCGTTGCGACATGATCGCCGAGGGCATCATTGCCGCGGTCAAGGAAGTCGATGTCAAAGTGCCGGTGGTGGTGCGCCTGGAAGGCACCAACGTCGAAAAAGGCAAGGAGCTGCTGAAGAACAGCGGCCTGGCCATCACCGCTGCCGACGATATCAACGACGGCGCCCAGAAAGTCGTGGCCGCTGCGCGCGCCTAATTGAAGGAATCAGAACAATGAGCGTTCTCGTCAACAAAATCACCAAAGTTATCGTGCAGGGGTTCACCGGCACGCAGGGCACCTTCCACGCCCAGCAGATGCTGGATTACGGCACCCAGGTCGTCGGCGGTGTCACGCCCGGCAAGGGCGGCAGCCAGCACATCGGTCTGCCGGTGTTCAACACCGTCAGCGAAGCGGTCAAAGCCACCGGCGCCAATGCTTCCGTGATTTACGTGCCGCCGCCGTTTGCCGCCGACGCCATTCTGGAAGCCGCCGATGCCGGTATTTCGGTCATCGTCTGCATTACCGAGGGCATTCCGGTGCTCGACATGCTGCGCGTCAAGAATAGCCTGAAAGCCTATCCGGACACTGTGCTGATTGGACCGAACTGCCCCGGCATCATCACTCCGGGCGAATGCAAGATCGGCATCATGCCGGGCCACATCCACCTGCCAGGCAAAATCGGCATCGTCTCGCGCTCCGGTACGCTGACCTATGAAGCCGTGAAGCAGACCACCGACGCCGGCCTTGGCCAGTCAACCTGCATCGGTATCGGCGGCGACCCCATGCAGGGCATGAACTTCATCGATTGCCTGAAGCTGTTCCAGGCCGATCCGCAGACCCTGGGCATCATCATGGTCGGTGAAATCGGCGGCAGCGCCGAGGAAGAAGCCGCCGAGTTCATTGCTGCGCACGTCACCAAACCGGTGGTTGGCTTCATTGCCGGTGCCAGCGCCCCGGAAGGCAAGCGCATGGGTCATGCCGGCGCCATCGCTTCGGGTGGCCAAGGCACCGCCGCCGGTAAATTCGCCGCCTTGGAAAAAGCCGGCGTGACCACGGTGAAGTCGCCGGGTGATCTGGGCAAAGCCATTGCCGCGCGCATGGCGGCACTGTAAGCCGTCTCTTCGGTCATGATGAAAAGGGCGAACCACGTGTTCGCCCTTTTTTTCGCCCCTCCTTTACAATAGCCGCATGAATGACACCCTCCGACTGGCGATGGCGCAGCACGATTTTCCGGTCGGTGCGCTCGCGCACAATGCCGCGAAAATCCTGAGCCTGGTGGAACAGGCCAAAGCCGCCGGCGCCGATGTGCTGTTGTTTCCGGAACTGGCGCTGAGCGGTTACCCGCCGGAAGATCTGCTGCTGCGCCCCGGCTTCCTCGCCGATTGCGAGCGTACCCTGGCTGAAATCGCCACGCAGGTTCAGGGCATCGCCGTGGTGCTGCCTTCGCCGCGTGCCCTGGGTGCGGTGGTATTCAATGCCGCCAACATCATCCAGGATGGTGCCGTTATCGGGGTATACCACAAGCAGGAACTGCCCAACTACGCGGTATTCGACGAGCGCCGCTATTTTGCCGCCGATAGCGATCCGTGCACATTCACAGTCAAGGGCGTTACGCTCGGCGTGATCATCTGCGAAGATGTCTGGTTCGCCGAACCGATCGCCCAGTGCGTGGCCGCCGGTGCGCAGCTGGTGCTGGTACCGAACGCCTCGCCGTTCGAGCACGGCAAGACCGCCCAGCGCGATCTGCTCCTCAACGGCCGCGTGCAAGAAACCGGCACTGCCATCGCCTATCTCAATACCGTCGGCGGTCAGGACGAAGTGGTGTTCGACGGATCCAGTGTACTGGCCGATGCCGATGGTTTGATCCATGCCAATGCCGAATGCTTCGCCGAACACCTGCTGCTGGCTGACTTCGATCCGTCCTGCGGGAAATTCCGCAAAATCGAATGGCCGGAGGACCGCGATGAAAGTTTCGAATCCCTGGCCTATCGCGCCATGGTGCGCGGCATCCGCGATTACTGCGGCAAGAACGGCTTTTCCAAGGTGCTGCTCGGGCTGTCCGGTGGTGTCGATTCGTCCCTGGTGCTGGCCTTGGCGGTGGATGCGCTCGGTGCCGGAAATGTCACCGCCGTGCGATTGCCCTCACGCTATACCGCCGATCTGAGCAACGATCTGGCCGAAGACCAGGCCTTAAAGCTCGGCATTGCGCTGGAAACCATTGCCATCGAAGCGCCGTTCAGCGGTTTTCTGCAGGCCTTGGCGCCGTCCTTCAGCGGACTGCCTGCGGATGTCACCGAAGAGAATCTGCAGTCGCGCTGCCGCGGTACCCTGATGATGGCATTGGCCAACAAGAAAGGCGGCCTGCTGCTGACCACCGGCAACAAGAGCGAATATGCGGTCGGCTATGCCACCATCTATGGCGACATGTGCGGCGGCTATGCGCCGATCAAGGATCTTTATAAAACCGAGGTCTATGCCGTGTGCGCCTGGCGCAACCGGCAGGGTGACGGCGAGGTGATTCCGCAAGGCGTCATCGACCGTGCGCCCTCGGCGGAGTTGCGCGAAAACCAGACCGATCAGGATTCATTGCCGCCGTATGCGCTGCTGGATGCGATTTTGAAAGCCAGTATCGATCACGAGCGCAGCCCGGCTGAAATCATCGCTGCGCTGACGCCACAATGGCCAGACCACGATGTCGCGCACGAGACCGCGCGCATGCTGCGCTTGGTGCGGATTTCGGAATGGAAGCGCCGACAGGCGGCACCCGGGCCGAAACTGTCGCGGCGTGCCTTTGGCCGTGAACGCCGTTACCCGATCAGCTCGGGCTACGGCGTCTGATCAGTTTTCGATTTCACCCGCGAACGGGTTGAGATGGTTCCAGCGCGAGCGGCGACTTGGCCAATTATCGGTCAGGTACGGGTGTTCGGGGTAGTTGCTTTCCAGAACGCGGCGGGCATCCTGTGACAGACCTTGCTGTCCGAGTTTCTTGTAAGATGCCGCCAGCAGAGCAACGGCATCATCGTCGAAATCCGATTGCGGATAGGTTTCCAGCACGTATTTGGCGCGGCCGACTGCCGACACATAGGCGTCGCGTTCGTAGTAGTACATACCGACGGTGAGATCGTGCTGGGCCAGGCGATTGCGCAGATAAATCATGCGCTGCCGCGATTCCTCCGCATATTTGCTGGTCGGGAAGCGACGCACCACATCATTGAAGTCATTGTAACTCTGCTGGGCGGCGCCCAGATCACGGGCCGAGGTGTCGAGGCGGGCGATTTTCGCCAGCCAGCGGTTTTCGCGGTCGAAATTGATCAGCGCCTTGAGGTAATAGGCGTAGTCAATGTCCGGATTGGTCGGGTAGGTCTTGATGAAGCGGCTGATGCTGGAGGTCGCTTCTTCCGGTTTGGCCAGTTTGTACTGGGTATAGGCCAGATTGATCTGCGCTTTCTCGGACAGCTCGCCGTAAGGGAAGCGGGCCACCAGACGGGTGAAGGTGCGCTCGGCGGTGTCGTAATTCTGGTCTTCGAGTTCCTTGACACCCAGCGCATACAGCGGTTCGAGTTCCAAGGTTTCGGTTTCCGGCTGCTTCTTGGTGCCGTCCATGCCGAAAAATTCCTTCGTCGTCTGGCAGGCGCTCAGCGAGGCCAACAAAAATAGGATGGCAAGCAGACGGGAAGGGCGGGAAAGCGTCATAAATTTCATGGTGTAAGCGCCTAGTCGGCAATTAGTGGATAATACCCTAAGCTCGCATCGAGCTCCACGATTATTTCCCGCGCGAAGCGCTAAACCATTGATTCCATGAACCAGACCGCGCCAGACGCCATCGAAGAAAACGAACCCGAATGCATTGAAGCCACGGTGCCTGAGCATGTGGCGGGCAAACGTTTCGACCAAGCCCTGGCGGAAATGTTCCCCGAGTTCTCGCGCTCGCGTCTGACCGAATGGATCAAGTCCGGCGATGCCCTGCTCGATGGCGAGATCGTCAAGCCGAAAGTGGCGGTCAACGGCGGCGAAACCGTCAGCCTGGCCGCCCGCCAGCAGGTGGAAACCGATGCCGTAGCCGAGGATATTCCACTGGAGGTGCTGTACGCCGATGCCGATGTGCTGGTGGTCAATAAGCCGGCCGGCCTGGTGGTGCACCCGGGGGCCGGTAACCCGCGCGGCACCATGGTCAATGCCCTGCTGCATTACGACCCCGAACTGGCGCAACTGCCGCGTGCCGGGATTGTGCACCGCCTGGATAAAGACACCTCCGGCCTGATGGTGGTGGCGCGTTCCTTGCGCGCCCATGCCGGCCTGATCGAACAATTGTCGTCGCGCGCCGTGCACCGCCAGTATGTTGCGGTAGTGCAGGGACCGATGGTCGCCGGCAATACCGTGGATGCGCCGATTGACCGCCATCCGCATGACCGCATCCGCATGGCGGTGGTCAAGGAAGGTAGTGGCCGTGAAGCCATCACCCATTACCGTGTCCGTGAAAAATTCCGCAGCCATACCGTGGTGGAGTGCCGCCTCGAAACCGGTCGCACCCATCAGATCCGGGTCCACATGGCCTATGTCAAACATCCGCTGATCGGCGATCCGCTTTACGGCGGCTCGTTCAAGCTGCCGAAGGCCGCCACCGAAGCCCTGGTTGAGGCGCTCCGCGGTTTCCGCCGGCAGGCCCTGCATGCCGAAAAATTGTCATTCACCCATCCGGTCAGCGGCGATACGTTGAGTTTCGAATCGCCCTTGCCGGCCGACATGGTCGCCCTGATCGACACCCTGCGCGACGACACACGCCAATTCAGCGCGGCATGAGCGACATCCTCCGGCCCGACTGGCCGGTGCCGGCCAATATCCATGCCTTCACCACGACGCGCTTGGGTCCGGGCGTTTCGGAACTGCCGTTTTACCGCTTCAATCTGGGTGCCCGCTGCGGTGATGCACCGGCGGACGTGAATGCCAACCGCGAGGCGCTGCGTCGGGAGTACCGGTTGCCGGGCGAACCCTTATGGTTGCATCAGGTGCATGGCATCGAGGTGGTCAGCGATGATGGCACGCGCGGCAGCGACCCGCTGGCCGATGCCGCCGTCTCCGAAATTCCCGGAAGCGTGCTGGCGGTGCTGACCGCCGACTGCCTGCCGGTGCTGTTCTGTAACACGTCCGGCACGGAAGTTGCCGCCGCCCATGCCGGTTGGCGCGGGTTGGCGGCCGGCATGCTGGAGGCGACGGTCGCGGCCATGCAATCCCCGCCTGAAACCCTGTTGGCGTGGTTGGGCCCGGCCGCCGGTGCGGCGCGCTATGAGGTCGGCGAGGAGGTTCGGCAGGCATTTGTCTCGGTCGATGCCGATGCCGCATCGGCATTCACGCCGACCCGTCCGGGTCATTACCGGATTGATATGCCCGCCATCGCGCGCCAGCGTCTGGCCGCCTGCGGCGTGACTCAGGTGTATGGCGGGGAGCATTGCACGCTGGCCGATATCCGTTTTTATTCCCACCGGCGCGAGCAGCGCACCGGTCGCATGGCCAGCCTGATCTGGATGGCATGACTTCCGGCAGTGACGGAGGGTCATTGAGGCCGATATACTGCCTGCAACTCCATTCGGAATCCGCACCATGATCCTGCGCTTGCTGTTTCTTGCCCTGCTTTTCAGTGCCACGCTGCAGGCCGCTACCCCGCAGGAAATCACCGCACAATTACAGGCCGGCGACAAACGCGCCTTGGCCAATGCCGAAGCCTATGCCAAGGCCAATCCCAAGAACGCCGAAGCCTGGACCTTGCTGACCCGGGCCCGTGTGATGCAGGGAAAATCCGAGGCGGCGGTGACTGCCGGCGAGAAAGCGGTCACGCTGGCGCCGAATAGCGCGCAGGCTCAGTTCTGGCTCGGCAATGCCTACGGCAATCGCATCGGCGAGGTCGGGATGATTTCAAAGATGAGCATGGCACCGAAATTGCGCGATGCGTTCGAGAAAACCGTAGCCTTGGATCCGAATAATCTGGATGCCCGCAGTGCCTTGCTGCAGTTCTATCTGCAGGCGCCCTCGGCGATTGGCGGAGGCAAGGACAAAGCGCTGGTGCAGGCCCGAGAAATCGGCAAGCGTGATGCCGCGCGCGGTCATATGGCCCGGGCACAGATCCAGTTGGCGGAGAAAGACAATGCCGGTGCGCTCAAATCCTATGAAGCGGCTTATACGGCCAAGCCGTCCGATGCCGGCATCCGACTCGCCTTGGGTATCGGTTACCAGCAGGCCAACCGCTTCAATGATGCATTCCGTCATTTCCGGGCATGGATCACGCAGGATGCCGCCGCCGGCGCCGCTTGGTACCAGCTCGGGCGTACCAGCGTGTTGAGCGGGCAGAATCTGGAGGAGGGCATCACCGCCTTGCAGAAATACCTCAAGCTGCCGCGGATGGCCAATGAGCCGGCCAACCAGCACGCCTATTATCGGCTCGGCCAGTTGTATGCCAAGGCCGGAAAGAAAACCGAAGCACGTGCGGCGTTTCAAAGCGCGCTGAAACTCGACCCGGCATTCAAGGAGCCGAAAGCGGAGTTGGCCAAGCTCTGAGCTCAATCCAAGCTGAACGGCGGCCTTGAAGAGCGCCGCCGGCACCCCAATTTCATAGGTAGGCGCCTTGGGGCGCAATCCTTGATAAGGGGTACCACATGCGTATCGATAAATTCACCAGCAAGTTCCAGCAGGCCTTGAGCGATGCCCAGAGTCTGGCCGTCGGTCGTGATCACAGCCTGATTGAACCGGCTCACTTGCTGCTGGCCTTGATTGACCAGCAAGGCGGCAACAGCCTGCCGGTGCTGCGCCAGGCCGGCGTCAATGTGCCGGTACTGAAACAGAAGCTCAGCGAAGCGCTCGACCAATTGCCGAAAGTCTCCGGTCAGGACGGTCAGATCTCGGTCGGCAATGAATTGTCGCGTCTGCTCAACCAGACCGACAAACTGGCGCAACAGCATCAGGACCAATTCATTGCCAGCGAATGGTTTCTGCTGGCTGTTGCCGGCGACAGCGGCCCGGCTGGGCGCGCCCTGAAAGCCGCCGGCACCGATAAAGCCAAACTCGAGCAGGCCATTCTGGCTCTGCGCGGCGGTGAGACGGTGACCGATGCCAATGCCGAGGAAAATCGGCAGGCTTTGGAGAAGTACTGCATCGACCTGACCGAGCGTGCCGAAAGCGGCAAACTCGACCCGGTCATCGGCCGCGATGAAGAAATCCGCCGCACCATCCAAGTGCTGCAGCGCCGAACCAAGAACAATCCGGTGCTGATCGGCGAGCCCGGCGTCGGCAAGACCGCTATCGTCGAAGGCTTGGCCCAGCGCATCATCAACAACGAAGTGCCCGAAGGTCTGCGTGGCCGGCGCGTGCTCGCGCTCGATATGGGCGCGCTGATTGCCGGCGCCAAATACCGCGGTGAATTCGAAGAACGTCTGAAAGCGGTACTGAGCGATTTGTCAAAACAGGAAGGCAATGTCATCCTGTTCATCGATGAGTTGCACACCATGGTCGGCGCCGGCAAGGGCGAGGGTGCCATGGATGCCGGCAATATGCTGAAACCGGCTTTGGCCCGCGGCGAGCTGCATTGCATCGGCGCGACCACGCTTGATGAATACCGCCAGTATGTGGAGAAGGATGCCGCGCTTGAACGCCGCTTCCAGAAAGTATTCGTCGGCGAGCCCTCGGTGGAAGACACCATCGCCATCCTGCGCGGCCTGAAAGAACGCTACGCCGTGCATCACGGCGTGGAAATTACCGATCCGGCCATCGTCGCGGCGGCGACGCTGTCGCACCGTTACATTGCCGATCGTCAGTTGCCGGATAAAGCCATCGACCTGATGGACGAGGC
>Ga0315907_10005474_pt1 | contig 13802 bp, 16 predicted proteins | sample LakEriMetagenome_3_FD_203525 | JGI IMG/M metagenome (GOLD analysis project Ga0315907, IMG submission 203525) | Freshwater fungal communities from buoy surface, Lake Erie, Ohio, United States - Buoy 12 MA123 | ecosystem: Environmental > Aquatic > Freshwater > Lake > Lake biofilm | place: USA...
CATCTTTTTAACGATCTGCTCTTTGAATTGCGGGCCATAGACTGGCATGAGTTTCATCTTTCCCGCTCCCTCAGTGGATTGAATTTGTCTCTTCAAGAGACCGGACAACTATCGTGACAGAGGGGGACTCAGACCTTGGGATGTTGGTGGTGGTGCCATTGCTCCGTGACGCCGCAAAGGGAAGTGGTTGCAATTGGTGACGTTGGTCGGCGTTCGCTCTCGGTACGTCCAACTATTGGGGTAAATCACTGCGGAAAGGCGGGATCGGTGATACGCCAGCCCTGCTGGAAAAGCGCTTTCAGGTTGTTCCGGCAGGTGTGGAAGAACACATTAGAAATGTGGCTTCGTCTCCGTGCCTAGTTGATGATTCCGCCGCCTAGACACAGATCGCCGGAATACAAAACAGCCGATTGCCCAGGGGTAATCGCCCATTGCGGAGCCTCAAACTCAAGAGTGAAATTACTGCTTTCGACTTGTACGACGCGGCACGGTGCGTCGGTCTGACGGTAACGAGTTTTGGCACCGTACAGACCTTCAATGGCAGGAGCACTTCCTGAAATCCATGAGGCGTCAGCTGCGTGCAATGCAGACTTGAACAACATCGGGTGATCGTGCCCCTGTGCGACGATAAGTGTGTTGGTATCGAGCTTCTTGTTGACAACGAACCAGGGTGTTCCCTCGCCAGACTTGGTACCACCAATACCAAGGCCTTGGCGTTGACCAATGGTGTAGTACATCAACCCTTGATGTTCTCCGACATGAACGCCTTCCGGGGTCAGCATTGGTCCAGGCTGTCGCGGCAAGTAACGCTCCAAGAACTCGCGAAACGGTCGCTCGCCGATAAAACAAATCCCGGTGGAATCTTTTTTTGCGTGATTCGGTAAACTCGCTTGCCTTGCAATTTCGCGAACCTCCCGTTTCTGTAGTTCGCCGACGGGGAAGATTGTTTTTGAAATCTGTGCTTGCGACAAGCGGTGCAAGAAGTAACTCTGGTCCTTGCCGGCATCGAGCCCGCGCAGCAGCTGAAACTCGCCATTGACTTGGCGCACCCGCGCGTAGTGCCCGGTGGCAATTTGATTGGCACCCATGCGGATGGCGTGATCCAAAAATGCCTTGAACTTGATCTCGGCATTGCACAGCACGTCGGGGTTTGGCGTACGACCGGCGCTGTATTCATGCAAGAAAGATGCGAACACCCTTTCCTTGTACTCAGCCGCAAAATTTACCGCTTCAAACTCAATGCCGATAACGTCTGCAACAGCGACCGCGTCAATAAAGTCTTGCCTCGTCGAGCAGTGCTCATCGCTATCGTCGTCCTCCCAGTTTTTCATGAATAGGCCAACGACATCATATTCCTGCCGCTTGAGCAGAAGCGCAGCCACCGCAGAATCTACTCCGCCGGACAGGCCTACAACGATGCGCTTGCGTGACATATGATCATTTTTGAGGGGTCGTTCTAGGAAACGCTGCGAGTGCAATACGTCTGCGGTGCCATGTGTCGTCACCCACTTAAGAAGCGGCAGTCGAACAAAAAAGAAAAGGGCGAGACTAAGTCTCGCCCTTTCTTACCAGTATTGAGCGAGCGCTCGGCCCGCACCAAATTACTTCTTGGCAGGAGCGTCTTCTTTCTTAGCTTCTGCTTTCTTTTCTGCTTTCTTTTCTGCTTTCTTTTCGTCTTTCTTTTCGTCTTTCTTTTCGTCTTTCTTTTCTTCAGCTTTTGCAGGAGCGGCAGCTTTAGCTGGCTCGGCAGCTTTTGCAGGAGCAGCAGCAGGAGCTTGAGCAGCAGCGTTCAAGGCGACAGCAGCGAAGAGAGCAGCAACAAGTGCGGACAATTTTTTCATGTTAGATCCTATTTGTGAGTGAGTGTGGTTAACGTTAACGACAGATACTGGGAACTTGCTTTCAGGGCTCTGGTCCTTTTGCCTGTCACGGGATTAACGCCGAATATTTTAGCTGGTTGACAATAAATTGAAACAATTTCTGCGAATTTTTTTCGTTAAGTCATTCAATTTTTGGGTTTTTCAGCCTGTTTTGGCCATTTTTTGGGTTTGGCGATGGGAAAAGGGTGGTTTCGGCCAGCTCAACCCACCCCGCTGGCGCAATTCTTAGGTCCTGAAGGCTGACACCGCCGATATTCATCCGAACGAGCCTTAGTGTGGGTAAACCGACTTTGGCGGTCATGCGCCGAACTTGGCGGTTTTTGCCCTCTGCAATACTAAGTTCGATCCAAGTGGTCGGGATCGTCGCACGAAACCGAACGGGTGGAACGCGTTCCCATATTGAGGGAGGGCTCAGCACCCGCGCTGACAATGCGGGCGCAGCGATAAAATCGCCAAGATTTAGTGGTGACCTGAGTCTGTGTAGATGCTCAGCAGTAACCTCACCCTCCACTTCCACCCAATAGACCTTGCCGACGTGATTTCTCGGGTCGGTGATGCGGGCCTGAAGGTGCCCGTTGTCCGTTAGCAGTAACAAACCTTCACTGTCGGTATCGAGGCGCCCGGCCGGATAGACGCCGGGGACACTGATATATTGTTTAAGCGTCCGCTTGTTGCCGGTCGGGCTGAACTGGCAAACCACGCCATATGGCTTGTTAAACGCGATAAGCATGTATACGAGAAGGCTACGCTGCAAAACAAAACCCCCCGCAGGAAATGCGAGGGGTTGTTGTGATTTTCAGCTACTTAGATGAGTCTAGGCATTGTTGATGTTTGAGGCTTGTTTACCCTTGGGGCCTTGTGTCACCTCAAACGACACTTTTTGACCTTCTTTAAGGGTCTTAAAGCCGTTCATTTGAATTGCGGAGAAGTGCGCGAAAAGATCTTCGCTACCGTCGTCCGGTGTAATGAAGCCGAAGCCCTTAGCGTCGTTGAACCACTTAACTGTACCTGTTGCCATACAAATGCATCCTTATTGAAAAGACGGGATGGAGGACCCGGAAAAATATCGCTTTTCAAGGCCCGCAACCGCTAGATGCAAATGCAGAAAACCTTAAAGCTAAACTCCAAGACTGCCTTTTACCGATCGCCGGCACGTTAGTCAAGCACTTGTCTACTTTTTTGCAACGAACCGTGGCATTCTTACAAAAACGCGGAAATCGGCGAAGATAGCAGTCAGTAGTCGTCAGTTGGTGCCGTTACTTGAAAAATCTAGCAACTTATCTCTATCATTGCGCTTAAGCAATCATTTTCCAGTTTTAATGATCGATGGCAAATAAGCACGGAGCTGGATCAGGGCGCTCTGATAAGGGCAATACGGCGTTGCAGGAAAAGCCGGCGCAAACGAAGCCCCCTTCAATGTGGCAGGTCCTGATGTACAACGACGACTACACGCCGATGGAGTTTGTGGTCGATATATTGACGCGCGTATTTGGCCATACGCATGAGCGAGCAACGCAGATCATGCTTAAGGTACACACTGAGGGGCGCGGCGTTTGCGGAATCTTCCCGCGCGACGTGGCTGCCATGAAAGTTGATCAAGTGATGGACCACGCCCGCCAATTTGAGCACCCGCTAAGGTGCGGAATGGAAGAAGTGTAGGTGAATGTTCCGTGATTTCGGGGTATAGAAAATCCGTCAGTTGCCCCAAACTGGTATTGATGGCAAGTCTGGTACATGAATTGCTTGTATAGACGGGGTTGTAGGGCGCTATCACGCGCAAGATGGTTTTACTGGTTTACGATGAAAGAGACGGAACGCTATGATTGCCCATGAACTTGAGATGAGCCTCCACGCTGCATTTGTTGAGGCACGCCATAAGCGCCATGAGTTCATTACGGTCGAGCACCTGCTGCTCGCGTTGTTGGATAACCCTTCGGCGCAAGAGGTCTTAAAGGCCTGCGCCGCAAAGGTTGATGATCTTCGCAAGAGTCTGTCGGAATTCATCGAACAACATACACCGACCGTCGCCGGTGATGGTGAGGTCAATACGCAGCCGACGCTCGGTTTTCAACGCGTAATTCAACGCGCCATTCTGCACGTGCAGTCGTCTGGAAAAAAAGAAGTCATGGGGGCGAACGTGATGGTGGCGATTTACGGTGAGAAAGACTCCCATGCCGTTTATTACTTGCACCAACAAGGCATTTCGCGGCTCGACGTGGTGAATTTTATCTCGCATGGCATTTCCAAGGCGGCCCCACAGGGAGCAGAAAAGCCGGAAGCCGGGGCCGACGCGGCCGAGGGCGAGCAGGCCGGGGGCGCGCTTGAGCAGTTCACGCAAAACCTTAACCAAAGCGCAATTGACGGCAAGACCGATCCGTTGATCGGTCGGGAGCATGAAGTTGAGCGGGTGATTCAAGTTCTTTGCCGCCGCCGCAAGAATAATCCATTGCTTGTTGGTGAGGCAGGTGTTGGCAAGACAGCAATCGCCGAGGGCCTTGCCAAACGTATTGTCGACGGAGAAGTGCCCGATATCTTGGCAAAGGCGACGGTCTACTCGTTGGACATGGGATCGTTATTGGCGGGCACCAAGTATCGAGGTGACTTTGAGCAACGCCTCAAAGCCGTCTTGAAGCAGTTACATGACAATCCCAACGCCGTGCTTTTCATCGACGAGATACATACTTTGATTGGCGCTGGTTCAGCCTCCGGCGGGACATTGGATGCGTCGAATTTGTTGAAGCCAGCACTTTCTTCGGGACAGCTCAAGTGTATCGGTGCGACAACCTACCAAGAGTTTCGCGGTGTCTTTGAAAAAGATCACGCGCTGTCCCGCCGCTTTCAGAAAATCGATGTGAACGAGCCATCGGTATCAGAAACAATCGAAATATTGAAAGGACTCAAGTCGCGCTTCGAGACGCATCACAATGTTAAGTACACATCAACGGCGCTGACAACTGCGGCTGAACTTGCCGCGAAATACATCAATGACCGGCATCTGCCAGACAAAGCCATCGACGTGATTGATGAAGCGGGCGCGGCGCAGCGAATTGCGCCAAAATCTAAGCAAAAGAAAACAATCGGCAAAAGTGAGATTGAAGAGATCATTGCCAAGATCGCACGCATACCCGCGCGCAACGTGTCTAGCGACGATCGCAACGCATTGAAGACACTTGACCGTGATTTGAAGTCAGTCGTTTTTGGGCAAGACAAAGCCATTGAAGCGCTTTCGGCAGCCATCAAGATGGCGCGTTCCGGGCTCGGTAGCACGACAAAACCCATCGGCTCGTTCCTGTTTTCAGGTCCTACCGGCGTCGGGAAAACCGAAGTTGCAAAACAGCTCGCCTTTATCTTGGGCGTTGAACTGATTCGTTTCGATATGTCTGAGTACATGGAGCGCCATGCGGTGTCGCGTTTGATTGGTGCGCCACCGGGTTACGTGGGATTCGATCAGGGCGGGCTGATGACCGAGGCAATTACCAAACAGCCTTACTCCGTGCTGCTGCTGGACGAAATTGAAAAGGCGCATCCGGATATTTACAACGTATTGCTGCAGGTTATGGATCACGGTACGCTTACCGATAACAACGGGCGCAAAGCGGACTTCCGCAATGTTGTTATCATCATGACGACCAACGCCGGTGCCTCTGAGTTGTCAAAGACCTCCATTGGATTCACCAATGACAAAAAGGCCGGCGATGAGATGGCGGAAATCAAGCGTATGTTTACGCCGGAATTCCGCAACCGCTTAGACGCCACCATTTCGTTTGCGCCACTCAACGAGCAAATCATCTTGCAGGTTGTAGATAAGTTCCTAATGCAGCTGGAAGCGCAGCTATCGGAGAAAAAAGTCGACGTCACCTTCACCGAGGCTTTGAAAAAGTACCTTGCCAAGAATGGGTTTGACCCGCAAATGGGGGCGCGGCCGATGTCGCGCTTGATACAAGATACGATTCGACGTGCGCTTGCGGATGAGTTGCTGTTTGGCAAACTGGCCAGTGGCGGTCGCGTGACCATCGACATGGGGCCGGACGACAAGGTCAAACTCGACATCAGCGAGGAAAAAGAGCCTCAGCCGGCCGAGTCCTGATTTGTTTAGGCCGCCTGTTTAACGAAACGCCCGACGTAAAGTCGGGCGTTTCGTTTCCTAAATTCACTTCTTCAATTTTTCTGCCAGCGCCAAGAAGTTGCGAGCAGACATGCAGGATGTCATTTGGTTATTTTGCGCTTCAAAGGGTTGTGAAGTAGAGTAACGGCAGAAGACAAGCTGGAGCAAGAAAGTCCACAAAGAGAATATAGGTTTGTCATCGAGCATCGAGCGACATAAAAAGACTTTGATAACGAGGAGAATCATGAAAATCATCACGGCTCTATCAGCAACGCTTCTATTAGCGAGCCATGCGTTCGCGCAAGCGCCCGCCACATCTGCGGCGTCGGCACCGGCACCTGTCAAACCTGTTACACCCGCGCCAGCCGCCGCACCTGCCACACCTGCCGCACCTACTCCCCCGCCCGCACCGGCTTTCGCGCCCGCAAATTTGACACCAGCAGGCGTGCGTTCGATGTCGGCGACTTGTTCATCCTGCCATGGAACCAATGGCGTCTCCGCGGGCGGTGCGATTGCCGGTCTGGCAGGCCTTAATCGCGACTACTTCATTATTCGGATGAAGAGCTTCAAAGAAGGAAAACGCGAAGCCACGCTGATGCACCAGATTGCGAAGGGTTATACCGATGCCGAAGTTGCCGCGATGGCAGACTATTTTGCTGCGCAAAAGCGTTAAGGGGGTGAACATGAAAAATACACGTCGTAATTTCCTCAAGGTCGCCAGCGCAACGGCTGGTGTTTCAGCAGTAACCGGCATGGTCGGTTGCGCGAGTGTTGGTGGTGTCGCCAAGCCAAAAGTGGTGGTGGTGGGTGGTGGCTACGGCGGAGCGACCGTCGCCAAGTACATCAAGATGTGGGGGCCAAACATCGATGTCACGGTCGTAGAGCGAAACCCCAACTTCGTCTCATGCCCCATCTCCAACTTGGTTCTGGGTGGGTCGCAGAAGATGGAAGACATCACCATGAGTTACGCCGCACTGCAGTCCAAGTACGGTGTCAAAGTTGTGCGTGGCGAAGCTGTCGCCATTGATGTGGAGAAAAAGCTGGTTCGATTGGCAGGTGGTGACGCATTGCCCTACGACCGCGTCGTTGTCTCGCCGGGGATCGACTTTATGTATGAAGCGTTGCCTGGGCTGAATAATGCTGATGCCCAAGCGCGCTACTTCCACGCGTGGAAAGCCGGGCCGCAAACCGTCGCGCTGCGCAAGCAGCTCGAGTCGATGGCCGACGGTGGCGTTTATGCGCTTTCAATTCCAGAGGCTCCGTACCGTTGTCCGCCCGGTCCCTACGAACGCGCCTGTCAGGTCGCGGCGTACTTCAAACAATTCAAGCCTAAGTCAAAGGTGCTGATCCTTGATGCAAACCCTGATGTCACCTCAAAGCCGGGGTTGTTTAAGAAGGCATGGTCTGAAATGTACGGCGGCATCATTGAGTATCGTAATGCATCCAAATTGATCGATGTCGATACTAAGGCATCCATTGCCAAGCTGGAGTTTAGTGATGTGAAGGCGGATGTACTCAATGCGTTGCCACCAATGAAAGCGGGCAAGATCGCCGAACCGTTTATCACTGCCAACAAACGCTGGTGCGAGATCAACTGGCTGACCTACGAAGCGAAGAATGTCCCGGGTGTGCACTTACTCGGTGATGCGCTACAAATCGCGCCGGCAATGCCGAAGTCTGCGCACATGGCCAACAATCATGGCAAGACGTGCGCCGCAGCGATCGTGGCGTTGATCGCCGGTGAAGCGCCGAATCCTTCGCCAACGCTAAACAACACCTGTTACTCGTTTGTCTCCGCCGACAAGGTTGTGCACGTGGCATCAGTGCATAAGTACGATATGCAGGATAAGACCATGAAGACGGTTCCGGGTGCGGGCGGTGTGTCTAGTTCTGCGAACGAGTTAGAGGCACAGTACGCGATGACGTGGGCCAAAAATATTTGGGCTGATACCCTCGCTTAATTTGAGGACCACTGCCACGGAAACAAATGAGCCGCCAGTTGGCGGCTCATTTGTTATTGCCGACGTATTGTTAGCGGCCTTGCAGCCACTCCGGCCGAAAAGCATCGTTGATTAAGGACGTTTGGATGTGATCGCGCCAGTCGCCGTCGATAAATAGGTAACGGGGTGCGAAACCATCAGTGTGAAATCCCAACCGCGCCAAGAGTCTGCCGCTGCGAACATTTTCCGGTCGATAGTTGGCGCTGATACGGTGTAGTTTTTGTTCGACAAACATGTATCTAAGAGCTTGCTGAAGGCCTTCTGACATAAGGCCCTTACCTTCAAAGCCTGCGTCAATTTGGTATCCGAGTACACCGTTACAGAACGGGCCGCGAACAACTTGCGAAAACCCAATACTGCCGATGATCTGTTCCGGCTGCGACTTCTCTCGCATCCACAGGCGCACCACGCTACCCTGGAGGAAGGCAATCTGCGATTTTTCGACGTATTCATCCCAGAAGGCAAGGGTGTTAAAGTCGGCGGGTTTGGGAGGACTCCAAGGGGCCAAATGATCTGCGTTGCGCATATGAAAGTCCAATGCGGCGGAAGCAAGTCCCGCTTCGGGCAGGCTCAAGAGAAGGCGCCCTGACTCGAGCGTTAGTTCCATTTCTGTTGGTCGCGATAGAAGCGGACGTGGCAGATCTTGTTGCCGCGAAGTTTGTACACCGCGACCGCGTGGCGTACTTCGCCTTCCGGCGTGCTGAGTCTGCCGGTGATGCGCTCTTCGTCCATCACATGCTCACCGATCCGAATCCGGGTGACAATTGTGCAATGCAAATTGGGCGATCCTGCAAACAAGGCCACATAACGTTCGCGCATCTGTTCGCTGCCCGCCATCATGCGGTCGCCATCCCCGTCCTCAACAACGCAGTCTGCAGTGTAACAAGCCATGAACGCGTCAACGTCGCGTGCGTTGTAGGCCTGAAGTTGTGCTTCTACTGGATCTTCTGGGGTTGGCATGATTGATTAACCTGCAAACACAGGCCATTGCGCGGCCCACATTTCTGTGGGTGATCTTTTGTAGCCCGATTTGGCGAATTGATGCCAACGGCCAATGACAAACGACATGACTGCGTTGGCATAGGCATTCGGATCAAGAGATGAGTGCAACTGACCGTTAGTGGCCGCGAGCCGGGCACTTTGGCGCAGGGACGCCTCTAAACGATCATGCAACTGATTCATACGCACGTGTAAGCGCTCGTCTTCATTGACCAACGCATCACCGATCAGCACGCGGGTCATGCCAATGTTTTTCTGCGCAAAATTCAACAGCATGGCCACCGTTGCCTCGACTTGTTTCAGGCCGTCGGTTTCCTCACTCTGGATCTTGTTCACCAGAGAAAACACGGTTTCTTCGATGAACTCAATGAGGCCCTCGAACATCTGTGCTTTAGAAGCAAAGTGGCGATACAGCGCCGCCTCGGAGACATCGAGTTTCTTGGCCAACAGGGCCGTAGTGATTTTTTCGCCCTTTGGCTGCTCCAGCATTTCAGCCAGAGATTGCAAGATGGCGCGACGGCGTTCGCCGGGTTCGGGTTTTGGCATCGTTATCTCCTAAGTCGTATGAGTCGACCAAGCAAACATAGTTGTAAAAACTAATTCCTAACGTCGCCCACCCAGGATAGACCCAAGTACGCCACGGATAATTTTTCGGCCTGCTTCGGAAGCCATCGCCCGTGCGGCAGATTTCATGGCCGCCTCAACAACACCTTCACGATTTGACCTGCTACCACTACCGCTACCGCCGCCGTTCCCGCCACCCATTCCCGGCAGTCCAACTTTGCCGAGAATGTCACTCAATCCACCGGCAGCGGACGTCGACGTCGATGTCGCGTCGCCCTGCCGACCACGCAGTTTCTCAAATGCCGACTCCCGATCCACCACCTTTTCGTAGACGCCTGCCACCAGCGAAGTTTGCAGTAGTGTTGAGCGTTGCTCCGGTGTAATGGGACCAATCTGTGACTGAGGCGGGCAGACAAATGCGCGCTCCACAATTGTTGGGCGTCCTTTTTCGTCAAGAAATGACACCAGTGCCTCACCGACGCCGAGTTCCGTGATGACTGTCTCCACCGAGATGGCCGGGTTGGCGCGGAACGTCTCCGCAGCGGCTTTCACCGCTTTTTGGTCGCGCGGGGTATAAGCCCGCAGCGCATGTTGTACACGATTTCCAAGTTGGCCGAGGACGGTATCGGGAATGTCGAGCGGGTTCTGCGTGACAAAATATACTCCCACCCCCTTGGAGCGAACCAGTCTCACCACTTGTTCAATCTTTTCGAGCAGTTCCTTTGGCGATTCGTTAAACAGCAAATGCGCTTCGTCAAAAAAGAAAACGAGCTTGGGTTTATCGCGGTCGCCAACTTCCGGCAGGTTTTCAAACAACTCTGAAAGCATCCACAACAGAAAGGTCGAGTACAGCCGCGGACTGGAGAGCAGCTTGTCGGCGGCGAGGATATTGATCACACCCTTGCCGTTGTCCGTCTGCATGAGGTCATCGAGTGCCAGCGCGGGCTCGCCAAAAAATTTGTCGCCACCTTGCTGCTCGAGTGCCAACAGGCCGCGCTGGATCGCGCCGATCGAGGCCGGCGAAATATTGCCGTAGTCGGTCGTAAATTGGCTAGCGTTTTCGCCGACGTAGGATAAGGCTGCACGTAGATCCTTCAGGTCAAGCAGCAGTAACCCGTTGTCATCTGCAATCTTGAATACCAGCGCAAGCACACCTTCCTGAGTGTCGTTCAGGTTAAAGATACGCGACAACAAAAGTGGCCCCATCTCAGAGATCGTGGCGCGCACCGGGTGCCCCTGTTCGCCAAATACATCCCAAACGGTTGTTGGGCAGGCGGCGGGGCTGAATTCCAAACCAAGCTGTTTGCGGCGCTCATCCACCTTCGGCTGCGGTTTTCCCGGCTGGGAAATGCCGGTGAGATCGCCCTTGACGTCCGCCATGAAGACCGGTACGCCGCTATTTGAAAACTGCTCGGCGAGAACTTGCAAGGTCACTGTCTTACCGGTGCCAGTCGCACCGGCGATCAAGCCGTGTCGATTCGCCATATTGGGCAGAATTGCCAGTGACGTCTGGGATTTGTCGCTCGATTTCGCGATCAGCAAGGGTTCCGACATGGTGCGCTTTCAAGAGCTCTGGCTTGGGTTGCGGTGTGAGTGAATGTTAACATTGCACATTGGAATTTGCGCGTCATCCAGACATAGAATCAACTGGGAGATAACCGCAAAGGCGACCAAGCGAAGCACGCGTTTGGCGCGGCAAGCCGGGATTAACGCAAAGCGTCCCGAGCGCCGCAAAGACGAGGCGCAAGGTTGCTCAGCCGCCGGAGTTGCCGTGGTTGGCAGTGAGGACGGGTGAGTGGCCGCAGCAACAACGTATTTGCAAGTGAAGACGCGTAAACGTATTTCAAGGAAACGGACGATATGGCTGGACATAGTAAATGGGCAAACATCCAACACCGCAAAGGCCGCCAAGATGCCAAACGCGGCAAGATTTTTACGCGCCTAATTAAGGAAATCACCGTTGCTGCGCGCCTTGGCGGCGGCGACCCCGGTACTAATCCGCGCCTACGTCTGGCGACCGACAAGGCGTATGAGAACAATATGCCAAAAGATACCGTCGAGCGTGCCGTCAAGCGCGGCTCCGGCGATCTGGAGGGGGTCAACTACGAAGAAATTCGCTATGAAGGTTACGGCATTGGCGGTGCGGCGATCATTGTCGATTGTATGACCGATAACCGTGTGCGCACTGTGGCTGAGGTGCGGCACGCCTTCTCCAAATACGGTGGAAACTTTGGTACCGAAGGTTCGGTGGCATTCCTGTTCAAGCACTGCGGCACGATGTTGTTTGCGCCTGGTAGCAATGAAGAAAAGCTGATGGAAGCCGCATTGGAAGCGGGGGCGGAAGACATCATCACCAATAGTGATGGATCCTTTGAAGTTATCACCGGCCCCTATGAATTTTCCAACGTGAAGGCGGCACTGGAGAAAGCCGGATTCAAGGCGGAGTTCGGCGAAGTGACGATGAAAGCGCAGAATGAAGCCGAACTTACCGGCGATGACGCCGTCAAGATGCAGAAGTTGATTGACGCCATCGAGGCGCTGGACGACGTGCAGGAAGTGTATACATCTGCCGCGCTTGACCTGCCGGAATAGACTGGAGATTTCGTGTGTCCGTCCTAATTACCACGACCTCAAACCTCGAAGGCAAACGTATCACCAAGTACCTGGGGATCGTCACCGGTGAGGCGAGTGCCGAAGTCGCGTTGATGGCGACCGCGTCGTCGGATAAGCCCGCACCGGGGTTTGCCGACGCGTATCACAAGGCCATCCCCAGTGTGCGCGACAACGCACTGCGCGGCGCAATGCAAGGCGCTGAGCACGTCGGCGCGAACGCGATCATCGGCACCACCGTCAATTACGTCATCCACGGATCGGGCAAGGGCATGGTGATGGTGAGTGTGACCGGTACCGCTGTGGTTTACGAGGACGCCTGAACGTCACTATGCGCATACTCGGCCTAGACCCCGGCCTCAGGGTGACTGGATATGGCGTGATCGAGAAACGCGGGAGCGGCCTCAGCTATGTGGCTAGTGGATGTATCAAGTCGCCGGATGGCGAGTTACCGGATCGGCTGAAGAACATTCTTTATTCAGTGCAGGAAGTAATCCGACTCTACGCTCCGACAGACGTCGCTGTTGAAAAAGTGTTTGTCAACGTTAACCCGCAGTCCACGCTACTGCTTGGACAGGCGCGTGGTGCCGCCATTTGTGGGGCAGTGTTGAGCAATTTGCCGGTCTCTGAGTACACTGCGTTGCAGGTCAAACAAGCGGTGGTGGGCAACGGTCATGCACAGAAAGAGCAGGTACAGGAGATGGTAAAGCGGCTGCTAAGCTTGCTGGCGAACCCCAGTGCCGATGCCGCTGACGCGCTTGCCTGCGCGATCTGCCACGCACACGGCGGGTTAGTCGGTGCAATGAGTACCAGGGGTTATCGCGTCAAGGGCGGGAGGTTGGTGAAATGATCGGACGTATCTCAGGAATATTGCTCGAAAAGAACCCGCCGCAAGTGCAGGTGGATGCCAACGGCGTCGGTTACGACATCGATGTGCCTATGTCGACCTTCTATAACCTGCCGCGCATCGGCGAAAAAGTGGTTCTGTTTACCCACCTCGTGGTGCGCGAGGACGCCCATCTGCTGTTTGGCTTCGGCAGCGAATCAGAGCGCGCCGCATTCCGCACACTCATCAAGGTGAGCGGGGTCGGGCCGAAGGTCGCGCTGGCGCTTCTGTCGGGTCTGAGTGTGAACGATCTTGCGTCGGCGGTCGCCATGCAAGAAACCGGTCGGCTCACCAATATTCCCGGTATCGGCAAAAAGACTGCCGAGCGGCTGTTGCTCGAACTCAAGGACAAATTTAAAGTCGACCCGCGCGTGGCTATTGGCGGCAGCCTCAGTACTGCCGAAGTGCCTTCGATCAATTCCGATGTTTTAAACGCCTTGTTGGGGTTGGGGTACAGCGAGAAGGAGGCATTGTTAGCAGTCAAAGTGTTGCCCGCCGAGGTGAGCCTCTCCGATGGGATTCGGCTGGCGTTAAAGTCGCTTGCGAAGGGTTAGCTAAACACTAGTATTGACGGGTGTTTTCAGTGCGTTTTGCTCGAAGCAGCCCGCCAATAGGCGAGTTTCATTTTTTGTCTGGCGGTTTCAAATAATTAGTGCAACACAATATTGTGAAGTCTACAAAGGAGTGTTGCGATGGAAAGCAAGTCGGGTTGTTACAAGACGATGAACCTATCGGTTCGAGAAGAGATCAGTCGGGGG
>Ga0315907_10005476_pt1 | contig 13801 bp, 13 predicted proteins | sample LakEriMetagenome_3_FD_203525 | JGI IMG/M metagenome (GOLD analysis project Ga0315907, IMG submission 203525) | Freshwater fungal communities from buoy surface, Lake Erie, Ohio, United States - Buoy 12 MA123 | ecosystem: Environmental > Aquatic > Freshwater > Lake > Lake biofilm | place: USA...
CCCGACGGGACCGTCTCCGAGACGCGGATCCTGCATTGCGCCGACCACCCGGGGCTCGACGCCGCCGCCGAGGCCTATCTGGCCTCGGTGGCGCCGCCGGTCCGGCCGCGGCGCGCCGCCGTCGCGGTGGCCGGGCCGGTGTCCGGCGACTGGTTCGCGCTGACCAACCACGGCTGGCGGTTCTCGGTCCGGGCGGTGGCGGAGCGCCTGGGGCTGGCGCGGCTGGACCTCGTCAACGACTTCTCGGCGGTGGCGCTCGCCCTGCCGCACCTCGGCCCGGACGACCGGCGCCAGGTCGGGCCGGGGACGGCGCAGGCCGGCCACCCCATCGCCGTGCTCGGGCCGGGGAGCGGCCTCGGCGTCGGCGGCGTGGTGCCGGCAGGGGCCGGCTGGGTCGCCCTCGCGACCGAGGGCGGACACGTCACGATGGCGGCCGCCGACGATCGCGAGGCCGCGGTCCTGGGCGATCTGCGCCGCCGGTTCGGCCACGTGTCGGCGGAGCGCGTCGTCTCCGGCATGGGCCTCCCGAACCTCCACCGGGCACTCGCCGCCGTCGACGGGGCAGAGACCCCCGACCTCGACGCGGCGGCGATCAGCGAGGCGGCGCTGGCCGGGACCGACCCGCGCTGCGTCGAGGCGCTGACGATGTTCTGCGCGATGCTCGGCACGGTCGCCGGCAACCTGGCCCTCTCGCTCGGCGCGCAGGGCGGGGTTTACGTGGCCGGCGGGATCGTGCCGCGGCTCGGCGACTGGTTCGACCGCTCGCCCTTCCGTGCCCGGTTCGAGGCCAAGGGACGCATGAGCGCCTACCTCGCCCCCATCCCCACCCACGTGGTGACCCACCCCCTGCCCGCCTTCGTCGGCCTCGCCGCGGCGATCGCGGCGGGACGACGGATCCAGGACGACGCCCCCCATGACCGGTGACCTCTTCGACGCCACGGCCACGCCCGCCGACGAGCGGTTTCCCTTCGTCCCCTACGCGGGCCCCACCGACCCGTCGGGCCCGAAGATCGCGCTGATCGGCGAGGCGCCCGGTGCGGACGAGGCGCGGATGGGGGTCCCCTTCGTCGGGCGTGCGGGCCAGCTTCTGGACGAGGCCCTGCGGACCGCCGGCATCGACCGCCGCGCCTGCCTCGTGGGCAACACGTTCCGCTTCCGCCCGCCCGACAACAAGGTCGCGCACTTCTTCGCCTCCCGCGCCCGGGCGAAGAAGGAGGGCTTCGCCGTCGCCGAGGCGTGGGGCCCGTTCAACGCCCAGTACGTGAAGACCGCCTACGCCGGGGAGATCGAGCACCTGCGCGCGACGCTCGCCGCCTTCGGCCCGCGGGTGGTGGTGGCACTGGGCGGGACGCCGCTCTGGGCGCTGACCGGCCTGTCGGGGATCACCAGGGAACGCGGGCGGCGGCTGGAGAACCGGCTCCTGCCCGACGTGCCGGTCGTGGCGACCTTCCACCCCAGCTTCGTGCTGCGCGGGAACCGGGCCGACCTCCCGACCCTCGAGGCGGACCTGATCCTCGCGCTCGCCGTCGCCCGCGACTGAGATCGTTGTAAGGTTCGCAACGATGCAGTTCGCGTTGTCCGGATTATCAGGACAGCGAGGGGAGAGCATCGTCTCACAACCCCGGCGGCCTGTCCGCCGGGGTCCTGTCCCGTGGAGGACCCCGCGATGGACCGATTTCCCGCCCTCTTCATCTCCCACGGCTCGCCGATGCTGGCGATCGAGGACAGCCCCGCCCGGCGCTTCCTCGCGAGCTACGGCGAGGCCCTGGGCCGGCCGAGGGCGATCGTCGTCGTCTCCGCCCACTGGGAGACGCGCAGCCCGGCGGTGAGCGCCGCCCCGCGGCCGGAGACGATCCACGATTTCGCTGGCTTCCCCGACGCGCTCCATCGCCTCGGCTATCCGGCGGCCGGCGCACCCGACCTCGCGGAGCGGATCGCCGGCCTCATGCGCGACGCGGGCGCGCCGGTGACCGTCCACCCCACGCGCGGCCTCGACCACGGCGCCTGGGTCCCGCTCATGCTCCTGTATCCGGCGCACGACGTGCCAGTGCTCCAGGTCTCGGTGCAGACGCAGGCCGGTCCGGAGTGGCACCTGCGGCTCGGCGGGATCCTGCGGCCGCTCCGCGACGAGGGCGTGCTGATCGTCGGGTCGGGCGCCATGACGCACAACCTCCACGCATTCTTCCGCGGCGGCTACGGGCCGGACAGCCCGGCGCCGGCATGGGTCACCGGCTTCGCCGACTGGATGGCCGACGCGATCGGGGCGGACCGGCGCGACGACCTCCTGGCCTATCGGGCCCGCGCGCCCCACGGGGCGGAGAACCACCCGACGGAGGAACACCTCCTGCCGCTGTTCGCGGCCCTCGGGGCGGCCACGCCGGGGGGCGCGCGCAGCCGCGTCCACGCCAGCAACAGCCACGGCGTGCTGGCGATGGACGCCTACGCCTTCGCCTGACCGGGGCCCGGACGGGTCCGGGCAACCCAGACATGCGGGGCGGGGGGGTGGGGATCGGGCATCGACAGGTTAGATTGTGGTCGACCGACCGCCATCAGGACCGGGCGATGACCCTTGCCGTCACCGAGCGCCAGTCGGAGACCCTGCCGATGGGCGCCCGCCCCTCGATCCTGCTGCTCGTGGTGATGGTGGCCCTGAGCCCCTTCGCCATCAACGTGATCGCCCCGTCCCTTCCGGGCCTCGCCGAGGCGTTCCGGACGGACTACGGGACGGCGCAGCTCACCCTCACCTGGTATCTGGCGGGCGTGGCGGCGGGCCAGCTGGTCTTCGGCCCCCTGTCGGACCGGTTCGGCCGGCGGCCCGTCCTTCTCGTCGGCCTGACCACCTACGTCGTCGGCAGCCTCGCCTGCCTCCTCGCCCCCACGATCGACCTGCTGATCGCCGGACGCGTCGCGCAGGCGCTGGGCGGCTGCGCCGGCATGGTCCTCAGCCGGGCGATCGTGCGCGACGTGTGGGGCCGCGACAGGGCGGCCAGCGTGCTGGGCTACGTCACCATGGGGATGGCGCTGGCGCCCATGCTGGCGCCCACGATCGGCGGGCTCCTGGAGAGCTGGTTCGGTTGGCGGGCCGCCTATTGGGCGATGCTGGGCGGGGGCATCGCGGTCGTCGTCTTCGCGACCGCCCGCCTTCCCGAGACCCATTTCGACCGCACCCGCTCCATCAGCCCCGGGGCGCTGGCGTCGGGCTACGCGGTGCTGCTGCGCAACCCGCTCTTCGTCGCCTACACGGCGACCGGCATGTTCAACACCTGCCAGTTCTTCGCCTTCCTCGGCGCCGCGCCCTTCGTCGCGATGTCGATCATCGGGGTCGAGCCCTACGTCTACGGGCTCTACTTCATGATGATCTCCGTCGGCTACATGATGGGGAACTTCGTCAGCGGCCGGTTCGCCACGCGGTTCGGCGTCCAGCGGATGCTGCTGCTGGGCTGCTCCACCTGCCTCGTCGCCACCCTGATCCTCGCGGTCTGCGTCCACGTCGGACCGCTCACGGCGCTCGACATCTTCCTGCCGATGTCGCTGGGCGCGATGGGCAGCGGCATGATCCTGCCGAGCGCCATGGCCGGTGCGGTCGGCGTCACCGCGCGGGCCGCCGGCGCCGCATCGGGGCTGATGGGCTTCGTGCAGATGGCCGCGGGGGCGATGGCCAGCTTCGCCGTCTCGCATTTCGAGGGCGTGATGCTGGAGGCGATGGTGGTCGCCGTCGTGCTGTCCGCCTCGGCCGCCTTCGTGACCCAGCTCTTCACCCGCGCGCTCGTCGCACGCCAGGCCATCGCCGCGGCCGGCTGAACGCCCCGGGCGGATCCCGGCGTTCGGCCACAAGGACGCCGATCCCGGCGCGCCGCGGCGTTCCGCACCCCTTGCCGAACTCGCCCGCGCGCCCCACAACCATCCCATGGGCGCACCGCCCGCTGGAGCTTCCCGCGATGCCCGACACCCACGCCGCCGCCGACCCCCGCGACCTCCTCGCCGACCTGATCGCGCGGGCCCGGGCGAAGGGCGCCGACACCGCGGACGCCGTCCTGTTCGAGGGAACGTCGCTGTCGCTGTCGCAGCGCCTGGGCAAGCCGGAGCGGCTGGAGCGGAGCGAGGGACGCGATCTCGGCCTGCGGGTCTTCGTCGGTCGCCGGCAGGCGGTCGTGTCCACCACCGACCAGCGCCCGGCGCTGCTGGAGGCGATGGTGGAGCGGGCGGTCGCCATGGCCCGCGCCGTTCCGGAGGATCCGTTCTGCGGCATCGCCGATCCCGACGCGATCGCGACCGGGCCGACGCCCGACCTCGACGCCGAGGACCCGGTGGAGCCGGCGGCCGAAGCGCTGATCGAGCGCGCGAAAGCCGCGGAGGCGGCGGCGCTGGCCGTGGCCGGGGTCACGAACTCGGAAGGCGCCGAGGCGGGATGGAGCCGGTCGGCGGTCTGGATGGTGGCCAGCAACGGGTTCGTCGGCGGCTACGCCGCCACCCGTCACAGCGTCTCGGTCTCGGTCATCGCCGGCGCGGGCACGGCGATGGAGGTCGACTACGACTTCGACACCACCGTCCACGGCGCCGACCTCGACGATCCCGAGGCCCTCGGGCGGCGGGCCGGCGAGCGGGCGGTCCGCGCGCTGAACCCGCGCCGGGTGCCGACCACGAAGGTGCCCGTGATCCTCGATCCGCGCGTCTCCCGCGGGCTGCTTTCCAGCTTCGCGGGCGCCGTCAACGCCGCCTCGATCGCGCGCGGCGTCAGCTTCCTCAAGGACCGGATGGGCCAGCGCGTGTTCGCGCCCGGCATCACCATCGTCGACGACCCCTTCCTCGCCCGCGGCCTGCGCTCCAAGCCCTTCGACGGCGAAGGGGTGCGGCCGCGGCGGCGCGCGGTGATCGAGGACGGCGTGCTCACGACCTGGTTCGTGGACCTGCGCGCCGGCCGCCAGCTCGGCATCCCCACGACCGGCCACGCGAGCCGCGGCACCGGCGGCCCGCCCTCGCCCGCGCCGACCAACCTCTGGCTGGAGCCGGGCCCGCGCAGCCCCGAGGCCATGATCCGCGACGTCGGCACGGGCTTCTACGTCACCAAGCTGCTGGGCCACGGCGCCAACGTCGTCACCGGCGACTACAGCCGCGGGGCCGCCGGCTTCTGGATCGAGAACGGCGAGATCGCCTATCCGGTGGCCGAGCTGACGATCGCGGGCAACCTCAAGGACATGTTCGCGACGCTGGAGTCCGCGTCGGACCTGCGCATCCGGTTCGGCATGGACGCGCCGACGGTGCTGCTGCAGGGGATGACGGTCGCCGGAAGCTGACGGTCGCCGGACGCTGACGGTCGCCGGACGCTGACGGGCCGGGCGCCCGGTGCCGGGACGCCGGGGGCGCGCCCGGCGCCCGGCTATTCCTGGTCCTCGGTCGGGACGCCCTGTCGGAACGGCGCGTATTCGGCCAGATCCTCGATCTGCCGCGCCACCGCCCGCCGCTCGCGCTCGAGATAGTCGGCGATCGCCGCGCGGAACCCGGGATCGCGGACCCAGTGGGCGCTGTAGGTGGTGACCGGCAGATAGCCGCGCTGGATCTTGTGCTCGCCCTGCGCGCCCGCCTCCACCCGCGCGAGGCCGCGGGCGATCGCGACGTCCATCGCCTGATAGTAGCAGGCCTCGAAATGCAGGAAGGGCACGTCGACCATGGCACCCCAGTTGCGGCCGTAGAGCGTGTCGGTGCCGAGCAGGTTCAGCGCCCCGCACACCCATTCGCCCCCCCGCCGGCCGAGGATCAGCACGACCCGGTCCGCCATCACCTCGCCCAGCCGGCGGAAGAAGGCGCGGTTGAGGTAGGGCGTGCCCCACTTCCGCCCCGCCGTGTCCATGTAGAATCGGTGGAAGGCGTCCCAGTGCTCCGGCGCGAGGTCGCCGCCGGAGAGCGCGGCGAAGGATATGCCCGCGTCCGCCACGTCGCGCCGTTCGCGGCGGATGGACTTGCGCTTGCGGGAATTGAGGGCGCCGAGGAAGTCGTCGAAGGTGGCGTAGCCGGCGTTGTCCCAATGGTACTGCTGGCCGGTCCGGCGCAGCCACCCCGCGCGCCCGAGCGCGTCCCACTCGCCCTCGGTCGGGAACGTCACGTGCAGCGAGGAGACGCCCATCTGGGCGGCGACCGTCTCCAGCGCCGCCGTCATCAGGGCGAAGGTGTCCTCGGGCGCCCCGGGACGGAGCATGATCCGCGGACCTGTGACGGGGGTGAAGGGAACCGCCGCCTGGAGCTTGGGATAGTAGGCCCCGCCCGCCCGCTCGTACGCGTTCGCCCAGCCGTGGTCGAACACGTACTCCCCGTACGAGTGGGACTTGAGGTACAGCGGAACGACGCCGACCGTACGCCCGTCCGGGGCGGTCGCGACGAGATGCTGGGGCTTCCAGCCCGTCCGGCCGCCGACGCACCCCGTCTCCTCCATCGCCTTCAGGAAGGCATGGCCGACGAACGGATTGTCGGGTCCGGCGCAGGCGTCCCAATCCGCCGCGGAAACGGCGTCGAGGGTCGCGATCAGGCGAAAGGTCGGCGTGTCCGGTCCATCGGGCATTCGCGGCTCGCGGTGGCGGAAGGGACGGGCGAGGCGCCCGGCAGCACCAAGGTGGACCACCGTCGCGCCCCGCCAAGACCGCCCTGCGGTCAGAGGAGTTCGAAGACGCCCTCGACCTCGACCGCGACGCCGAGCGGGAGCGAAACGCTGCCCACGGCCGAGCGGGCGTGGTGCCCCGCCTCGCCGAAGACCTGGACGATCAGCTCCGACGCGCCGTTGATCACCTTCGGCTGGTCGCCGAAGTCGGGCGGGCAGTTCACGAAGCCGACCAGCTTGAGCGCGTGGCTCACCCGGTCGAGGTCGCCGCCCGCCGCCACCTTGAGGTGGGCGAGGAGGTTGAGGGCGCACAGGCGGGCGGCCTGATAGCCCTCCTCGACCGTGTAGGTCCCGCCCACCTTGCCGACGAACCGCCGCTCGCCGTTCCACTGGGGGATCTGGCCGGCGATCCAGACCTGCTTGCCCGACAGCCGCCAGGGCACGTAGGCCGCGGCCGGCGCCCCCGGCGTGGGCAGCTCGATCCCGAGTTCCTTGAGGCGCGCCTCGATCCGTCCGGCCATGTCCCGTTTCCCGTCGTCAGCGGTTAGTGTGGTGGGGGACGTTAGCGGCGGGGCCGGCGTTCGTCGAGGGCACCGGAACGGAAAGGACGACAAGATGCGGACGATCGTGATGCCGGACGGGACGACGATGCCGGCGCTGGGCATCGGCACCTGGCGGATGGGGGAGCGGGCGGCGGCACGGGCGGCCGAGGTCGCGGCGGTGCGCCTCGCCCTCGACCTCGGCGCGACGCTGATCGACACGGCCGAGATGTACGGCGAGGGCGAGGCGGAGCGCATCGTCGGCGAGGCGGTCGCCGGCCGGCGCGACGGGCTGTTCATCGTCTCCAAGATCTATCCCAGCAACGCCCGCACCGCGGCGTCGGTCCGGCAGGCGTGCGAGCGCTCGCTCAAGCGCCTCGGCACCGACCGGATCGATCTCTACCTGCTGCACTGGCGCGGCGGCGAAGACCTGCGGGCGACGGTTGAGGCGTTCGAGACGCTGCGGCGCGAGGGGAAGATCGGCCATTGGGGCGTCAGCAACTTCGACGTCGACGACATGGCCGAGCTCGACCGGATCGCGGCCGGCCGGGCGTGCGCGGCGAACCAGGTCCTCTACAACCTCGCCCGCCGGTCGATCGAGGCGGGCGTGCTGGCCGACTGCCGGCGGCGCGGCGTGCCGGTGATGGCCTATTCGCCGCTGGAGCAGGGCCGGATCCTGAAGGACGGGACGCTGGCCGCCATCGCCGACCGCCACGGCGCGACGCCGGCACAGGTGGCGCTCGCCTGGGTGCTGGCGCAGGACGGGGTCATGACGATCCCCAAATCGTCCGACCCCGACCGGCTGCGGGAGAATCTCGCGGCCGCGGAGCTTCGGCTGACGGCCGACGATCTGGCGGAGATCGACCGCGCGTTTCCGCCGCCGCGGCGGAAGCGGCCGCTGGAGATGCTGTAGGGGGGGCCCTCAACGCTCGAAGATCGCCCCCGCCTCAACGTTCCACGCGATACACCGCCAGCCGTCGGCCCCGCGCTCGAACCGCGCCGCATGCCCCGTGCCGAACTTGAGCCGCCCGTCCCGGCAGGCGGCCTCGTAGGCGGCCGGGACCAGCGCACGCAAAAGATAGCGCAGCGTCCCGGCGCTGGAGACAGCGATCACCGTCCCCTCCCCGACCGACGCGCCGAAGGCGGCGCAGCGGGCGGTCACGGTCGCCTCGTCCTCGCCGAACCCGGCGTCGGCCGGCCAGACGCCCGACCGGTTCCAGGCCTCCAGCGGCACCGCACCGAACCGCTCGGCGATGACGGCGTCGGTCAGGCCGGACCAGCGGCCGTAGTCCATCTCGTTCAGCCGCCCGTCGACCTCCGCATCCGGGCCGCCGAGGCGCCCGGCGATCGTGCCGGCGAAGGTGCGGCCGCGCAGCAGCGGGCTGGTCGCGATCCGGACCGGGCGTACGCCGGCCGCCGCCAGCGCGTCCGCCGCCGCGCGGGCCTGGGCGAGGCCGCTCTCGACCAGCGGGAGGTCCTCGTTGCGGCCGAGGCGCACGACCGGGTCGCCGGGGCCGAAGGTGTTGCCGTGGCGGAAGGCGAGGAGCGTCGCGGTCACGCCAGTTCCCCCTCGGCCCGGATGATCGCCTCCGCCGCCGCCACGTCCTCGGGTGCGTCGATCGACCAGTGGGTGCGCCCGCGATAGTCGACGTCGACCACGCGGATGGGGATGCCGTTCTCCAGCGCGCGGAGCTGCTCCAGCCCCTCCGCCGTCTCCAGCGCGCCCGTGGGGAGAGCCGCGAACCGCTCCAGCGCCGCGCGGCGATAGCCATAAATGCCGATGTGACGGTGGACGGCCGCCGCCCCCTCCCCGCTCGCGCGCAGATAGGGGATCAAGCGCTTGGAAAAATAGAGTGCGAAGCCGTCGGACCGGCGGACGACCGTGGTGCCCGAAGCCGGGGTGCGCACCTTGGACGCCTCGAACGCCGCCAGCCGCTCGGTGTCGAGCCGGACGGCCGGGGTGACGATCGGGCTCTCGGGATCGGCGCGCAGCACGTCGACCAGCGCCTGGATCGCCCAGGGCGGGGTGAGCACCGCATCGCCCTGCACGTTCACGGCGGCGTCGAGGTGTTCGGGCAGGACCTGGAGCGCCGCCCAGGTCCGGTCGCTGCCCGTGCGGCAGGCGACCGGCGTCATCACCGCACGCCCGCCGAACCCCTCGACGAACCGGGCGATGCGCGCATCGTCGGTGGCGACGCAGACCAGCGCCGTGCCCGTCACCGCCCGGCAGATGCGCCAGACGCGCTCGATCAGGCTGACGCCGAGCACCGGCGCCATCGGCTTGCCCGGGAAGCGGGTGGAGCCGAAGCGGGCGGGGATGACGATGCCGACGCGGGTCTCAGCCATGGGCGGCCTCCAGCGCCTGCGCGAGGTCGTCGATCAGGTCCGCCGCCTCCTCGATGCCGACCGACAGGCGCAAGAGGTCGGGCGGGACCGGCGAGGTCGGCCCCTCGATCGAAGCGCGGTGTTCGATCAGGCTCTCCACCCCGCCGAGCGAGGTCGCGCGCTTCCACAGGCGCACGTGCGCGGCCGTGCGGACCGCGGCCCCCTCCCCACCCGCGACGCGGACGGACAGCATCCCGCCGAACCCGCCCGCCATCTGCCGCGCGGCGACCGCATGGCCGGGGTCCGACGCCAGCCCCGGATAGAGCACGGCCGCGACGCGCGGGTGGCGGGCGAAATGCTCCGCGATCCGCAAGGCCGACGCGCTCGCGACGCGGACGCGGGGGAAGAGCGTGCGCATCCCGCGCGTCAGGAGGTAGGCCTCGAAGGGCCCGAGGACCCCGCCCACCTGCGCCCGCACCGAGCGGAGCCGCGCCCAGAAATCGTCCGCCGCGCGGGTGGTGAGCGTGCCGGCGATCACGTCCGAGTGGCCGTTGAGGTACTTGGTCGCCGCGTGCATCACGATGTCCGCGCCGAGGTCGAGCGGGCGCGTGAGGACCGGCGTCGCCACCGTTCCGTCCACCGCCAGCCGCGCGCCCGCCGCGTGCGCGATCTCGGCCGCCGCGGCGATGTCCGTCACGGTCCAGAGGGGGTTGGCCGGCGTCTCCAGCCAGACGAGCTTCGTCTCGCCCGGCCGGACGGCGGCGCGCAGCGCGTCGAGGTCGGACGTGTCGACGAGGTCGACGCGCAGGCCCCAGTGCGTCGCGAAGCCGGTCAGCCAGTTTCGCAGCGCCCAGTACATCACGGTCGGCGCCACCACGTGGTCGCCCGGCGCCAGCGCCTGGAACACCGCCGTCGCCGCCGCCATGCCCGAGGCGAAGACCATCGAGGCCGCGCCGTTCTCCAGCGCCGTCAGCACCGCCTCGGGCTGTTCGAACGACGGGTTGTCGGCCCGGGCGTAGACGCGGCCGGTCGAATAGCCGTTGTCGGGATCGCGCAGATAGGTGGTCGACGGATGGATCGGCAGGACCACCGCGCGGGTCTGCGGATCGACATGGCCGAGCGCCTGAGCGGCCAGGGTCGCGGGATGGAAGGGCTTTTCGATCATGGTCCGGGACATTAGCCGCGCCCGCCCCCGCCGTCGAGCGCGGGACCGACCGGCGCAAGATCCGGATGTCGCCCGTCTCCCGGTCCGCCTAGGGTCGGAGCGGGCGACGGGACGATCGGGGCGGGCGATGGACGCGCGGACGCGGATGGACGGGACGGCGTGGGCGCTTCTGCTCACGTTGGCGATGCTCTGGGGCGGGTCCTTCTTTTTCGCGAAGGTGGCCGTGGCCGAGGTCCCGCCGCTCACCGTCGTGCTCGTCCGCGTGGCACTCGCGGCCCTGGTGCTGGTGCCGGTGCTCCACCTCGCGGGCGGGCGGCTGCCGGGGCGGGCGGATGTCTGGCGCGCGGCGTTCGTCATGGCCGCGATCAACAACGTGATCCCCTTCGCCCTGTTCTTTTGGGCCTCGGTCCACGTGACCTCGGGTCTCGCGGCCATCCTGAACGCGACGACGCCGCTGTCGGGCGTGGTCATCGCGCATTTTCTCACGGACGACGAGAAGGCGACGCCGGCCAGGCTCGCGGGCGTGGCGCTGGGCCTCGCAGGCGTGGCGGTGCTGGTCGGCCCCTCGGCCCTGGGGATCGTGGACGTGGCGCTCCTGCCGCAGCTCGCATGCCTCGCGGCGGCGATCAGCTACGCCTTCGCCGGCGTCTACGGCAGGCGGTTCCGCGCGATGGGCGTCATGCCGCTCCGGACCGCGACGCTTCAGGTCACCGCCTCGACGGTGCTGATGATCCCGATCGCCGCCACCGTCGACCGGCCATGGACGCTGGCCGTGCCGTCGGCCAAGGTGCTCTGGGCGCTCGTCGGCCTCGCGGTCCTGTGCACGGCGGTGGGGTATCTGCTCTATTTCGAGATCCTGAAGCGGGCCGGCGCGACGAACCTGCTGCTCGTGACCTTCCTCGTCCCGGTCTCCGCGCTGCTCCTCGGCGGGCTCTTCCTCGGCGAGGCGGTGAGCGGGGGACAGGCTTGGGGGATGGCGCTGATCGGCCTCGGCCTCGCCTGTGTCGACGGGCGGCTGCTGACGCGGCGTCAGTAGGCGATCCTGTCCGGCTTGGCCGCCCAGTCCTCGAACACGCGGATCGCCTCCCCGGCCAGCGCGCGGACGATGGGGATCGACCGCGCCTCCAGCGGCAGCGGGATCTCGCGGTAGAGGAAATCGTCGTCGAAGCCGATCGCGGCGGCGTCGGCGCGGCTGTTGGCATAGACGATGCGGCCGATCCGCGCCCAGTAGGTGGCGGCGAGGCACATGGGACAGGGCTCGCAGCTCGTGTAGAGCACGGCGCCGTCGAGCTTGAAGGTGCCGAGCGCGCGGCACGCCTCGCGGATGGCGACCACCTCGGCATGCGCCGTCGGGTCGTTGGTCGAGGTGACGCGGTTCCACCCCTCGCCCACGATGCGCCCGTCCTTCACGATCACGGCCCCGAACGGACCGCCGGCGCCCGCCGCCATGTGCTCGCGGCTGAGCGCGATCGCGCGCCGCAGGAATGCCGTCTCGTCGCTCACGCCCGCGCTCCGTCTAAAGCTGGAACTCGAGCAGCCGCGGCGCGCGGTCGACGATCTCCGTCAGGATCTGCTCCGCCACCTCGAGGTCGTGGATCACGTCCGTCTCGAGGCGTCGCGCGTACTCGGGCCGATGCAGGGTCTCGTGCGCATGATGGAGCGAGCGCAGTTCCTCCATGAAGATCTCGCGCGTCCCCATCGGCAATCTGAGATTGGACGAAATGATGTAGAAGAACCGCAGGCACGCGCGGATGAGCATCGTGTAGAAGCGGACCTGCGTCATCTCCAGCCGCTCGATCAAGTCGCGCGTCGGCGCGTCGGCGATGTGGGGGAGGCGGCGCTCGATGATGATGGCGAAGGCGAGATACTCGCCCACCTTGTCCCGGAACGCCCGGTAGGAACCGTAACTGAGACGCGCCGCGTCTCGTTCGGCCGTCCTCGCCAGCGCGGTCGCCTCGACGAGTTGTCCTTCGAGCGCGTCAAGGAGGGCGTTGACGTCGCGATGGGCGTAGCTGAGCGCCACGGATCGATGTCTCCCGAACGGGACGGGCGGCCCCTCCGTCGCAGAGGGGCAACCCGTTCATCAGCCTCCAATCGATGGAACCTGTCACGCAGGCGTCAGTTGGCGAGTTCGGGGACCTTGCTGGGCTCGCCGCCCGACTTCGCCTCGGGATAGGTGAAGACGAGCTTGTCGTCCTTCACCGCGATCATCACGCCGCCACCCTTCGCCAGCTTGCCGAAGAGGATCTCCTCCGCCAGCGGCTTCTTGATGTGCTCCTGGATCGTCCGGCCGAGCGGCCGGGCGCCGTAGAGCGGGTCGTAGCCCTTCTTCGCGAGCCAGTCCCGCGCCTCGTCCGTCAGTTCGATCGTCACGCCGCGGTCGGTCAGCTGCGCCTCCAGTTGCATCACGAACTTGTCGACCACGCGGGCGATGATCTCCGACGAGAGGCCCGCGAACTGGATGATGGCGTCCAGCCGGTTGCGGAACTCCGGCGTGAACATCCGGTTGATCGCCTCCATGTCCTCGTCCGTGCGGACGGACCGCTCGAACCCGATCGCGGGCTTGGCCATGTCGGCGGCACCGGCGTTCGTCGTCATGATCAGGATCACGTTGCGGAAATCGACCGTCTTGCCGTTGTGGTCGGTCAGCTTCCCGTGGTCCATCACCTGCAGGAGGATGTTGTAGAGGTCCGGGTGGGCCTTCTCGATCTCGTCCAGCAGCAGCACGCTGTGCGGATGCTGGTCGATCGCGTCGGTCAGCAGGCCGCCCTGGTCGAACCCGACGTAGCCGGGGGGCGCGCCGATCAGCCGGCTGACGGAATGCCGCTCCATGTACTCCGACATGTCGAAGCGGGTCAGCTCGATGCCCAGCGTGCGCGAGAGCTGGCGCGCCACCTCGGTCTTGCCGACGCCGGTGGGGCCCGCGAACAGATAGTTGCCGATCGGCTTCTCCGGATCGCGGAGGCCGGCGCGGGAGAGCTTGATCGCGCTGGAGAGCGCCTCGATCGCCTTCTCCTGGCCGAAGACCATGGTCTTGAGGTCGCGTTCGAGGTTGAGCAGGACCTCGCGGTCGTCGCGGCTGACTGACTTGGGCGGGATGCGGGCGATCTTGGCGACCACCGCCTCCACGTCCTTCAGCGTGATCGTCTTGCGCCGGCGACTCTCGGGCAGGAGCATCTGCGC
>Ga0315907_10005477_pt1 | contig 13801 bp, 16 predicted proteins | sample LakEriMetagenome_3_FD_203525 | JGI IMG/M metagenome (GOLD analysis project Ga0315907, IMG submission 203525) | Freshwater fungal communities from buoy surface, Lake Erie, Ohio, United States - Buoy 12 MA123 | ecosystem: Environmental > Aquatic > Freshwater > Lake > Lake biofilm | place: USA...
CGGTGAATCTAGATTAGAGCCTGTTGCAATAATAAGAGACATTATTTTTTTATTTTTGAGTCATCAAGGGGCTGCTGAGTTTTGATATCAGGATAATTCTCCAGCACACTGGGAAGGCTTGCACTCTTTGGTGCTGAGGGATCACCTTTAACTCCACAGCTGCTTAAGAAAATTAAAAAAATGAAGAGATTAAAATTCAATGCTAAATCCTAGGTTAACAACATCAGAGCCTAAATCAGTTTTAATAAACCAACCTGGGACGAGTCTTCTCATGAGAGTGACTCCAAAAACTGGGCCAGTTTTTTTTTAAATCATTAATAGTGGCAAGTTCTTCTTCATTCTGAGAAGCACTCGTGCCTTTTCCTGCATCAGGGCTAGAAACAGTGAAACTTTGAAAACCAATATAGGGCATAAGAAATGTATACGCTGGCCCTTTGAAATTATACTTGATTCTCGCTACCAGGTGATTGACTAGTGTTTGTGCGCTGTCGGCGGGATAATTATCGAGAAGAGCACGACCGTAAACACCCTCAAGAAAATAATTATCTGTAAATTGGTAAGCCCAAGAGGCACCAAACATAACTGATCTCATTTTACCCCCACGAGAGGGTATCTCGTTGGCATCAAAATAGGCCCCTGCAACGGAGATGAGATTATCCGGTTTAATATGCCGATTTTTACTTTCTTCAATGAGTCCAGAAGCATCATCCACCACATCACCAGTGTAGAGGTCTTCCTCTGATTTTATACGGGCCACTTTATTTTCTTCAGTTTTTGTCTCAACTTTTTTTCCAAAACCTGAATCGTCACCCCGTATGATTTGGACCTCTGAATTTCTTCTGAGTTTCGTCCATTGGGCCATGGAATAAATTTTTAGAATTTTTATGCCAACTTGTCCTTGGTGGGACTTACCAACTACAGCTCGAGCCGCTAACTTATTTTCAAGCGCCAGAGAGATAAAATCTCCGGGACCTAGCAGTTGGTTATTATTTGTAAGAATAAAAATTTTCTTAGAATTTGAAATAATTTTTATTGTTTCTTGAAAAGTATTTCCTTCGCCCGAGTTGGCACTTGAAAGATTGGCATCATCAACCAAGGACTGGCCCCAAATTTCGCTGGAGATTCCAAGACATAGGAGAAAGTAAATAATTTTAACTGGCAGTAATTTCATCTATGAAAACATTCTAAGTAATTAACGCAACAACTTCAATCAACAGAAGAAAAATAAAAAATTGATCAATTGAGTCAAGATTTGTGGCATGATTCATACTAACATTTTCGGATGCAAATTCAGGAGAATCCTATGTCAGATATGGCCTACCAGCGCCTCACCAGCCCTACTAACCCAATGTTTGTTGTAGTGGCCGGAAATATTGGGAGTGGTAAAACCACTCTCACTAAAAAACTTTCTGAAAGACTTGGATGGAAGCCCCATTATGAATCTGTTCAAGACAATCCTTACCTTGCAGATTTTTATAAAGACATGGACCGTTGGTCATTTCCTTTGCAGGTTTATTTTCTTACCCACAGATTTAATACTCATAAATATATTGAAACAGCTCCAGCCTCTTCTGTTCAAGATCGTTCGATTTATGAAGATGCTAATATTTTTGCTCGTGCTCTTTTTGAGCAAGGTAAACTTGATGCCAGAGATTATGAAAACTACCGAACTCTTTATGAGTCGATGATTCAGTATTTAAACCCACCAACACTCATGATTTTTCTTAGAAGATCCGTTCCTAAACTTCAAGAACGTATTAAATTGCGTGGAAGAGATTATGAGCAGGCCATTCCTGTTGATTACCTCACCAGTCTGAACAACTATTATGATGACTGGTACGCCAATTACAATCTTGGAAAATCTCTCATCGTTGACACTGATGAATTAGATTTTCTCGATAATGAAGAGCATTTTGATCGACTAGTAAAACGTATCTGGGATTCAATTGACCAAAAAGATATGTTTTTTTATTTTTAACTAGTTAGCGCAATTTTTTCCACCTCCCTAAAAATTACAGGTGTATAATATACTTTATAGACGTGTCATTATCAGGGAGTGATTATGAAGCTAATACCAATGATGGTTTTTTTGCTCTTGGGCCTAGTCGGCTGCTCAGGATCAAAATCAGCACAGGATGTGGGTCAAGAAAGTCCGCAAGTTGAATTATCTGATGCCGATGAATTTGTTGAGAATCCAAATGAAGCTCCAGCTTCAGAACCAACAGAGATGGCCGGAGCTGAAGCTGCTCCTGCTGAAGCAGCAGTTTTCACTGATTCGACTGTGGTTGCAGAGACAAATAATATTTCTAGTGAAGCGACACCAGTCGTGAGTGAAGTTTCTACTGGTGGTTCAGAACAGACCTATAAGGTCCAAAAAAATGAAACACTCATGATGATTGCCTTCAAACTATATGGTGATTATTCAAAGTGGAAGGAACTTGCCAGTCAAAACAGCAGTGTTCTGAATGGATCTACCACAGTCAGAGCTGGTACAGAATTAAAATACACTGCTCCGGCCCAGGAGTTTGTATGGAATCCAGAAGGACTGCCTTATCTTATTAGAACAGGTGATACTCTAGGAACAATTTCAAATTCCGTTTATCAAACAACGAAAAAATGGAAAAATATTTGGAATAATAATAAACCACTGATTCGCGATCCGAATAAGATATTTGCTGGTTTTACACTCTATTATCTTGAAAATGGTCGTGACGTCGCTTCTGAAATTTAAGTCTTTATTTCATATCCCAATAAGACCCTCGCTTAAAGCGGGGGTTTTATGTTTTGGATTAAGTCTTTTTTTTAATTCTTGCTCAAGCTTTGTTCTTCCATTTGGATCTTCACCTAAAAAATCTCTAGACAGTGGTTATCAGGCCATGAACTTAAAAGATTATGAAGATCAGTTTTATGCTTTAAAAAATGTGCTTTTAAAAAATCCCGAAGTTAAGATTATCCCGCTGGATAAAAAAGAACTCAGTTATCTAGATAAATTAGTCAGCGATATTTTAATCAACAATGAAATTTTTTTTACTAGATTAAAAACAGGCACAATTACAATTCTTAAGACAGAAACACCTATTCACTTTTCATTACCTAAAGGTGAAATTTTCTTATCTAAGGGACTTGTTTCCAAATACTTAAAAAATGAAAGTATGCTCGCCAGTGTCCTGGCCTTTGAACTTGTTAAGAGTGAGAAGGGACTGTATCCTAAGCAGATTATCATTCCCACTGGTCACCTCACACTAGAAAGAATGATGAGTTTTAATCGTCTAGGTCTTGATGAGAAAATGGAGGTCCATAAATGGGCACACCATCTCGCCATGAGAAGTGGCTTTAGTGGCGAATATTATCTAGCATGGTTACAGGTTCAAAATAGAAATACAGCTGATTTTTATTTTCAAGTGGCAGATCCCAACCAACTCACAAGAGAAGAATCTCTTTTTAAAAGTTTTATCATAAAAAATTCCAACCAAGACCAAGTCGTTTCTAAAAGAACTTCACCGAAAAATTTTTATTCATTTATTAATCGCCTAAGGGAAAATCTATGAAGCCTGAACAGTCAGAGCGCTTTTACATTGAAGAATTGTTTAACAAAACTCAGGATAAAAACATTCTATCAGATGAAAAACTCGAAGAAGTAGATAAATTGACTGGTGATGCTTCAACCAGAAGATATTATAGAATTTTTACGGACAAGCAAAGCTATGTCGTTTGCCTAGATAATCCCTTCAATGAGGAATTTGATAAGCATCCTTTTTTAGGCGTGCAGCAGTTTATGGAAAAAAATAATATCAGAGTCCCAGCGATTCTTGATCATAACTTATCACGAGGTTATTTGCTGGAGGAAGATTTAGGTAATGAAACACTCTTGCAACACATTTCTGGTATCAAAACTAAAGAAGAGGAATTTCAAATTTATAAGGTAGTAGTGGATCAATTACTGGAGTTGCATAAAATTTCAACGAAAGCTATTCAGAATCCACATCTTTTTCAGTTAAAGTTTGACCATACTAAGTTTATGGATGAAACCAAGTTTACCTTTAAATACTTTTTTAATTTTTTTAATAAATGCCAAGATGAGATTCTTATAAGGGAGCTGGAGGATTTATTTAATCCTATTATGCAAAGACTCGCTTCTCAGAAAATGGTCATTACACACAGAGATTTTCACTCAAGAAACGTCATGATTAAAAATGGCGAATTTATTTTCATCGATTTTCAGGATGCGAGGTGGGGAATTCCTCAGTATGACTTAGTTTCTCTTCTAGAGGACTGTTATTATGATATCCATGAAGAAAATCGTCAGAAGCTTAAACGTTATTATTTTGAAAGTTTAGATCCATCAATTCATGGTCAAAAAAATTACCAACAATTTGAAGCTCTCTATGATGACATGACGATCCAAAGAGTTTTTAAGGCTGTAGGTAGTTTTTGTTATATCTATAACTGGAGAAAAGATGATCGCTATCTAAAATATATTGGATTTGCCATGGAAAAAATAAGAAGAGTGATGATGGATAAACCAGTTTATGAAGAATTAAAAATTAAACTATTCCAAAATTATTATGCCAATTGATTATTGCTTAATTCTCGCCGCAGGCTTTGGAACGAGGATGGGTGAGATTGGAAAACATCTTCCCAAAGTCATGTGGCCTGTTTTTGAAAAAACCTTGCTGGAACTTCAAGTTGCTTATGCTCGCTCCTTAGGAATCAAAAATATATATATCAATCTTCATTATATGGGGGAGACGATTGAAAATTTTTGCAAAGAGAAGAGCTCGTTTGAAGGTGTTCAACTGCTTTGGGAAAAGCTTGAAATTCTTGATATCGGTGGGGCCATACATCAGTTATCGCGTCTGCCAGAAGTGAAATACAACGGGCGTCTTTTAGTTCTCAATGCCGATCAATTTTTTTACATTCCTCCTGATCGGTTCATTAAGTATGTCCAGGCAAGTGAAAAAGCCAAATGTACCTTGTTTAATTACTGGGTGAATACTGATCTTGGCTATAACGCCATCGAAGTTGATGATAAAAGAATCATGCAGAGTATTGTGAAAAACAAGGATCTTCCTCAAGCATCAAAAGTAGAAACGTATACGGGAATCTCAATTATTAATCTTAATCAATTGAGACCTGTTGAAGGTGTAAGTAGTTTTTTTGAGAGTGTGTGCCTCTATAAAAAGGATGCTATCCCAACGATTATCTTAGAGGATATTGATTATTGGGATTTTGGAACTTTGCAAAGATATTGGGAGACAAGCTTTAAAATACTTGAGACTTATCGAGAAAATTCGAATCATCCCTTTATTAGATTTTTAGTGGGCAATCATGCTCTTAAGACATGGAAGATTGATCTGAAAAAGGCATCTTATCATGCCATTTCACCAGGCGTTATTAATTTGGGGACTGAGAAACTTGAAACTGAAATGAGTCACTCCATCATTTTGAATAATGTCAAAAAGAGTGTCACAAAGAATAGTTTTAAAACAGTTTGGTGGAGTGATATCTGTGAAGAACTTAAGTCGTAGAAAGTTCTTTAATGCAATCCATAGGGCAAGCTTCAATACAGAGGCCACAGAGTGTGCAGCTCCAGGAGTCGATGAAATACTCCTTGCCATCTGTAATAACGGCATGCTCTGGGCATATAAGTCTACAGTTATCGCAACTAATACAGAGGCCGGTAATTTCAAGTTGGATTTGTCCCATGGCTCTATTATAGGGAAGAATTAAAATGGAACAATTAAAAGTCAGAAAGAAAGATGTTCTGGTCCTCAATGTGATTATTTATCTTTTTCTTTCTTTTGTTTTTTTATATTTGCAATATGCCTATAGGCACCACCTCTCTCCCTTTTCCTTGATTTATCTCAAGAAAAGCGTTGAACTTTTTTGGTATGTTATTGCACCTATTCTCCTTTCATCCTGGTTTATTTGGTTTCATCATAAAAAATCGGTTTATTTCTTTAATTTCTGTATTCTGCTTGTCAGTTTTAAGGTCATTGAGGGAGTGTTTATTGAATTTAATAAGATTATTGTTCTCGCCCTGTTTTTCTATCTTGTGATTTCATACTTTCTTTATCAGTTACTGAAAGAGTATGGAGGTCTTGCTCACTTAAATTCCAATTATTCGGATCAGGATTTATTTGATCCAGTTCTTAAAAAAATACCGTGTTCTTTTGAAGCAGAATCAGGAACTTTCACAGCTTACCTGACAAATTGGGATGATGAAGGGTGCTTTATTCATATATCGAATGGCCTCTCAGCTCTACCCCTTAAGGGAAAGTTGTTTGTGCATTTTAAAGACCGCACTTTTGAACAAGAAGGGGAAGTTGTTGCTCACTCTAGGGATTTGAAGGGTCTTGGCATAAAATTTCAAGAGAGTATCAAATCTTTAAATTCATTTAATTGGAGTGAATTTACAGAACTCGTTGAAGAACTAGGCTTTAAACCGGAAAGATTGCGATGAAGGGACTTACATTTATATTAGTTTTATCATTGCTCAGTTCTTGCTTAGACAAGGATATGAGTCCTGATGCGGCCCTCAAGGAATTTGTTGAGACAAGAATTGGAGCTACTGTTTCTAGAGAATATATTCTTGAAAGAGTAACAGGGAAAATGTTCCAAAGTATTCAAAACATGTCTGAGGAAGACTTTCAAAAGTTTGCTGATCTCAAGAATATTCAATCAGATACTTTTAAAATTCACTCAAAATCTTGCCAGGAAAAGCGATGTTTTATTACCTATTCATTGGGATATAAGACCAAGGAAGCAGACAAGGCAAAGTATCAATCAGAAGTTAAAAAAATCGCTGAAATGATTCAAGTTGAGAATAAGTGGCTTATTGCTGATGTGAGCAATATTAAAACCTATCATGAAAGTATGGAGCCTATTAATCCGCTTGAGTAAGGGAGCAGGTGAATTTTATGTCATCTAAGGATTTTGTGACATTTTTAGTTGATGAAACATTTAAACTTCAAAAAAGTGGGGAAGTTGAACTTTCTCGTTTAGAGTTAAAATTAAAAGATTATGATCTAAATTTTCTCAAGGGTGAATTTATACCCCAAACTCAGATTTTAAGGTTCAAGACTCCCTTTGGTCCCCTGGATGTTCCCGTTAATTGGTCAATTTTTTCTATTGAAAATTCCATGGCCCAATACACGCTTCTCGATGAGAAGAATGATGTCGACAATTTTTTTCAGATTATCAAAATGGCTTGGAATCAATCGATTGAGAAACTACTCATTACACATGACGATGGTTTTTGTTACATCGTCGGCCTCAAAAAATCTGAACTCACTCACCTGCATGATTTAGTAAATCCCCAAGAATGGCTTAAAGTTGCATAAAAAAAGCCTCCATTCGGAGGCTTTTTATTTGGCAATTTCACTAATAATTATAAAGCAGCATAGTATTGCTTCAACATAGAAGCATCAACTTCAAGGTTGGGAGAGTTACATACCACATAACCACGACAATCCATATCTTTAAGGGCCTTCATAAGTTCTTTCCAGTTGAACTTAGATTTTTCAAGATTAAGGTGTTTTAAGTCACCTTTAGAGTTAGAGCTAATACCAGAAATGTGGATATGCATTTCTTTTAAAGCGTTTGCGCCTAATTCATTTTTTAAAGTCTCAAGAGTTTCGCAGAAACCTTTATAATCATTAACTGATCCAGTACGAGCATAAAGATGAGAGAAGTCCATACATGGCTTACAGCTTGTAACTGATTTAGAAAGGCTTATAAGCTCCTCTAAAGAACCAAACTGAGAAGTCTTTCCAGTTAGTTCTGGTCTAAGTTCAATTTCAATATCAAGTCGTGAAAGTCTTTCTTCAATAACGTTTAAAGATTTTTCAACGAGATCAAAAACATCATAAGGAGAGTCTTTCATATAGAAAGCTGCGTGGAAGGTCATCGACTCAGCTCCACAGAGGTCAGAGATTTTTGCTGTTTGGATAATTCGTTCAACAGAAGAATCAATTTTATCCTGCTCACGAGCATTTAAATTGATGTAGTAGGGACCATGTGAAGTGAGAGGAACACCCAACTCATAAGAGGCTTTCCTGAGAGCAGAGGAAACCTCTTCTTTCATACGAACACCATGAGCAAATTCAAGTTGCATACAATCTAATCCAAGCTCATGGATGCGTTTGACACCCTCAACTGGATTATTCTTCTTTACCGTGCTGTTTGGAACGCCTGCAGTACCAAATAATAAGCGGTCAAAAGCCATGCATTACTCCTCAGAGAATAAGACTAAAATATATTATGAACCCAACTTTCAATTTTTTTTACACAACTCTGACAGCCTAGGCCAAAACTATATGACTTCTCAAGCAAGCTCACATCGACTTGTTTGTTAGCAGCACATAGCTCACGTATATCAGCAACATTTACACAGAAGCACTCGCAAATGATAGTTTCATTGTCGAGTTTTGGATCTGGAATAAGCTCTCCAAGACCATCAATTTGACTCAGAAATTCTTTATCCATACTTGCCACTGCTTCAACGCAAAAAAACTAAGGTACGTTCTCAAAAGTGTGTCGGGGGCTTTATATCTTCAGACCGAATTTATGTCCATGGGAAAGCTTTTAGAGTGTAATAAAGTAATGCAAATAGGATTTATGAAGTGATAAACTACTGATAACTCCCTTAATTTTGAAGGTTGTCCCATGCGTATTAACTTGATTCTAATCATCTTTGCTGGACTCGGTCTCCTCATGACCTCACTTTTCACAGCAGGGATTTGGACCTCAATCTTCTTAAGTTTTATTGTTATTTTCCTCATTATATCAATGATTTACACAGATTCAGCGATATTATTTTTTCTAGGGGCCAGGGGTCTAAAGAGAGCTGATGAGGCCAAGTTTCATCATGCCTCGGCGCAAGAGGCCTACAAGCTGGCCGTTCCCGCACCACGGCTCTACTTTTATAACGGTACTTTAGATCGAGCCTTTGTGCTTCAGGGACGAGGCGAAATAAGCCTCGTGCTAAGTAAAGATCTTTTAGAAAATTGTAACCTTGAAGAAATATCGGCCATCTGTTTTGCGTTATTACTGCAAGTAAAAAAAAATGTAGTCAAAAAAAGAAATAAAACTCTGTTTCTTATTGGCCTCATTTCATGGATGTCGAGTGCAGTGATAGAGATTCTTTCAAAGCTCTTTCGGCACAAGAATTTTAAACTTTCTTTGAACTGGATCATTGCCTATCTTTTACGTCCTTGGCTAGAAATGATCTACAAAATCTCGATTGGTGAAAAATACTTTCAAAAAATTAAAAAAAGTTTGTCTGAATATCCTGCAGAAGCCTCACAATTGATGAGAGTCGCCGGGAAAATTTATCGTCCAGATGAACTTGATTCATTCTCATCCAAAAAAATCTGGGAATATTCATCTCTGGGGAAAAATGCCAATTTTCAAAGAATCATTAGCATAGAATTATTGCCACATGAGTGGGACTTTATTTTAAAAACGGAAACGAAACCAAGTGTTTAAGAGAATAAAAAACTTAGAGTTTTCAAAGTTTGCACCACTCCTAGTGACTTTAGCTTTTATTCTCATTTTGGTTCAATATTCCTTTTATCCACTAGAGGCGATATTTTTAGATTTTTGGAATAAATACGATTTCTCATCAAAAAATTTTAATTCCCCTGTCGTCATGATTGTTATGGATGAGGAAAGTGATCAGTTCCTTGGTGAGACATTTCCTTATAGCTATGCTTCCCATCACCGTTTAATGAAAAGACTCATGGCCGATGATCCTGCCCTCATCAATTATTATGTCTCACTGCTAGAACCTGATTCAGAAATTGAACAAAGATATCAATTGGATTTTTTTGAAGATCTTAAGTCGTATTCACCGACAAAGAATAAATTCAGGTTTGGAACAGAAATTGATCATTTAGGTGAACAAATTCCACCAGAAAATTTAAGAGAGCTGGGCTATAACCTAGGACAAATCTACAAAGATCAAATGATCTTTTCCAAAGACGAAGTAGTCAGAAGAGCGATTCTCAACATTTCTGGTGAGGATTCGATACATCTTTGGACAGCAAAAAAATATCGTGAAATGTTAGGCAAACCTTCTCTGGATGCAACTGCCTACAAGGGATTTGAATATGTAACAGATGCAGATGCCAATTTTGTGATGTTCAAATATTCGGAAAACCCTCTAAAATCTGAACTACAAACGATCCCATTTCATAGAGTGGTTGTGGGACATTTCCCAAAAAATTTTTTTAAAAATAAGATTGTTGTTGTTGGACCTCAGTATATAGCGAACTTAAATGACTTTGTTTTGACACCTTTTAATAAAGAAAATGCGCTGACTCCTAAGATGAATCTCCATGCCCAATTAATTGAGGCACTCGTAAGTGAGAAAACAATCTTAGAGGTTAAAGATATTTATACTCAAATAGCAGCGATACTGCTGGCGCTTATTTTGTCCTTCATCATCTCTCGTGTTCAGCCGGTCAAAGGGCTTGTTATTACGATCCTGCTGATCTTTGGTTTATTGTTCTTCAGCTATAGTCTCTATTTAGGATTTGGCCTATGGATTAAGCTTTCCCACATGGTACTCAGTATTTTCGTTGTTTATTACATTTGGGTTCCTTTTAGGGCCATTGAGGAGTACCAGACAAGATATGCGATCCAAGAAGAGGCTAAGCTCCTCAAGCAGGTTGATAATTTAAAACAAAATTTTATATCTTTAATGAGTCATGATTTGAAAACGCCAGTAGCTAAAATTTCTGGGATCGCAGATATTCTTAAACTTAAATTTAATAATACATCTGAACAAAATGAGCTCATTGAAAATGTGATTGCTTCAACAAAAGAATTAAATGATTTCATCAATTCCATTTTAGATTTAACTAAAATTGAATCTCAAAATTTAACACTACGAAAAGAATCCAAAGACATTAATAAAATAATTGAAAATATTGTCAGCAAGCTTGAATTTCAGGCCAATGCTAAACAGATGGTTTTGGAAACAGACCTGGCCCCTTTATATCCGATTCAATTTGATACTGTACTGATGAACAGGGTTATTTCAAACTTAATTGAAAATGCGATTAAATACGCTGGAAAAGGCAAAACGATCCTGGTTAAAACGTGGGATGAGCCAGAATGGGTCTATATCGAGGTACGTGATAATGGGTTAGGAATCGGTCCTGAGGACTTGGCCCATATTTTTGATAAATTTTATCGGGTGAAGAATGACTCTACCCATGCAATTAAAGGCTCAGGTTTAGGGCTTTATCTGGTAAAATATTTTATCGAATTACATCACGGGGTCATTACGGCGACCTCTAAGCTTGGTGAAGGGACATCCTTTATCATTAAATTAAAAAATGAATAAGTGAGGAGTGATTTATGCATAAGGTTTTAGTTGTTGATGATGATAAGGTTCTTCAACAATCAGTCAAACAAGCTTTAGAGTACCATCACTTTGTGGTGGATGTTGCAGACAATGGTAAGGAAGCTGTTACCAAAGTTTATGGGCAAAAATATGACTTAGTTGTGATGGATGTAAATATGCCTGAGATGGATGGCATCCAGGCCCTCACAGAAATAAAAAAACATGATCCTTCTGTCATCGTCCTCATCCTCACGGCCTATTCTAATGTTACGGATGCTGTGAAGGCGGTGAAAGAGGGAGCTTATAATTATCTTGAAAAACCTATTTCATCTGAAAATTTAGTCGCCCTGATAAAGCGTGCTCTTAAAGCGCGATCCATGGTTGAAACTTTAACTTTCTCATCTCCAACACTCTCTTTAGGAGAAGGCTCTTCCAAAGATAAATTTGTGGGAGAGTCCAATGCCATGAAAAAAGTTTTCGATGTGATATCGAAACTGGCCAAAGTGATAACACCAGTCCTTATTCGTGGTGAGTCGGGTACAGGTAAAGAGTTGGTGGCGAAGGCGATTCACTTCAATTCTCCTCGAAAAGATGAAAAGTTTGTAACCATAAACTGTGGCGCTATTTCGGAAAATCTCATTGAGTCAGAACTTTTTGGACATGAAAAGGGTGCATTCACCGGCGCTGATCAAAGAAAGATTGGTAAGTTTCAATTTGCTGAAGGGGGAACGATCTTTCTTGACGAAATTGGGGACATCTCGGCTGCTATGCAAGTCAAACTTTTAAGGGTTTTGCAAGAGAAAACCTTTATGCCAGTTGGATCGAATCGTGAGATTAAAGTGGATGTGCGTATTATTGCAGCTTCTCATAAGCCCTTTGAAGAAATGATTAAAGATGGGAGTTTTAGAGAGGATTTATTTTATCGCTTAAATGTTCTTCCGGTTTATTTACCTCCATTGAGAGAGAGAAAAACGGATATCCCTCACCTGGTCAATCACTACATCAATTATTTTAATAATGTTCATAACTTGAAAGTTATGGGAGCTGAACCAGAGGCCCTTGAGGTGCTCAGTAATTACTCCTGGCCAGGAAATATTAGAGAACTAAGAAACATTATCGAGCATTGTTTCATCATGGAGTCATCCGATATGATCCATGCTAATTCTTTGCCGGCCGTTGTTTTTAAAGATCAGAAGAAAGCTGAATTCAAAGATCCAGTGACCACAGATAGTGTGATTGACTTAGCTGATATTCAAAATTCAGTTTTGGATAATCCGACACAAAAATCTGTCGGGGCCAATGAAGTTCATTTTTCTTTTGGAACTAAAGTCGGTGAGGGCGGGAAGTTAGATTTTGCTTTGGCCAAGGATCTTTTTGAAAAAGAATTTATTATTCAGGCCTTAAAAATTAATCGTGGTCGGATCAATCAGACTGCTTTAAATGCCAATATTCCCAAGAAAACATTGCTGCGAAAAATAGAGAAATATGAAATTAATCCTAAGGATTATTACTAGGACTAGCTATGGCACGTTTTTGGTCACTCTGTTTACTTATGGCGACTTTAATTATTGTGGATCAACTCACTAAAGGGGCGATCCAATCGAGTCTCTATTATGGGCAATCCATCCCTGTCATCAAGGGTTTTTTTAGTATTGCTTATGTCAAAAATACGGGCGCAGCTTTTGGATTTGGGGCTGGGGCCCATGAGCTTTTTCGCCAAATCATGTTTCTAGCGTTACCAGTGATTTTTTGTTTTTGGGTTTTTTATATGCTGATAAAAACCATCAAGGGAGTTTTTTATCTTTCTCTGGCCTATGCCCTTATTTTGGCGGGAGCGATTGGAAATCTTATTGACCGCTTTTCACTTGGGTATGTCGTAGATTTTCTTTTATTTTATTGGAAAGATGAGGCTAATCATTTTCCGGCCTTTAATGTTGCTGATAGTTGTATTACCATTGCGGCAGGGCTTTTAATTATCGACTTTTTCGTCCAAGTGAAGGCCAAAAAAAAAGCAGAAGCGACTGAACATGTTTCCGATTCTGTATCAAAGCCATGATCTAGTTCTCTATTCCTACCCCCTTATGATGGGTGTGGGATGGGGAGTTGGTTATCAAATTTTTTTTCATCAAACTGATCTTTCCTATGGGAAATCACAATTACTTTTTTGGGGATTATTCCTTAGCTCATGGTTGGGCTCTAAATTAATGTTTATTTTAACGTCTCAAGGCCAGTCTCCAAACCTCATTCATGAAGTTTCTTTTTGGACCGGTGGGGGATTTGTTTTTTACGGTGGCCTTATCATGGCCAGTCTTTTTCTTTTGGTTTGGAAGCTCGCCAAGTTGGAATTAAGTCAAAAAATCATCTGGAATTTACTTTTAGCACTCACCCTGGGGCACGCTATTGGAAGAATAGGGTGTTTTCTTGCTGGCTGTTGCTTCGGTGAAATAA
>Ga0315907_10005479_pt1 | contig 13798 bp, 16 predicted proteins | sample LakEriMetagenome_3_FD_203525 | JGI IMG/M metagenome (GOLD analysis project Ga0315907, IMG submission 203525) | Freshwater fungal communities from buoy surface, Lake Erie, Ohio, United States - Buoy 12 MA123 | ecosystem: Environmental > Aquatic > Freshwater > Lake > Lake biofilm | place: USA...
CAGAATCACCTGCTGAGGAATTATTTCGTATAAAAAAGGGTGCTGATGCTGGTTGGCCTTATTGTTATTATGACAATGCCAGACAAAAGCAATTATTAGCTCCTGAATATGGTGGAGATAGAGTTAAAGAAGGCGTTTGTTCAGGTAAAACAAAATCTATTGTTCAATTTCCAGGTCATCTTGCTCCCAATGCATTGTTGTTTTATACAGGAAATCAGTTTCCTGAAAAATACAGAAATGGTGCATTCATTGCATTCCATGGATCCTGGAATCGTGCACCAGAACCGCAGGACGGCTTCTTCGTGGTTTTTGTGCCTATGAAAAACGGAATGCCATCCGGTAAATGGGAAGTGTTTGCCGATGGATTTGCCGGTCAGGGTAAAGCAACAGGAAGGGCGGAGTATCGTCCATGCGGATTGGCACAAGGTCCTGATGGATCTCTCTATGTTTCAGATGATAATAAAGGTAGAATTTGGAAAATAACGTATCCACAATAATATGAAAATACTAACCAGAATATCTTGTATTGCTATACTCATTTTTTTTATAGCAGCTCAAGACTCGTTAACGGCTTCAAAACAGCGTGGTAAAAAAGTATATGATCTCTATTGTCTAGCCTGTCACCAAGCAGATGGGGGCGGTGTACCTAGAATGAACCCACCATTATCCAAAACAACGTATGTGCTTGGTGATAAAAAAGCACTCATAAAAATTATATTGAATGGTTTGGATGAACCTATTGAGATCAATGGGGATACTTATACTAATGTGATGGCTCCACACGATTTTCTAAAAGATCAGGAAATAGCTGATGTATTAACGTATGTGCGTAATAGCTTTGGTAATAAAGCTTCTTTAATAACCGTAGCAGAAGTTAAGACGGTAAGAGCCACTAAAAAATAGGGATGAAGAAAGTTTTATTTATCGATCGTGATGGTACGATCATTCAGGAGAAGCCTCCAACCTATCAGATCGATGCTATTGAAAAGCTTCGATTTTATCCTGGAATGTTTCAGTGGTTAGGAAGAATTGCGCGTGAAATGGATTATGAATTGGTAATGGTATCCAACCAAGACGGTTTGGGTACGGATTCTTTTCCTCGTGAACATTTCCAGCCGATTCATGATCTTATTATGGATTCCCTTAAGGGAGAAGGAATCATATTCACTGCTGAACATATCGATGAAAGTTTTGCGCAAGATGATAAACCAACGAGAAAGCCGGGTATTGGAATGCTTATGAAGTACTTCAATACAGATGAATATGATCTTAGTAATTCTTTTGTATTGGGCGACAGGCTTACTGATGTTGCTTTAGCAAAGAATCTGGGCTCTAAAGCGATCTTCATGAATAATGAGCCTAATTTAGGTGCAGCACATAGTGGAGACCTTGATGGTTTACAAGCTAGCATTGCTCTTGAAACCACATCATGGGAAGAGATCTATTCTTTCCTGAAACTTGGAAAGCGAACGGTTACACATCATCGTAAGACCAATGAAACCAATATTTATGTAGAAGTTGATCTCGAAGGGTCAGGTAAAGCGGTTGTTGAAACCGGACTTGGCTTCTTTGATCATATGCTCGACCAAGTTGCTCGTCATGGGAAAATGGACTTGATTATTCAAGCCAAAGGTGATTTACATATCGATGAACACCATACTATTGAAGATACAGGTATAGCATTAGGTGAAGCATTCGCCAAACTGCTTACCGATAAACGGGGCATGGAGCGTTATGGGTTTGCACTCCCTATGGATGAAGCGGAGGCTAAAGTACTGATTGATTTCGGTGGGCGAAACTGGATCGTATGGGATGCTGAATTTAAGCGGGAGAAAATAGGGGATATGCCAACGGAGATGTTTTTTCATTTTTTCAAATCTTTTAGTGATGCAGCCAAATGCAATCTGAATATTTTCTGCAGAGGTGAAAATGAGCATCATAAGATAGAAGCCATCTTCAAGGCCTTTGCCAAGGCGATAAAAATGGCGGTAAAAAGAGATCCAAATGCCATGTTTTTGCCTTCAACTAAGGGAAGTTTGTAATTTTTTTGGTCATTATATTATTAAAACTCATATTTGCAGTATATGATCTTAATTAATAAACATTGGTGGTGGCATTCAAACTCTTAGGGGTCTGTATTGTCGCATCTATGTGTTAACATAATTTGGCCCCGATTTTTTCGGGGCCTTTTTTTATTCTGTACTGATGAAAAAAATAGAAATCAAAACATCGTATAAAAAGATGTTGGCGGATGTTCACACTCCGGTAGGCATCTATCTCCGTTTGCGCGATCGCTTCAGAGATACCATCTTATTGGAGAGTGCTGAGTCTAACGCTCAGGAAAATAGTTTTTCATTTATCGGAATCAATGCCATCGCCGGTATTGAGATCAGGGATAAAGCTTTGGTTGAATTTAAATTGCCCGGGAAACGACCTGAGTCTATTCAGATCAAAGGAACAAAAGATGTCCCAGTTTTATTGAATGAATTCCTCCAGCGATTTGAAATAACGTTTTCTACTGAAAAACCAGTAAGAGCCTCTCAGGGTTTATTTGGTTATTTCAGTTATGACGCAGTTCAATTCTTTGAATCGATATCATTACACAAAAGAGATGTCGCTATTCCGGACATACCGATGATGCGGTATCGCCTGTATCAATATGTGATCGCTATAGATCATTTCAAAGATGAACTCTATCTTATCGAAAATGAGATTGTGGGAATCAATTCTGAATTGGAATTGGTTGAATCCTTGATTCGTAATCGTGATGTTCCCGCCTTTCCTTTTGAAACAAATGGTAAGGAAACATCAAATCTTAGTGATCATGAATACGTGAGTATGGTTAAGAAAGGTATTGAACATTGTCATCGAGGTGATGTGTTTCAAATTGTATTAAGCCGAAGATTTGCACAGCCATTCACGGGTGATGAATTCAACGTATATAGGGCATTACGGAGTATCAATCCTTCTCCTTATCTTTTTTATTTTGATTATGGTGAATACCGATTGTTGGGTTCTTCACCCGAGAGTCAGCTTATCGTTAAAAATGGTAAAGCCGTCATTCATCCGATTGCTGGTACATACAGGCGAACTGGTGATGAAGAAAAAGATGCATCGCTTGCAGCAGAACTGATGAATGATACTAAAGAGAATGCAGAGCATGTAATGCTAGTCGATCTTGCTCGTAATGATCTTTCCCGTCATTGTGATCATGTAGAAGTAAGTAAGTATAAACAGATACAATATTTTTCACATGTTATACATATGGTTAGTGAAGTGACTGGACAAGTATTTCCGAATACTAACCCGTTTGAACTTTTAGCCACTTCATTCCCTGCCGGAACATTAAGTGGTGCGCCTAAATATAGAGCAATGGAGATTATAGATTCACTTGAACCGACTGCCCGAAGTTATTATGGTGGTGCCATAGGTATCATGGGTTTTGATGGCTCCACCAATCATGCTATCATGATCCGTACTTTTTTAAGTCGTAATAATACCTTGTTTTGTCAGGCAGGCGCTGGTGTAGTGGCTGCTAGCAAACCGGAAAATGAACTGCAGGAAGTAAACAATAAACTTTCTGCTTTGAAAAAAGCTATTTCATTCGCTGAAACCATTGCCTCATGAACATTCTGATTTACGATAATTACGATTCTTTTACCTATAACCTGGTTCACATGGTGGGTTATATACTTCAACAAAAAGTTGATGTATTTCGGAATGATGAATTGCTTATGGAGGAGGTAAAAAAATATGATAAAATCATATTATCACCAGGTCCAGGTGTGCCTTCAGAAGCCGGACAATTGCTTGAACTCTTATCAGAATATCGTTCTTCTAAATCTATTTTAGGAGTTTGTTTGGGTCATCAGGCAATAGCTGAATCTTTTGGCGGATCGTTGACGAATCTTTCAAAAGTTTATCATGGAGTTTCTACGCCAATTGAAGTATTACGTTCAGATGGAATATTTTCTGGATTGCCTAATACAATCAAGGTAGGACGCTATCATAGTTGGGTTGTAAATGAACATAATTTTCCTACAGATTTAGAGATCACTGCCAAAGATGAAAATGGGATGATCATGGCTATGCAACATAAAAATTTTGATATAATAGGTGTTCAGTTCCATCCGGAGAGTGTTTTAACCCCTGACGGTGAAACTATGATGCGTAACTGGTTAAAAAAATAAGATGAAAAAAATACTCGAATTTCTATTTTCCCACAAATCACTCAACCGTGAAAAGGCAAAAGAAGTATTGCTGAATATTGGAAAGGGTGTATATAATGAGCAGGAGATCACCGCATTTATGACAGTTTATCTGATGCGGACGGTAACTATTGATGAACTATTGGGATTTCGAGATGCATTACTTGAACTTTGTGTGCCTATTGATTTAGGCGGAATGAATGTGATGGATATTGTAGGAACCGGTGGAGATGGTAAGAATACGTTTAACATTTCAACACTAGCTTGTTTTATTGTTGCAGGTACGGGAAGAAAAATTGCCAAGCATGGAAATTATGGTGCATCATCAGTAAGTGGTGCTTCTAACGTTATGGAATTACTAGGATATCAATTCTCCAATAACGTAGATACATTGCGTAAACAATTAGATCAGGCCAATTTCTGTTTTATGCATGCGCCCATGTTCCATCCGGCGTTGAAAGTGGTTGGACCTATTCGTAAAAACCTGGGTATGCGAACATTTTTCAACATGCTAGGACCCATGGTAAATCCGGTGAGGCCAGCTTATTCACTGGTTGGTGTTTATAGTCTTGAAATGGCACGTATCTATACCTATTTATTACAGCAAATGGGAGGACGATTTACCATTATACATGCTTTAGATGGGTATGATGAGATTTCTTTAACGGCTGATACGAAAGTGATCTCAAATTCTGGTGAAAGTATTATGACTCCTGAACAACTGGGTAAACGTCTGGTTATGGCTGAGGATATTTATGGAGGGGATACACCTGAATCTGCTGCAGCATTATTTCTGAATATTTTAAAAGGAAATGGCTCTTGGGCGCAAAATGCTGTTGTTTTGGCTAATGCTGCTATGGCTTTATATACTACGGAAGAATTTGCAACATACGATGAAGCTTTTTCCACTGCAGTTGAAAGTCTTGAGTCAGGTGCTGCTTATCGATCTTTTGAAAAATTAATATCCTTACAAGCATGACCATCCTTGATAAAATAGTAGCCACTAAATGGCAGGAGATAGAACGGAATAAAGCAAATCGATCTACTGGGGATCTGGAGAAAATGCCATTTTTCGAAAGAGATACCTTATCGCTAAGGCAATTTATTCTTGATCCATCTAAAACGGGGATCATTGCAGAATTTAAACGAAAGTCACCATCTAAGGGTATTATCAATGGCAACTCCAGTCCTGAAGAAGTAACCGCTCAATATACATCTTCAGGTGCATCTGGTTTGTCTATACTAACCGATATGGATTATTTCGGAGGATCTGAGCAAGATGTATTGGCATCTCGTTTCAATAATATCCCAATCCTGCGCAAAGAATTTATTTTGGATGAATACCAGATTCTGGAAGCTAAAGCAATGGGAGCTGATGTTATTCTGCTCATTGCTGCATGTCTTAGTTCGGCTGATGTAAAGCGGTTGGCCGCATTTGCGCAAAGTCTCCAACTGGAGGTATTATTAGAACTGCATGATGAAGCTGAATTAGAACATATGAATGTTTATACAGGTATTGTTGGCATCAATAACCGTAACTTGAAAACATTTGAAGTGGATATTGATAAGAGTTTGGTAATGGCAGAACGTATCGGATCAGCGGCAGTTCGTGTGGCCGAGAGTGGAATACAAAGCGTACAAGATATTCACACCTTCAAATCTGCAGGTTTCGATGGATTTTTAATTGGTGAACGATTCATGAAAGAGCCAGATCCAGGTAAGGCATTTGCTCAATTTGTGGAACAAATAAATAAAGGATAATGAAGGTGAAAATTTGTGGTATGACTCAATTTGATCAATTCGTTCAACTCAACGATTTGGGTGCTTGCTTTGCAGGAATGATCTTTTATGAAAAATCGCCCCGCTATGTAAAAAAATTCAACCTTGATCCAATAGATCTAAAAAGAGAAAACTGGCAACTAAAAAAGGTGGGTGTTTTTGTTAATGAGACTTTAGATACTATTTTAAAAACAGTGGAAGAGTGGGGATTAGATTTTGTTCAATTACATGGGGATGAACCCCCAAAATTTTGCGAACAAGTGCGTACCTATGTTAAAACGATAAAAGCATTTCGTTTGGATGGTGTTGCCGATATTGAATGGAAGGTATATCCTTATATCGACTTTATTGATCTTTTACTTTTTGATAGTGGTGGAAACGGGTCTTATGGTGGTACTGGTCAAAAATTCAATTGGAATGTATTAGAGCAGAATTCCATTAGAAAGCCATTTTTATTGAGTGGAGGAATTGGGCCCGATGATATAACTCAGGTGAAATCTTTTGCCTCATTTCAACAAGATATGATAGCAGTGGATGTGAATAGTAAATTTGAAACTTCACCTGGAATAAAGGACATGGAAAAGGTTCGATTATTTTTAAATGCATTAAACGATTGATATGGTAAAGGAAAATTCATTTCAACCGGATCAAAAAGGGTATTATGGTCAGTTTGGCGGTGCGTACATTCCAGAAATGCTTCATCGTAATGTAGAAGAGCTTCGAGCTCGCTATCTGGATATCATTCATGAGGATGCATTCCAACTTGAATTCAATCAATTGCTTGGTGATTATGTAGGCCGACCAACACCTTTATACTATGCTTCGAGGATCAGTGAGCAATTGAATAAAAATATTTACTTGAAACGGGAAGATCTTTGTCATACTGGGGCACATAAGATCAATAATACAATCGGCCAGATCTTGTTGGCTATTCGTATGGGAAAGAAGCGCATCATCGCTGAAACAGGTGCAGGTCAGCATGGTGTGGCAACCGCAACTGTTTGTGCATTAAAAGGGCTTCCTTGCATCGTATATATGGGTGAAAAAGATATTGAACGCCAGGCACCAAATGTAGCACGGATGAAAATGTTGGGAGCAGAAGTTCGTCCGGCAACCAGTGGTAGTAAAACGTTGAAGGATGCTACTAATGAGGCTATTCGGGATTGGATCAATCATCCGGATGATACGCATTATATCATTGGTAGTGTGGTTGGCCCCCATCCATATCCGGATTTGGTGGCCCGTTTCCAATCGGTTATCAGTGCTGAAATGCGTAAGCAATTGAAAGAAAAAACCGGAACGGAATTACCTTCTCATGTTGTTGCTTGTGTGGGAGGTGGGAGTAATGCAGCTGGGGCTTTTTATCATTTCTTAGATGAGCCTTCTGTGCAATTAGTAGCCGTTGAAGCTGCTGGTCATGGAGTTCAATCAGGATTATCGGCTGCAACAACAGCTCTTGGTACACCTGGTATATTACATGGAAGTAAGAGTTTGGTTATGCAAACAGAAGATGGACAGGTTGTAGAGCCGCATAGTATTTCAGCCGGATTAGATTATCCAGGTATCGGTCCGCTTCATGCGCATCTATATACTTCTGGCAGGGGAACCTTTGTGAGTGTAACTGATAAAGAAGCATTAGAGGCTGCAGTGGAATTGGCTCGGATGGAAGGTATCATTCCAGCACTAGAAACCGCACATGCTTTATCGATACTATCGTCTTTAGATACTACATCTGATGATCATGTGATTGTTTGTTTGAGTGGCAGAGGCGATAAGGATCTATCAACTTATATGAACGAACTTAACCTTTGATATGTCAAGGATAACTGAACTTTTTGATCGAAAGAAGCAACGTATATTGAATGTATATTGTACGGCTGGTTTTCCAGAGTTGAATAGTACATTGACCATCATGCAATCGCTTCAGGAGAATGGAGTCGATCTTATCGAATTGGGAATGCCCTATAGTGATCCATTGGCAGATGGTGAAGTGATCCAGAAGAGTAGTTCAAGAGCGCTGCAAAATGGCATGAAAATGAAAGTGCTATTTGAACAACTGACCAACATGCGTGAAACAGTATCTGTTCCGGTTATATTAATGGGGTACATGAATCCGGTTCTTCAATATGGATTTGATCGTTTTTGTGCAGACGCTGCAGCTTGTGGGGTTGATGGACTCATTCTTCCTGATCTTCCGGAGTATGAATTTGAAAATGAATATGAAGATATTATAAAAAAATATGGGTTAGATTTTATTTTTCTAATAACTCCGGAAACATCTGCCGATCGTATCCAAAAGCTAGATGAATTAAGCAGTGGATTTTTATATGCGGTGTCTTCTTCATCAACAACAGGCTCTAATACCAACATGAGCGATGTGAGTGGATATTTAAAGCAATTGAATAGTTTCTCACTTAAAAATCCTGTATTGGTTGGATTTGGCATAAAGGATAAACAAACCTTTGATGGTGCATGTGCGTATGCAAATGGAGCTATTATTGGTACAGCTTATATAAAAGCATTAGAAAACGCTACCGATATACGTGAAGCTACCCAAACATTTCTAACCAATATTTTGCATTAGTATGTCGAACGAAACCGTTATCATTAAATATAATGCCGGCAATATACAATCAGTTCTATTTGCAATGGAAAGAATAGGGCAGCAGGCTGTAGTTTCGGATGATGAGCAGCGTATTCGACAAGCTGCAAGGGTAATATTTCCTGGAGTAGGTGAGGCAAGTACCGCAATGTCGTATTTACGTGATCGGGGATTAGACAAATTATTATTAGATCTAAAACAGCCAGTTTTAGGAATCTGTTTAGGAATGCAATTGATGTGTCGTTTTTCAGAAGAGAATAATACCAATGGCTTGGGAATTTTTAACGAGGAGGTACGTCGTTTTCAACCTGGAAATTCTGGATTAAAAGTTCCTCAAATTGGTTGGAATAAAGTTGTAGAGTTGAGATCGCCTTTATTTGAAGGGATTTCCCAAGGCACCTATTTCTATTTTGTGCATAGTTATTTTGCTGCAAAAGGTTCAGATACTATTGGTGTCGCGGATTATGTGGAGCCTTATAGTGCCGCATTGCATCATCACAATTTTTATGGTGTTCAGTTTCATCCGGAGAAAAGTGCTACGGCTGGAGAACAATTGTTAAATAATTTTATACGATTATCATGATGGAATTGATCCCGGCAATAGATCTTATAGATGGTAAAGTTGTTCGATTAACGGAAGGTGATTATACACAAAAAAAAGTATATGCGGATGATCCATTCGAAATGGCCAAAAAGTTTGAAGACGTAGGTATTCATCGATTACATCTGGTGGATCTCGATGGTGCCAAAAAAGGGGAAGTAGTGAATTGGAAAGTGTTGGAAGGCATTGCCTCCAAAACAAATTTGAAAATCGATTTTGGCGGTGGTGTAAAAAAGGAAGAAGATGTAAAACGTATTCTTGAATCCGGTGCCTGTTGGGTAACAATTGGAAGTATGGCTGTTAAAAGTCCTGAGCTGGTTCGTAAATGGATTGGTACATATGGTGCGGAGCATTTTTTTTTAGGTGCAGATGTTCGGGAAGAGAAGATTGCGATCAACGGATGGCAGGAGATAACGGCTATGGATCTTTATGCATTTATCCACTCTTATTTATCAATAGGATTGAATTATGTTTTTTGTACTGATATCAGTAAAGATGGGCGTTTGGGTGGAGCAGCCATTGATCTATATAAAAAAATCCTGACTAGTTCTTCTTCCATTAAATTAGTGGCTAGTGGTGGGGTTAGCACAGTAGATGATCTGTATTTATTGCAGGAAGCCGGATGTAATGGTGCTATAATTGGGAAAGCAATTTATGAGAACAGGATCAGTTTAGAGGATCTGAAAAAGTTTAATTATGCTCACTAAGCGGATAACACCCTGTTTGGATATTAAGGATGGTCGTACCGTAAAAGGAACGAATTTCATTAACCTTCGTGATGCCGGGGATCCGGTGGAACTGGGCGCTGAGTATGCAAGACAAGGTGCTGATGAACTGGTGTTTCTGGATATAACCGCAACCCATGAAAAGCGAAAAACATTAAGTGAATTGGTTAGCAGAATTGCACATCATATCAATATACCTTTTACCGTTGGAGGAGGAATAAGCAGTATAGAAGATGTAAGTGTATTGTTACAGCATGGCGCTGATAAGATTTCAGTAAATACGTCTGCTTTCAAGCGACCGGAACTGATCAATGAATTATCAAAAGAATTCGGATCTCAGTGTGTAGTGGTGGCTATTGATATCAAAAGGGAAGCAGATGGAGAATGGTATGTATATCTCAATGGGGGTAGGGTTAAGACAGATATGAAATGTAAGGATTGGGCACAAGAAGTAGTGGAAAGGGGAGCCGGAGAGATTCTCTTGACCTCTATGAATCATGACGGAACTAAAGCGGGATTTTCGCTGGATATTACCGGAGAATTGACAAGTTTGCTTCCTGTGCCGATTATAGCATCTGGTGGTGCGGGAACTATGGAACATTTTACAGAGGTGTTTGAGAAAGCCAATGCTGATGCGGCTTTAGCAGCCAGTATATTTCACTTTCGAGAGATCAGTATCCCTGAATTAAAGACCTATTTAGCCAAAAAGGGTATATCGGTTCGATTATAATTATCTTTGTGCTATGAAAATTGATTTTGAAAAATCAGGTGGGTTAGTTCCAGCGGTGATTCAAGATGCCAATACGCATAAGGTATTGATGCTGGGCTATATGAACCAGGAGGCGTTCGATCAAACCATGTCCACTGGGAAAGTAACCTTTTTCAGCCGAAGTAAGAATCGTTTATGGATGAAAGGTGAAGAGAGTGGTAATTTTCTTGAGCTTAAATCTATGGCACTAGATTGTGATAATGATTCTCTATTGATTAAGGCTATACCTATAGGCCCTGTTTGTCATACTGGAGCGGATACTTGTTGGGGTGAAAAGAATCATGCTGACGATTTCCTGACTTATCTGGAAGGGATAATTGAGCTGAGGAAGCATAGTACGGATGGCACCTCTTATGTTAAATCCTTATTTGAAAGAGGGTTAAATAAAATAGCTCAAAAACTGGGAGAGGAGGCAGTGGAGATGATCATTGAAGCAAAGGATGATAATCATGAGCTATTTATAAATGAAGCGGCAGATCTTCTTTTCCATTATTTAATTTTACTTAACAGAAAAGGTTTTAGTTTACAGGATATTAAAGAAGTTTTAAGAAAAAGACATTCATCATGACAATACGATTACTGGTTAGTTTAGTTGCATTTTTACCTTTATTGGTGAATGCACAAGTAAAAGGCTTTACAATCAAAGGTAATATTTCAGGATTGCCTAATGGTACAGAAGTGGCTTTGTATATGGAGGATGTGAATAGCGAGCCTATTGCCAAAGCCTCCAGTAATAATGGATCATTTGAATTAAAGGGCACAGTAGCCGATCCGTATATCTATGTACTTACGTATGGAGATAAATCTAAGCGGTTACCGATTTTTCTTGATAACTCTATTATAAAAGTTTCAGGTGATGCTAGTTCCTTTCCAAGAGCTACCATTGAGGGAGGGGAAACCCAAAAAGATTTTTCAGTATTTAATACGCAATTCAGCCCATTATTTGAGCGGTTACAAGTTGTAGCTAATCAGATTAATCAGCAAACTCCTGACCCAGAGGGTAAATTAAGAGCAGAGTATCAAAATTTGATAAATAGTATTCAGACTCAAACGGATGCTTTTATTTCTGAGCGCCGATCATCTTATGTTGCTCCATTTGCGGCTATGGTTGCCAATCAGCTACAGCCAGAAATTTCAGTAACCCAACGTCGGTATGATATGTTAGCTGCCGAAGTAAAGAAAACTTATTTTGGTACTATGCTGAATAAAGCCATTGAAGATGCCAGCGTTGGTGCTATTGGTTCGGTTGCTCTTGATTTTATTCAGAATGATCCTGAGGGTAAACCTGTTTCACTTTCCTCTTTCCGTGGAAAATATGTATTGATTGATTTTTGGGCCAGTTGGTGCCGTCCATGCCGACAGGAAAATCCAAATGTGGTAAATGCGTATAATCGTTTTAAGTCGAAGAACTTTACCGTACTTGGTGTGTCACTGGATCGTGAAAAAGCTGCTTGGTTGAAAGCCATATCAGATGATAAGCTTACCTGGACTCATGTAAGTGATCTTAAATTCTGGAGTAATGAAGTTGCACAGAAATATAAAGTGCAATCCATCCCTCAAAACTTTTTAGTTGGACCGGATGGTAAGATATTGGCTGCAAATTTAAGAGGGGAGCAGTTGATCAGTCAATTAGAAAGCTTATTGAAGTAATTAAAAAAAAGGAAAGTTCAATTGAACTTTCCTTTTTAAAAGCCAATCAACAGATTGACTTTTTCATTTATTAATTAATCCTTAATTGATAAATGAAATCCGGTTTTTTCCCACATGAATTTCACCTTATTATCCTTTATATCAAAGGTCATTTTTTCTACTGGTTTATCAAGAGCTGTGGGGGCTACGTCAACTCGTAAAACATCTTCATCTTCTTTATACTTATAAGAACCCCACTGATTAGCATTCTTACTGAATATTACCGTCCAGTGATGTTCCCCAGGAATAGTAAATAATCCATACTTTCCTTTAGCTAGTGTCTTGCCTTCAAGGGTTATGTCCTTATCTGTTTCAAAAGTAGTGGCTTCATTTGCTCCGGTACGCCATACTTTACCATAAGGAACTAGCTCTCCGAAGATTTTACGCCCTTTCATGGAAGGTTGACCATAGTTGATGGTAATATTTGCACTTCCGGCTTTACCCGTTGCGGTAACGGCGGGGCTAGGCTTTGGATTTTGAGCACAGGCAGTAAACATAAATGCTGCGGTGACCGCAAAACATGTAAAGATCTTTTTCATAATGTCGAGTTTTTAGCTTTCTACAATTTACAACAATTGTCTCTTATAAAGTTGAATAGTATTTTCCAATCCTAAATATAGGGCATCACAGATCAAAGCATGCCCAATGCTCACCTCATCCAGATGCGGCAGATTAGTTTTAAAAAATTTTAAGTTATCCAGGTCTAAATCATGGCCGGCGTTGATCCCCAAGCCAAGTTCTATTGCCTTATTAGCAGCTTCTATATAGGATTTAACCGCAGATTCTTTATTTTGATTAAATGATCTGGCATAAGCCTCTGTGTAGAGCTCAATTCGATCTGTTCCTGTTTTGGCCGCACCCTCTACCATTTCCAAGACCGGATCAACAAAGATAGAAACGCGCATCCCAGCAGCTTTAAATATCGAGATCATTTCTTTTAAATAGGCCTGATGTTTATGTGTATCCCATCCGTGGTCTGAAGTAAGCTGACCTAATTCATCTGGAACAAGAGTTACCTGTTCTGGTTTTACTTCCAGTATTAGATCTATAAAAGATTGCTCTCTGCAATTACCCTCTATATTAAATTCTGTAGTGATGATTTTTTTAATTTCACGTAGGTCCTGATAGCGAATATGTCTTTCATCCGGACGGGGGTGAACTGTTATTCCATCAGCACCAAACCGCTGAATATCTATAGCAGCTTTCAGCACATTTGGATTATTCCCACCACGGCTGTTTCTCAAGGTGGCGATTTTGTTGATATTAACGGACAGTTTGGTCATACCTCAAAGGTAAGGTTTACTCATAATCTGCCTCTTATTCCGGAATGTTCCTTAATTCCGTTTCTATTAATTCACTTAAAACAGATTCCTGCTCTCTGATCCATTCTGGCAAGGTGGGCGAGTTGTAAAAAATATAGTTAGT
>Ga0315907_10005480_pt1 | contig 13797 bp, 9 predicted proteins | sample LakEriMetagenome_3_FD_203525 | JGI IMG/M metagenome (GOLD analysis project Ga0315907, IMG submission 203525) | Freshwater fungal communities from buoy surface, Lake Erie, Ohio, United States - Buoy 12 MA123 | ecosystem: Environmental > Aquatic > Freshwater > Lake > Lake biofilm | place: USA...
ACGCTGGATGCGATCCGTTATGACGAGAGTTGGCAACCTGAGGGGGCCGATCGGATGGCGATCGCGGCTGCCTGTCAGGAGATTTTCCGGAAAGCTGGACCGGGGCTGGCGAATTAACGCCCCTCGTTATGAGCCCGGCGACAGCGGGCCCGTGCCGGCATGGAACTTCGGTGGGTGATTGATTCCTGAATAGAGAGCTTTATGAATTCCTTGACTTCCGTGCCCGCTGCGGCAACATCGTTGTCCCTCCCGGAATTGCTGGCCAAAGTCGACCAGCTGCGGGGAAATCTAAATGCCGTGTTGCTCGGCAAGGAACCGGTGATCGAGTTTGTCGTCGCCTGCCTGCTGGCGCGCGGCCACCTGCTCTTTGACGATCTCCCCGGACTGGGCAAAACGACTTTGGCCAAAGCGATTGCCGCATCGCTCGGTGGACGATTTGGACGGGTCCAGTGCACTCCCGACCTGCTTCCCAGCGACATCACGGGCTTCAACATCTTTAACCAGAAGACGCGCGAATTCGAGTTCGTGCCGGGGCCGGTCTTTGCGGACATTCTGCTGGCTGATGAAATCAACCGAACGACTCCCCGGACTCAGAGTGCCCTGTTTGAAGCAATGGCGGAGCGACAGGTGACGATTGATTCCCATTCGCGCCGCTTGAGCGATTCCTTTTTTGTGATTGCGACGCAAAACCCGGTCGAGAGTCATGGAGCCTATCCGCTGCCTGAGGCGCAGCTCGATCGGTTTACGATGAAGCTGCAGATTGGCTATCCCGATCGCAACAGCGAGGTCGACATCCTCGGCGCGAACATTGGTGGCCGGGGGGCCGAATCAGTCGAGACCCAAGCCGTGTTGGGACCGGGCGAACTGGGACAGATCCAGCGGCAAATCGCGGCTATCAATGTGACCCGCAAAGTGCGCGAATACATGGTTGACGTTGCGCGGGCGATTCGAGCCCACCGCGAAGTGACGCTCGGAGTCAGCCCGCGCGGCTTGATTATCTGGCAAAACGTGGCTCAAGCCTGGGCCTGCTTGCAGGGGCGCGACTTTGTGACGCCCGACGACGTGCGGGTAGTGGCCGAGCCAACCGTGGGCGTGCGCATCTTTGGCGAATTTGAATCCGCTGCCAAGGTAATTCAAGCAGCATTTGACCAAGTCGCCATTCCCACCTAGGAGCTGAAGTGATGCTTTGCGGAATCGGAAAAGAGCAGATCGCCTTCACAGCCACAGGTGGGTGCGGAAGCCGTTCAGTGCAGGCTTGGCGGTTGCTCCTGCCTCTTTTTTTCCTCGGACTGCTGGCGGGTTGTGCCAAACCAATCGCAAGCAGCGACAACTCCGGCCGCTCCGACCAGAGGCATCCTGCCGCCGATCATGACCATGAAAATGAGCATGAGCACAGTCATGAGCATGAGCACAGTCATGAGCATGAGCACAGTCATGAGCATGAGCACAGTCATGAGCATGAGCATAGTCATGAGCATGAGCACAGTCATGATCATGCCCATCATCATGATCCGGAACACAAGCCGGCTGACTTTCCTCAGGCGGTCGAGCGATTGCGCGCCTTTCACGCCCAGCATGCTGCCGGCCAGCAGCCCAGTGCTGGGCAAAGACAAATCATTTCGGACATCCTCGGCTGGCTACCCGAGCTGGCGGCTCAGTCTGAACTGAGAGAAGCCGATTGGAATGAAGTCGATCGGGGTGCGACGGCGATTGCCAACTGGCTGGACCGAGAGAGTTTTACGTCCTCTGCCTGGGAGGAATACGCTCGCGAGTTGGCGGGATTGGAACGGGGCGTCAGCGCGTATCGGGGAGCCGAGGCAGAGTTTAAGCGTCGGTTGGGAGGCAGCGAAGAGAGCCAGAAAAGCTCGGCTCCGGAAGGGGGCGAATGAGATGGATTGGCAGGTCTATGCCGGTGCGATGCTTTTGCGCTTTTGCCAAGTGGCAATGCAAGCGGCACCCACGTTTGTGATCGGTTTGGCGGTTGCAGCCGTGATGCGGCGGATGATGGGCCCCGAACTTGTCCGCGAGTGGTTCGGAGGCAAGGGTTGGGCCGCTATCTTTCGGGCCTGGCTTGCGGGCATGTTGCTGCCAGTTTGCGCTTTCGGCACGATCCCGATCATGCGCGAAATGAAACGGTGCGGGATCAGCGGCGGAGGGATTCTCGCTTTTGGCTTAACGGCCCCGCTATTCAATCCCGCGTCAGTGTTGTACGGGCTGACCCTTTCCAGTCCGCTTGTCATTTTGTCCTTTACCATGGCCTCTCTGGTCATCGTGACCGTGATTGGCTTGAGTTGGGATCGACTATTCGGAGATTCGGCTGAGCCCGCTCCGGCGGATCCGATGCCCACGCCAGGACTTCGTCGTTTGGTTGCCGTTCTGTTTGAGATGTTTCGGGAGGCGACAGGACCGAGTCTGGTCTATTTCCTGATTGGAGCCGCCGGCGTTGTCGGCTTGAGCCTACTTCTCCCGAATGCGAGTTTGCAGACCTCAGCCGAAGCGAGTGACTGGTGGGCCCCGCTCTTCATGGTGTTAGTCGCGGTGCCCGTCTTCCAGACGCCACTGGGGGCCATCGTCCAGGTCGCCTCAATGTTTGAACATGGCAACTCGGTTGGCGCGGCGTTTGGACTGCTCGTGGTTGGCACCGGATTGAATCTCGGCACGTTGGCCTGGATTGGCCGGCAGTTCGGTTGGAGCAAAATGTTCGGTTGGTTAGCCCTGTTTCTCGTTTGCGTCACGGGCTTGGCCTATGCGATGGACCGACCGCTGATGCCGCGGGGAATTGACATCGTGGGGCATACGCACGCTTTTGACTCGTTCTGTTTTCCTTTTACTGATCAGGAGTCGGCAAGGCTGCCCCGAATTGCGGCCCAATTGGAACGCGACCTGTTGCCTCATGAGCTTGTCGGATTAATCGGGATGGGCGCCTTGCTCCTTGGAGGGCTGGGCTTGAGGTTTTTCGATCGCCGCCAGCTTTGGGAGCGTTGGTCCTGTGCGGAGAGCGCTGGCCAGCCTCGCTACGATCGGAATGTGCCGCCACGAGTCTTGGCCGGAGTGACCGTAGCGGGGTTGGTTGGCCTGAGCGCTGTCGGTTGCTATCTGTACTATCCGTCTCCTCAGGAGACCCTGCGGGAGCTACGCGAGGTCAACATCCGAATCGGCTCCGCAGCCCTCTCGGGTGATTGGGATACCGTCGCCTTCTGGGTCCCGAATGGAGAGGATTGGGCTCACAAGCTGACCGTGGGAGGGTACCTTCGCGGACAACCGCCGTCGCGATTCCAAGCGGTGCAAAAAGAGGTTTTTCTGGACAAGCTGGAAAGGCTGGAACATGCCGTCGAGGACCGCGACGCGGAGTTGGCCAAACGGCTTGGGCTCGACTTGCAAAATGCCCTGCGGCGTTTGCGAAACGCCTACGTCGGGGAATGAAACCGCCGGCAAAGGGGCCGGTTTTTTCGATCAGCCGGATTGTTTGGTAGGCCGAATTGTTGGGGACGGGCGTATAATTAGGGTGGGACCACGGGTCGCAAACGCCCAAGCTGTCTTTTTGACCATCGCCGACACGATGGGTGCTCGAAAACTGGGGAATTGTCATGCATCGCAGAACTGGTTTCACGCTGATCGAACTCCTGGTAGTGATTGCGATTATCGGCATTCTGGTCGGAATGTTGATGCCCGCCGTTCAAGCCGTACGGGCTGCGGCTCGACGGACCGATTGCCTCAACCGCCTGCGACAGGTCGGCTTGGCTGTCACCTCGTTCCATGATGCCAACCGGGCATTTCCCCCGGCCCGCTTTGCTCCGCTGCCCGGTTCAGTGGAAGAGCAAAACATGGAGCCGGTCAGCTACGCTTCCTGGTTCGTGCGGATTATGCCGCATGTGGAACAGCGAAACATCTACGATCTCTGGGACCTGCGGCGGACTTTCGAGGAACAGGTGCCTGATGCGACCAGCCGACCTTTGGATATTTTCCTCTGCCCCGAGCGAAGAAGTGCCGATTCGGCGGTGAGCGATCCCGTGACCATTGCCACCCGGTTACCGTGCGGCTGCAATGGCCCGGGCAAGACAATCCCCGGCGGCGCGCTCGGCGACTTTGCCGGGAATCTCGGCGACCTCTCGCCCGGAGCTACCGGATCGATCAATGATTTCTATCAGGCTGGGAAAGGGACAGGTGTATTGATCACCAGCCGGGTCGAAGTTGACCAGGGAAACTTTCCCACCCGCTGGATCGATCGGATCACGATGGCGTCGATCACCGACGGAGCAAGCAATACCGTATTGGCTGGTGAAGCTCACAAGCCAGTAGATCAACTCCGCCAGCCGCCAATGGATTCGCCGATTTACTCTGGGCTGGAAATCGCCTCGATCTGCCGCATTGGAGGGCCCGGCGTGCCGTTGGTTCGCAACAAGTACGACAGCAGCGCTTCGGTCGTTTTTCAGTGGGGCAGCTGGCATGGCCAAGTCTGTAACTTTGTCATGGCTGACGGCAGTACCCACTCCATGAATCACTTTGTCGACACCACGACTTTGGGAAGGCTCTGCAATCGCAAGGATGGTGAAGTTCTCGACAGTTCGAATGCGTTTTAGGCCGGCTCAAGACTGTCGATCTGTCGGAACGATCGGCGGATAGACAACAAACCTTCGGAACCACTCCGCTGGATACTGGTGATGATCGCTCTTCGGAAATTGACGTTCGGATTCCTGGCCCTCGGTCTGTTGTTACTGAGTGGGTGTAGTGATGGGATACCCAAACGGTACCCAGTCAGCGGAACGGTCAAATTTGCGGATGGCTCTCCTGTCAAAACAGGCACACTCGAACTCGGTGGAAATGGCAGTCGCTGGACCGCCAGCGGGGAGATTCAACGCGACGGGAGCTTCGTGTTGACGACCGTCAATAAAGGCGACGGGGCCGTTCCAGGCGAGTACCGCGCCGTGATTCGGCAAATGATTCTGGCTTATCTGCCGGCTGAGGGCGGCCACGATCATGGCAAGCTGATCCCGGACCGTTATCGCGACTACAAAACTTCTGACTTGAAGGTCACCGTTCAGGCCGGTGAGAATCCTCCGCTGGAAATCATCATCAAGTAGCCGCTGGCCAAGCTAGGCAGCGTTGGCCGGGTTGGCAGCGTTGGCCGGGTTGGCAGCGTTGGCAGCGTTGGCCGGGTTGGCAGGGTCGGGTAGGGTTGAGCAGAGCCCTTGGCTTCTGTCCAGGGGGAACTGGAGTGCTGAACAGGCTCGCTGTCCGATCGAGGAGATTCGGTGAAGCGGCGTTGAGTCCCGCGACCGCATCACTCATTCAGCAGGTGCCGAATGAAAAACTCCCAGGTCTTGCGTCGCCCATAGGGACTGCCCCCGACTCCATGTCCCGCCCCGGGGATGTAGAGCAATTCAAAATCCTTGTCTGCCTTAATCAGGGCGTCGGCGACCTGAAGTGTCGACGCCGGGTCGACGTTACTGTCCAGCTCGCCCACAATCAGCAACAGTGCTCCGCGCAGGCGATGAGCTTGAGTGACGTTGCTTTGCTCAGCGTAGTGTTCCTCCAGAGGCCAGCCCATCCAGAGTTCATTCCACCAGACTTTGTCCATCCGGTTGTCGTGACAGCCGCAATCAGCCACCGCTGCGTGATAGAAGTCTCCATGAAACAGCAGGGCTCCGAGGGCATTCTGCCCGCCTGCTGAGCCACCAGTGATTCCCACGCGGCTCAGGTCGAGTTCAGGGTGCTTCCGCGCCGCCGCTTCCAGCCAGAGGCGTCGGTCCGGAAAGCCGGCGTCTGCGAGGTTCTTCCAGCAAACATCGTGAAAGGCCTTGCTTCGCTGACTGGTTCCCATGCCGTCGATCCGGACTACGATGAAGCCGAGTTCCGCCAATTGCGCGTCGCCCAGCAGCAGTGAAAACGATTTGGGCACGTGGGCTCCCTGCGGCCCGGCGTAAATCTCTTCGATCACCGGATACTTCTTTCCGACTTCGAAATGGCTGGGGCGGACAATGATACCGTAAATGTCGGTGATTCCGTCCCGCCCCTTGGCGACGAACCGCTCTGGAACCTGCCAGCCCGCCGATCTGAGTTCACCCCAATCTGCCGTTTCCAAATCGAGCAGGAGCCGGCCGGTGAGGGCATCCCGAACTTGATGCACCGGAGGCAAGTCAACGCGACTGTAGCGATCAAGGATAAATCGCCCGTCAGGAGAGAAGGTCCATTCGTGGTCACCGTCACCGGCCGTAATGGACACGACTTCACCGCCATCCAGTGCGGCTCTCAAAAGGTGGCGATGGTAAGGGTCTTCGCCTGAATGAAAGCCACCTGCTTCCAGCCAAACCTGTCGGGCCTCCGCATCCAGCCGGACAATACTGCGGACGACCCATTCTCCCTTGGTTACCGGATGCTTTACCTCACCCGTGCGGGAATCATGGAGGTAGAGATGGCACCAGCCGTTCCGCTCACTCATCCAGAGCAGTTCATTCGTCTCCGGCAACTCCCTGCGCTGCTGTTTGTGTGCGTAATCAACAAAGGTCGGGCTCGACTCTTCCCAAAGTATCGAAGTGGATCCTGTGGAAGGCTCAACGCTCAACCAGCGCAGCACCTGATGTCCTCGCTGGTTGTAAAGCATGGTGAAGCGGCTGCTGTCGGACTCCCAACGAAACTCGTTCAGGCTCCATGGATTCGCGTACAGCTCCGTGGACAGTGGAACGGGCTCGCCGCCCTCGGGGCTGATTCGAAACAGTCGAGGCCAGGCGCGATCGAGACGGTCGCCGGGCTTGTCGTAGCGGATGGTCTGCTGCTTGGGTTGGACCTGATCATCCGGGCGGGAATCGATTAGGGTGATCGTGCGGCGGTCCCCGGGCTCGAGTTGGGTGCAGAGCAGGTATTGCCCGTCCGGCGACCAGAGAAAGGGGCCTTGATAAGGCCGCTCGTCGGTACCGTCCTTGCCAAGTTCGATCCTTCGGTCCCCCTGCTTGGCCATCAGCAACAGTTTTCCGTCCACGACCTCGGTCCGCCAAGGCGTATCGACAGGAGCGGGGGCTGGCCGACGGTTACCGCGACCTTGGCGAGACTGCTCGCTTTCCGGCCTGAACTGCATTTCAGATTCCAGCCGGGCTTCACCGCCGCCCTCGACTGCCCGAAAGGCTGCCCGGACTTCGGACTCGCCTCGAGTCACGAGCCAGGCGTGTCCGGCGAAGGTGTGTTGCTCCCGTTCGCTTCCTGGTTCCACCGTTCCGTAAGCGGTTCGATTGCCGTCGGCCTGAACCCACCACAACCGCAAGGGCTCGTCGGTCTGGTTCACAAAGCGAATGAACGTCTCTGGTCCCTGTCCACGAGACCGCAGCACACGCGACTGTGGAAGCAACACTTGGCCAGCCGGACGCTCGGCTGGTTCGAGCTTGGCCTCATCATTCCGGAAACGCCACCATTTATCCGCCCAGCGAAAGACGATTGCGATACCATCAGACTCGACGCTCAACCCCTCCAATCGCAGTTGGGCCGGCTCGACTGAAAAGCCGGTTTCTGCAGCCAAGGCCGCCGCCAAGGCGTCTGGCTGATAGAGTGGCTTGCGTGTGCCGGCCACACTGTCGACCCAAAAGTACTCCAGCCGGCCGGGAGCAACCGCAACTCCGTACCATGCGCGACCGTTATCGAGCCAGTGCCAATCGAGTCGCTCCCTCTGGACCTTGCCCTGATAACGACCAGCCAAGTCGCGAGCACCTTGAACTCGCGCGCTGGGCGGGCTGCCCGAGTTGTGCCCGGCCGCGGTGAGAGGGAGGGGGTCATCTGCAGCGGTCCCCTGGTTGCACTTGGTCCAAGCCGCACCGGTCATGTTCAAAAAACAGCAGCAACTCAACCCGAGCGTTACCAGTATACGAACCATGTAGCTACCTGTCGGAATTTCAAATGAGGCGAAACGGAGGACCGGGAGAGCAAATGCCGGTCACTCAGCAAGATGAAAGACTACCACTCCCGGCCTCGGCCGGGGCGGGGTTGAGATTCCGTTTTTTGAGGAGCCAGGCGGAGCCCATTTTCCCAATGGAGAAGGGCAAGGCTCGGTCTTGCTGCCTAGCCTTCATCGGCAGCCACAGCGGGAGCGACTTGGCTCCGCCTCTTGGCCGACCTCCCCCAAGGCAACTTGAACCAGCTGCCAATTCCGTGATGGATCAGATCATCCCAGAGCGAATAAGCGACAGGGGTAACCAGCAGGGTGAGCAGCAACGACAGGGCTTGGCCGCCAATAATCACTTTGGCCATGCTGGCCCGGGATCCGGCACCTGGTCCCTGCCCCAAGGCAATCGGCACCATGGCCGCGATCAGCATCAGGGTCGTCATCAGGATGGGACGCAACCGTGTTTGATTGGCCTCGAGGATGGCGGATTCCGTATCCTTCCCCTGAGCCTTGAGTGTGTTGGTGTAATCGATCTGCAGAATGCCATTTTTCTTGACGATCCCGAACAGCATGAAGAGCCCGAAGACGGCATAGATATCAAGGTTGGTTCGCAACAGGTAGAGCGATAGAAAGGCGAAGGGCAGCGTCAGGGGCAAGGCAATCAAAATCGTGATGGGATGCACCAGACTCTCGAACTGGGCCGCGAGGACCATATACATGAAAAGAAAGCTGAGCAGAAATGCGATCAGGAAGTTGGAATTCGTCTCGGCGAGCAACTTGGCCCGGCCGATAAACTCGTGTCGGTAACCGGTTTCGGGATTGAGATTGGCAACAATCTGATTGATCTCCGCTACTGCCTCGCCCAGCGCTATTCCCCTGAGATTGGCGAGGATCACGATTTGCCGCTGACGGCCATAGCGCTCGATGGTGGTCGGTCCCTGCGCGGGCTCGACGGTCGCCACATTGGACAAGGGCACCAATCCGGCGCGTGGTGAGGGCACGGTCATGTTGACGATCGCCTCCGGATCGTCGCGGAAGGAGCGATCTGCCCGGAGCCAGACGTCGTACTGCTCGTCAAACTCCTTGTACTTGCTGATCGGCTCGCCTCCCACGAGGATACTCAGCGTGGAGGCGATCGTCTGGACCGGAATACCGAGATCGGAAGCCCGCTCGCGATCGATTTGCACCCGCAGTTCGGGCTTGCGCAGCGAGAGGCTGGTATCGACATCGACAAAGTGGCCACTGGCCCGCATCTGGGCCGCAATCTGCTCGGCGTAAACCTGCAGTTGATTGAGGTCGGGACCAACAAAGCTCATATCGACATCGACTTGACGAAAGCCAGCCGCTTGAAAGGCCTGCACATCCTGAACGGCCACGCGCAAGTCCGGATACTGCTGCATCAGGGCCCGAGCTTCGTCCATCACGTCGAATTGACTGTACTCGCGTTTCCCAAGATCAATCAACCGACAATAGATGCTGACTTCGGTGACGTCGCCCTGCCCTTTGGCAACTCTGCCCGTGGTGTCACCAACTATCGTGAAGACATTCACGACGCCACGCAGCTTTTTCAGGCGCCCCTCGATTTCCCGCAGCAACCCATCAGCCCGCTGGAGCGTGTATCCTTCGGGCAAGGTCATTGCGACTTCAAACTCGCTTTGATCGTCACGGGGAACAAAGTCCTTGCCGATCAGGCCAAAGACATACGGTGTGGTCGCAAAGACCCCAACCGCCGCAAGCACAATCAGCCAGCGATGGTGCAGGGAAAAGCGAAGAATGCCGAGGTAACCCGCGTCCAGCAGGCGATTGAAGAAGCCGCTGCGACTGGACTTGTGGCTGGAACCAAGCTTGAGGAAGCGGGAGCAGAGCATCGGCGTCAACGTCAACGAGATCAGCATGCTCATCAGCACAGCGAAGCCCACGGTAAAGCCGAAACTGTTGAAGAAGCGGCCGACGCGCCCTTCCATGAAGGCCACTGGGACGAAAATCACCAACAGCGAGAGTGTTGTGGCCATCACCGCCGAGGCGATTTCGCCCGTCGCATTTTTCGCTGCGTCCCGCGCTGTCGAGCCAAATTCCTCCATGTGGCGGAAAATATTCTCGTGAACCACTACGGCATCATCGATCACGATTCCAATCGCAAGAATCAGCCCGAGCATGGTGATATTGTTGAGTGTGAAGCCCATCACGTCCATGAAGGCAAAGGTGGGAACCATGGACATTGGAATCGCCAGCGTGGCGATCACGGTCGTTCGCCAGTCGCGGATGAAAAACAAAATAGTGAGGCTCACCAGAGCCGCGGCCAGCAACAGGTGAAACTTGACTTCCTCGATCGAGGCTTCGATAAAGCGGGACTGATCCCGAATGATGACCGTGGAGATATCGGCGGGGAGCGTGGGGCGGATTTTTTCCAGGCGATCCTTGACGGCATGCACGACTTCCACCGTATTCAGGCCAGACTGCTTCTGCACAATCAGGCTGACCGCGTTATCGCCATCCAGGCGACTGAATCCGCGCGGCTCCTCAAATGACTCCTCGACCCGACCGATATCGCAGATCCGTACCGGATAGCCCCCGCGATCGGCAACAATCAACTGGGAAAAATCCTCGCTCGACTCGATTCGGCCCATCGTGCGGAGCACCAGTTCTTCGGGACCTTGGTCGACCCTTCCACCGGGCAATTCCAGATTCTGCCGAAGCAGCGCCTGGCGAATATCTTCCGCGGATAACTGATAAGCGAACAGCTGGTCGGTGTTCAGGAGAATATTGACCGCCCGGTTGCGGCCGCCCACCAGCGTCACGGCACCGACTCCCGAGACCGTCTCCAGCTGTTCCTTGATCTGCTTGCGGGCAATCTCAGTGACTTCCTGAAAATTCCGCCGTCCGGAGACAGCCAGCGTCATGACTGGGGCCGCACCGATATCGAACTTGTCGATCAATGGCGGATCCGTCCCGACCGGAAATCGGCCGACGATCGTCGAGACCTTGTCACGGACTTCCTGAGCAGCCACGTCTCCGTTCTTGGACAGTAGAAAATTCACGACGACCTGTGAGTAACCCTCCTTGGTTGTCGAACGAAGCTCGTCGATCCCCGAAATCGTATTCACCGCCTCTTCCACCAGCTTGGTGACGCCGGATTCCATCTCCTCGACGCTGGCCCCTTTGAGAGTGGTCGTGATGACCACTACAGGCAGATCCACGTTGGGAAACAAGTCGACTCCGAGGCGGAAATAGGAGGCCAGGCCCATCACTACTGGCGCACTCACCAGCATGATGGTGAAGACCGGACGGCGGATGCAGAATTCCCAGATGTTCATGAATTCGCGATGTGTGAGGTGAGGAAGACTGGGCGGGGCGGAGGGTGCAGAAGCTGCGCGGGTCGCTCGAAGCGATTCGCTCGAAGACTCATTTCGGCGGTTCGAGGCTGTCGGTTCGGCCATCCGTAGTGACATTCTTTCCGGGAGCGGCAGGCCGCACGCTGACCGAGGTCCCGTTGGCCAACCGCGTCTGGCCGCTGGTCACGATCTCATCACCAGCCTGAAGATCGCCCAACACTTCAAACCAGTCGGGGCCCCGCGCCCCAAGCTTGACCAGAACTTCCTCAGCCTTACCGGCCCGGATACGAAAAACCTTGGTCACCCCGGCAAAGCGGACCAAAGACTCGAGCGGGAGGACCAGCGCGGGAGCCGAAGGTGCGGTAACTACCTCCGCTTTGGCAAAGCCACCGGGCTTCAGCCGATGGTCGCGATTGAACAGCATGACTTCGATTTCGAATGCGCGTTTTTGGACATCGACAGTCGGATTGATCCGCGCGACCGAGCCGGAAAACTTCTCGCCTGGCCAGGCTTCCACGGTCAGGCGCGCTTCCTGGCCAACCTTGATTTGGGAAACATACCGCTCGGGGACGGTTGCCTTGAATTTGAGCAGATCATCAATTACCAGCCGGTAGATGGGAGTCGTTGGAAACGCGCGAACCATCTCGCCAACCGAAACCATGCGTTCGGCGACGACATAACTCAATTCACCGGCAGTCAGCACTGGCCCGCTGGCCGAGAGCTTCAGCGGCTCAATTCGCGGGGCGGCAACGCGAGTGTCACTCAACTTCTGCCGCGCGGCCTCCACTGCCGCGAGGCGTTGCCGCACAGTCGCCGCGGTGGCTTGGACCTGAAGTCGAGCCTGAATCAAGGCAGCTTCGGCTACCTTGAGATCCGTCTCTGCGCGCTGAAACGACTCGGCCGATGAGGCCCGCTCGGCAAACAGTTTCTGCTGCCGCTCGTATTGCTGCTGGGCATTTTCCTGCAGCAACCGGGCGCTGACGATGGTCGGATTGGTCTCGGGATCAAAATCGGGGCCGGGCAGTTCGCTCAAGCCGAGGCGCGCCAATTCCTGTTCCAAGGTCCGCTCGGCTTGCTCCACCGCGAGGCGATAGTCAATATCCTCCAGCTCGGCGAGCACCGCCTCGGAGGAAACGCGGTCCCCAACGTCAAAGAACAACTGGGAGACTCGGCCCTCGATCTTGGGCGAGATGGTGATCTGCTCAAAGCCCTGAAGGGTGCCCACGACCGGAATCGTCCGCTCGATGGCGCGCGTCGCAACCGTGATGGTCGTCACAGCAACAGGCTGGGCAGCCTCCGCGGCCGGGGTCTTGACTGGCTGGGACTCCCCGCCGGGCTGACTTTTTGACTCACAGCCCGGGGATGCACACAGCAGCAGGATGGCAAGCATCCAAGGTTGAAAACAAAACTTCACGGCGAAGCTCCAAGGTGAACAGGATATCAGGGAACAGGAGGGCGTTACGCCGCGACCATCGATACGTGAAAAGGCCGGTTCAATCAGCGCACGGACCAGCATCTGCCGCGCGACCCGCCGGGAGTGGATGGATGAGAATCCCATGCAGAACAATTTCCAGAATCCGCTCGCATTGACTGGCGAGCGAAGCCTGACGATTGGTGAAGCGATTGGTAAACATCGTTCCGTAAAGCAGGTCGGAGAGGACTTCAAGCACCGCATCGACAGGCAAGTTGCGGATCACACGATCGCGGACGAGGCTTGCAATCAGCTCGCGCCAAGGCGCGAGATTAGCCTCCTGATGGACGAAATACGTCGGCCGCTGGCGATCCCGAAACTGGGCCCGCTCTTGAATAAAAAGCTCAACCATTTCCGGATGATGTTCAAACCAAGTCAGATAAGCGGTCACTCCCGCGGCGATCCGGTCCAGCGGCGAATGTTTTTCCGCCGCCGCCAAATTCACTGCAGCCGTCAATCGCTGCATTCCCTGGTCTACGGTCGCCAGAAACAACTCTTCCTTGCTGGGGAAATAACGATAGACGGTTCCCTTGCCAACGCCGGCAGCGACGGCGATCTGCTGGACATCGGTCGACGTGAAACCGACTTGAGCAAAGACCGTGGTTGCCGCATCGAGAATTTCCGTGCGGCGACGCTCCTGTCGAGCCATATCGGGCGGGCGTCCCGCAGCCCGGTACGGGCGAGGCTGAGAGGAAACGCTCGCTCCCGCCCTCCCCACGCCTTGCTCGACCAGCCGATTCTCCGGCTGTGGCTCCTTTTCAGCCATTTGCACCCTCCGACAAGATAATCCGACGGACCAGTCCGTCCGCTAATTAACTATGTGTCAAAAGGTAAATCTGGTCAAGGAAGCGGCTGGACTCTGTGCCCCACGGTGCGGTCACAGTCCAGTACCAGACAGTCCAGTACCAGACAGTCCAGTACCAGACAGTCCAGCACCAGACAGTGCGGTACCAGGGCAGTACCGGGGCAGTACCAGGGGCAGTACCGGGGCGGCTCGCCTAACAGAGTGCCGAGCGGGGTAACTGTCGAGGCTCAGTCCAACTGGGGCTCTCCGCTCGAGCTTTCTCACGAGCCTTGAGCCGCGGGCTGGGTCGCTGGAGCCGTGTTTGGTTCTTCAACTGCGGGCT
>Ga0315907_10005485_pt1 | contig 13786 bp, 9 predicted proteins | sample LakEriMetagenome_3_FD_203525 | JGI IMG/M metagenome (GOLD analysis project Ga0315907, IMG submission 203525) | Freshwater fungal communities from buoy surface, Lake Erie, Ohio, United States - Buoy 12 MA123 | ecosystem: Environmental > Aquatic > Freshwater > Lake > Lake biofilm | place: USA...
ACCGTCGGGGTTGATGACGAAGGTGCCGCGCAGCGCGAGGCCTTCCTCTTCGATCATCACGCCGAAGTTGCGGGTGATGGTGCCGGTCGGGTCGCCGACGAGCGGGTACTGGACCTTGCGGATCGTGTCCGAGGTGTCGTGCCAGGCCTTGTGGGTGAAGTGGGTGTCGGTCGACACGCCGTACACCTCGACACCCAGCGACTGCAGGGTGGCGTAGTGGTCGGCGAGGTCGCCGAGCTCGGTCGGGCAGACGAAGGTGAAGTCTGCGGGATAGAAGAACACCACGGACCACTTGCCCTTGAGGGTCTGGTCGGTGACTTCGACGAACTTGCCGTTGTGATAGGCGGTGGCCTTGAAAGGCTTGATGGCGGTGTTGATGAGGGACATGTGACTTCCTAGCGATGTATAGAACAGGGGACGAGGCGCCGCGCTCCTGCGACGCCCGGCCAGATTGCCGTCTCGCCACCCATAGTTCCAATCGTCAGTTCCGATGTCGCCGATAGACGCTGTCGATGATGCTTGCGGCCCGGCGGTCAGGCAGAATCGGGGGTGGGAATCCGACCTTCAACCCAAGCTGGGTGAGCGACCATGATGCGACTCCAAGTCAACGGCAAGGAACTGACGATCGACGGCGTGGCAGGCGACACGCCGCTGCTCTGGGTACTGCGAGACGAACTCAATCTCGTCGGCACAAAATTCGGCTGCGGCATCGCGCAGTGCGGCGCCTGCACCGTCCACCTCGATGGCCAGCCTGTCCGCTCCTGTCAGATCCCGGTGAGTGCCGTCTCCGGTCTGAAGATCACCACAGTCGAGGGTCTCGCTCAGGGTGAGCAGCTCTCGACGCTGCAACAGGCCTGGATCGACCACGATGTGGCGCAGTGCGGGTACTGCCAGTCAGGTCAGCTGATGTCGGCCACCGCGCTGCTTGCAGCCACTCCCGACCCGACCGACGCGCAGATCGACAGTGCCATGGCCGGCAATATCTGTCGCTGTGGCACCTACGGTCGTATCAAGAAGGCGATCAAGGCCGCTGCTCAGGCCGGTAAAGGCCAGGCCGGCAAGGAGAAGGCGTGATGGACAGCGAGCAGTTCAATCGCATGATGCTCGGCGCTGGCACGGGCACGGATGTCGACCCCGGGATGCTCCCCAATCTGAGCCGTCGCGGCTTCATCAAAGTGGCGAGCGGTGCTGCGGGCGGGCTGGTGCTCGGCCTGTCCGTGGGTGCGCCGGGGGTCGGGCAGGCGCAGTCGGGTCCGCCGTCGCGGCCGTTCGCGCCCGCTGCGTTCGTGCGCGTCGCACCAGACGGCAGGATCACCCTCATCTCGAAGAACCCGGAGATCGGGCAGGGCATCAAGACGGGCTTCGGCGTGATCCTCGCCGAGGAACTCGATGCGAAGTGGTCGGATGTCACGGTCGAGCAGGCTGAGGTCAATCGCGCCGTATACGGCACGCAGATCGCAGGGGGCTCGATGTCGATCCCCCGGGCTTGGGATGAGCTGCGCTACGCAGGCGCCGGTGCGCGCGCGATGCTCGTCGCCGCCGCCGCGAAGCAGTGGGGCGTGTCCGCTTCCGACCTCACCACCTCTGAGAGCCGGGTCATCCACGCCGCAAGCGGAAGAATGGCGAGTTATGGATCGCTGGCGACGGCCGCCGCTGCGCTGCCGGTGCCGGATATCGGATCTCTCAAACTCAAGAACCGCAAAGAATACAAGCTAATCGGCAAGCGCTTCACGGGCGTCGACAACGCCGCGCTCGTCCGCGGCCAGCCGCTGTTCGCGCTCGATGTGCAGCTCCCGGGGATGAAGTACGCGAGCATCGCGAAATGCCCCTCGGTCGGCGGCAAGGCCAAGAGCTTCAATGTCGAGGAGATCAAGAAACTGCCGGGCATCCTCGACGCGTTCATCGTCGAGGGCACGCCGCCCGTCACGGATGTGATGAAGACGGGCGTGTTGCCCGGCGTCGCGATCATCGGCAAGAGCACTTGGGCGGTGTTCTCCGCGCGCAAGGCGCTGAAGATCGACTGGGATACCAGCACCGCCTCGAAGGACAGCTGGACGGACTTCGTGAAGCAGGCCAAGGCGCTGGCGTCGAACACGCAGGGCGAAGTGGTCGTCAAAACGAAGGGTGATGTCGACATGGCGCTGGGCCGAGACAACACCAATACCAAGACCAAGACCAAGACCGTCGACGCGTTCTACCAGTTCGGCTTCGTCTCGCATGCGCAGCTCGAGCCGCAGAACACGGTCGCGTGGTTCAAAGACGGCTCGGTCGAACTTTGGGCGCCGATGCAGCTGCCCGACCCGGCGCTGGTCGCTGCGGCCGCCGATGTCCCTGCAGACCGGGTCAAGCTAAACCAGATGCGTGTCGGTGGCGGCTTCGGTCGCCGCCTGATGAACGATTTCGTCTGCGAGGCCGCCTATCTTTCGAGGCGTGTCGAGGGCCCGGTGCAGGTCGTGTGGACCCGCGAGGACGACATGCGCCACGACGCGTACCGTGTCGGCGGTTTCATGGGATACCGCGCGGGTCTCGATGCGCAGGGCAGGCTTTCTGCGTTCGACGCGCACATGGTCTCGTTCAAGGACACCGCCTCGGGGAAGGTCTCGAAGGGCGGCGGCATCTCGCCGAACGAGTTCCCGGCGGATTATGTCGACGACTACCGTGCCTCGCAGTCGCTGATGCCGCTGTCGACGCCGACGGTCTGGTGGCGTGCGCCGGGCGCAAGCACGATGGCGTGGGTGCAGCAGTCCTTCCTGCACGAGGTCGCTGTGGCCGCCGGACGCGACCATCTCGAGTTCTTGCTTGAGCTGTTCGGTCGCAAGACTGGCCAAGCTGCGTCGTCCGCCGGGGGGCTCGATGCTGCTCGTGCGATCGGCGTGATCAAGCTCGCGGCGGAGAAAGCGGGCTGGAACAAGCCCTTGCCGAAGGGTCACCACCATGGAATCGCCTTCTATTTCAGCCATCTCGGGCATATCGCCGAGGTCGCCGAGGTCAGCGTCGACGCGAGCAAGAAGGTGACGGTGCACAGAGTGACCGTCGCGGCCGATGTGGGTCCGGTGATCAACCTCTCGGCCGCCGAGAACCAGTGCGAGGGCAGCGTGGTCGATGCGATCGGCACTATGGCCCTCGAGGTCACGATCGAGGACGGCGCCGCACAGCAGACGAACTTCGACCGGTATCCGCTGCCGCGTATGGCGATATCGCCGCAGGTCGATGTGCACTTCGTGCAGAGCGAGCACTCGCCGACCGGTCTTGGCGAGCCGGTGTTCCCGCCGGTGGTCCCGGCGATCTGCAACGCGATCTACGCCGCCACGGGCCACCGGATCCGCACGCTGCCGGTCACCCAAGAGGGCTTCAGGCTCGGTTGAGCGGGCCGCATGCAACGCACTGCGACGATCAAGCCTGCGACGATGAAAGCGGTGGTCACCACCGGCAACGGCGGCTATGACCGTCTCGTGTGGCGCGAGGTACCCGTTCCCGAGATCGGCCCGGGCGAGGTGCTGCTGCGCGTGCTCGCGGCGGGTGTCAACAACACCGACATCAACACCCGGCTCGGTTGGTACTCGTCTCCGGAAAAACCCGACGGCGGCTGGAACATCGCGACGCCGTTCCCGTTCATCCAGGGCACCGACTGCTGCGGTCGGGTGGTGGAAGCGGCGCAGGATGTCGATCCTGCGCTCGTCGGCCGCCGCGTGCTGGTGCGCGCCTGCATGCGTCCGCAGGGCTTCGGTTCCATGGAGACGCTTTGGATGGGCTCGGACTTCGACGGGGCCTTCGCTGAGTATGTGAAGGTGCCGGCCGCCGAAGTGTTCGCGGTGCATTGCAACTGGACGGATGCGGAGCTCGCCAGCATCCCCTGCGCCTACGCCACCGCCGAGAATATGCTGCACCGCTCGCGGGCCGCAGCCGGTGAGCATGCGCTGGTGACGGGCGCCTCGGGCGGTGTCGGGTCTGCGTTGGTGCAGCTCGCCAAGCGACGCGGCGCGCGGGTGACCGCCATCGCTGCGGCGTCGAAGACGGCACAGGTGCGCGCCCTCGGTGCCGAGCGGGTGATCGACCGCGACGACGATGCCGTAGCTCTGCTCGGCGAGGAGTCGGTCGACCTAGTGGTGGACACCGTCGCCGGACCGCGCTTCGGCGCGATGCTGAAGCTGCTACGCCGCGGCGGCCGCTATGCCTCGTCGGGCGCGATCGGCGGGCCGCTCGTCTCGCTCGACATGCGAAGCGTGTACCTCAAGGACCTCACGCTCCTGGGCTGCACCGCCTGGGACGAGCCGGTGTTCCCGAACCTCATCGGCTACATCGAGCGCGGCGAGATCCGGCCGCTCGTCGCCGATACTTTCCCCCTCGAGCGCATCGCCGATGCCCAGCGCGCGTTCCTCGAGAAGCGCCATGTCGGCAAGTTCGTCCTGATGCCGCCCACCAACAGCTGACTGCCCAGAGATCGAGTCCATGCGTACTGTCCTCATCGCCCTTGCAGTCATCGCCTGCGCACCGCTGATCCAGACGGTGATCGCCTCCACAACCCCGCTGCCTGCACCCGTCGCGCAGGTCGCACGTGCGATGAAGGTCCCCGAGTCTTCGGTCAGCGTGTGGGTGCAGCGCATCGGCGATGCTCAGCCGCGGGTCGCCGTCAACGCCGACACGCCGCGCAATCCGGCCTCGGTGATGAAGCTCGTCACGAGCTTCGCAGCGCTCGAGGCTCTGGGTCCGGCCTATACCTGGAAGACCGAGTTCCATCTCGCACAGCCGTTGCGGCCGGACGGCTCTACGGACGAACTCTGGGTGCGCGGCGGCGGCGATCCGTTCCTCGTGTTGGAGGAGCATTGGAGGATGCTGGGTGCGCTCCGCGAGCGTGGCCTGACACGCATCGAGCGCGGGCTCGTGTTCGATTTGTCCGCGTTCGACCTGCCGCCCGAGGACCCGGGTGCGTTCGACGGTCAGCCCGATCGAATCTACAACATCACCCCGCATCCGCTCTTGGTCAACTTCAACGCCGTGCGCTTGCGCATCCAGGCGCGCACGCAGGGCGGCGTCGAAGTGGCCGCGGTGCCGGCGTTGCCGAACCTGCGGATCGATAACCGTCTGCAACGCGGTGCGGGCGCCTGCGGCGGCTTCCAGAACGGTGTGGTGTTCGCAGTCCGCGATGACACGCGTCGCGACAACGCCGTGCTCGAGGGTCGCTTCCCTGCGGCCTGTCGGGAATACGAGCTGTCGCGCACCGTGCTGCAACCGGAGAGCTACGCCTGGGGGCTCTTCGATCTGCAGTGGCGGCAGCAGGGCGGAGAGCTGAAAGGCGGCTGGCGCGTCGGCGTGCTGCCGGTGGATATCGGTGCGCCGTTCCATGTGCATCGATCGCGACCGCTCGGTGAGATCATCCGGTCCGTCAACAAGTCCAGCAACAACGTCATGACGCGGCATCTGGAGCTTGCGCTCGGCCGTGAGCGATACGGCAGCCCCGCGACGCCCACGAAAGGCCAACGTGCGATCCTCGATGTGCTGCGCGAGCGCGGTGTCGACACGCGGGGTATCGTGATCGGCAACAGCGCAGGTCTTTCCCGCGAGGGCCGCATCACGGCCCGCCAGTTGGCCGCCATCCTCGGGGCGGCGTGGAACAGCCCTTATATGCCCGAATACGCCTCATCGCTCGCCCTCGCCGGGCTCGACGGCACGATGCGCAACCGCTTCCGCAACTCGCCGGCGACCGGACGGATGCACATCAAGACCGGACGGCTCGACGATGTCTCGGCAGTGGCGGGCTATGTCACGGCCGCCTCCGGTCAGCGCTTCCTCGCGGTCGTGCTGGTCAATGCGCCTGACGCCCATCGCGGGTCGGGTGAAGAACTGCAGGACGCCTTGCTGCAGTGGGTCCACGACCGTCATTGACGGACCTCGCCGTCGACTTCACCATACCTCGACGGTGCCCGCGCATCGTCTCCGCCTCATCAGCCTCTAGAAGGATTTGATCCCATGACAGCATCCGTTCGTCCCGGTCTTCGTGCAGGGTTGCCGATGGCGCTCGCCTCATTTCTGTTGACGATACCGGCATCCGCAGAATCCCCCGAGATCGGCGCTTGGGGTTTCGACACCGCTGGCAAAGACACGGTCGTTCGCCCGGGCGACGATTTTTTCCGCTACTCGGGCGGCGGTTGGATGCAGCGGGAAGTGTTGCCGTCCGACCGCACGCGCTGGGGCACCTTCGACAAGCTTGCCGATCGCGCGAGCCTCGATACGCGCAAGATCATCGAGGATCTGGCGGCGAACCCGGCTGCCGAGGGGACTCCGCAGCGCAAGATCGGTGACTACTACCGCGCCTTCATGGACACCGCGGCGATCGAGGCGCGCGGCCTCGCGCCCGTGCAGCCCGTGCTCGACGAGGTACGCAAGCTCGCCTCCCATGCGGATGTCGCGCGGGTGATGTACCGGCCCGATGTCTCGGTCACCGCGCCGATCGTCGGTAGGGTCTCCATCGACCAGAAGAACCCCGACCGGCATGTCGTCGTCCTCTCGCACGCGGGCCTCGGCCTGCCCGAGCGGGAGTTCTACCTGCGCGATGATGCGCAGTTCCGCGAGATCCGCGACCAGTACCGTGCGCACCTCGCGCGGCTGCTGGAGCTCGGCGGCATCGCGCGCGGTGCGGAGGCCGCGGGTGCCGCATGGCGTATCCTCGCGCTCGAGACAGAGATCGCGAAGCTCCATTGGCCGGCCGCCAAACGCCGCGAGCGCGAGTTGACCTACAACCCCCGCTCGCGCGCGCAGCTCCTCGAGATGACTCAGGGCTTCCCTTTGACGGAAGCCCTCGCGTCCGCCGGGTTCGGCAAGGTGCAGGAGTTCGTCGTGCGCGAGGCCGATGCGATGGCGCCGTTGGCGGCGCTGTTCCGACAGACCCCCGTCGCCACCTGGCGCGAGTACATGGCTTACCACTACCTGCGCAGCAACGCGTCGGTCCTGCCGCAGGCCGTGGACGATGAGGTCTTCGCTTTCTATGGTAAGCAGCTCAACGGCCAGCCGGAGCAGCGGCCGCGTTGGAAGCGCGGTGTAGACGCGGTCGACGATGCGCTCGGCGAAGCCGTTGGTCAGGTCTATGTCGAACGCCATTTCAGCCCCGAGTCCAAGGCGCAGATGTCCGCGCTCGTCGAGAATCTGCGCAAGGCCTACGCGCAGCGGATCCGCGCGCTGCCGTGGATGACCGAGGAGACCAAGAAGGTCGCTCTCGAGAAGCTCGCCGCGTTCCGGCCGAAGATCGGCTACCCGGACCGTTGGCGCGACTACTCCGCGCTCGAGGTGTCGGCGTCCGATTCGTTCGGCAACGCCCAGCGTGCTGAACTCTTCGAGTGGCAGCGCTCGATCGCCAAGCTCGACAAGCCAACGGACCGCGACGAGTGGGGCATGACGCCGCAGACGGTCAACGCCTACTACAGCCCTGTGTTCAACGAGATCGTGTTCCCGGCCGCCATCCTGCAGCCGCCGTTCTTCGACCCGGCGGCCGATCCGGCCGTCAACTACGGTGCCATCGGCGGCGTGATCGGTCACGAGATGGGGCATGGTTTCGACGACCAAGGGTCGAAGTCGGACGCCCGCGGCGTGCTGCGCACCTGGTGGAACGAGCGTGACGAGACGGCGTTCAAGCAACTCGGCGACCGTCTCGCCGAGCAGTATTCGCAGTTCGAGCCCTTGCCCGGACTGCGCCTCAACGGGCGGCTGTCGCTCGGCGAGAACATCGGCGATCTCGGCGGCCTGTCGGTCGCGTTCGAGGCCTATCGGTTGTCTCTCGGCGGACGGAGTGCGGCGGTCGTCGACGGCATGACGGGCGACCAGCGTTTCTTCCACGGATGGGCGCAGGTATGGCGGACGCTGTTCCGCGAGCAGCGGCTGCGCAACCAGATCATGACGGGGCCGCACAGCCCGGCCGAGTTCCGAGTCAATGGTGTCGTGCGAAACCTCGACGCGTGGTACGAGGCCTTCGGGGTGAAGCCCGGGGACAAGCTCTACCTGCCGCCCGAGAAGCGGGTCCGGATCTGGTGATCCGATCGGACTCGACCGCGGCGGAGCGTCAGCGAGACGCCCGCAGCGTCGCGGACAGTCTCGTGAGGATGGCACCCCGCGCACGCGCGGCAAGCGCCTTGCGGTCCGGCATCTCCGCGGGGTCGAACGGTTCGAGGAAATGCACCCGCACCCGCCAGGTCCCTTTGCGCGCGAGCAGACGCCACGCGTTCTGCGCACCGGTCTCCATGCCGATCCAAGCGAGCTCGCGGCCCGTTTCGTCGCAATCGATCACCACCGGTTGCACATAGGCGGGGCGCGGCGGCGGTACCAGCATCGCGAGCAGCGAGGCCTTGAAGGGCAGCAGTCGGCGTCCATCGCTTGTGGTGCCCTCGGCGAACAACGCCAGCGTCGAGCGCGCGGCGAACTGCGCGCGGAGCGCCGCCACCTGCTCGTCGACGCGCAGCCGTTCGGTGCGGTTGACGAAGACCGTGTCGTTCATGCGGCAGAGGAAATTGAGCCCCGGCCAGAGCGCGATGCCGTGCTGCGCGACGAAGGCCGTGCCGGTGACGCTCCCGAGGATCAGCGCATCGGTCCAGCTCAAGTGGTTCGCGATGTAGAACACGTCGCGCCTTAGGGGTCGGCCCACGATCTCGACGCGTATCCCGCAGGCGCGGGTCGCCCAGCGCATGAACCAGCGGTTCCAGTGTGAGGGCCGGCCGAGCGCGCGGCAGAGCATGTGCGGCGGCAGGCAGATCGCAGCGATACACAGCAGCCATGCGCCGCGTACGAATACCCGTCGGCCACCGTCGAGATCGCGCTCGACCGCGCGTAGGAACGCGTTCAGGGCTTCGGCGGGCGAAGGCACTGGCGGGGCGACAAAGCCGCTGGTGTCAGGCAGCGGTGGCGCGGCCGGCAGGCTGGCCAGCCAGGCATCAGCTTCGGACTCGCGGACACGCACCCTCTGCACCATGGGTCGATGTTGCAGTTGAACGGTTGCAACTGTGTGAAACCTGACCCACACTCAAAGAGAATTCCCCATGGCTGCGCCGATATGAACGCTGCGGAACACACGCACTACCGCACCTGCCACCTCTGCGAGGCGATCTGCGGCGTCGAGATCCGCGTCCGCGGCACGGAGATCCTCTCCATCCGCGGCGACGAGCAGGACCCGTTCAGCCGCGGGCATATCTGCCCGAAGGCGCTCGGCCTGAAGGACTTCCATGAGGATCCGGACCGGCTGCGCCGCCCGATGCGGCGCACGGCGAACGGCTGGGAAGAGGTGTCTTGGGAGGCGGCGCTCGACGAGGTCGCGCGGCGGCTGGTTGCCATCCAGCGTGAGCACGGCGCCGAAGCGGTCGCGAGTTACCTCGGCAACCCGCAGGTCCACAACTACGCGGCACTGCTCGGTGGCGGGAAGTTCCTGCGCGCGCTGCGCAGCCGCAACCGTTACTCGGCGACCTCGGTCGACCAACTGCCGCATCACCTGTCGGCGTATCTCCTCTACGGACACCAGCTGATGATCCCGGTGCCGGACATCGACCGCACGCAGTTCTTTCTGGTGATCGGCGGTAATCCCGTGGTCTCGAATGGCAGCTTGATGACGGCGCCTGATGTGACGCGCCGCCTCAAAGATCTCCGCGCCCGAGGTGGCCGGTTGGTCGTCGTCGATCCGCGACGCACCGAGACCGCGGAGATCGCCGATACACATCTTTTCGTCACGCCCGGCTCCGATGCTTTGATGCTGCTGTCGATGCTGCAGGTGCTGTTCGCTGAAGGTCGGGTCGCGCCCGGCGCGCTTGTGGGGTTCATCGACGGCATCGAGGCCATCGGCGAGCGGGTAAGGCCTTTTACGCCTGAGGCGACGGCCTCCTCGACGGGCATCGCCCCCGCAGTGGTCCGGCAGCTCACGCGCGACTTCGCGTCCTCACCCTCGGCTGTGTGCCACGGACGCATGGGCGTGTCGACGCAGCAGTTCGGCGCCCTATGTCAGTGGCTGATCCAGCTCCTGAACATCTTGACCGGGAACCTCGACCGCGTGGGCGGGGCGATGTTCACGCGGCCGGCGTTCGACCTCCTCGGCCTCGGCGCCGGCTTCGGTCAGCGCGGATCCTTCGACAAGCGTCGTACGCGTGTCCGTGGCCTGCCTGAGTTCGGCAGTGAATTCCCCGTCGCGGCGCTCGCCGAGGAGATCCTGACGCCCGGTAAAGGGCAGATCCGTGCGCTCGTCACGGCTGCTGGGAATCCGGTGCTTTCGACGCCGAACGGCCGGAAGGTCGAGCAGGCGCTGGAACAGCTCGATTTCATGGTCTCCATCGATCCGTACATCAACGAGACCACGCGTCACGCGCACTACATCCTGCCGCCGACCTCCGGCCTGGAGCGCGACCACTTCGACCTCATCTTCCATGTGCTCGCGGTGCGCAACACCGTGAAGTATTCGAAGCCGTTGTTCGCCAAGCCGCCGGGTACGCTTCACGATTGGGAGATCTTCGACCGCTTGGTCGAGCGTATCGGTGCGCACGACCCGGCGCGCAGGGCGGGCTGGGCGGCACGGCTGATGTCGCGTTGGCTCACGCCGAAGCGGAGCGTGGCACTCGGCATCCGCCTCGGCAGCCGCGGTGCCGGCTGGAACCCGTTCTCGCGCGGCCTCACCCTCTCGAAGGTCGCGGCGCAGCCGCACGGATTGGATCTCGGACCGCTGGAGCCTTGCCTGCCGCAGCGCCTGAAGACACCGGGACGGCGCATCGACCTCGTGCCCAAGCCTTTGGTCGCTGACCTAGAGCGTCTGTCGAGGGCGGTGCAGGTGTCGGCGACGGCGGCAGTGACGGTCGACGCGCCCGCGACGGACATCCTGCGCCTCATCGGTCGCCGTGACCCGCGCACCAACAACTCCTGGCTCCATAACTCGCGGCGCTTCGTCAAAGGGCCGCAGCGCTGCACGCTGCTCATGCATCCGGTCGACGCGGTGGCCCGCGGACTCACTGAGGGCGATATCGCGACCGTGACTTCGCGGACCGGCAGCGTCGACATCGCGGTGGAGCTGAGTGATGAGATGATGCGCGGCGTGGTCAGCATCCCGCACGGCTGGGGACACCACCGTACTGGGATGCGCCTGCAGATCGCGGCCGCTTACGCGGGCGTGAGCGCGAACGATCTCACCGATGAGACCTTCATCGACGAGCTCTGCGGCAACGCCGCGCTGAACGGCGTGGCGGTGACGATCGCCCGCCGTTAGCGCTGTGCCCGCGAAGAGCCCTAGCGCCCAGTTCATCCGATCCTATAATCCTGATTGGAAGTCGTTTGATCAAGACTCGCCGAGCACTGCACCTATAGATTCGTCGGTGACGCATGGCTTGAGGGGGGGGCGATGGAACCAGGTCATTGGGTTTTCCTACACATCCTGCTGCTGGTGTTCTGGCTCGGCACCGATCTCGGCGTGCTGATCCTCGCGCGTGCGGCACGCCGCAGCGATCTGTCGTTCCCGCAGCGCGCGGTGTTGGTGCAGTACGCGATGATCATCGACATCCTGCCTCGCGTCTGCCTCACGCTGTCGTTCGCGGTAGGGCTGCACTTGGCGGCCTCGTCGGGGTGGGTCTCACCGCCCCCGGTCGCGTTCGCGGCGGCTTGGATCGTCGGGCTTCTCTGGCTCGCGCTGCTCTATGCGCTGCACAAGGCCGAGGGCACGCCCCGGCATGCCGGTTACGCCGCCGCCAACCTTGCATTGCAGGCCTTGCTCGGCGCGGGCGTGATCGGCCTCGGTGTCGCCTCGCTGCTCGGCAGCGGGCCGTTCCCCGCCGGTTGGCTCGCCGGCAAGGTGCTGCTCTTCGGTCTCGTGTTTTTCTGCTCGATCATGATCGACCTCGAATTCCGGCCGATGGGTCCCGCTTTTGCGCGCCTCGCGACCGAGGGTTCGACCCCGGAGATCGAGGCGGTGATCCGTCGCACGGTCGACCGCGCGGTCGTCTGGGTCGGAGCGATCTACTTCCTGCTCTTGTCCATCGCATTCTTGGGAGCCGTCAAACCATGAGCCAAAACTTCGACCTGACTCCGGGTCATCTTCCCGCAGGTGCGACGCCGCCCACGGCCGCGGCGCTGCAAGCCTTTCTCGAGGCGGCGATCCGTGACCGTCCTGAGGTGGGTCCGCGCCCGGTCTGCGAGGTCCGCTGGATCGGTCTCGATGCCGAAAGCACGTTGGCGATCTTCGAGCTCATCCGCGCCCGCGACAAGACCGGCACCTTCACGCTGCCCTGGATCGTCGAACGTACAGGACAACCCGTTCCGCGGGTCGGTGCGCTGTTGGTGCTGATCGACATGGGTGGGCGACCGACCTTGTTGCTGCGCACGCGCGCGGTGCGTGAGGCGGTGTTCGGCAAGGTCACGGCCGAGGACACGGCGGTCGACGGTTCTCCGGTGCGCGACCCTGCGATCTGGGTGCCTTTGCACACCGTCTATTGGAACGCCTTGCTCGAGCCCTTCGGGCTGACGGTCAGCGACGACATGCCGTTCTGGGTCGAGGCTTTCGAACTGCTCTACGACGCGGACGCCGGACGCAGCGCATAAAAAAACCCCGGCCCCCCTCGCGAGGGGCCGGGGTCGCTGGATCACGCGATCAGAGCGCGCCGAAGTTGTAGCGGAAGCCGAGCTTCCAGGTGCGCGGCAGTCCAGGGAACTGCGTGGCGAACCCGAGCGTGCCGAAGTTCAGCGTCGAGTGGTAGTACTCCTCGTTGCCGCAGTTCTTGCAGCTTGCGGTGAGCGCCCATCGACCGCTGTCGGGGCGGAAGCCCACCGACAGATCGAACAGGTCGATCGCCGGCGCCAACTCGACCGCCGCGTTCTTCAGGCCGTTGTAGTACTCGTCCTGGTGCGAGAACGAGCCGGTCGTGAGGATGCTGCCGCCCAATCCCGGCACAGCGACATCCCAGTTGAAGCCGAGCTGATAGGACATCTCCGGCGTGCGCTTGACCTGGTTGGACTTCGGGAAATCGGCGCCCGAGAGTTTCTTGTACTCGTTGTCCATCTGGCCGAGGCTGGCGAAGAAATCGAGGCCATCGGCAGCGACGAACGCGAGCTCGACCTCGAAGCCGTCGATCTTCACTTCCGCCGCGTTGATGGTCACGAAGCGGCCGGCATCGTTGAGCGCCGAGATGATGAAGTCGTCGTAGTCGGCTTGGAAGTAGGTGAAGTTGGCGCGCAGCCGATCATCCATCCACTCGCTCTTCACTCCGAGCTCCATCGACTTCACCGTCTCCGGCTGGAAGGCGACGAAGTCACGCACATCGGTGACGCGGGCGTTCCAGCCGCCGGACTTGAAGCCCTCGGTGTAGCTCGCGTAGGTGAGCAGGTCGTCGTTGTGACGGTACTGGAGAGCGAGCTTCGGCGTGAACTCCGAGAAGTCGAGCTTGGTCGGCTCGCCGTTGGCTAGGATCTCGGGGTTGCCCCAGAGGGGCACGAGCCCACCCGGGACGCCCGGGTAGTTGTTGCCGCCGACATTACGCGGTCCGCCGCCCGGGAGGACGAAGAACTGTGTGTTGTTGACGGTCTTCTTCTCTTCGGTCTGGCGTCCGCCCGCCGTGAACGACCACTGGTCGTTCAGGTTGAAGGTCGCCTCCGCGAAGATGCCGTAGCTCTCGTTGTCGTTGCGCAGGTCGCGGCGGAAGTTCGCTGCGACGGCGCCACCGAACAGGAACAGCTCGTCGCCGTTTTCCGTACGGTTCTTCTCGTCCATGTAGAAGACGCCTGCCAGCCAGTCCACGCGGCCGGCTTCGCCCGAGAACACGAACTCCTGGCTCAGCTGCTCGTGGTT
>Ga0315907_10005490_pt1 | contig 13783 bp, 21 predicted proteins | sample LakEriMetagenome_3_FD_203525 | JGI IMG/M metagenome (GOLD analysis project Ga0315907, IMG submission 203525) | Freshwater fungal communities from buoy surface, Lake Erie, Ohio, United States - Buoy 12 MA123 | ecosystem: Environmental > Aquatic > Freshwater > Lake > Lake biofilm | place: USA...
ATATATGAAAAGTACAAAAATCGCACTTGGCAAGCAGACAATCTACCAATGCCACTCTACACAGCGATGAACATGGACAACTTGGATGATGTGCATGTGTTGGATAGCACAACAGCCATTTCAGCAATTGCACGATATCTGAGAGAAGCGAATCAGATCATTAGTGCTGTAAGTGTTGGCAAATTTCCAGAATGAATCTGTATATTTTTAACTGAGTTGATCTACAGCACAAGAGGAGATGAAATGATCGAAGATGAAGAACAACCAATTAACGCACCTCATACTGATTCAGAGGCAAAGGCAATTGATTGGGACCTAGCGCCTAGTGGCAGAACTGTCATTGAGGTTAAAGATGCTCACTATCGCAAGGCAGTAATAAGTGGCTTATTTTTAGTTGCCTTGAATAATAAACATGAGACTCGTAACAAAGATGGACACAAAACCGTTGAAGTTGAGTGTTCATGGTATGGATGGCAACCACAAAAACGCTCTTTGAGATTGACATTAATCAACGCAGAAGAAGTCGTAGCTGATTATGAAAATATTGAAGTAATTAAAAACATAGGAAAATAAACTAAAGAAATTTACCTCTAAAGCATTTCAACTGCACTATGCATTATTGATGGATTGATGTCGATATATCGTTGTCTTATTTCAGCAGATAGTTCACCATAATTTCTTTTAATTTCAATATATTTGATTTATTTTGTATTGCATCTATACAAGATTACACTAGCTCCATAAGGGTTTACAGTGACTCTTGTAGCAATACTTTCTAAAGGGCTAATGGATATTGAGCTAATTGATTCGGAAGCACCATATTTAGGTAATTCATAAGCAGAAATAATGCCATTATTTTTACTAACGATCTTGAAGGTGGTTTCAACCATTCCACCAAACAGATTATCGGATTCAGCAAACACATTAGAATCTATCATTTTTAAAATTATTACCCTCTGATTATTATTGTTATTATTTCCAGACCTTGTTATATTTTGATAGCCATTACTTGTACATACTAAATTTTGAGCAAATGAATTTAAACTATAAAAAAATATAGCTGTAAATAGTAAATTTTTCATTATTCATCTTCCAAAATAATTGATAGTTATGGATTTTAATACTAAACTAGTGTATTCGAGTTAAAAAATCAACTTAAATTAATATTTTTTAATTTTAACACAAAGAGATTATACTGAGAATTGATTTTTAATTAATTATAGATTGATCGCTATAGCATCTCAACTGCACTACGCATCATTGATGGGTTGATGTCGATATAGCGTTGCGTCACAGCAATCGACTTATGTCCACTCAACTCCATCAACACTCGAACTGACACACCTCTATTTGCCAAGTTCGTGATGAATCCTCTGCGACCGCTGTGACTTGATGCACCAATTACGTTTGCATTCTTGTAGATGTAGTGAAAGTGCTGAGAGAGTGTGTTCGCACTGAACCCTCTGACATTGTTCTTCTGACTACAAAACAATGCTCTAGATGTGTCTGTGTATGTGACAGCAGTCAAGTCTTTGAGTTTGAAGCGACAACACAGATAGTGATGCAGTTCTTCTTGCATCTTCTTTGACAACAGTACTGTGCGCCCAACAGACCCCTTTGTCTGCTCTGCTTTCAGTCTGATCTCGTCAACTATCAATCCGTCATTCATCAGCACATCACAGATGCGTAGTGCTGCGACCTCCCCTACTCGCATCCCACAGTTTGTTGTCATCAAGAACATACAGCGATTTCTTGATGAGTGCTTCTTGCTTGCGATGTATAGCAAGACTTTGCGTATCTCTTTTTCGTTCAGAACTTTTGCTTGTGCCATTTGCTTCTCCTACCAAAATCAAACACTAGATGAGTATTTAGTGTGAACCCATTGATTCGATCGGACAAGCCTTTATGGAGAAAATATATTGTTGTTGGAAATCATGGCGTTACAGAGAAATCAAATGTTTTCGTTCTTAGCTTTGGTTTATTTACTAATCGTGGATCTAAGCGAATCAGTTGTCTATGCATACTCTGTGTCGTCTGAGTCAGTGAAGTCGCTTGTAGATGGATCTATAGTCTCTGAATTGTTCTTGTCATAGCTACATTAATATAATAATCTATAATCAATTAACAACTACATTTTTTTCATCCAGAATAATTGTTTTTTATACCAGCAATTATCGGGAATATAATTATAGGATGCATTATTTAATTCAAATTTAATTTTTCCTTCAGATAAAATAATTCTAGAACTCAACACTTCACCACAAATAAAATTTTTATCATTAATTACATTGCAATTCCAAAATATTGAATTCTGATTGCCATCTGCATCAGTTACAGTATGCATAACTTTCTGAGTTTCAACGTTTACTTTAAACACATGCTTAGATAAATCTTTAGCTAGACAGGTTTTAGTTTTTTCATCGTACTCACCTTGATAGAATTCGTTGTCATCTGAAGAACAACCGAAAAGTAAAAAAATAATTAAAATAGAAAATTTAAATTGAGTAGACATATTAACTTTCATATTCCATTGGAATCATAGTCTTTGGATAGATGAGTATTGAATATCCTCTTTGTCGCTCTTTTTTTAATATTTCGTGGAAATTCAAATGAAATTCTTGTTGCTTTTTATATTTTTCAGGCTCATTAAATTGAAATGCAACGTCCTCTGATCTAGATAGCCATTTATTTCCACATCGTTTACATACGCATCTATAAGACATTTTCCCCACTTCGGCTACAACATCAAATCCAAATGGACCTGTGTCTTTAAATTTAATGTATTCATTTATATTTGCAAGAAAGTATTTCTTACATAATTTGCAATACGACATTTAAATCTCCATTTGCATTTCTAATCTCGATTCAAGATACACAATAAACAAGTTAAAAGTCAAGCATCTAAATTTATTTTTACTATACTTCTTTCATTTATATTAGTTTACGACAATGCTTGGAGGACGCTTTGTACTCATTAAATGCTGAGCAAATGCGACGTGTAGCCAACAGCACTATGCTCCTCTTCAGCAATTCGCAGTCGATGAGCATCTATCTCAGCTTTATCTAGGCAGTATGGTCGATTGAACGGCTCTAGCTCCTTCATCGTCAGATGCCAATACTTGTTCTCTGTATTTGACTGAAGAAGATACTCGATCTCTTCTTTTCTCTCGCCAAGTCTGTTCTTCACGAAGATTGCATCATGCACACGTGCGATCACAGTGATATCTCGACTCTCGATCTCACCATGAATGTAATCCATGATGACTGTTTCAGATTGCTGATACAGATAAGCAATGACTTTTGCTTTTGACAAGCTGCCACTGAATGTTCTGACTTCTTCGAGACGCAAAAAGTCATCATTTCTTGACTTGCAACTTTCAAACAAATAAGTGTCGATGAGATTCTGTTCGTGCAAGAACTTTTTGATGATCGAACAGTTCAGGAACTTGTCACGTGCTTGAGGATAGTATTTGAAGATTTCTACAAGTGCGGGATTTTTCCATTTGCCACTGTTCAGCATGAATCCATGAGTACCTCGACGAGCACCAAACCCAATTGCAGTGATTGCTCTCTTGAGCATCTTGTCTTTGTCTTCACGACTTAGCTTGCATGCGTCATCGAATGTGTAGTAACGCACAGTCATGTAGAAATCATTCTTGTCTTCAAGAAACAATCTTGTTTGAACGAATGTCTTCTCAAACGACTCTTTCTTGTCGAGCATCTCATAGCAGTCACGTGCGAATCCATACTTCCATGTGAATACAGCACTACGCAAGTCATACTCATAGCAATGACCAAGCATCGCTCTGCGTAGTTCTTTGTTGACATTCTGAACACTTGTGCCCTCATAGTAATTGCGACCAAATGAACTCGCTTTCTTCTTCTGATAGTAGTAGCCATTCGTGTGCTGTGCAATTCTCAGAATCGTGTCAGCTTGCAGTTCATATTGCTTCTTGTTTTCTTCACTGATGTACTTGCTCTCATTCTTCAGCCATATCAAGTAGTAGTTCAGTGAAGTCATGTCGATGGGAACTTTGTCGTATGTCGAATCTATTTCCTCATCCGTCAGTGTTTCAAATTCGGGATACTCTTGCTTATAGAGTTCTTCGTTTGTGAGCAGTTGATGTTCTAGTAGTTTTCTCAAATTTTCAGTGTCAATGTCTTGTGTACTCGTTAGGTGTGTGTCTGTGTGTGTGAAAGTCACAAGCTGTGTCATCTTGACTACTGACAATTTCTGATTGAGGTTCGATCCAATCTCAATTACTCGAAACAATTCAAGATTGTTGTCCTCAAGCCAATTCTGAAGTCGTATCTTTTCAGATCCAATCTGACTGCCTCGATTTCTCTGCTTTGATACAGAGATTGAGTACAAGTCATTCGTCTGCATCCAAGCATTTCGTCCAAGCAGTATCGACTTCGAGATTTGCTGTGTCAGTAGCTTGATGTATTTATCTAGTGCTTTCTGTGCTGAATTTTTAGGCTTGAGAAAGTGCTGTTTCAGTGTCTCTAGGACTATGGGGTTGATTTCTAGCTGTAGCATGTGATGTCTCCTTTAAAAAGTCACATATCTATTTATCGTGCTGAAGTGACTCGAAAATAAAAGTCACACAGCAGTTTGAATAGTCACATAGCTGTTTATCGTCTAAAAGTGAAAGTCACATAGCAGTTTGCGAAAGTCACATAGCAGTTTTTCGTGTATTTCGTAAAAAGTCACATGCTTATAGAAAGAAATCAGTCAAGAGCAGTGAACCCCATGAAGTCCATGAATATGTCGTTGAATGACTGAGTTGGACTTCGGTTGTTCTGATGAAGTCAGCACTATCTCTGTTCGTCTTTTTTTCCAATCAGTTCTGCCATTGTTTTTTTCCATCGAAATTGAGCCAAATCTTGTTCCAAATTGAACAAGTCCGATGTCACTTATATCTGTGACTTTGCCAATATTTATCCATAACCAAATACATTGAAATGAAAATCTAATGTTCTTGACTGATAGGCACTAGGAATTGTTGGATGATGGGTAAAGAATCTGTTCTGTCATCAATCAACACATAGGAGTACGAAATGGCAACAGTTCTGAGTTCACTCAAAGTCATCAATGCAGTCAAGCAAGTAGCAAATGACTCAACTCAATTTCGCAGAGAGAAGTTGTGCAAGAAACTTGATGAGCAGATCAGTCTTGCAAAAGCAGTGAAAGATGGGAACACTTTCACGGTCAAGCGACAACGCAACATCAAAGACAAGGATAGTGGTTTATCGACTACTGTAGAGGTCAACAAAAAAGTGCGTCAGTGGTGGTTTGTGAATCGAGACACAAACAAAGTTGCATTGCAGTTGCGTTATGGGACGAAAGTGATAGAGTTCAGCAAGGGCAAGAATGCGATTGAGGTGTCGAGTGGTGATGAACTCATCAGTACGCTTGAGAAGTTGCGTGTAGCGACAATGAGTGGTGAACTTGATGAGTCAATCAATCAAGCTAGCTTGCTTGTACGAGCGAGATTCAAGAAGTAACTTGATCTACAAAGAAGGCGCACTAGACATGCGCTTTTTTTGTGGCTTATTTTCGTTATTCAATTTTACGTCTGAACAAACATTTTTTTTAAAACTAAGTGATTTAAATAATTTAGACGGTTTGCATAGGGTTTTTTAGCACTTCAACACTATTGCTTTGTCTCAATTAGTTGTTAAAATAGAGAACATAAAAGGTAAGGTATTCAAATGGATTCAACAGCTAAAAAAGTTTTTCTTTCTTTTTTTGCTTTAATGTCAAATACTGTAATTGCTCAAACAATTGAAACCAACATAGCGGGATTAGTCATTAAAGATTACAAATGCAATGCTTCAATTTCGAATGTAAACGGTAATTTGATTAATCGCAACAGCGAACCTTTTAATGGAGCATTAAGAGTAAAAATAATTGATAAAGAAAATGATATTATTTGGCAAGGAACCACAAAGATAACTGTTGGTCATCAAAACGGTATTTATTTTCAAGTTTTTTTAGGTGTTGGTACATGTTTGTCTCCAAACAAAGTTCAAATTACATTGGAACGTTAATACACTGTTTCTACAATAATCAATATATTCAATTTTAATATAAATAAAATCATGATAATTTACTTTAATTACTCCAGATTGATATTTACATTTTTTATATCAATATTTGCCTTCCATTCTCATGCAGGTGAGATTACAGATATGGAATGGAGTATTTTAAATGATCTGAAAGTTACATACTTTGTTGGAAAAAGTGGTCAGTCAATTCAGGTTGATTGCACAGCATTAAATGAGCAAAAAAAACCTATTGGAGGTGGATTTAGTTTTACAGAGGGTGGCGTTGCAGTTGTTCGTATTTCTGTTCCTACCAAGTATCAAAACTCTGATAAATTAAAAATTGTTTGCCGCCCATAGTTTAAATAAATGAATTAATTATTGTCCTCAACATATTGCTTGCATCCCTCGATGAATGATAACGAATTACCACTGCAGTCATCTTCATCGTCAATCATGTGATCCTCTGCCCATTGATACCCTGCAGCATGACCTGAGCAATCAATGGTGCAGTTATAGTTCCCAAAGGTTGGCGGAGATCTGTATACGCCACTAGGTACGTGTGGATATGAGGGGCTATTGATAGTTGGATATGAGACGCTTGCCTTCTTATCTTCTTTTATAAAAACATTATAAAAAATAACAATCCCCACAATGATCCAGAACCATCTGCTCATAAATTAAATCTCTAGAAATGGTCTTATGTAGGAACTATATCGATATTTAATACCTGATGCAAAAAATCCACCGCATTCACTTTTACGAATACACCCTTCGCATTCCGCCGCGTATTCATTTTTCCAATCTGATATCGACTTAACGTAGTTGGGTTCTACATCTTTGTTTATTAAACAAAGCTGATGGTTGTACACAAGAACATTCATACCGTAATTTCTAAAAACTCTTACAGCTTTACTCAATTGATCTTTGTACTCAATTGGATCAATCCATAGTGAGTCGATATTTGCTCTTGTGAAACCCATCATTTCCAGACCCATAAGAGCAACTTGATCGACAAACAATAAGTTCCTAGCAATGTATTCAGCTAGATCAACTAAGCCCTCATATGTCTGTTTGTGAATTACTACACGGAGTTCAACTCGTTGCTTTAGTTTCTTGAGATTCAGAATACCTCGAATTGTTTCATCAAATGCACCTGTAGCTTGAACAACGTAGTCATGTCTTGAAGCATCACTTGAATAGACAGGAATACCAAGCATGACGCCTTTATGGTCAACATCTGCATATGCTTTTGTGAATTCAATGTCTGAGAATGCTCTTCCATTAGAAAGTACATGTACTGCTGTTTCAGGTAGCCAATTCTTTAAGTGCTGAATGAGCGCAATGAAGTCTTTGCCATATAAAGTTGGCTCGCCTCCTGTGATACCAATCGTTTCAGTACTTCTAGGAATTAGTCTTATTGCTTCGATTGACTCATCAAGAAGCCAACGATCATCAGCAGTTTTCGGAGGCTGTGAACACATTAAGCAATAGTTGTTGCATTGCTCTGTAACTAAGAATGTGTTGTGATTTGATTTTGATCTGTAAATCGAGCGAATTCTGTCTTTGCCACCAATTGCTATTACGTCTTCATCTTCAAGGTAGCTAAATTCATCTGAAAGAATCGAATGATTCACAGACATTGGTAACTTATTTTTATTTGATTCATAGATCAAATAGTGTTTGAAACCTTCAATATATTCAACTCCACCTTTCATCAACAGTGCCTTTTGCTGTTTAAGCGCATTTGGCATGTTGATATTAGTCGTTAAACTCATTACCTGACGTTCATTCCCATCTTTTTTGATGTTGATTACTTTTCCTGATAGGGTCAGCATTTGTTAACCCATCTTAAAAAGATTTCTTTTGTTTCTTCATCCTTTTCCATCAACATGATTAGATGCTTTATTGCTCCCATCATACGTTTGCAAAATTCAGATTCGGGTTTTTTCCCTAAGTAATCACCAAACGTTGCATGATGAAAAACAGGGTCAGCACCACAGTACGTCTCAAAAGCGCAATCAGTACACATAGGCGCTGACAATGCAAAAGAGTCATCTAGTGCATTTAGCAATGCATCGGATGTGAAAATTTCTTTGTATGAATTTTTATGAACATTACCTATCTTGAATGATGTATCACCCATTTCCTTCAACATGCGACTTTCATCTGATGCGTATACATCACCATCATAATTAAAAGTAACAGCCGCAATACCAATTCCTGCGGGACTCATCAAATCAACATATCCTGTTTCTTCACTAGTAAGCATCTTTGAAAGCAGAATTGTGCTGAAGTACTCACTAAAGAAAATACCCTTTTTATTTAAATCGATGATGTAATCGAGTCCCTCTTTGTAGAACTCAAGCCATTTTTCAACTCCATATGCTTGATAGCTTTTTGTCTTTAGTGCAAAGCCATATGGTGAAAGATGTCTTAAAAATATTCCATTGAAGCCTAGTCTGATGTACTCATCAATGATGCTTTTGACTCTTGTCAAACTTGACGGTGAAGTCGTCATAAGTGCTGACACACCATCTATTCCCAACACATCCCTTGCCTTACTTAACCCCTTTACAAACAGTTCGTGGCTATTACGATCAGGTCGTGGTCGATTTTTGTTGTGAAGATCTTCGGGTCCATCAAGTGATGAAGACAGATAGATCGTATGTTCTTTACAAAATCTCAATATCTCATCAGTGAGCAACGTGAGTGTTGTAGTGATAACAAACTGAAGATTACGTCTTTCAGTGATGTTTCTTAACTCAGCACTCAAGACAATGTGCTTGATCAATTCAAAATTCAATAGTGGTTCGCCACCTTGAAATTCAATCTTGATTGACGGATTAGGACTTTGAAATACCAGATCTAATGATTTGTCTGCTGTTTCAAAAGTCATATCAAAAGCTGCCTTGTTTTCTGATTGTCTTGAAACTTGACAATACTGACAGCTATGGTCACATCTAAGTGTGACTACAAACATATGCAAGTTAGTAAAGTTGCTTAGATTCGAATATTTTGTTCTCAACTTCAAACTGAGAAGTTCAAAGCTACTTTTATCTTCTGATTCAGCTATAAAATGTTTTGATCTTAATTCTATGTAATCTTTATCTTTTGAATCTAAAGAGTGATTAACAAGATCATCTAATTTATTTCTTTTAATAACAACATACTCACCCACCATATTTGTAATTACGACCGCCTCTTCTTCTAGGTTTTCAAATTTAAATGGCAGTAAAGAATATCTTCGATCTTTATTTAAATAAGCATCGTATTCTGCAAACTTGCTCATTCTTGCAGACCTGTTTTTGAAAATGTATAAGCAAGAATTAAGTTTCTTTGCGTTTCAGTTTCTTGCTTTATTACAACTCTAAGTTGTTGATCTAATAATTCTCTCTTAAATTCGTTAATTACTTTTTGATCTACTTCTTTGCTATTATTCATTGCTATATCGCAATGAATTTTATTCTCACTACATGAGATTTGTATTGTTAACTTGTCAATGAATCTATACGCAGATTTTTGCACTGCCTCAAGACAGTATGCACTTGCATCTAAATCAAGATACATTTAATGTTCAACTATTGCTCTATCTGCTTGAGTAATGTGACCTGTGCGAGCTGTGTGAACTATGAGACCTATGACCCGCAACCATCACACTTGTATCTTCAGCTCTCTTCAAGATGAATAGCTCGTCAGCTTTACTTGTGTCGTTGACTGTTGGGGTGTTTGTCAAAGTACTTAATTTTTGGGCTATGTACTCTGAACTTGCCAATGTAGGCTGCACAGACTTCATCTCACTAGCTATGGAGGTCTGATTTGCAAATGTTGTCACAATTGCCGCAAATGTGCCTAGAAATTTCTTCATAGTAGCTCCTCTGTGTTTTGAACACTCTACAAGCTGATTCACTCTTTGTCAAGCCTAAATAAGTGGCAAACTCAACCTTTTTTTCCTAGTGCTTTACATAGTGAGAGTCTTACCTTTTCAAGATTTCCCTTTGATCCTTTAAACATTTTATAAAGGACTGATGAAAAACTCACAGAATCACTTCTATGCTCATTGATGGTGAAGTAACCATAAAATTTTCCATTTTCATCAACAAGAACTGGAACCTCTCTGGAAGTAGAAAATTCATTCCAAGGACTTTTTGAGCTAAATTCATTTCCGTAACCTGCAAACTCATTGAAAATACCCTCTGACGAAAATTCATTACCGTACTTTCCAAAACCATTGCAAATTGAGTCTGGCGCAAACTCATTGCAGTCTAAGCAACCCAAATATTCTTTTCTATCTGCTCCACCAAATAGCATCGTTTTAGAAAACGCATGAGAACCTGTCATCAGGATAATTGAAACTAAAAGCAGTAAACGAAATAAATGCATATGTAGTACCTGATCTGATTCTAATATTTTTTTAATATCAATGTTTGTTTTTTATATTATGTAGGCACTGTGTTTAGGATTTTCGAAACTTTTTATAAAAAATTATTTCTTATAAACCCCACCAACAACTGATCCACTTAACTTATTGATCGCACCTGAGCCCGAAACTCCTTTTGCTATTCCGCTTATTGTTACCCTTGATTTGGGATGGGCAGTAATCCATCTAGCAGTACCGCTGATCTCAGCAGTACCGAAAACTTCAATATCTCCAGAGATTCCAGAAAGAAATAATTCTCCACCCGACTCTACTTTTATTGATTCTGCTATTCCGCTTATATTCGCTTTACCACCTTGCTTAACAACTACTGCTCCATAAATTTCTGAGTAACTACCAAAATCTCTTACAGTAATCGATTTTCCATTTGAGATATTTACATTAGAGCAATCTCCAATTTTTTGATTTCCTTGAATAACACAATTTCCAGCATTAGCAAATCCTAAAATAAATAAAGTAAAATACACCAAATATTTAATGAATTTTATTTTCATTGAAGTAGCTCCTTGCACAAGCCAACATATTGTGATGGCAATGGACTTGAAGCTATTTTGATATGCCTACTATGAACTACTGGATATACTCCAAAATTTTTACCCTTATCTGTTAAAAATATTGTTGTCATATTTAAATTACCAGAATTTGTTATTTCTACCAAATGAATTGACTCATCACCTTCAAGTGCTTGTACTTGAGCAACTCCAGCGTTTCCTATCAATCGAGCAGTTTTTTTAGTTATGTCAATTTGGTCATAAATTAGTTCTGTAAATTTATTCTCACGCTTTGTGCTTGGACTTCCTCTATCAAAATTCGTGATTTGACCGTCTGTGAAATTACACCGAAATGAAAGTGTTTGTGTAAATCCTATATTTGCACATAGCAAACTCAACAGAAACAAACATATCTTATTCATTTTTTACTACTTCATGTTATGTGGATGTTTGACTGCGGCATTACTCAGTGTATGTTTCTTTTCAACAGCTACTATATACTTGAAAAGTCTAATTGATTGGATTGATTTCATTTTGTTATAAGGTCAAAGTTAATTGGATCACAGTTAGCAATATAAATTGAACTTTTATGTGTTGTCAAAAGTGTCTGATCTCCCCCTCTACTTTGCAACATATCTAATTTTGAATTTCCTCTACCGTCTAACCATAATGTGTAAATCTCAATACTTGAATTTGGAAATATCAACAAGAATGTGGCGTCAATTTCCCCTTTCCTCATTAACAAGAATTTCCCTCCATCTTGAGCCATAGATGTGATTTTTCTTCTGCTGTCAACAACTATAAGATCATATGTGTTGTCGTTTTTTTTAATTATTGAAAGCATTCCTCCAGATATTTTATCTTTTTCAAATTCAGTTCTTTTGTTTTTGTCTAAGTTGTGATGGTAATAAGCATATCCCTCTGGATTTTTGCAATCTGCAATTGTTTGACCAATTACTAATGTGTGTAAATTAACTAAGCAAATGAAAATCCAAATTGACTTATTCATCTAAATACCTTTTTGCATCATGCTTTTGCTCATTCTCTGACTGAGGCTTCACTAATTTAATTCGTTTGTTCATTGTTTACTCAGAGTTAAATTCATAAATCAAATTATTTTGAAACTCCATTTACACTTACTATTCCCCAAACATATTTTGATGAAAAATCCTCCATAGAAGTAAGATTTTCATCAGTAATTACTGATCCCGTAAAGTATCCAACCGTAAAGGGTTCAATCACTGAGTCTGCATAAAATTTATAGGTTTCAGATTTCTGATTTTCTTTGTTCGTTATTACTATCACTATAGAAATAATTTTATATAATGAATTATTCTTCACATTGATTCTTACAGATTCATTTAAATAATATGGTGGACCTACTGTTTGTAGCTTTGGAAACCATTGCAATGTAACTTGCGAAAGTAAATTGGATTTGACCAAAACAGAATTGATCTCAACTGCTTTCATATAAACTCTAATACAATTAAATCGTATAGTACTTATTTCAATAGAGTTATTATGATTACCTTTTCCTATCGTATTTAATATACATTTTTCAGGTTCTACTAAACTTTGAGCATAACCAATGCTTACAAATATTACTTGAACAATTAAAAATACAAAGGACTTTACCATGTCAATTTTTATGAAATTTAAAATATAGATTTTGAACAAATTTTGTCATGATAAATACTGAATGCGTCTCAACGAATTCAAATCACCTCTCAAGAAGTTTATAGCTACTGTCAAAGTCAATGGAACTACGGCAAAGACCATCATCGACTGTGAGTCAGCAACACAAGCACAGCTATTGTTAGGGAAGATGTTTGGGAAAGCAAATGTTATCTCTGTGAGTTCTGTGAGTCTAGATGAGTCTGCCTCATCATTAAGACTACTTGAGTATGCAAATGCAGAAGATCAAGTCAAGTTGTGGCAAATCATTAGTCAGAGTGTGTTTCAAGCTATCGAGAACGAGCGTAGAGAAGCTGAGCGTCTAGAAGCATCAAAGCCCAAGAAAAGTCGTGCTGTACGAGGTCCTAGTCGTGCTGTGACTGCTCCCAAGAGTGTGCGCCCCAAAACTGTGAAGCCTCAAGTTGCAAAACCTCAAACAGCAAAGACACACGCTGTCCCACTGAAGAAGTCAGTTCAGAGTACGCCTCAAGCTACCACTCAACAACCCATGATGCATAGAACAGCAACTGCACAAGCAACTACTCAACCAAAACAAAGACTACCTCAAACACCTCAACAACCTAGTCAACAGCAACAAATTGCACAGATGAACAGAAAACTCTATCCCCATGTTTTGCCTACTTAGCACTTTTTCTATGCAAATTTCCAAATTTCAAATGCTAAGTCTTAAATTTTTTACTATAAATAACGAACTATCTGTCAACTTATCATAATATAAGATTTTCAACTATCCTTAATATATTTCAGATGAATTTTTACCTCATCTAACTTTTTAGATAATCCATTAATTTCCTCTAGCCTTTCTACTAATGCATTTTCACGAGCCGTTGCAATTTTTTCAATTGATTCGTCTTCAATTAGTCTAATTCTCAAATTTGTACAATAAATTAATTTATTTTTTAACCACGTCTCAAAGACATCTATTGATCCCTCATTACATTCTGCGTAAACCATACCCTTCGGTATTAATTCATCAAATTTTAATAAGGCATTCCTCATTATTTCTTCATTACAGTATGGGGACATGTCATACCTTTCTTATTTAATTTAGTTCGCCTATTTAAATAATCTATCTTAAACTTATATTTGCCTTATGCTTGTATTTTTCATA
>Ga0315907_10005505_pt1 | contig 13771 bp, 8 predicted proteins | sample LakEriMetagenome_3_FD_203525 | JGI IMG/M metagenome (GOLD analysis project Ga0315907, IMG submission 203525) | Freshwater fungal communities from buoy surface, Lake Erie, Ohio, United States - Buoy 12 MA123 | ecosystem: Environmental > Aquatic > Freshwater > Lake > Lake biofilm | place: USA...
CTCAGATTAACAGCACCAGGTGTAGCTGAGGCACTTATCACGCCCTGGCCCGATCCATTCAAGGGTACAGTGTCAGTTTGTACACTTCCGTTGTTAAAATTCACACTTAAAGTCGCAGATCTGGCGCCAGAAACAGAAGGACTGAATTGCACTCTTACTGTACAACTCTGACCTGGATTTAACATTTGGACGTTGCTGCAAGTTCCATCAGTGCCTGGAAAACTGCCCCCAATAAAAGTGAAATCACTTCCAGCTATAGTGACTGAGCTGAGGAAACCTGGATACTGGGAGTAGTTTAAAATTTGTATCGTCGCTGGAGAAGAGTTACCCACCACCGTATTACCAAAATTGCCAGGAGGCTGGATCTGGATTTTACCGTGACTGAGATAAATATTGCCTTTGTCATTAAAGTTAAAGACTTTCGATTCAGTCGGCGGTGTGAGAGCTGAACCCAGACCATGAGGAAAATAAAAATCTTGCTTTGATCCTGAACAACCAACTGTTGTATAGGCCTCAATCTTCACGGCCGGCCTGAAAGAGGCACTTCCAAAAGGAATTAAATAAGGGAGGGCCGTCATACCGTTTGAAAGTGAACTGGCCGGAACACATTCAGAGGAAAGATGTGTGGTTCCCAGAAAAGAATCATCATATTCATCTTCGGCCGAAGCTTCTTTATGAGAGAGAATTTTTATAACGTATGATTTGCCTTCACCACGCTGAATACCATCGCACGTTCCATTGGCCGTGGCCGTGGCAATTGAGCGACAAGAATGGAGCTGGAGCGCATTTGTTGATTTTGTGTAACGAAAGTCTTTATGAGAAAGGAAGTCATCGTCACAGGCCGCTGTTGAAAGAGAAAGAGAGACATTCGCCTCACCACCAACAAGATTGGCGGAAGTTTTGGCGCATCGAAGAGTTCCTTCAAGTGTATTTTCCCCAGACCATGACAAAACAACAAAGTCCCAGTTTCCATTGGTAAGAGTCACTTGGGTTTGATTTGAACCAATCCCTATCGCTTTCTGAGTCTCGGCATCTTTATTGATGAGATAAAGCATGGTGCCACCGAGCTGGCCGCTTAAAAGAAATGAAGATGTGATCTCTAATTTGGTATTAGTCTGCCCACCCTGTTTAGAACAAGCACTGATGAGGGCCAGAATGATCACTAGAAGGATTCTTGCCATAGAGATCATTTCGGCACAATGAGATGAAATTTGATCTAAAGATTATCTGACAAATTCCATTGGGAAAGAGTTGCCTTTGGGGCCTACTCTTCGTCGGCCGCCCCTGCTCCAACCTCTGGTAAAATCAATCTTGCCTCATCAGTTGAAAGCGACTCAATATTTTTTAGTTTACTGCGAATAAGCCTCGAACGGGTACCGATTAAGCTATCAAGATCATCCGCTCCGGACTGAAAGTGCTTCTGAGCTTTTTCCAGGATGCCTCCAAACTTATCAAATTCAGTTTTAACCGCTCCCAAGACTTTCCAGACTTCACTACTTCTTTTTTGGATCGCAAGGGTTCTAAAGCCCATTTGAAGGCTATTAAGAATGGCGGCCAGTGTAGTGGGCCCTGTCACGATGATTTTATAATTTTTCTGAAGGTCCTCTAAAAGAGCGGCCTTGCGGACCACTTCGGCAAAGATGCCTTCAAACGGTAAAAACATAATGCCAAAATCCGTGGTGTAAGGGACATCGATATATTTTTCAGCAATGTCTTTGGCCATCTTCTTGATCGCATTTTCAAGATTTTTTTGGGCCACATCTATCTGCGCCTGATCCCCTAGATCATAGGCAACTTGCAAATTCTCGTAGAATTCCTTTGGAAATTTTGCATCGATCGGCAGCCACACCTGCTCCAGCCCCTCTTCTTTGCCTGGAAGCTTAAGGGCAAATTCCACGAGATCTGAACTTCCCTTTTTGGTCTTTACGTTCGCCTCATACTGATCTGGGGCCAAAATCTGCTCCAGCAGCATTGAGAGTTGAATCTCACCAATTCCCCCTCGCATTTTCACGTTGCCTAAAACTTTTTTTAGACCCCCCACATCCGTGGCCAGGGTTTTCATCTCTCCAAGTCCCTCTTGAACGGCCATGAGTTGTTTGCCAACTGTTTCAAACGACTGGCCCAGGCGATCGTGGAGTGTTTTTTGGAGCTTCTCTTCCACCGACTCACGAATTTGCTCGAGGCGCTTTTCGGTTTTATTCACGAGATCAGTTTGCTTGGCCTCAAGTTGTTCGAATTTTTCTTTTTGGACTTTATTGAGCGCTTCTACATTCTTATCAAAATTATCCTGAACGTTCTTCATGGACTTTTCAAGCTCTCCTCGAAGTTCTGTCTGGTTTTCCTTTGAATTCTTAGCGAGGAGTTGAAGTTTTTCATCCAAGGTGCGATTGACTTCTTTAAACGTCGCCGCATTTTGCTCCAAGATATTTTTTAACGAAAGATTAAGCTCTTCCCTATTCTCTTTGAAATTTTTTGACGTCTCTTCACGATTCAGTCGAAATTCCTCTTTGAGGATTTGTTCGAGGCGCGAATTGTTCTCCCCTTTTGACCTGAAGACAAAAACCAAGATGAGGGTTACCAGGGAGATGGCGATTGAGATAAAGAGTAGTGTTGTTTCCATGGGCGGCTCCGTAAGTTTAGCCTAGTTTAACAGGGTGGTGAGACAAATACTGTCTATTAATTCGATAGCTTGTTGACCGGCCCATTCCTTCATTTTGAATGAGGATCTCAAGGTCTAATAATTCTTTTAAGTCTCTTTTTGCCGTTTCAGGACTAATGTTTGTGATGCTTACATATTTTTTATTTGTTAGTCCACCAATGAAGTCATCTGGCAAATGATTCAGAAGTTTCTTTATTACTTTTATTTGCCTCGGGTGGAGATTAACATCCGCCAAAGCTTTAAAAAAATTCGTGATGAAAATTGTTTTTTCAATGAGGGATTTTGAATTTTCGATACTACTTGTAAACATGGATAGAAACCAAATGATCCATTCAGTAATATCCCCATTTCCATTTTGTGTTTTTTCTAAAATCTCGTAATAATTTTTTTTATCTTTTAAAATCTGTGTCGAGAGACTGTATAAGCGCTTACTGGTTTTTTCATCTTGGGCCAGTGCCATATCTGTGATGACCCGTGCAAGTCTTCCGTTTCCGTCATCAAAGGGATGAATGCTCACAAACCAAAAATGGGCAATCGCCGCACGAATGATTCCCTCAGAGCTTTGATCCTTTTTGTTCCACCATTTTAAAAAGGCATTCATTTCACTTTTAACCTTCTTTGAAGGAGGAGCAATATAATGAATCTTTTCTTTACCTAGTCTTCCGGAGACCACTTGCATATTTTCTTGACCCAATCGGTAAGATCCCACATTGATTTTGGTCATTCCCGAATACGCCGTTGGGAAGAGTGCAGCTTGCCAAGCATAAAGTCGTTCATGAGTAAGACTCGAACTAAAATTAGTTGTCGCATCTACCAGAATCTCGACCAGACCATCAGTATTTCGTTGTGTTTCGTTAAGGCCGGCCGTCTCAAGGCCTAGTCTGCGAGCGACAGAAGATCTTATGCTTTCCCGGTCTAGTTTTTCACCCTCTATAGCAGAAGTCGTCAAAGCTTCCTCTGTAAATATCTTGGCCTCTTCATTAAGATTGAAAAAATGAGCATGTCCCAAAATGAAGGCTTGAGCTTTAATAGCGTTGCTTAGTGCTTTAGAGACTTTTTTTTCATCCCAGTGGAATTTAGGCCAAGATTGATTTTGCCAGATATACTTATTCACAGGATCTCCCTAGAAGCCTAAAAGTGACCCGATTAGGGGGAATAATAAGGTCAATTCATGACCCGATTATAGCACTTATTCGGGTCAACGTCCAAGATTAATTAATTTTGTTGATATATCAAATCCGTAGACATTATTTGTCTAACAGAGAAGTCATCATGAATAAGATTCAATTCATTTTGCATGGGGGAAGTCATGAGTATTCATGAAAAAGCAAACACGATGAGCTCTGAGGCCGGCCCTCTCCTCAAAGTTCCGTCTGGTTCTCCTTCGAATTCTTAGCGAGGAGTTGAATCTTTTCATCCAGGCTGCGATTCAGAGAAAGAGTAGTGTTGTTTCCATGGGCGGCCCCGTAAGTTCAGCCTAGTTTAACAGGGTGGTGGGACAAATACTGTCTATTAATTCGATAGCTTGTTGACCGGCCCATTCATTATTTTAATTAGAATGTTGAGGTTTAAAAAAAAATTGTTATAAAAATGGTTTTTTCAATAACTGATTTAGAATTCCTAACTCAATTAAGAAAGACAGTCAAAAGACCCATTTTTACTTGCCAGGGTTGAATAGAGGCATCTCATTTTTAGCCTTGTTTGTTTCATATCCCCCTATAGGGATGTCTACACCTCTCTCAACTACAAGCTTGAGTTTTCCTGGTTGTTTCAAATATTCAGTTAACTGTTTTATTTTAGATTTTTGGGCTATATCTGCAGTTGCCTCAACAGCATCAAGGTGAGGAATAACTGTGTTCATAATTTCATCCGCAGGTCTTTGCGCACGAAGTGCTTTTGAAATGACATTAGTTAATCCAAGCTTGGCCAACTCTGCACCCCCTATTTGTAAAGCCTCCTGAGAAATACTTCCAATAATTCCTGCAACCAGGTTTCCAAAAGCTGCCTCATCATTTTTAATAGATTCGATTTTTGCCGCAAGGGCATTGTTATAAGCATCTCCAAAACCACCCGTTAAGGCTCCGCCTTGCATAAGGCGTAAATCTCTATTCGCAACATTATAGTCAATTATCTGATCCGCAATTTCCGCTCCAACTGATACTCCAGTTGCTGCAATGTTAATTAATAATGCAGCTTGTGTCCCAGGAACTGGAATTAAAGAAATGACAGTGGCACCGATTTTCACAGCGTTTAATGCATTTTTATTGCCATCTATAACATTTTTGCTACATTCTTTAGCTTCGCAAAGAAGTTTTGTATAAATCTTTTTTTCAATTTCAAAGCCTGATTTATCAATTCCATTCTTTTCTTTGTCAATTTTAATGGCAGCCTTATCCATCGCCGAAACCATTTGTCCTGCAATAAATGGATGACTCGTAAGTAATGAGGAAAGAGCATAAAGATCTTCTTTTTCCTTTTCACTCTTGCCACAAAAAAGTCCACCTAGTGCATTAGAATGATTACCGCGATCAGGTTTTTGAAAATCACTAATGGATTTCAACTGCTCCTCGCTCGCCCTCATAAAACCAATTTTTGCCGCTCCTATCGCCTCTGGTGTTAAAATTTCTTTAAAATTTTTTTCAATATTACCAGGGCATTCCCCTGGGGTGGCAGTCCACTTGTCAAGATTGATCGTGTTTCTTACGTAATCATCATAGAAGTAGCCAGCAAAATTTTGAAGGTACCTGAATTGGTCTTCATAATTTTTTAACCATTTCAATTTTTCCACCGGATTACCATAAATAGAAGGGTTCTCATCAATCTCTCTGCAAATATTTCTCATTTTATCAAAAGTTCTATTGATCTCATCTGCAACATACTTATCACCATAACGAAGGAATGTTCCTGGAGGATTAAAATTGTCTGGAGAAGGGCCAGTATACTTTGGGTCCTTTCTCATTAATTCTTCTGTTTGTAATTTTCGTTGATCGAGTTCCTTTATTTTAGTCATGGCATTGTTAATGCCTTTTTTGAATTGAGAAAAATACAATTTATCTAAACAAAGGTTTTTCGGAGCCATCTTAGAGCAAGCAGTCTTATATGTGTTGTCATTTACCTTGTTGCTACTAAATTCTTGCCAAAGATTTTTACGCAAATCCTGTTTAGTTTGATCACCATATTCAAGTAGATGATAAGCAGATTCAATTGTCTTTGCAAACGCCTGCCCATTAATTTCTTTTATCATATTATCTCGATGAACTGCCTTAACTACGTCCATATTTGCTGTGAAATTAGTAGTTTCAAGAATTTGAATGGGCTCATAAGTTGAACATTGATTTTGACCTTCTATAAAACTAAAATCATTAATCGGATTGGACTCACCACAATTTGATAATGACTTATCTGCTGACCATAGGTTATTTTTTTGAAGATAATTTTCTGCCTCATAAGACCACTTCATGCTTGCTTCTGCCATTTTCTTGGCTTCTTTCAACTTAGCTAGATTCCCCTTGAAGGAAGAGTAAAGATTTTGATCAAATGTCGTCATTGTATTATAGGGTTGGTACCCAGTTTCTTTGTAAACGTTATCCATTTCAGTAGCAAGAGCTTTCATTTCTTTGGCCATACCATCAGGAAAGTCTTCGCAGCCACCAACTGGTATGGTTTTATTTTCTTGGAGGATTTTTCCTTCTTTCTTATACTGCTCACATTTTTCACGACGACCCATAATCTGTAGTGATTTTTGCTCTAACTGATACTTCTGAAGATGATGAATACAGTAATTTTCTAGGCCCACATCTCCCATACTGTTGTTCAAATTCACATTGTCTTGAAGTTCACCATTTTTATATGTGTAAATGTCCCAGCTAATTTGTTTATGATCAGGATTGACAGCTGGTGTGCCTAGATAATCCGTCTTTACAGGCTTTCCAAGAATAGTGTGCTCTGTAGTAAATTCAGAATACTGGAAGGGCATGTTACACTTCACGCGATTCTCATTAAGTCGAAAATTTCGAAGCTTATTGGGGTCTGAGACGAATAGGTAATCCTTACCATTGATGGTTTGGAACTGGATTCCAGCATGAACTTTTAAACAATCCGAGGATCCCTGTATTTTTTTCCAAATAGCGATTTGGTCATTAACTTTTTTATCAACTTGCGCTCGAATCTTTTGAAGGTCGTTGATTGTGTCTCTTACTGTAATGGGAAATGGGAATAGTTTCCATTTGGTACCCAATTCATGACAAATGGGATCGTGTCCTGCCATCGCCAGAGAAATATTGCTTAAGAGGAAAAAAAATAGAAAGATCATCTTTTTCATATTGTATTTGTCGGAATTTAAGGGAAAAACTTTAAAACCTCTTGTTTTTGGTACTACTTATTTTTGAATGCCTCAATAGCCGCATATTCGCATTTTAAAACATTTACTCGCTTCCCCAATTAATTGAGGCCTGGAATCGAAAATTTACAATGTTGGATTAAAAATTTGTTGAAGTCCTCGTCTTTATCAAAGATGAAAGTCGTATTTTCATCTGACTTATTAACAACGTTATAAAGAGATGAAGCGGGAAGCCTGCAGGGAGCTGGGTGATCTGGGTGATAAATTTCGACTTCACCTAATGGAGCACCATAAGATCCCGTATAAGCTCTTCTTTTTATGACAACACCTTTGCCGGTGTATTTAACCTCAGGGTAGGTGCCTGTGGTTTTAGATTCAATTGAAAGTATAGGAGAGCTTTTTAGGTTAAAGTCCTGATCAAACTCAACTTCTTCACCAGTAGGTAGACGAACATTGGTGTTATCGCCTTTTTTCTCGGTGGTAAAAAGTTCGTTACGAGGAAAAAACTGCAAGGAAGTCGTAGGATTTTTTGATATAGTTTCTGCATTGACGATATGCATACTTAGCCCGCTTGAGGCATGTCCCCTTTGAGAGAGAATAACTTCTCTTCTAAGTTTACCTTCATAAGGCTTGGTGAAAACATATCTTTCAACTCTTCCTGTATCTTTATAGACGTAGAATGCAGTATGCCCTTTATATTCTTCTATTTCTGGTCTGCCTTGAAAATCCTTCAAGTTTGGTTCGTAACCAATTGCAGGGCGGGAAGCTACCACCTCAATTTCTTGCGAGGCAACTTCATTATCTTTTAGATAAGCATTGACCTTAATTTTACCCAATTTCCTTCCGGCATTCACAAATCCTTTGAATGGATGGGGATTATTCATGACATTAACCCCATGGACAATAGTTCCGTCTCCCTTGGTAATTTTTGTATTTATCACGCGGTAGTCATCTGTTTTGACAGGGGTTCCTTTGCGATCTTTAAAAATAATTTCATAATAACTTCGGTCGAATCCATCATTGATGATAGTGGCCCTATCAAACTTAAAATCTATCTGATCAAGATCAATCTCTGGGTTGTAATATTTATCTAAATTTGCCTTAACTTTTTTATCAGAAATCTTCTCAATATATATATTGATTTCGTGATCAGTGGGGGCATCAAGAGTTGAGTATTTAAAAGTCATGTTATCTTGATCAAATTGAAAATCTGTTTTTGACTTAGGATTTTTCCCATATTCAAAAAGCTCAACTTTAAGATCATTTTTATCCACAAGATTGATATCATTGACACATTCACCATTGTTATCAAACAAGAAAATCTTCCCGGTCGTAATTCCATCAAGAGTTTTTTGAAAATCTACATAGGTTTTATCTAAATCAATAATCGCCTTAAATTTAATTTCAATCTCTTTTGTCTTTTTCCCATTGATGAGAGCGTAGACTTTTGCCATGCTTGGTTTTACAGAGGCCATGAGCTTTTGTTTATATGTGCCATCAAGACTATCATTCACCCCACTTAAAAGTGTTCCCCCGGTTGTGATAAACTGAACATCTAAATTTCGCGCCTCTTTTAGGATTTCGCCTTTATGCATGATGTGAAGACTTAGACTCACTTCACTTTTGCCATCGGCATACAACTCAAGTGGATGAGCATTGAAGCCTGCTTCTTGAAGGGAAAATTCACCTGCAAACTTTTTAGGGGCAACGATTTTATGAGATGATGATTTGATCCCGCTGAGCTTATGTAAGACTACATTATCCAGTTTAAATTCCAGTGAAAAACTTAATTCTTTTTTAAAATCACGAGGATGTGGTCCTTGAAATGTAAAGGAGATCTCTCCTTTGTCATCTGTGATAAAGCTTGCAAAGTTTGGAAAAAATTCAACACCCTGAAAATCACCTTTTTTAGATATAAAAACTTGCTCCTGACTCTTCGGTCGTCCAAGCAAATCTGTGACTTTTACCACAATAGACTGACTCATTAATCCCGTTTCAGTTTCGGGGGCATTATTAATAATTTCTAACCCTGCATGGGCGATTTGATTGAGACAAAGAAATAGTAAAAGAAGGTATGTATTCACCAGAGAGCTTATCGTACAGAATTGATAAAGAGTTGAATGAAAAGCCAGGAAGACCCTTAATTTCAAGCATATAAGACATCTAGAAAAAATCCCTCTTAGACTCCAGGCTTAATTTCTTTAATCAGCAGTTAATTTAAGATAGCTATAATTTTTCTATCAAATTCAGATACTAAGGTATAGCTATTGTCATTTTTGAATAAACAGAGAGAGACTTTTTGATTACTGCGATTGTCTACAAGGTAGTAAATTCCACCAAGGAATTTACAAACACGTGAACCTGATGAAAGTTGGAGTTTGCTAAATTTATTTTCTGAATTTTTAATAATTTGTTCATCAATAGCATCTAGGTTTTTTTTCGCAAGACAATTGTTACAATTCGGGCTTAGTAAGTAATCTCCTTGTTTCTTTAAAATATAGGTCGTTGTTTCGTCACTATAAGTTTCAGCATTTAAAAATGGTGAAAATAGAATTACAAAAAGAAAAAAGGATTTAAATATTAAAACCATACAAATCCTTTAGGATCCATGTTTCCAAAGTACTCCATGCTATGAAAAACTTTATCTGCATCAAGCCAAATCATTCCATTTTTACAACCTTTTACAGCATCGCTTTTATAAATGGTACAATCAGTACCCCAAGAGTTATAAATTAAAACTTGGTTATCTCTGCAGCCCACGATGTTGACTGCGTGAGCATTTCCGGATGAAGAGTTTTGAAGAAGTTTTGAGTTAATTGTTATTCCTATCCCTTTTTTCTGTGACAACAACTCCCCTACCTTATTTTTAATTTCATTCCTATTTCCATTGAAGTTGTTAAGTTTGCTACCTTGAGGCAGGCACACTCTAGATTCGACTCCACAAGCATCTTGTATATAATTATTGATGAGCTTTGATATATATACTGGGCCCCCTGAACCAGGGTTTTCTCCTGCTTGAATTATAAATTCCTCTTGGGTAGGAAAATATCTTTTATCAATGCCGTATTGAGTAAGAACCTCTTCAATTTTTGGCCAGAAATCATTTGTAATTTTTAACAGGACCTCGGCCGCAAATTCAGGGCCATACTTTTTGTGATAATCTACGATTTTGTTCCAAGTGGTTTTGCTTTCCTCTGCGGCAAAAAGCACTAACGTATTTCTACTTGATTTTTTTTCTTCAATTTTTGTTTTTTCTTCTCTCAGGGGCAAAATATTTTTCTTTAACGATTCAAAATCGGTATTTATTTTTAAAAGAGAATTTTCCTGTTCAGCTGAAACCATTAAATAAGGGTCAATATTAAGTTTTAGTTTTCGCCTATCCAAACTAACTAAAGTTTCACCCATCACTGTGTTCTTTTGATTAAACGTAACAACTCTTTTGCTGATCGAATTTAGATCTTGATTTAATTTTTCAAGCTCGTTGTCGATGGTCGATAACCTCTTGTCGTTTGTGCATTCCTCTGGTGACTTGTATTTATTTTTTGCTAATATTTTAATTTTTTCAAAAATAGGAGCAACTTCTTTTTTATATTTGGATTTATCAGACTCTAAAGAATACTGCACAGGCAAAGATCTCGTTATATTTGATAAGTCACTTATAATATTTTTATCGCTACTTCTAAAGAGGTTGTCAAAACCTGTTGAAGAGGTGCAGGCATAGCCGGTTCCTGTTAAAACCCTTCCCGTTTTTCTTCCATTTACATATTCATGACATTCCCCAGGCCTTCTCCTTAAATTTTCAAAGACCTCATTTACACTACCCGAATCGATATTATGTCTATCTTCAGTCATAGAAACATCGACAATGCTAATTCCTTGCCTCAGGCCTAATTGAGAGCTTAGTAAATTGACAAATGAGTGGGCATAACAGGTTCCTATTTCTCCTTGATTGCTTGGAGTCATATGTGAGTAGGAACCATTTTGACTAAGATCTACTCCACCACTAGGACAAAATGATTGACCATTGAAAGAGTAAAAAACCGTGAAAAAAAATCCAATAAGTTTAATATTCATTTTCTTGTTTCTAAACATTAATTTTTATTTATCGGCTTATTTGCTTCTAGTCTTTAATTTTACCCCTGAGGTCTTTAGGGCCTCCATAACGATTGAATTTAAGGTAAATTTTCCGCCACAGACCTCTGTCAATTTTACACACTTTCTTAAGTCTTAAATTGAATGATTCCAATGGGACTCATAAAACTACCTGCAATAAAATAATTGTATCTTTGAACCTTAATAATGAGATTACTGAACGGAGAATTTTATGAAAAATGTATTGATGTGTTTATTTTTTTTAAATTCATTCTCTGCTTTTGGATCATCAAAAGATGATTGTCGAAAAACCGCTCTTAAATTAGCTTCAGCTGTTGATAAGGTCTATGTTCCGAAACTATCAAAAGGAACAAAAGTTTTTACAAATGTTGTTTCGACGACTAATGATAAAGTCATTTGGTCTGTAACTTATCTAGCTCCGAATGCTGGTGGTCAGACTGCATATGAAATTGAATTGAATACAGAGTCGTGTGATCTCATCAAGCTGAGTTCATTTTCAGAATAATGAGAGAAGGTCTACAATTGAAGAAGTAGTCTGATCGTCATTGATGACTTCATCTAGATTTAAGTAAAAAATTCTTTTTCTAATCAACACAAGACTTGAAAGAAACACCCTTTTTTATGAAAGTTAAATAGTTTAACGCCTCATCTGCAAGTTAAGTTTTCGTCTCAACCAAGATCTTCAAAACAGAGGGACATCCATCTATCAGATAGTTAATAAATCAATATTCAAGCAAGCAATCATCTCATCCTCAGACGGTCCAATTTTTTTTATCATTTTTTGAATCGTCTGAAGTAGTTCAGACCTTAATTCCTCATAGGCGTCTCGAGAAAGGGAAAGAGGCGCTGTATACATGAGATCCTTATTATTGTCGAGTTGATCAACTTTTTGAATGCTATAAAGACGCCAATTTCGATGATGATTTTTAATGTATGGTGAGGTTGATGGAATAAATGTGTTGCGGATTCCTCGCTGGATTTTTCCATCTTGAATCACACAAAGTTCCCTTTCAATTAAAAACTGTAAAATATCCTTTGTTTTCTCGATGGAAAGATTAAAGTATTTAGCAAAATCTTCGATGTCATTCATGTGTGGAAGTGAGCTTGCCATACGAATGGAACTGTAGAATCGCTCAGAGTAGAAAGTAAATTTATCTTCATCACTTAATTCATGAGTTTTGTCATATCTGTTTTTTACTTTTTTAGATTCCTCCTGCATTTTTTTTATTTCAGCCAAATAAAAATTTTTAAGCTCATAATGACCGGCGCGAGCATACTCGACGAGCTTTAAAAAATACTGGGTTTCAAATTGATTAAACTTTAAGAATGTTGTTACCTTGAAAGCATTCTCTAAGCTCAGCTCTCTTTCACCATTAAAAGTTTGCGAAATAACCACAGAACTGGCCCCCATATGGGAAGCAAGCTGGGAATAAAAGCCTCGACCCTTCGAGGGCCTGTCTAAAGCAAATTCACGGATAAAGGATTTATAGTCGGTATAATTAAAAATCATATATTTACACTAATCATGTTAGCACTATTGCTAAAAAAGTCCCTCTTTTTTTCCCAAAATGCTCGTATTTTTTCGAATTCTTATCAGTCATATTAGCATCCAAGTAAGCGTGTCAAATTTGCCGAGGGGCTTTTTGATACGCTGCAAAAATGTTAGAAACACACCACTTTGGAGGACTTATGAAAAACTTATTAATCGGACTTGCTGTACTTGCATCTTCAACATCTTTGTTTGCTCAAGGGGGCGCCATGGGTGGGCATGATGGGGGCGGAGGACAGGGTGTTGTTTGTTATGAAGGAAGCACCATCAAATCAGTCGAGCTCCTTGATTTCTATGAAGGTAAAGTGCTTGATGGTCTTGAAACAGAAAAATTTTCAGGTGATTACCTCAATATCTATCAGGAAGTGGTTAAGGCCAAATCCCCTTCAAGTCGGATGGTAGATTATATGAAATATGCGGGTGAAGTAATCAAATTCAGTTTTCTTCCTAAAGGCGAAAGACTGACTACTATTAATGATTCGGGATCATTTATTATTCCTTCGAACTGCAAAATTGAGCAAATTGCCAATTTCCAGGGAGTGAAGAGAATCTTTATTGTTTCTGACTTTTGGGAAAAAATGTCTCCTACTGATAAAGCTGGTCTTTATATGCATGAATACCTTTGGTTCCGTGAAAGATTGCAAGGGGTACCTAAGTCGGTGAGAGCGCGAAGAAACGTTGCACGTTACTTTGCTAAAAACTTCAGCTTCCCAGTTGATCCAATGGAAGCCAAAGTAGGTGATATTGATTGTGTTGCTGCTCCTTCGGACTCTGATGAACAACAACCTACTGGATTTCTTATGTCTAAGATCGAAGGAACTAACAATTGTAAGTTAAGCTTCTATGATTTAAATGGCGAGCGAGTTCTCAACAAGCATGAGGCTATTTTTGAAGGCTGTGATGAATATAAGTTTTCAGAGCCTCAATTGAATTACCCAGTTGATATCTCATCCTCTGTTCTAGTTACAGATGAGCAAACTGGTAACATGACTCACTCAATTCGTATGTCTGTTGAGAGTAAAGCGACTCCTGAGTCAAACTTTAAGTCTTACGAGCGTATTTACAAGCTAAAAGTTAGTAATCTTGAATTCCCTGGCATCAGCGACGAGAA
>Ga0315907_10005506_pt1 | contig 13768 bp, 17 predicted proteins | sample LakEriMetagenome_3_FD_203525 | JGI IMG/M metagenome (GOLD analysis project Ga0315907, IMG submission 203525) | Freshwater fungal communities from buoy surface, Lake Erie, Ohio, United States - Buoy 12 MA123 | ecosystem: Environmental > Aquatic > Freshwater > Lake > Lake biofilm | place: USA...
CATCACCACCAATCTGAGCTTCAGCGAATGGGCCAGCGTCTTCGGCGATGCCAAGATGACCACCGCGCTGCTCGATCGGCTAACCCATCACTGCCATATCCTCGAAACCGGGAACGATAGCTTCCGGTTCAAGGCATCTGCCGCCCAGCACAAAACCAAAAAGGAGAACGTCCAACCCTTGACCAAACCCAAGTCAGAGCGGACATAGCTACCAACAACCCGGGTCACTTCTCGATGAAAATCCCGGGTCAAATCTCAACGGAAATCTACATTCATTCAAACGAATATCTCGGATGCCCGTTTTCCACCCATCTTCGGCCATGAGCCGGGCTGACGTGCGATCCCGAAAGCGGCCCGGCGGCTTTGCCACCCTGCTGAAAAGATCCTGCCGTTCAGGAAACGACCCCATGTCAGACGTTCGGTTGCGACCTGCGACTTCCTGAAAGCGGCCACGTGTTCATGGGACTTGGAACAGCTGAAATTGGGACGAAGCCGCCGTTCCCTCGCGCCTCAGCGAATGGCAGGACCGGCCAACAGTGGTCACTCGACCTCTGCCATAGGGTTCGTCATGAACGGGTGGGTAGTCCCCTAGGACAAGTTATAAAGTGGCGAGGAGCTACCTCGGCATCAAGCGTAATGCCCAAGCGATGATCCGCCAGCGCCGAGTGACGTAGACCAGCTTGTGCCCGGTGATTGTTCCATCGACGATCTGGCGCGCGGCCTTCTCAGGAGTTGCTACCCAGAATGGCTTCGATGCCATCATCATCGGAGTTCGCACGAAACCTGGGCAGGCCTCGGTAACCGTCACCTTTGAACCGCGCCGTCGCGCGAGATCCCTCAGTCCATCAAGGTATACCGATACGAAGGCCTTGCTCGCCGCATAGGAGACGGCAGGCGGCCGCTTCATGAAACGCGCGATCGACGAAACTCCGACGATGCGACCATGGCCCCGCCCTAAACAGTGGTGAATTGCTACATCTGCCATCGCAGCAAAGCCAAGCACGTTCACGCGGATTGTCGTCTCCTCGGGACCCCAGGCAAACTCGATGTTCTCCTCCCCCGTGCCGGCATTCAGCACCCAAAGGTCGACGCCGCCAAGCTGGTCAGCGAGGGATGTCAGCGCTAAGCGGGTGCCTTCGGTATCGGCAAGGTCTACGTAGGCAACGAGTGCGCTCCGCAGATCCCGCGCGACTGCTTCAAGTTCCGGCACACGCCGCGCCGCAAGACCCAACCGCCAGCCACGGCGTGCAAGCTCGCGCGCAATCGCCTCGCCAATCCCCGATGACGCTCCAACCACGACCGCGCATTTATCCATGGACGGTGCCCTACTGGAAGTAACCCCCAGCCGCAACATCGACTAAGGTCGGCTTGTGCTCATCGCAACCGAATACCGGACGGTACACCTACGGCCCGGTGATAGCCGAATTCAACTTCTGCGAAAGTGGCCAGTCCCACGAAGAGGTCGATTCCTGTTGAGCGGCGACGAAGGGGCGCTAGCCGACATTGAAGTCCCCTAAAAATGACCGTTCGCGGACGTGCCGGTGTCACGAAAGCTCGCTTTAGCGATGTCGGAGCCTGAAAGCAGATAGTCAGCATTCCACCCACCTGCTGCCGTTCGCAACCAATAGGAAGCCGCCGCAAAGCCGCCGTCGAGCCGCTCCCCTCACCCCTTGGCGAGCAGTTCCTCGATCTGGCCCAGGCGCTCCTTGCCGAAGAACATCTCGGTCCCGTTCACCCAAATGGTCGGGATGCCGAAGGCGCCGCGGGCGACCGCTGCGTCGGTGTTGGCGACAAGGCCCTGCTTGACCTCGTCGGCCTGCGCGCGGGCGAAGAGGTCGGCGGCGTCGAAACCGGCAGCAGCCACTGCTGCGCCGATGGCCTCGGGCGAGGCAATGTCCAGCCCCTCCTCCCAGATCGGCCCCAGCAAGCCTTCGGCAAACTGCACCCCGCGCCCGTCCTGATCGGCGGCGTAGAGCATCCGCTGCAACAAAATCGAGTTGAACGGGAATACCGGGTGCATGCGGTACTTGCTCAGCCCGTGCTTGGTGATAAAGCGTTGCATTTCGAGCATCGCGTAGTCGTTCTTGCCCTTGACCTCGGCGTCGCGGATCATCGGCGGGGCATTGCCGGTAAGCTTGTGCATTCCGCCGAGGAACACCGGCACCACATCAAGGCTCGCCTCGTAGCGATTGACCAGTTCGCGCAGCGGCCTCCACACCAGATAGGCATTGGGGCTTACGAAATCGAAAACCAGTTCAACACGGGCAGCCATGCATTCTCCCGTCACGGCAATGGCAGGGCCACCAGATCGGCATGGCCGTGCCGCAGATCGTCCAATACGACCGCGTGGGTTGTTGCACCCTGCTCGATGCGATGCAAGCTGTAGCCGAGCTCCTCAGTGAGCAGGTCATATAGCACCTGCGCCGAGCCGGGCCGCTTGTCGAAGAAGGCATTGTGCCACTCGATGATGAGCTTGGGCCGATAGCGCATCAACGTTGCCCGTCCGCCGAGCAGCACTTCGCGTTCGAACCCCTCGGCGTCGATCTTGATCAGATCGATCTGCTTGAGGTCGCGTTCGGCCACGATATCGTCGAGCATGCGGCACGGGATCTCGACCGTCTCGACCGGCTCGCCGAGCACTTCGCGCGCGACATCGGCGATCTCGGGCAGGACGGTGTTGCCGCCCTGCCGCGCGGCGAGGGTGTAGAGTACCAGCGTGCCGGGCTCGGCGCCAGCGGCGCAGCGCAGGACTTCGCACCAGTGCTCGCTCCCGTTCATCGCCACGGTTTCCTGCAGCAGCGCGGAGATTGCCGGCGCGGCCTCGATTGCGATCATGCGGCCCTCGCGCCCGACCCGGGCCGCGCCATAGATCGTATAGGTGCCGCAATTGGCGCCGATATCGATGAAGGTCATGCCGGTAACGAGCAGCGAATCGATGATGTTGGTGAGATTGCGGTCGAAAAAGCCGTCGCGGATCAGGTGCGGGACGATCGCGGTGTCGCCCCCGCTCACCAGCAGCAGATGGCCGAAAGCGGTTTCCAGCGGCAGCCGGCCCTACCCGACATAGACCGCGGGCATCCGCTTGCGCTCCTGCGGCGGCGCTGGCGGCGCGGCCGCCAGCTTGCGCTCAAGCACCTCGATCGCAGCGGCGAGCAGCGCCTCGCGCCCCAGCACATGCGGATTGTCCGGCGCGACCGGCGCGCCCGCCTGCGACAGCACCATGAACACCTCGCTGGCGAAGCTCACCCGATAGCGGTGAAACGCGGTGCGCAGCAGCTCTGAAAGCACGTCATCGAGCCGGCCCTTGTGGAGCGCCAGCACAGTGGGAACATCGGGCGTGGCCCGGCCATCGGCGGCGCGGCACCCGGGCAGGAACGCTGCAAAGCCCGAGCGGGCCAGAACGGCCCCGGCAGGAACGCCAAGCGTGCGGATGTGCGCGGCCGTTGCCTGCCTATAGGGATCGTCAATCGGTGCCATGGCGCGAGAATAACCCTGTTTTTTCAGAGTTTAAAGGGGCCTCTGCAAGCAGCTCGCGCTCGCCGATTTCCTTTGCGCGAAAGCCGCGCTTTGCCCAAGGAGAACCGTGTCCAAAACGGGGTAAACCGCCCCGGCTGCGCTAGATGCCCGCAGCGGCGAGCGCCTGATCCATGTCCTCGACCAGATCGGCGATGTCTTCCAGCCCGACATTGATCCGCAGCAGGCCCTCGGTCACGCCCATCGCCACGCGCGCCTCGTCGCCCATATTGGCGTGGGTGGAGGAGGCCGGATGGCACATCAAGCTGCGCGCATCGCCGATATTGTTCGAGATATCGACCAGTTGCAGCGCGTCGAGCACTGCGAAGGAGCGCGCGCGGGTGCCCACGTCCAGCGCGAAGATCGGCCCGGTCGCGTCCATCTGCGCAAGCGCGAGAATGTGGCGCGGGTGGCTCGGCAGGCCGGGGTGCAGCAGATGCCCGCCCGCCTTGGTGATGCGCGGTTCGAGGAACTGGCCCAGCGCCACCGCCTGTTCGGACTGCTTGAAGGCGCGCAAGGGCAGCGTCTCCAGCCCTTTCAGCACCACCCAGGCATTGAAGGCGCTCAGTGTCGGACCGGTGTTGCGCTGGAACGGCATCAACACCTCGTCGATCCACTGCTTGCTCGCACAGATCGCGCCTGCCAGCACCCGGCCCTGCCCGTCCATCAGCTTGGTGGCAGAGTAAGCCACCACATCCGCGCCGAACGCCATCGGGCGCTGGAGCACGGGCGAGGCGAAGGCATTGTCGACCACGCTGGTGATACCATGCGCGCGGGCCACCCCGCAGACATGCGCGAGATCGACGATGTCGAGCGTCGGGTTGGCGGGGGTCTCGAAGAAGAACACCTTGGTATTGGCCCGGATCGCAGCTTCCCAGGCGGCGTTGTCGGCGCTGTCGATGATGGTGACGTCGATCCCGAACTTTGGCAGCAGGGTATCGCACAGCCAGCGGCAGCTCCCGAAAGCAGCGCGCGCGGCCACCACGTGATCGCCGGTCTTGAGCTGGCACAGCAAGGCGGCGGTCATCGCCGCCATTCCGCTCGCCTGCGCGCGGCAGGCCTCGGCGCCTTCCATCAGCGCGATGCGCTCTTCGAGCATCGCGACGGTGGGGTTCTGGAGCCGCGAATAGGTCATGCCTTGCGCGGTGCCGGCGAAGCGATCTGCCACGGTCTGGGCGTCGTCATAGGTATAGCCCGAGGTGAGGAACAGCGCCTCGCTGGTCTCGCCATGCTCGGAGCGCCAAGTGCCGCCGCGCAGCGCCTTGGTGGCGGGGCGCCAGTTGCGGGTCGCTTCGCGGTCCATTCCGGTGGTCTTTTTCATGGAGAGGCCCTCTACGGCTCAGACCTAGGTTGGTGCAAGCCCGCTCGCAAGCAGGCCTTCACGCGCGGTGCGGGTATGGCCGATCGCGGCGAGCATCAGCGTACCCTCGATCAGCGTCAGCAGATAGCGCGCGCCGCCGTTGGGATCGGGATCGCCGGCGGGCATCTGCCCTTCGAGCCAGCCGAGCAATCCGTCCATCATCGCCTGCGCGGCCGCCGCAAAGCCGGGCGTCCCGCGCGCGGCGCCGGCGACTATCTCCCACCACAGCGCGGTGAAGGGCTGCGTCGCCGGGTGGCGCGCGTGCTTGAGAATGCGCGCGACCACCTGCCCGCGCGTCGTCGGGCGATCGCCCGCCAGCGCGGCGTCGAGCGTGGCGGAATAGGTGTGCGCCAGATAGGCGAGCAGCTCGGTAATCAGTGTCTCCTTGGTGCCGAAATGGTAGAGCAGCATCCGGTCAGAGGTGCCCGCCGCTTTCGCCAGAGGGCGCAGGCTCGCGTGCCCAAGCCCCTGCGCCAGCACATGTTGCGCGAGCAGCGGGAGCAGGCTGTCCTTGCTCATCGGCAGCTTGGAAGGCGCTAAAGGCATCCGGGCGGGCATCGGCCTCTTGTAGCAACCGCTACACAATGCTACAAGTCCATGTAGCAATCGCTACAATATTGTCGGAGATGTGCTCATGGACCTCGTCCTTACCCCCTACCTCGCGCTGTTTCTCGGCGGAATTGCCGCTATTCTGGTGGCAATCGGCTGGGTGCTGGCGCGGCGCGAGACGATCGGCAGTCCGGCCATCGCCGCCGCGTTGGCGGGCGGGTTTACGGCCTATTCGGGGGTCACCATCTGGGCCGAGGGGCTGATGCCGGTGCTTACCAATAACACCAGCAACCTGTGGGGCGTGCAGGTCTGGTGGGATCTACTGATCTCGGCCACCATCGCGCTGTTCCTGATCGCGCCGCGCGCCCGCGCGCAGGGAATGAGCCTGCCCTTGTGGGCCGCCCTCATCCTCGCCACCGCCAGCATCGGCCTGCTCGCCATGTGCGCGCGGCTGTTCTGGCTGGAGCGGGCTGCCGCGGCCAAGCCATAATCCCCCTTGCAGAGGCACCTACCCCTCCCTAATCGCCGCGGCCATGTCCCAGGCGCACGCCCCGTCCCCGCTCGATAGCGCTCCGCCGGTTCACCCGCGTGATCCGCTGGCGTGGTGTCTGTTGCTGACCGGGGTTTACGCGCTGCTGGCGGGCTGGCGGCTGGCGATCCCGTCGCAGCCGTTCTTCGACGAGGTGCATTATCTCCCCGCCGCACGTTCGCTGCTGGCGCTCATGCAAGGCGGGCACGGCGAATATCTCAACCGCGAACACCCCTTGCTGGGCAAGGAGCTGATCGCGGCCGGCATGATGCTCTTCGGCGATACGCCGCTCGGCTGGCGGATCATGTCGTGGCTGTTCGGCACGCTGGCGCTGTTCGCCAGCATGCGCGCGCTGTGGCACGCCAGCCTTGATCGCTTCGCCACGCTCGCCTTCGGGGTGCTGCTCGCGACCGGCTTTCACCTGTTCATCCAGACGCGCATCGCCATGCTCGACATCTTCATGGCGGCGTTTCTGGCGGTGGCGGCGTGGCAATTTGCCGGCGCCGTGCGCGAGCCCGAGACGGGCCGCTGGCGGCTGGCGCTGACAGGCGTTGCACTGGGCCTGGCGATGGGGTCCAAATGGAACGCGATCCCGCTCGCGATGCTGCCGGGCCTCGCCTTTTTCGCGGCCCGGCTCGGAGCCGGACGCCGCCGCCTGTTCCTCAGCCGCCGCGGCGCGCCGGTGCCGGGGGTGACGCTGGTCGAGGCCTTCTTGTGGCTCGGGGTCGTGCCGCTCGTCGCCTATGCGCTGACCTTCTTGCCGGGCTATTGGCTGGCGGAATATCTGCGCCCCTCGCCGCTCGCCCAGCAAGGCCTGATCGGCTTCCACGGCGAGATTCTGAGCCTGCAGCAGCAAGTGCTCACGCCCCACCAATACCAGAGCACCTGGCCGCAATGGGTGCTGAACACCCGCGCGATCTGGTATCTTTACGAGATAATCGACGGGGCGCAGCGCGGGGTGCTGCTGATCGGCAACCCGCTGGCGATGCTGATCGGTCTGCCCGCGCTGGTGTGGTGCCTGGTAAGCGGGGTGTGGCGTAGCAATTGGGCCAAGCTGGCGGTGGTGATCGGCTATGGAGCGAGCCTCGGCCTGTGGCTGAGCGCGCCCAAGCCGGTGCAGTTCTATTACCACTATTTCGTGCCGCACTTCTTCCTGCTCGCCGCGCTGGCGCTGGCCTGCAGCGACTTGCGGCGCGTTGGCTGGGGCTGGTGGGCCTGGGGGACGCTGGCCGCCTCGGCCGGGGTGTTCGCGGTGTTCTACCGGATTCTGTCGGCCGCCCCGCTGCTGGGGGCTGCGAGCTATGCGAAGTGGATGTGGTTCGACGGGTGGAGGTAATGGAGGTGGGCCAGAGGGGAGCCCCAGACGGCGGCACAGCCGCCGCAAGGCCGACCGTCCGCCCGCAGCGATGCGGCCTTCAGGCCGCGTGAGCGAGGATTTCGCACGCCGGAGGACGTGCGGAAAACAAAGACCTTAAAACCTACCCCACACGAAGCGGCTCGACAGGGCGTAGTTCCACACCGAACCCACCACGATCCCCGCAAGCGCCGCGAGCGCCCAGAATACGCCTCGTCCTTCAAGGAAGGTCGCAATCGCGACATTGGCGAAGGCACCCACCGCGCAGGTCGCGATGAAGCCGAGCCAGCCGCGCAGCAAGGCACTCCAGCCGGTCAGCCGTTTGTCGCGGTAGGTCAGCCAGTTGTTGAGCCAGAAGTTGAAGCTCATCGCCACCAGCACCGCCGCGGTCTGCGCTAGCGCGAACCGCTCGCCGAACGCGAACAGCAGCACGGCGAGCACCGCAAAGTGCACGCCAACGCCGAGGACGCCGACGGTGCCGAACAGGGCAAAGCGGGTCGGGATCACCCAGCCGAGCGTCTTGTCGTAAAGCCCAGCGAGGAAATCGAACAGAATGGCGCGGTCCAACTTGCTTGTCCCTTCCCGGCGGGCGGCGAAATTGAGGGGGAATTCCTTGACCCGCATCGGCGTATCCGCCGTCGCCAAGAGATCGAGGAGGATCTTGAAACCGATGCCCGACAGGCGCGGCACCAGCGCGCGCGCGGCGGCGGCGGGCAGCATGAAATAGCCGCTCATCGGGTCGGTTAGCTCCACGCCGGTGAGCCGCCGCGCAAGGCCATTGGCGAAGGCCGAGAGCCGCTCGCGCTCGGGCGCGGCCCAGTCGGCGGTGCTCGCCCCTTCGGCAAAGCGGCTGGCGACGCAGATGTCCGCCTCGCCCGCCTTGAGGCTCGCCAGCATCGCCGGAAGCAGCGCCGGATCGTGCTGGTGATCGGCGTCCATCACGGCCACATAGGGCGCGGCGGTGGCGCAGAAGCCCTCGATTGCCGCGCTCGCGAGGCCGCGCCGGCCGATGCGCTGGATCACCCGCACGCGGGCATCGCTGAGCGCCAGGGCGCGCGCCTCGTCCGCGGTGCCGTCGCGGCTGTCATCATCGACGATGATCACTTCCCAGCCGGCGCTCGCGCCCATGGCAGCCGCAATCCGCTCGACCAACGAGGCAAGATTGCCGCGCTCGTTGAGAGTTGGCAGGATGATCGCAAGCTCGAGCAGCATGGATTTACAACCGCGCGCGCACCGCTTCGCCGATCGCGGCGGTGCCGTGGCTTCCGCCCAGATCGCCGCCGAGGAACCCGTCTGCCAGCGCGGCAGCAACCGCCTCCTCGATCCGCTCAGCCTCGTCATCAAGCCCGAAGGAGTGGCGCAGCATCATCGCTGCCGACAGGATCGTCGCCAGCGGATTGGCCTTGCCCTGCCCCACAATATCGGGCGCGCTCCCGTGGATCGGTTCATACAAGCCGAAAGTGCCATGCGCGGTTTCGCGCGTCCCGAGCGAGGCGCTCGGCAGCAGGCCGATCGAGCCGACGGCGGCGCTCGCCAGATCGGACAGGATATCGCCGAACAGATTGCCGGTCAGCACCACGCCGAAGCGTTCGGGGTGGCTGACCACCTGCATCGCGGCATTATCGACATACATGTGATCGAGCGGCACATCGGGATACTCGCCTGCGACCTCGATCACCACATCGCGCCATAGCTGGCTGGTTTCGAGCACATTGGCCTTGTCGACACTGGTGACCGGGTGCCCGCCGGCCTCGGCGGCGCGGAAGGCGACATGGGCGATGCGGCGGACCTCGGCCTCGGCATAGCTCATCGCGTCCCAGCCCTCGTGCTCGCCCGAAGGCGTGACGCGGCGGCCCTTGGCGCCGAAATAGACATCGCCGGTGAGCTCGCGCACGATCAGCATGTCGAGCCCGGCGGCAATATCGGCGCGCAGCGGCGAGAGGTGCTCGAGCCCCGCAAACACCCGCGCCGGGCGCAGGTTGGCGAACAGGCCGAGATGCTTTCTGAGACCGAGAATCGCCTGTTCGGGGCGCAGGTGCCGCTCGAGATCATCGCATTCCGGATCGCCCACCGCGCCGAACAGGATCGCATCGGCAGTGCGCGCCATGTCAAGCGTTTCCTCAGGCAGCGGATGGCCGTGGCGCTTGTAGGCGCTCCCGCCGACATCGCCCTCGAACAGCGTCAGTCCGGGCAGTGACAGGGCTTCGAGCACCGCCACGGCCTCGGCCGTGACTTCGGGGCCGATCCCGTCGCCGGGCAGGACTGCAATCTTCATGACACGTTCTTTCAGGTGATGCGCTTGAGCCGCTCGGTCAGCAGCTTTCGCGCGGCCATAACATCGCTCTTTCGGCCTGCAAGCAGCGAGTTCGCCAGCAGCGGCTCCAACCGGGCCTGCGCGGCCAGCAGACCTTCGAAATCGGTAGCCGGATCGGGGCGCGCAGGGCCGTAGCCCAGTTCCGACAGCAGCATCGTCTCGTAGGCCACCAGCCCGCCCACCCAGCCGCGCGCCGAGGGTGCAACCGCGATCGCCTCGAGCAGCGCATTAAGCGCTGCATAGAGTCCGGGCGCAGCATAACGTTCGGGGAGCGCGACAGCGGTGAGCCCGCAGACCCACTGGATCGCGGCCGCCGGCAGCGGCTCGGTCATCAGGGCGGCGCGCGAATGCTCGAGTTCGAGCCGGGCGAAGGGCAGCTGGTCCGCCGAACGCACCGCCAGATCCATCGCGACACGGTTGCCCGGCACCATCACCGCGCGCATCTGCCGCCCGCGCCCGCCCGCGACATAGGCCGCAACCAGCCCGTGCTCGGCCGTCATCAGCCGCGCAATCGCGCCGGTCTCGCCCTGCGCCCGGGTCGCCAGCAGGATCGCAGGAGCGCGCAGGTTCATGGCGTTCCCATCTCGTCACCCCTGCGCAGGCAGGGGTCCATCAAGGGCCAGCTGCAATGCTCAGCCATTGATCATCTCGAACAGATCGAGCCAATCGGGATTGTCCTTGCGGATCAGTTTGAGCTTCCAATGGCGTTTCCACCGCTTCATCGCCTTTTTGCGGGAGATAGCGTCGGTGATGGTCTCGTGGCGTTCAGTGTAAACCAGCCTGGTCAGGCCATGCTTGCGGCAAAACTCCGAGCCGCTCCCCTCACGGTGGGCAAATACCCGCGCCGCAAGATCGGCGGTCACCCCGATATAAAGCGTGTCGCGCGGCGCATTCATCATGATCTAGACCCCGCCACCCATCGCGCCTGTGATAGAGGCGTCGCGGCCGGTCCGCCAGCTTATCTGGGCACCTGCCTTCGCAGGGGCGACGGAAGAAGCTCTATTTCTTGGTGGATTTGGCTTCCAGCGCCGCCAGCCGCGCTTCGAGCGCGTCGGCCTGTTCGCGGGCCTTCTGCGCCATCGCCTTGACCGTCTCGAACTCCTCGCGCGAGACGAAATCGATCCCGCCCATGGCCTCGCGCAGCCGCTCGCGCGCGCCTTCACGAGCTTCGCGGGTCATCCCCGCCATGGTCCCGGCGGCGCTGTTGGCGATTTTGACGAGGTCGGCGATAATCGGGTTCTGGCTTTGCATTTTTTCTTTTTGGGGAGGCTTGCCCTGAAGTGCAAGCCTATCCTCGCAGGTGCTTGTGTTCCGCATCGCGACCGCGATGCAAAATCCTCGCTCATGCTGCCTTTCAGGCAGCGTCGCTGCGGGCGGCCGGTCGGCCTTGCGGCCGCTGCGCGACCGAATCCCGCCCCGCGCCAGCTTTGATTTGCTAGAGCTGCACCCGCGTTGCTGCGCCGGTCGCACCGCGCAGGCCGCCGTCGGGGTTCGCCTGGATGAAGGCGAAATTGAGCACGCCGGCAAAGCACACCCAGGCAAGGTAGGGCATCAGCAGCAGCGCGGCCACCCGCCGCACCCGCCAGAACAGCGCGATGGCGACTATCAGCAGCACCGCGGCCACGCCGATAATGTAGAGCGCGCTGGTCATGTCTTGCATCCCGAAGAACACCGCGGTCCAGCTTTGGGTGACGAGGAACTGCACCGCAAACACGCCCAGCGCGAGCCCGCGACCGGCCGCGCCCCAGGCGCTTGCCACCAGCGCCAGCGCGAGGCCGATCAGCACGAACAGGATGCTCCAGACGATCCCGAACACCACAGGCGGCGGGTAGATCGCTGGCTTGGCGAGGCCCGCAAACCACGGCGTGTTGGGCCCACCCAATTGGCCCGCGGTAAAGCCCACCAGCAGCACAAGCGGCACCATGAACAGGGCCCAGCGCAGGAAACTCGCACGCAATTGCGCTTTGGATGCAAGGACGTTCATCAATTCCTCCCGCGGCCTTGGCGCCGGTGATTCTCCCGCGCCTGCCGATTGCGGTGCAGCGATAACAGAGCCCGGCACCAGCGCCAAACCCGCGCGCCATTTGTGCCCTGCAATGAAGCAGCGTGCGTCAGCGCCGCAGGCGCAGCAATGGCGATGCCCCCGGTCTGCTGGGGGAAACTTCACGAAACGCTTGGGGATTGCAACATTGCTCTGCTAGACGCTGCCACATTCCTGCCGTGATTCGGAAGCGTGGTGGCGGCAGGAAGGAACAACCAAACCACGCGCTTCCACTCTTTGCAGGTCGCCAAGCGGCCCTACACGGGAAAACAAAACCATGAAGAAGACCTTCGCTCTCGCCGCCGTTCTCGCTCTCGGCGTCGTCGCTTGCTCGCCGGCTGCTGAAGAAGCAGCCACCGAAGCCGACACCACCGCCGTTGCTGAAGAAGCCGTCGCTGTTGAAACCCCGGCCGCTGACGCCATGGCTACCGAAACTCCGGCCGCTGACGCTGCTGCGACCCCGGCTGCTGAAGCCACCCCGGCTGCTGAAGCTGCTGCGACCCCGGCTGCCGAGTAAGCCTAACGGCGTCCCGGCCCTGACCTGAGGGTCAGGGAACGGACAGAAACAGACCGGCAGTGACCTTCGGGTTTCTGCCGGTCTTTTCTTTGCCTGCCGGGCGATGTCAGCTGCGCCGGGCTGCAATCAAGAATTCGACATTGCCCTGCGGCCCGGTGATCGGGCTTTCCACAATGCCCTGAATATCCCAGCCAAGCCCTTCGAGCCATTGGCGAACCTCGTCGCACACCCGCGCGTGCAAGTCGGGATCGCGCACCACCCCGCCCTTGCCGACTTCCTCGCGCCCGACCTCGAATTGCGGCTTGATCAGCGCCACCAGCTGGCAGGCGCGCGCCGCCAGTTCGAGCGGGCGTTCGAGCACCTTGGCCAGGCTGATGAAGCTGGCATCGCACGCCACCCAGTTGCACGGACGGTCAATCTGCTGCGGGGTGAGGATGCGCGCAGAGGTCTGTTCGAGCACCGTCACACGCGGGTCTTCACGCAACCGCCAGGCGAGCTGGTTGGTGCCGCTGTCGACCGCGAAGACGTGATCCGCGCCCTTTTGCAGCAGGACGTCGGTAAAGCCGCCGGTGGAGGAGCCGATATCCATTGCCGTCGCGCCCGCCGGATCGAGCCCGAAATGCTCGATCGCATGGGCCAGCTTGATCCCGCCGCGGCTGACCCAGGGGTGATCGCGGCCGCGCACATCGAGCGGCGCATCCTCGGCGATCTGGTGGCCGGGCTTGTCAATCTTGGTATCGCCGGCAAACACCAGCCCTGCCATCACCAGAGCCTGTGCGCGCGCGCGGCTTTCGGCGAGCCCGCGCTCGACCAGCAGCTGGTCGACACGGCGCTTGGAGGCTTTGGCGGGGCGTGAGGGCGTTTCAGGCATGGACAAGTCCACGCCCTAGCGCGCAAAGTGCGCCCATGAAAGCTGCTCTGCCTCTCCTCGTCACGGCGCTGGTACTGTCGGCCTGCGTGCCTTCGGCCAAACCGCCTGTCTCGGCCCCCGCCCCGACCGCCCGGCCCGCACCGAGGCCCGCGCCGCCGGTGGTGCAGGCACTCATGAGCAATAGCTGGATGGATGCCGCGCTGACGCCGGGCGAGTGGCGCTATCAGGACTTCGGCACAGGCTTGGGCAAGCGCGCGCTGTTTTCCGATCCGGCGGACTCATTCTATTTCAGCCTCACCTGCGTGACGCAGCCGAACGGCCCCGAAATCCTGTTCACCCGCACCGGCAGGGCCGCTAAGCGCGATCTGGCGATGACGGTCCGCACCGAAACCGCGCAGCGCTTACTTGCAGCGCAGCAGGGCACCCCCGCGCTCGTCGCGGTGGCGGTTGCGGCCAATGATCCGCTGCTCGACGCGATGGCGCTCAGCAAAGGGCGTTTCGCGGTCGAGGTCGAAGGCGAGCCGACGCTGTACCTGCCAAGCCACGCCGAGGTCAGCCGGGTGATCGAGGATTGCAGAAGTTAGGGTCGGTTGATCTGTGACCTCGGACCCGCAGGGTCCGCAAGGCCACGCGGCCGCCCCGCAGGCGCCCATAGCGAAGCAAAGGAACAGCGCCGAGGACGCGCCCGCGGAGGCGGGCACGCACTCAAGAAATTCCCGA
>Ga0315907_10005508_pt1 | contig 13765 bp, 9 predicted proteins | sample LakEriMetagenome_3_FD_203525 | JGI IMG/M metagenome (GOLD analysis project Ga0315907, IMG submission 203525) | Freshwater fungal communities from buoy surface, Lake Erie, Ohio, United States - Buoy 12 MA123 | ecosystem: Environmental > Aquatic > Freshwater > Lake > Lake biofilm | place: USA...
TAGCCCATTGATTAAGGTAATGAACCTTGTTGGACTACTTATTACGCCAGCAATAGTTTCATTGGCCCTTGGCGGCAGCACAACAATCTCCACAGTAATTGGCATCGGTGCAACCCTTGTCATCATTGCTGCGCTGGTTCGTAACCGTCGTCAAGCAACATCAATCCTTAACTAGTCACACGCACTTTCCCCAAAGGACTACATGGCTAAAGAAAAGGCTGCGCTTATAAAGCTTGTGATTGTTGAATCACCAGCTAAAGCGCGCAAAATTGGCGGATACCTCGGCGATGACTATGTCGTCGAGGCCTCCGTCGGCCATATCCGTGACCTTCCCCAGCGAGCTGCTGATATTCCTAAGGAATACAAAAAGATTGCTTGGGCTAAAGAGGGCGTTGATATTGAAAACGACTTTGCGCCTTTATATGTAATCAACCCAGATAAAAAAGCAAAAGTAGCTGAGCTCAAAGAGTTAATGAAGCAGGCAGAAGAGTTAATCCTTGCAACAGATGAAGACAGAGAAGGCGAAGCTATCGCCTGGCACTTAGTAGAGACTCTGCAACCCAAGATTCCTATTAAGCGCATGGTCTTTAATGAAATTACAAAAGAGGCGATCCAAGCAGCAGTAGAGAACACAAGGGATCTTGATTATCACCTGATCGATGCTCAAGAAACACGCAGAGTATTAGACCGTCTCTTTGGTTACAGACTCTCACCAGTACTCTGGAAAAAAGTTATGCCACGCATTTCAGCTGGGCGCGTGCAATCAGTTGCTACACGCTTGATTGTTGAAAAAGAGCGCGAGCGTATGGCTTTTATTTCTAGTGCATGGTGGGACTTAGCAGCAGTAACTGCGTTGGGCTTTAACGCGCGCTTGTTAGAAGTAGATGGCAAGAGAGTTGCAGCAACATCTGACTTTGGCGCAGATGGCGCGGTTAAGGAAAAATCTCTTGCAAATATCTTGTTATTGGATGAAGCCGGGGCCAGAGGCCTAGTTGAATCACTTAAGTCTTCGTCATTAACTGTTAAATCAATGGAGGAAAGTCCACGAACTGAGCGTCCAAAGCCTCCTTTCACGACATCAACAATGCAACAAGATGCTGGAAGTCGTCTTGGTTGGGGCGCACAGATCACTATGCGTATTGCACAGCGCCTGTATGAAAACGGCTACATCACTTACACGCGCACCGACAGCGTTAATCTTTCACAACAAGCAATAGATGCTGCCCGCAAAGCAGCTAAAGCTCTCTACGGCGCAGATCATGTTGCTGATTCACCACGTGCTTACACTGGCAAAACAAAGAATGCACAAGAAGCACATGAGGCGATCCGCCCAGCAGGTGAAACATTTAAGACCCCAGGTGAGTTAGCACCAGAGCTCTCTAGAGATGAATTCGCTCTCTATGACCTGATCTGGAAGCGCACAGTTGCATCACAAATGGCTGATGCTAAAAAGATGCAGATGCGTGTTGATTTTGATGCAACGACAAATGATCACAAAGCAACCATCTTTCGCGCTAACGGATCTGTTATTACTTTCCCAGGCTTCTTGGCCGCCTATGACGACATCGTTAGTGATGAGAACAAAGATGAAGAGAGCGCTGATAAGCGCTTACCTGCAATGACACTTGGTCAAAGTGTGAAAGTGGATGAATACACCTGTGAGGGGCATGAAACAAAGCCTCCAGCCCGTTACACAGAACCAACTCTTGTTAAGAAACTAGAAGAGCTCGGTATTGGTCGTCCTTCTACTTTTGCATCAATTATTCAAACTATTCAAGATCGCGGTTATGTCTATAAGCGCGGACGCGCTTTAGTTCCAACGTTTTTAGCTTTCTCTGTTACAGGACTACTTGAAACACACTTCACAAAATTAGTTGACTATGAGTTCACTGCCAGCATGGAAGAAGATCTAGACAAGATTGCAGGCGGAGAAGCCAGCCGCAGTGATTGGCTACGTGATTTCTTCTATGGCGTTGATGGACAACCAGGACTCAATGAATTATCAGCTGATTTAGGCGTTATTGATGCCCGTGCAACAAACACCATGAACTTATCCCCCGAGATTGAAATCCGAGTTGGCCGCTATGGCGCCTACCTGCAACAGAACCTGCCAGGAGAAGAGCGCAAGCTTGCAAACATCCCTGAATCTTTAGCTCCAGACGAGTTAACCCTTGCAAAGGCAATCGAATTACTTGAAGCCCCTTCAGGTGAGCGCGAACTAGGAATTGATCCTGCCACTAACCTTCCCATCATTGCTAAGAGTGGTCGCTTTGGTCCTTACATCACAGAAGTCCTGCCAGAAGTTCCTGTTGAACTAACAGCATCAGGAAAGAAGAAGAAGAGAAAGAAAGCAGATGCGCCTAAAGCAAAAACTGCTTCCCTTCTCTCCACAATGACGCTCGACACCGTCACCTACGAAGATGCGCTAAGACTTCTTTCTCTTCCTAGAACTCTTGGTACTAATGCTGCAGGTGATGACATCACCGTTCAAAACGGAAGATACGGTCCTTATCTAAAGGCTGGTGTTGATTCACGCACGCTCACATCTGAAGAGCAGTTGTTCACAATGACACTCGATGAAGCGCTAGAGATTTATTCAAAGCCTAAGGAGCGCAGGCGCGGTGTGGCAAAGCCACCTGTGAAAGAACTAGGTATTGATCCAACAACAGAAAAGCCTTTGATTATTAAAGATGGTCGCTTTGGTATGTATGTCACCGATGGTGAAACTAATGCAACGCTACGCCGTGGTGATACTGCAGAAGGAATGACATTAGAGCGTGGATTAGAACTTCTTGCAGGACGCCGTGCATGGGAAGCAGAGAACGGTCCATCACCTAAGAAGAGTAGAAAGAAAGCTGCAGCTAAACCCAAAAAAGGTGATACTGCGCCGACTCTTACGAAGAACGTTGTGAAAAAAGCAGGTGCAAAGAAGGCGGCGAAGAAAGCTGCTACAGGTAAGGCTAATAATGTCTAGGCATGAGTAAAAAAGAGATTTAAGCGATGCCTTCATGCAAAAGTGGGTTGGCCTAAGTTAGAATCCACCAGATAAACAAACAAAACCTAGAGAATGAGTAGTGATGCGGATCCCTAAAGAACTCAGTGAGCTATTCCAAGAGAAACATTTCGCTAATTACCCATTCGTTGAGGTTCCACAAAGTTTTAGTGATGAGCGTGGCAGTATTGAAAACATTGCAGACGGAAATTTGGGTGATGTAGCAATTATTACATCTGTCGCTGGCGCAATTAGAGCAAATCATGTTCACAAAGATGATTGGCACTTAAGTTATATGGTTCAGGGCTCGATGAACTACTTTTGGAAGGATGAAGAGGGTAAAGAGAAAATTGTTGAGGTAAAAAGCGGGCAAATGGTTTATTCACCTCCAGAAACCCCCCACAAAATGTTGTTTCTAGAAGCTTCATCATTTATCGCTATTGCGGCAAAAAATCGATCTTCCGAGAATTACGAGTCAGATACAACGCGTCTACCGGAAGACTACTTCTCTAGTTAATGAAAAACTATCGAGAGCTAACTTGCTGCCGCATTTGTGAAGGTAAATTTTATCCAGAGGCAATCAGACTAAAAGATTCACCTTTAGCAAATGAGTTATACCTCTCTAAAGAAGAAGCGATCAATGCTGATTTGTTTCCATTAGAGGTAGTGGAGTGCGAATCTTGCAAACACATACAATTAAAACACATAGTCGATCCAGAGCGGCTTTTCTCGAATTATGTGTATGCATCCGGAACGTCTAAAACATTTCGTGACCATTTTTCAAAATTGGCTAAGAAGCTATCAGATGTAGTACCTGGTGGATTAGTGCTTGAAGTGGGTTCAAATGATGGAACCCTTTTAGAAGCACTCACAACTCATGGCATGCGTGCTATTGGAGTCGAGCCATCTCAACAGTTGGCCGAGATAAGCAAAGAAAAGTGCGAAGCGGTTTATACAAATTTTTTGGATAGAGAGTTATCTGATTTTTTAGTTAAAGAATATGGTGATTTTGATTTTGTGGTTGGAAACAATGTATTTGCACACATAGACGACTTGGTTGGTGCATTTAAAATTGCCCAAACTATTCTTAAGCAAGGTGGCTACTTGGTTTTTGAAGTTGCTCATGCGCTTAAATTAATTGAGCACAAATTATTCGACACCATCTATCACGAACATATGTCCTACCACACAGTAATTTCAATTGATATTTTCATCCGCAAACTTGGTTTTAATATCACTGATGTGGAAGAGATTGAAATGCACGGTGGAAGCATTAGAGTTACGTGTCAAAAGAGTGCCTCTCAAAGCGACATGTTGCCGGAAGTTAAAGAGATTTTTCGCCGCGAAGTCTTAGCTGGTCTAGATGGTTCTGATTGGATGAAGAAATTCAATACACACTTGGAGCAGTTATCACTTGAGACTAAGACCGCTATTCAAGCAGAGCCCATAAGCACTACTTGGTTTGGTTATGGTGCACCGGCTAAGGCTGTTACGTTCATCAACCAATTCGATTTAGACCAAATTGGTTTAATCGGAATTATTGATGATAATCCAGGCAAGCAAGGCAAATTTTTGCCAAGAAGTGGCATTAAGGTAGTTTCGCAGGCTGAAATGGAGTCTGATTTGATTCCACGACTAAAGCCAATAAAACTGAATTGTGTGATATTTCCATGGAACCTGTCAGCGGAGATTGCTTCGAAACTAGCAGGATTTTCCAAGTATGCTTTAAAGGTGATTTGGTTTTTGCCAAAATACAAGGAAGTGGGGCCTCAAAAGTGAAGATGATCATCGACTCGGACATAGATGAAATCTATGAGAATTCAATGGTTTCGGTTGAAAAGTTGCTCGGTAAGCAGGTGCTTATTACGGGTGCAGCTGGATTTCTAGGTCGATACTTCATGTCACTGTTCCATTTGATAAATCAACGTCATCCAGAAAATCCAGTTGGGATAGTTGCCCTAGATAGCTACATCACGTCGAGTAATACCGAAGATCAGTCGTGGCAAAGAACTTCGCCAGAGATTGAATGGATTTTTGGAGATGCTTCAATTGGCGCACAGTTACCCAATAAATTTAATTACATCATCCATGCGGCTGGAATCGCTTCTCCGGAACATTATCGGGCAAATCCTCTTGAGACCGTAAAAGTTGCAGTGGACGTGACGCGCTCTCTGCTTGAAAAAGCAAAGATAGATAAGTCACGATTTTTATTCTTCTCTTCATCAGAAATTTATGGGGATCCTTATCCAGAATTCATCCCTACGGACGAGAATTTCAGAGGAAATGTCGCTTCGCGTGGCCCTCGTGCTTGTTACGACGAATCAAAGCGGATGGGTGAAGCACTTTGTTGGATTTATGAGAATTACTTTGACGTTCATGCCTGCATCGTCCGCCCATTTAATGTTTATGGCCCAGGCATGATGCCGCGAGATTATCGAGTTCTTCCAAATTTTGCGACCGCTTTGTATAGAAAAGAACCGCTAAGAGTTTACGGCCATGGACGGCAAACAAGAACATTTTGTTACATTACTGACGCAATCACGGGATTTCTCAAAGTATTGATAGAGACAGAAAAACCGGATGTTTACAATGTTGGCAATCCTGAACCAGAGTTAGATATGGCGACGCTTGCGAAGCTATTTTCAGAGATTTCGAAAAGTAAGGAAGGTTTTGAGTTAGTCAAATACCCTTCTTCTTACCCTGAAGATGAACCTAACCGAAGATGTCCAAATATCAACAAGATTTCTGCAGAACTAGGCTATAAACCCAAAGTGGATTTAAGTGATGGCCTTGCCAGATTTATCTCCTGGTCTCAAGCAAACTATACCGATGAACTCACAAACTGAGAGCATTCTGTTTATTGGTAATGGTGAATGGTCACGGAAAGTCTCAAACATTCTTGTTGCAAGTGAATCAAGACTAAAACCTGTTGTAATTTCGGCACGTAATTTTCTTAATACTGGAAAACAAGCATTGCCTGAAGGAATAATTCTTGAAGATATTAAGCTTATCTGGATTACAACATTTCCAGATATGCAACTAAGAATATTAGAGAAATTGCAAAACTTGAATTCCAAAATTATACTAGAGAAGCCAATTGCATTAACGCTTGAAGACATTAAACAATTGCACTCAATTATGCCAAAAGTTAAATCTTCAATTTATCTCTCACAGCCATGGACCTTCAGTAAACTTTGGGAATCCGCTTCTAAGCAAATTTTTCAAAATCATGAAGATTTAGAAATTGATGCTCTTAGAGTGGGTGAATTACAACGCGAAAGGATATCTCCTAGTTTGGATTGGTTACCGCATGAACTATATTTGCTGGCTTCTTTAGTGCAGTCTAGAGAATTAGGAAATGAATCTCTTAAACTTTTATCTTCGAAAGGGTCATCTAAGGAAATTCGCCTTGATTATCAAGTTGGGGAAAATATGAGGGTTAATCTTCAAGCGGGTAAGTCAGCTTCCCGGAGGGCATACTGGCGTATTTCAGTTGCAGATCAAATCCGTCTTGAAGTCGATTTTGATTCTAAGAGGATTACAAAAAGGGAAGGAGTTAGAGAGATTACTGAAGAATTTGATTCTGATAACCCAATCATCAATATGTTAGAGAGTTATCGAGCATGCAGTTCGGACGTAAATTGGGATCTGATCTTTCGGCTTTATTCGGCGGCAATTCTGGCGACGGGGGAAGATCGGTGGAACTCCCCCCAAGGGACCACGGTTTGAAAAGTAGCCCTGTTTAAGCCTTTTTAGCACTGCCCGCAGGCCCCGATAGACTCACCCAATGCCAAAGACCCTGCCCACACCTGCTGCACCTGCGCCAGATGTCACCCGCGGGGTCCTTGCAATCAAACCCTTTAGAAAGCTTTGGAACTCCATGGTGTTCTCTTCCCTTGGAGATTGGCTGGGTCTTTTAGCAACAACAGCTCTTGCTCAACAACTCTCTGGTGGAGATTATGCAAAAGCTAACTTTGCAATCGCAGGTGTTTTCATTGCACGCTTGCTTCCAGCAGTTTTCCTTGGCCCTATCGCAGGTGTGATCGCAGATAAGTTAGATCGCCGTAAATTGATGGTCAACTGCGACATCTTGCGAACTGGGCTCTATATATCAATACCTATTTTCCATAACTACTTCTGGCTCTACACCGCAATGATTCTGGTTGAGTGCATCACCCTCTTCTGGTCACCAGCCAAAGAAGCTTCAGTTCCTAACCTTGTCCCTAGGGACAAGTTAGAAAATGCTAATCAAGTATCACTGCTAGCTGCCTATGGCACAGCACCCATTGCAGCAGCAATCTTTACCTTCCTTTCTCTTTTCACATCAGCAATCAACGCTGCTTTCTCACTTAACGTAACGGCAGTTGACTTAGCGCTTTATGCAAATGCTCTTTCTTTTGCTTTTGCAGCTTTCACAGTGTGGGGATTACGTGAAATACCTAAAGGTGCAGCAGCAAAGCACGCTGCTGAAACTTCAATTCTTAAATCTCTCTATGAGGGCTGGAAAGCAGTCTCTGGAAGTAAGTTAATTCGCGGTCTCATCGTTGGAATGGTGGGCGCATTTGTTGCAGCAGGTGCAGTCATTGGATTGGCTCGAACATTTGTGGGTGACCTTGGTGGTGGAGAGGCTGCATACGGTGTTCTCTTTGGCGCAGTCTTTACGGGGTTAGCGGCAGGTATTGCACTTGGCCCTAAAGTCTTTGCACAGTTCTCCCGTAGAAGGCTCTTTGGAGCATCTCTCACTATTAGCGGGGCATTTCTTGTGGCCTTAGCCGCGATCCCTAACCTTGTTTTAGCTGTTTTTATCGTCATCATCTTGGGTGCATTTAGTGGCATCACCTGGGTAACAGGCTTCACCATGCTGGGCATGGAGGTTGCAGATGATGTCAGAGGGCGCACCTTTGCCTTCGTTCAAAGCCTTATCCGCGTGGTTTTGGTTGCAGTCTTAGCTGCAGCGCCACTTATTGCAGCAGCGGTAGGTGAGCACACCTTTAAATTCCAAAACACACAAGTGAGCTATAACGGCGCAGCCGTAACAATTCTTATTGCAGGCTTGTTTGCATCCCTGATTGGTTTTGTTTCCTACAAACAAATGAAGGATCGTCCTAACGTTTCATTGTGGTCTGACATTGTTAACGCATTTAAAGGCGAGCTAGGAAGTATTACTGGAGCTCCAACACAAGGTGTCTTCATCGTCTTTGAAGGTGGCGAAGGAATTGGCAAAACAACTCAAGCAAAACTATTAAAGGCCTGGCTAGAACAAGAAGGTGAAAGCGTTGTTCTCTCACGTGAGCCTGGTGGAAGTGATCTAGGAATTGAGATTAGAAAAATTCTCCTCTCTCACTCAACGGGAGAAATCAGTCCACGCGCAGAAGCACTTCTCTATGCAGCCGATCGTGCACACCATGTCTTCTCTGTTATTCGCCCAGCGCTGGCTGCTGGGGAAGTAGTAATTAGTGATCGATACTTTGATTCATCCATCGCCTACCAAGGCGCAGGAAGAGTCTTAGAACCTGGTGAAGTGGCAAGAATTTCTAGATGGGCAACAGAGTCATTGTTTCCAACGTTAACCATCATTATTGATCTGCCAGCAGAGATTGGCTTAGGACGATTAAAGAGTAAAGATCGCCTTGAATCACAACCTCTTGCTTTTCATGAGCGCGTACGCCAAGAGTTCTTGCAGCTATCTCTACTAGATCCTGAGCGCTACTTCATCGTTGATGGCAGTAAATCAATTGAAGATATCCACAGCGCCATCATCACTCGCGTGAGTGAGATTGGTGCACTCAAGCGCAACGCCAGAGAAGATAAAGGCAACTTATTGCTACGCCCCATAAGGGCTGCAGGAAAAGCGGTGAGAACGACCGCAAAGAAAACGAGCGCTGGTGCAACTAAGGCTGTGAACAAAGCGAAGCCTAAAAAGAAAGCAAAAACAAAGAAGTGAGCGTCTTTGAAAATCTTGTAGGACAAGAACATGTTGTTGAGATCATCAAATCTGCTGTTGCTGCCACACGATCTGGCGCAGAATCACAAGAGATGACCCACGCCTGGGTCTTTACCGGCCCGCCAGGCTCTGGCAGATCATCTGCTGCCGTTGCTTTTGCGCAAGCACTTGTGTGTCCAAAGGATGGGTGCGGAGAATGTAATCAATGCAAATCTGCTGCAAATGGAGCACATCCAGACGTTGAGATAATTAGAACTGAAGGTCTGTCAATCAAGATTGATGAAGTAAGAGAGCTACTCACACGAGTTGCTTGGGCACCGTCTATGGGTGGCTGGCGAGTGGTTGTTATGGAAGATGCTGACCGACTCACAGAATCTGCAGCCAATGCGCTACTAAAAGCAATTGAAGAGCCAGGAAATAGAACTGTGTGGTTGCTCTGTGCTCCAACGTTGCATGATGTGTTGCCAACTATTCGCTCTCGTTGTCGCCACCTGCAACTTGTCACACCATCTAACACGGCCGTTGCCCAAGTACTACAAAAGCGTGATGGCATAAGCCCGCAGATGGCAGATTTTGCAGCACGAGTGAGCCAAGGACACATTGGCCGAGCGAGATATTTAGCTAACAATGAATCAGTGCGAAACACACGCACCACCATCATGGCCCTGCCACTTTCTTTAAAAGGAATCTCTTCTGCTTTTGCTGCAGCACAAGCCTTAGTTGATCTAGCAACTGAGCAAGCAAACAGCGCAGCTGATGAGAGAAATGAAAAAGAGATAGATGATTTATCACTTGCCTATGGCAAAGGTGCAACGGGTCGGGGCATGGCAAGTGGGGGAAGCAAAGCAATAAAGGAGTTAGAGAAAGAACAAAAGACCCGCAGCACGAGAATGGTGCGAGACGGACTGGACGCGGCGCTGTTAGATATTGCCACGTTTTACCGTGATGTGATGATGGTGCAGGCAGGAAGCAATGACGGCCTGATTAACAAAGAGCTTGAAAATGAGATTAATGCCTATGCGGAGAGCAACAAGCCACAGGCAACGATAAACAAAATTGGCGCCATTATGGAAGCAAGGGTTAATTTGGGCCATAACGCGGCGCCGTTGCTGACGGTTGAAGCGCTGATGTGTGTCTTGGCGCGTTGATTTACTGAATCAACGCACATCCAGGATGAAAATTTCTCCGTCTGCCCCATAATTATCGAATGCACGGACAGAAAACTCAGAGTGTTTATGTTTAGAACTTGAAAAGTTTATAATTTTTCCATTAGTTCTTTGCGTGAGTTTAGGATGAAAAGCTATTTGGAATTTTTGCTCTTAACGTGCTCTAAAGACAGCCAGTAAGGTGGGTAAGCGATTGTGGTCATTTTGTCAATTAAACTTGTTTCCTTCGGAAGGATAAACCGAAGGACTCTGAGAGCCAATCTCCAACAAACATCGGTTTGAAGAGCACCTGATTTAATGTGACGTCGATTATTTGTTCTTATCTCCCTAATTGTGGTTACCCTCGAGTAGCACTTCAAGCTCTGACCCGATTGAATACTGGCCGAAGAAATGCACGCAGAAATCATTTCTACGAAATCCTGGCAATGTGTAACCCCAATTGGGGTACGTGAAAAGGGTATAAGCAAACTCGGAATGATTCTAGGTATTCTGTTTAGGAATTGGATCAACCCATTAACTTCGTTGATGAGAAATACACCGGGGGAAATTGTGGTTCCAGAATATAGTTTGACTATTTCTTCACACCGGTATTTTGTACTGGCATAAACAGATCTAGAATCCAAGTGGGCTGAAATTGAAGAGATATAAATCATTTTGTTCTTGAATTGTTCACAAAGTATTCGTGTTCCTAGGATATTCTCATTTGCATTTCCCTTCGAATGAGCAAAGTGAATGCAGACATCAAATTCATCCGGATTTTGAATCCAAGAACCAAGTCTCCAATTTACATTGGAGGAATAAACAACTTCGTGATTCGTCAGAAAAGATGTGTCGATACTTCGGTATAGAGATGAAGTCTCTCCAGTAACAAAGATTTTCAACTTGTGGCCAGATCTGTGACGCGTGCCGAATTGGCCATGATGGTAAATGTAATTGGCCCGGCTGGAATCGTATTAAACGTTGAGCTGTCAATTATGTACAGATTTGGAAAGCCACCTACGCTTCCATCCGAGTTCACGGCTGAATTGAAGGGTACGGTGCCGCCGTAATGAACTCCTTCCCCTGCCCTGCCTTTCTTTGCTAGAAATCGGGAAAAGTACAAACCGTTTTCACCGCACCATTTTTCTACAGATTTAAGTGCAGTCCCAACGTTGGTTTTTAAGTTTTTTACAGTTCGCAATTCTAAATTTCCTGTCTCTGTGGATTTTACAGAAATATGATCTGAGTTTTCACTATCAAGGTAAATCAGTGAGTAAATGAATTTGCTAAGAATCAAATCAAGCATTCTTTTTGGAACAAGTCGCAATAAAGGCACCAACTTGCGAACTCTTGATATTACCTCTTCTGAATATTCGTAAAGTTGTACATTTATTGGGTGAACCAAATTATTCTCAAGTCTCAAAAACAACTGAGATAGGGTGTGGCCTGGATTGCGATACGTGTTACCACCGATAAATACCGGTGCAAATATTATTTGACTGTCTTTAAGTATTGTTTTGTCAGACACAAGTTTAGATTGATTCAAGATGCGGAAGGTCTCAAGCGGTCCTGCCCCAAGAAACATCAGATCAAAGGGCCCTTCATTGAATACCTTGCCATGGTGATCTACGAACTCAACAAAGTTTGAATTATTCTCAATAAAGAAGCGAAGAACTCGCCTGTTAGGGAAGTACTTTTGATTTTTTTTGAGTGAATACCAGTATGAATTAGCGTTCCAAATTAATCCAAAATCACACCCGATGATACATTTGGCACAATAAACACAAGCTTTATCATCTGTAGAATTTTGAACCGCAAGTCTAGACCGCCCCAAATAACCAGAATTACCATTTCGTGAAAAATCGATAAGTAATTGTTCTAATCGGTTGGATAACTCTAAATTTCTATAGTATCTCCTTGGAAGTGGATACTTGGCTTTAAGTCCATCTTCATCTGCTGCAATGGGGATACGCTCTGAGATAAAATCATAGTATTTCTGTAAGTCGGAGAAGCTTATCGGCCAAGATTTTAAGTCGTCATCAGTGTAGGGAAGAATTGTCGCGCCCCACACATTTGAAAAACCGCCCAGGGCGAAACTTTGACTGGCCATTGTGTCGCCCAAATCAATTATGGGACCTTCGGAGAATTCTCTATATGGAAAATCAAACCCAAAGATCAACTTTCTGACGGTGCCCTTAGCGTTCTTTGGACTTGCACTTTTTGAATTAGGATATATGAGTCCTGCATCATAAACTTCAAATGTTAAACCTTTACTTGAAATCATCTCAGCGGCTGCAAATGCCGAAGGCCCACTACCAACTATAAGAATTCTAGGGTCTGCCACTCCACAATTAGACCACATCAGCTTTAGAGATTTTTAAAAAACCAGACAATGTCCCAAATTCACCATAATTGACCATTAATTGTTTATACTTTAAGAATGATTTCCGTGGTTATTCCATGTTTCAATGAAGCAGATTGCATTCCTCAAACTTTACCTATAATCATTCAAGAGCTGAGAAGGCTCTCAACTAAATGGGAGATTGTTCTAGTTGATGATGGCAGCGAAGACCTGACACATCAGCGGATGAAAGATGCAAAGGCTGATGCTAATTTAGCTCAAAATGAAGAGATTAAAATAGTTAAGTTTCGGCGAAACTTCGGGCACATGAGAGCTTTACGTGCGGGCGTCGAAGTAGCAAAATTTGACTGGGTAGTCACTATGGATATTGACTTACAGGATCCCCCCAGCTTGATACATGAAATGCTTGCTGAAGCTGAAAAAAGCAATTCTTGCCTTGTTCTAGCAAGGCGTAAAACTAGGCTCCATGACGGTAGCTTTAAGAGATTTTCAGCATTCTGTTACTACAAAATGATTAAATTCTTGGCAGGAGATGAAATAAGCGAAAATACTGCTGATTTTCGACTTATGCATAAATGTGTCACAGATTGGATTAAAGCGAGCCACGAGAGTCAATTTGTATTCAGACTACTTCTTCCGAAGCAGGGTTTCAAGAGTTCAACTATCGAATTCGCACGACCACCGCGGCTATACGGAAGCACCAAATACTCCTTCAAGAAAATGATAAAACTTGCTTTAGATTCTTCTTTAACATTTGGCATAAAGCCGTTACGTATATGTGGGCTCATTGGATTTTTGCTTGGTTTTCTCACTTTTCTCATCGGATTGGTTGAAGTAGGAGTTTATTTGGGCGGTAACTCATTGCCGGGAGTGCCAAGCATTCTGTTTCCGATGTTATTCTTGAACTCTTTTATTTTAGTTGCAATTGGATTACTAGGTGAATACCTCGGTGTTTTGCTATTAGAAGTTCGCAATAGGGAGTTTAATGTTATCGAAAATTGCCACCGCCAGATTTCAAGCTAAGAACTGAATGGATTTCTCGCCTTACTGAAAAAGCGTAAAATAGTCACTTCATTCTAGTGACCCGTGAAGTCTTGCAAAACTGATAAGGCCCCTCTAAATACATGTATGTTGTACCCCAAAGTTATGAGTAATGTTACGTAAGAAAACAACTTGACAAATTTAGAAGAAGCAAGGTCATGCAGATTCATGAAAAACAGGTAAGCAAAAATTGGGAATAGATAAGGTGCTTGCAGATGAGGTTCAGACCCCCAAAGTTGAACAATAGCCGTTAGGAAGATAACAGATATAACAGGGAATTT
>Ga0315907_10005509_pt1 | contig 13763 bp, 13 predicted proteins | sample LakEriMetagenome_3_FD_203525 | JGI IMG/M metagenome (GOLD analysis project Ga0315907, IMG submission 203525) | Freshwater fungal communities from buoy surface, Lake Erie, Ohio, United States - Buoy 12 MA123 | ecosystem: Environmental > Aquatic > Freshwater > Lake > Lake biofilm | place: USA...
GACTAGCTAGAGCTAAGCAATTTAGCTGGGAGAAAACTGGACAAGCGACTGTAGAGGTTTTAATGAGATTTATGTAATATCTTCAGAACAATATTTCTAAACTGTTACTTCGGGGATATCGAAGATATTGCTAGGTATATTACTAGTCAACATATCGCCCCGATCGCAGCGATCGCGAAACTCACAGTAAACACACTCAGAACTATCAGATGCTAATTTTGGATAGTCTTGAGCTTGGGCGATCTGTCCCAGAATATGCTGTAATTTTTTTTCGGTTTGATCATTCTCTATCTGCGAATAAGAAATGATTACTGATTCGGCAGTATTGGCAAACCAATAGGTCATTGATAATTGCTCAGGTGCATAGTTAGTTGTTTTGGCTAACAGATATAAATAAAGGCGGGTTTGCCAATTGGTTTTTAATTTTTCAGCAGCGATCGCAACTTGATGGGTTTTCCAGTCGAGAATTTGCGCCTTGCGATCGCCCAAAATCAAAAAGTCGTAAATTGCAGTTAAGACAAAATACGCTTGACCATGATCGCCATTCTCACTATGATTCAGCGACATTTCGATTTGCATTTCTAATGTGCGTCGATGTTCACATAGGCGATCTCCTTTGATCATTTCTGGTGGCTGATGCTCAAACGCATCTATCCATGATCGTAACTTAGGATCACTACTCGCTAGTGACGACACATCTAGCCCTAGCTCTTTTTGCTGCATTAGCAAGTGAAAATTTGACCCTAACAGCAAATTTTTTTTGCGCTGCAAATCAGCTTCAGGTAAACTTAACTCCTCTAAAAAACTATATAGATATCTACGCCGACAAATTTCCCAGATATTGAGATGTCCTTGTGAAATTGAGGTAATTGGCGAAATAGCTGTCATTGCAGATTTGCGTTCTTGTAGTACCATATCGTCAAACGATCGCCATCATCCATGAATACACCCAGATGACTGCACCTGTCATTCCTAACTCTAATTCTTCGATGCGCCGATTTCTAAAAATCGTCAACCTGCGTCCAGACGAAGCTGAACGCACGTTTTTGATGTTTTTATTTTACGGTGCAACATCAATTGGAGCGGTATGGCTTGAGTATTCTAGCTCTACTCTATTTCTCGAAGCCTATACAGCTGAGAAATTGACTTGGGTATATATTGCTACAGCTTTTGTGGTGACTGCTTTTGGGGTTTTTTACTCATGGTTGCAAAAACTATTTCCTTTGCGCTGGGTGATGCTAGGCATTTCCTGCTTGCTTGCATTACCACTGCCTCTTGCATGGATGGGGCTGATGCAAAAAGGTACGTTTGTATATATGGCGGCTGTATTTGGGATCCGCCTATGGGTTGAGGGCATTTACGTACTTAGCAATATTAATAATGACATTGCGGCAAACCAGTTATTTAATATTCGGGAAATTAAGCGAGCTTTTCCCTTAATTAGTACAGGAATTATTGTTGCCGAAATCGTGGGTGGTTTTTCCTATCCATTTTTGGTGGCTTGGGGCGGTGGGGCGGCGAATATGCCCCTCGCAACTTGCCTGATGTTAGCGATCGGTTCTTGCGTACTGTTTTATCTAAGTACCCGCTATAAACAAGCTTTTCCTAACTCTGTCTATAACAGTGAAGAAGAAGGTGAGCTTTCTACTCGTACTCTCAAAGGCAACATCCGCAAGTATGTCTGGCTCTTGTTTGGCTTTTTTATTGCTGCTCAAGTTTTATTTTTTATGATTGAGTTTCAGTATCAATCACAACTGGAAATTCATCTAAAAACTGAAGAGGCGATCGGCAGCTTTTTGGGGATTTTTGGCGGGATTATGGGAGTCTTTAAGCTTGCCCTTCAGCTTTTTGGCTCTAGTCGAATTATTGAACGAATTGGCGTATTTTTTGCAGTGCTGATGCCACCTATAGGCATCATTATTACAGGCACGATCGCAGGGTTTGCGCCGTTTGGGGTGTTAGCAGGCTTTGTGGTTCTGAAATTCTTTGATGAACTATTTCGGTTCACGATTGTAGCGGCGACTGCGCCCACACTTTTTCAAGCTGTACCAGATCAGTTTCGCAGCCAGATTCAATCCTTTGTCAGGGGCATCGCCGATCCCTTGGCAACAGGTGGAGCCGGGGTTTTGATTTGGGTTGTTAGTGAGGTTTTTAGGCGCAATAGTATCAGTGCCGATATTTCCGCCCATTGGTTTGCGGGAGTCATTGTCCTTGTCGCTATTGTCTGGGTGCTGGTTATTTGGTTATTACGACGGGGTTATCTGGAGCTTTTGATCCAGCGTGTAGAGCGTGGGAAACTGAGCATGTTAACTGTCGATACTCGCGAAGTGCGTCGGGCGTTATCGGAGTCGATGACCAGAGCCGAAACCCAGACTGAGAGATCGGTTTGTATAGACCTGTTGACGCAAATTGTGCCACAAGCCGTGGGCGAAACCCTTGCGCCGATGTTGTCGCAGATGACACCAGATTTGCAGGCGCAAAGTATTGAAGCAATGCTAGAAAATCCTGAACCTAGATATTTGGCTTATATCCGCGAGGTGATGCAATCGCCTAATGCATCGCCGCAGGTGCAAGCTTTATGCTTACGCTACATTTTGCTAGCTGATGAAAAAAACCGCGATATTGATGGACTACGGAAATATCTGGGACCAGAACAAAATCCAATTATTCGGGGTACTGCAGTAGCTTTGATGATGAGGCTAGGGGCTTCGTCGCAGGTTGCTGAGGCAACTAACACTTTGCGGCATATGATCACCAGTTCATCACAACCTGAGCGAGTGCTAGGCTGTCGGGCTTTGGCGGAAGCTGCTTTTATGCAGTCCTTACGTTTTTATGTACCGCAATTATTGCAAGATCCATCGATTGAGGTGCGCTGTGCATTGCTAAGAGCGATCGCAGCCACCCGTGCTAGTGAGTATTTCCCTTCTATTATTCGCGGGTTACATTACAAAGCAACACGTAAAGCCGCTCATGAAGCACTGGTCGCACTTGGGGATGATGCAATTGCATCGTTACTAGAGTTATCCGTTAGCGATCGTAGCACTGATAATGTACGCATACAAGCTTGGGATATTTTGGGAGAAATCGGTTCTCAGGCATCAATTGCCGTACTTGCCAATAACTTAACTAAATCTTGGGGTAAACATCGCCGACAAATCTTACGTACCCTGATTCGGATTCCTCAGGAGCAAGGTATTGAAGCAATCCTAGAACTGATAGGGCGCAGCGGTATTGAAAAGATGGTAATTCAAGAGTTAGGAGTGATGACGGAGGCTTGGGCAGGAGTAGTAGATATGTCTACCGAGCAAGTCTCAAGTACCGAAGCTGGTCTGTTGATCAATTCTTTAGAGAATGAAGCGATCAGTAGCTTAGAGCGAATTTTTCTACTGATGAAATTACTTTATTCAGCATCAGCAATTCAAGCCGCTGCGTTTAATATTCTGTCTGACTCCAAGAGCAGCCTTGCTCGTGGGATGGAGATTTTAGACAATACAGTTGACTTGAGTGTTAAGCAAATTATTTTGTCGGTGGTTGACAATCGCTCGATCACGGACAAATTAAGTATTCTTGCCAATATTCATACTTATGAGCCGCTGCCACCATCTAGCCGATTACAACAACTTGTGGATTTGCGCTATTGTTTATCAGATTGGACTTTAGCTTGCTGCTTTCATGTGGGGCGTACAGAGCATTGGAGATTGCCTGCGGATGCGATGTTGAAATGTCTAGAACATCCCACAGGTTTTGTCAGGGAGGCAGTGATCTCTTATTTGCAAGTTGCTTCGCCGCGATCGCTGATCAAGGTTTTGCCACATTTGCTCAAGGATCGTGATTCTTTGGTGCTTGCTCAGGCTAGGGCAATTTCCTATTACTTTCAAAATAATGGGAAAAACACCCTAAATCTAAGTGATAATCTGCAAGACAGTCAAGATTTAGATACTGAAAAAAGAGCCAGAATGAGCGGCAAACCAAATAGTGTTGGGGATTCTTAGGCGATGCTAACCAGTATTGATCGATTACTATTAGTGCGCGGAGTTCCGATTTTCAAAGAATTGCGGGATGACTTTTTAGTGCGCCTTGCTTCGATCATGAATGAGGTTTCCTATCCATCTGGCAAAATGATTTTTTCACAAGGTCAGGAAGGGCGATCGCTTTATATTGTGGTTGCTGGTCGGGTGCGGGTACATTTGGGGGATCAGGAACTGGCTACTTTAGAAAAGGGTAGTTGCTTTGGTGAAATGTCTCTTTTTGATGCGGAACCGCGATCGGCTTCTGTGACTGCAATTTCTGGTTGTGATTGTCTGGTGCTAACGCAGCAACAACTATATGAAGCCATTGATGAGACTCCCGATATTGCTGTAAATATTATTCGCTTGTTATCGCGCCGCATTCGCAGCCAAAATATAAAGCTCAATGAATTAGAAGCTTCCGTTACTATGCCTGTCAAGAATTAGTGGTGTGGGGCTTTGCTCTACACCACTAATTCGGTACATATTGCGTAAACCAAAACCTGTAAGGTTTTGGTATTATCCATATGGACGTGGATAGGGTTTTAACATTGGTGAGGCGCGATAAACTGGGAAAATTTGGACTGCTTGACCTCCTCGTTTAATAGGGATATCCGCAATTTTTTCTAAGGATTGAAAGTAACCTTTGTACTTTTCTAGAGGTTGGGGAAATCTCTCGTCCTTCATAAATTGTTCTGAGGTAATGTACAGAGAACTCTTGCCAACGAAATCTTCAGTTTTGCTCCAATAAGCAAATCCACGCAGATCTTCATCAAAACAAGTAACTTTTTTGCCCAATGGCTGGATTGCCATCGCCACTTGACCAGCGACGAAGAAATTATTGCTAAACACAAAATCAGATTTTTGTAATTCGGCTTTCAGCATGGGCGAATCAATAAAGGCTTGGCGCAACTGCTCTATATCGATCATTTGTGTAGAAGGATCATCCTTAGCTTCCCAAAAGCCACCCGCGATCGCAGCATCTCCACCTTTTTGAGCAATCCCTAGATGCACATGGAGCAAGCCAATGAGCATAAGTGACAAAATCACTACGCCTGATCCCCAGAGCCAATTGCGAATAAATTTTGGTCGCTTTAATTGCACTTGAGCTGCCCTCTCTCCGAGTAAAAGGGCTGCCCCAAAAAATCCTGGCATATGCCATGAGGGCAGGATTTGGATAAATCCACCCATAAAGGTAAACCCAAAGAAAATGGGCATCGATACACAAAGAATCAGTAATTGTTTGTTGCGAAGAAGATCTTCGGCGATCGCTACTTCATAATTCTGCTCATGGTTATTTTCATCCCTTTTACCTAGCTTTGTCGCAGCTTTAAATAATCCCCCCGCCGTGCGAAAACTCGTCCACCATAAAGGTATCCCAAATGTGGGGAATAAATAGCCTAGCGCTGGAAGGATCGTTACCAACAATCGCTCTAGGTTATATCCTTGGGTTGGCACAGCTCGCCCACTCTGAAAACGAAATGACGCAAATTCATGCTGAGCATTCCACAACAGCACAGGCGAAATGGCGATCGCAAATAGTGCGATCGCCGCCAATGTCCAGACTGAGAACAGGGCGCTGCGGTGACGGCGACTCAGCAAGCAAAATAGTACCAGTCCTCCGCCCAAGAGCACACCATGATATTTACCTAAAAATGCTAGCCCAACGCATAAACCGATGATGGCAAGGCGATAGGTCGGTTGATATTTGTCAGTCTGATCGGATGGAAAAAATTCTTCAGCAGCAACCCATAAACAAGCCGCCCAGAAAAACATCAAGGCATTATCAGGCAGAGTGAGAATCCCAAAGGCAATCTGAAAAATTGGAATTGTCGTCAAAATCGCCAGAGTTAAAGTCGCTGTGCGATCGCCAAAAAGCTTTTTACTAGCTAGATAAGAGAATATTAATGTCCCTGTATAGAGTAAAACGCCACCAAGCCTGATTGTAAAAGGTGTAACTGCACCAGTCAGCCAGATCCCAATCCCTGCTGTAAAGGCAACTAGTGGGGGATGATCGAAATAACTTAAGTTGAGATTTTGGGTGTAGAGGTAATAGTAAGCTTCGTCAAAGCCGATATTGAGATAAATAGCGCATACAGCCCTAAACAGGAAACCCCACAATAATATGGCGATCGCCCACTTATGAATTTTCACTCTAGATTCCTTTGTTTAATGCACAAACAATTTTTAAAAGCCTTGTAAAGCAAGGCTTTTAAAAATTGTTTGATTTTGAATATCAATATTATCGCAACACAATTATCGCAACACAAATGATAGTAGGGGCAATTCATGAATTGCCCCTACTATCATTTGCTATATAATTCAGCTTGATTACGTGAAACTTAGACGGAGTAGATCAAGATGCCGAGAGAACCTAAAAAGCCAAACGAATATATCGTGCATTTAAAACTAGAAGGTGGGCAGGAAGTCACAACAAAATTTACAACTATCGAAGAAGTCAAAACTTGGTACGCATCGCAATTTAAGGCAAAAGCAAATGAAGATGATCTTATGCCTATTCCCGTAAGAGCCGAACTAAATGAAATTTTGCTAGTCCGTCCTAAGCGCGTTATTGCTATTCATGTTGAGCCAATTTACTCCTCTAGTGTCGATATGTTTGCATAAAATTAAGAAGGAGCTCATCTGCTCTTTTCATTTTATGAGACCAAACTGCAATGCCCTCTTCGATACGTTTACATCAAGTTTCTGGGCGATCGCGCTTAGGTCTGGCGCTATCGTTACTGACAGTCTTACTATGGGGATTTTTGGCGATCGCACTCAAGATCGTTCTCCAAGAGCTAGATCCTTTTACAGTTACTTGGTTTCGCTTTACTGTTTCAGGGGTTTTCCTAGGAGGATACTTAGCGCTACGTCAACAACTACCGACATTGCAACAATTGCAGAAAATTTCCTTGCCATTGTTTTTAGTTGCCGTTGGCGGACTGTCGCTCAACTATATTTTATTTTTAATCGGTGTAGGCAAAACCTCAGCCAATAATGCTCAAGTAATTACCCAAATCGCCCCTGTGATGATGGGACTGGCTTCATTGGTCATATTTAAAGAAAAATACACCTATCGGCAATGGGGTGGCGTAGCAATTCTCGTTTGTGGACTGTTGCTGTTTTCCCATGACCAAGTGCGATCGCTGGTTACCAGCTTTGACACCTATATGTTGGGCAATATGCTTCTAGTCCTAGGAGCGATCGTTTGGGCATTTTATGGGCTTGCCCAAAAGCAATTATTACTTAATCTGCCTTCGACTTCGATATTGCTCTGTTTGTATCTCAGCGCAGCAACTCTATTTGCTCCAATGGCACATCCTACTAGACTCTTTACTCTGTCTGGATTACCCTTGATTGCCCTTATCTTTTGCGCTTTTAATACTTTGATTGCTTACGGGGCATTTGCGGCGGCTCTGGAACATTGGGAAGCCTCGCGTGTCAGTGCGGTGATTACTCTTGCGCCTCTCGTTACCTTAGCTGCTTCAGCGATCTTGCCAAGTTTTGTTCCGCAATTTTTAACGCCATCGCCACTAAGTTTGTTGGGCTATACAGGCGCGATCGCGGTAGTGATTGGCTCCATGATTATTTCTCTCGGTTCAGATGCTAAAAATTAAAGAGACGCAAAGCGTCTCTTTAATTTAATCTTTGATTTTGAAAGAGCTGATGAAGCGCTCGACATCAGTATTCGAGAATTTGGTTGCAGTGGCTAATACGAACATTTGATAGAAACGACGATTGTCATTCAGGCAAATGCGACCCTTGAATAATGCATCAATAGCCTGTATTTTCCTGTAGCTTCAAAATCTCGGCATGAAGATTTCCCAAGCTTGGATTCTTTCGATGATGTGACCTTACCCTTCAAACCACCTACAATACCTTTCATGGCTTCATTCAATCCTGGCTCAATCTCGGCATCGGGAAATTTTTCTGGGAAGTCAGCATAACTAGCAAAATAGGCAGAGTCATTAAACTCAGAAATTGCCACATTCATCTTGACTGTAGCAACATCGGTTTTCTTCTCCTCAGATTTCTCCTCTGGCTTGTTGGGCATTGATACCGTAAATTTCCCAGCCTCAGAACTATAGGGCATCTCTATTAATTCAAAATTATTGAGAATAGCAACGATAAAATGAGAGTTTTAGTCTTATGTTATTGAGAATAGAGCTATTTTTAGAGATGCCCTTTAGTGTATGCACACTTCTGCGAATTAAAAAAACAAACCCTGTAAGGATTTTAAAAACGCAAAATGGCTACGCCATTTTGCGTTTTGGTATAACGTCTATTTTTGGGGTGGGAAAGGAGCATAAAAAAACTTTTTTAAAAGGTTGCGCGATCGCGGCACTTATACGCTATAGTTATTAACGCTGAAGTTATTGATAAAGCGAAATAGCTACATTCCTCAGTAGCTCAGTGGTAGAGCAATCGGCTGTTAACCGATCGGTCGCAGGTTCGAATCCCGCCTGGGGAGTTATAAAAAAGAAGGTATGCAACGCATACCTTCTTTTTTTATGCGATCGCGTTAAAAATTTTGTAACAAATTATATGTATTTATGCTGATAAAGCTTATACCAAAGCACAAAATGGCGTAGCCATTTTGTGCTTTGGTATAAGCTTCCCACTTAATGAATAATTAGCCTCGCATACCTAATTATTCATTAAGGGAGTAAGTTTATGCTTGGCGACAATAAATTAACCGAGTTAGAAACTGCATGGCTTGCTCAAGAAATTCAAGACTGGTTACAAAATCATCAGTCAATTGATACCTAAAAAACGCAAGTGGTGCGTGGCTTCTCCGTACACCACTAATTATTCACTGGAAAGTGAGTAAGTTGTTGATTGAATCCATTGAGTTGCCTTTTCACTATCTAAAGGATGCGAAATAAAGTAGCCTTGTACTTCAATACTACTGCCACCTAACGCTTCAAAATAATCTAATTCTTGAGATGTTTCCACGCCCTCAATGACAATTCCCATACCAAGATTGTTAGCTAAGCGCAAAATTGATTGCACAATTCTTTGGCTTTTAATATCAGTAGATACTCTATTTGTGAAACTGCGATCAATTTTCAAAACATCAATTGGTAAAGTTTGTAGGTAGCTAAAGGAAGAATAACCAGTACCAAAGTCATCGATATAAACTTGTACGCCAATTTCTCGGAGTTGCTTCAGTTTTTGCGAAGAAATTTCGATGTTATCCATTAACATTGTTTCGGTAATTTCTAGCTTGATTAAACTAGGTAAAACTTGATATTCTGTGATTATTGATTGAATCCTTTCAACAAATTCTGGTTGAATAACTTGGATTGTAGAAACATTAATTGCTAGGGTGATTTGTGGAATGTTAGGGAATTCTTGTTGCCATTGATGTAACTGTCTACAAGCTGTTTCTAAAACCCAATAACCGATCTGGACGATCTCTCCAGTTTCTTCAGCGATCGCTAAAAACTCCATCGGAGAAATCAGCCCTTGTAATGGATGCATCCAACGCAGTAAAACTTCAAATCCTGATAAATCATGTTGATGTAATGAAACTACAGGCTGATAGACCAAATAAAATTCCTGACGAGCGATTGCTTGTCGTAAGTCTGACTCTAGTTGCCAACGAACCTTTGCCCCCTGATGCATACTAGTTGTAAATAATGCCTGTTTACCTCTACCAAGGTTTCGTGAATGATGCATCGCAACATTGGCATCTCGTAAAATCTCGTTTGCAAAGATATATTCAAGATCACTAATAGCTATACCAATACTAACAGAAGTAAGAATTTGATACTCATTAATAAGAAACGGCTCCCCAATACTTTCTAAGATTTGACCAGCTAATTGTGTGAGATGACGCTCTATCTCAAAATTTTCTGTGCCGATATTCTCAACTAAGAGTACAAACTCATCACTATCAATTCTTGCAATAGTTATATTAGTGTCGCAGTACATAGCTATACGCTTACTAATTTCCTGTAATAGTTGATTTCCAATGTCGATACCAAAACTATCATTAATTGATTTGAAGCGATCGCAATCAATAGAAAATACTGCAAAATTACAATCAGGATTAGCTTGTAATTTTGCAAATGCTAAGTCCAGCAAATCCATAAATGAGTCGCGATTAGGAAGCCCTGTTAATGAGTCGTGGAGGTGGCTATAATGTAGCCTAGCGATAATTTGATCTCGTTCAATTCTCATGTCATGAGACTTCACTAATAATTGCATTTGATGAACTGCAATTGCCAATTTAATTCCCATCTTTTCCAGCAGTTCGACTTCCCAATTTCGCCAATCGCATGAAATATTATATTGATGTAATATTAATAGTCCCCATAATTTTTTGCCGCTAGGAATAGCAATAGCTATCGCTGAACGTATACCTAACGGCATGAGTGAAGTTGCAATGAGAGAATCAACTTCGTCATTGTCTACATTATTTATGACCTGACTAATGGATGTTTGAAATTTTTCTAGCCATTGTGGATCAGTATAGATTGATGGCAATACTTGCCCAAGAAGCGAGTATTTAGGCTCATTAACAACTTCATATTGGATTGATTGCACATCTTGATCTGTGAATTGACAAACAATAACCTGATCACTTTGCAATAGTTGGTGAATTTCCAAGACAAAATTACCTAGTAATTCATCAAGATTGATTGATTGTCTTAGACTAGCAAAAATTAACGCGATTAGAGTATAAGTATCATCATCATTATCAATTTCTATACTTGGATTGGTTCGATTAAGTCTTTTAATTCTTTGTTTGAGAATACTTACTTCTCTTTCTGTATTATCAAAGCAACTGGCTAGAGTTTCCCCAAAAGATATAATGCTTTGTAAATCATCTTGTTGTTGTTTTGTTAACGATTCGGATTCACTGATGCGATTTGCACAGTCAAACAATGCTGATAACGTCTCAGTGAAAAGCTTTCTCATGATTATTTTATAGTTTGCTTTACGGACAATTTATTGCATTATACCAATTCACAAAAGTGTAGCAACACTTCTGTGAATTAAAAACCAAACCCTGTAAGGGTTTTAAAAGCACAAAATGGCGCAGCCATTTTGTGCTTTGGTATTAAAGCATATCTTTGAATAAAAATTAAGAACCCAAAAAGGTAGGTTGCCTGCATCGCAGGCAATCTACCTTTTTGGGTTCTTCAGCGTTCTTTTACTTAGCTACTTAGTTCAGCAAATTTATCAGTAAAAATATCTACTTCTATATTAGGATCATTACGAAGATTTAATGATCGCTTTACTCGCCCTAGATATAGTGGCTTAGATATGCCTTCGCGTGGATGCACAATAGTACGAGCATAAATAGTCAATTGCGATTCGCCTTGAGCATTACGACCAGACGAAAATAGGTTGCTACTAGCTTGTTTTAAAGTTGCTTCAAGTTGTTCGGGCGTAATTGTTGGAGCGACAGCAATCGTGGCATTTGGACCAAAGCGATCGTAAACAAGCTTAAATGGGACAGCGCCTTCAATAGATGAGCGCGTAATTGGCTCAAAGCTAAGAGAGAACAGCCCGACAACCAAAACAACTGAAAACAGGGTTGCGCCAACCATTCGATAGCGCCAACTCCACTTAAATGTTACGGCTAGCCCTGTAATTAAGGCACAGACCAATACAAATATGCCCATTGCTTGTGCGAGTTGACCAAATAAAGCAGGCGTTAGCGACATAAATTAATTTATTGTGATTTTTAAATAACTACTTATTTCATTTTATAGTGGCTTGCACAGCAATTTTCAATATAAAAATCGATTGTGATGTTTTCAGCATTGTTGAAAATGAAAGCCCGCAAATTGATTTCGTAATTAGAGCTATTGTCACAGCGTTTTGCTTGCAAAAGGATTACAAATAACTTTAAAAATGGCTTTGTATGTACTTTCAAAGCTTATATATCTAATCTAAATTCAGAAAAGTGTAAAAAACCTAATGAAATTACTTAATACGAGTCACATAAAACATGCGATTTTGCTCCTAGCGATCACGATAGTGACAACATTACTAATATCCTTACCTGTTTTAGCCGCTGTCAGCTCTACACATTGGAGTTATGGAGGCATAGAAAATCCAACTCAATGGGGGAAACTCAGCGAAGATTTTGCACTTTGTGAATTAGGTAGAGATCAATCCCCAATCAATATCATAAATACTATAGAAGATAGTCCCGCAGAAATTGATTTTGACTACAAACCATCTCCTTTAGTAGTTGTCAATAATGGTCATACGATTCAAGTGAACTATGCTCAAGGTAGTACGGTTACGATCAATGGCAAAAAATATGCATTGCTTCAGTTTCATTTTCATACTCCAAGTGAACATAATATTAATGACAAAGCTTCGCCAATGGAACTACATCTAGTCCATCGCAATGAAGCAGGGCAACTTGCGGTAGTAGGAGTTATGCTCAATCAAGGTATCGCAAACCCTCTAATAGCCGAAATTTGGAAACAGATTCCTGATATTGGAGCAACGAATACAGTTAGCGATCGCCTGATTAATGCATCTAATTTATTACCGAGTAAAAAATCTTATTTTAGCTATATGGGTTCTCTCACTACCCCGCCTTGCAGTGAAGGAGTTAGCTGGAATCTATTTTTAGAGCCAATTACTGTTTCTAAAGAACAAGTCGAAATATTTGCTAAAATCTATCAAGTTGATGCGCGTCCTCTTCAGCCTATTAATGATAGAACTGTGCAATTACATCGTTAAAGAAGCCAATTGTTTATGGCCAGGCTTCATCTCGCCATAAACAATTGGCTTCTAATTAGGGCTTGCTGAGAAAGGCAGAAACAGTTGATATTAATGGTTTTCAAGGATGATAAAAACTGATAAAATACGGATGCGACCTTAATATAATAGAATTATTAGGCAGCAACAGGAAACCTATACTGATTGAGATTGTCCCAGAATTGCTCCCAACGAGTAGAAGTTAAAACTAAAGCTCTTAAACTCAGAATTATGCTCGCCCCTTTTTCCTTCCAAGAGAGTGTAAAGTAAAGTGTGTAAAGTCTAGGAAGTATACAGAGAGACAATCAAGACACACAATAACTAACACCAAAACCGATGAATATACGCAAAGAAATACTCGATGAAATGCTACAAGAATGTAAAACATCACCCGACCTATTCGGAGAAGGAGGAATCTTGAAGCAACTAACCACCGCGTTGGTGGAAAGAGCATTGGAAGCAGAATTATCCACCCATCTAGGGTACAAGAAGCATGAATCCAGACCAGAAGGACAAAGCAACAGTCGTAACGGCTATAGTCAGAAAAAAGTCCAAGGAGACTTTGGCGTAGCGGAGATAGCCATCCCGCGCGATCGGCAAGGAGAGTTTGAACCACAGATGGTAAAGAAAGGACAAAGCCGACTGACAGGGATAGACGAGAAGATCATTGCCTTGTACGCAAGAGGTAAGAGCGTCAGGGATATCCAAGCCCAGTTGCAAGAAATGTATGGTGTCGAAGTATCACCGACCCTGATTTCCAATGTCACTGATGAGAATGTCAAAATCGTCCCCTTGATGCCGTTTATCCCATCGTATTTCTGGACTGTTTAGTGCTCAAAGTTCGAGACAATGGCAGGGTAATTAATAAGTCCCTGTACTTTGCCTTGGCGGTAAACATGGACGGGTACAAGGAATTATTGGGGATGTGGATTTCCCCGAATGAAGGAGCGAAATTCTGGTTATCGGTACTCACCGAAATTCACAACCGTGGAGTCAAGGATATTTTGATTGCTTGTGTCGATG
>Ga0315907_10005516_pt1 | contig 13745 bp, 10 predicted proteins | sample LakEriMetagenome_3_FD_203525 | JGI IMG/M metagenome (GOLD analysis project Ga0315907, IMG submission 203525) | Freshwater fungal communities from buoy surface, Lake Erie, Ohio, United States - Buoy 12 MA123 | ecosystem: Environmental > Aquatic > Freshwater > Lake > Lake biofilm | place: USA...
GGCTTACTTGCCAACTGCTCCCGTTCGTGGCAAGGATGTCGTGGAGGCGCGGGCGTAGCTCAGGGGTAGAGCACAACCTTGCCAAGGTTGGGGTCGAGGGTTCGAATCCCTTCGCCCGCTCCAGTCGCCACCTAGCCGATCCGGGTTAGTGCCCCAGGCGACCACCTAAACTCCCTTGAAAACAAAGCTTTTTCTGGCGACCTTGAGGGTGTTCAAGCGGAACATTCCGGCGTTTTTTCTCCGAATCCGCGAATTCTCTCCAAAGCTTGAGGGTAGGCCGATTTTTCCAACAAGGTTTAACGCGTTGATCTGAAATGGTTTTATCTATGCTGCGGTGCAGCGTGGTTGGGAAATGGACTGCTGGGGCGGTGGGGGCTGAGAAGGGAAAGTTGATCGGGGCCTACAAGGTTTTTGGGGGAATGTCGCTTATACTTCCGATCTGGCGTCTGCGGGCCTGAAGCGGAACGGCCGCTATGGTGACGTCCAAACGGTCCCGGAGGGCGGCGGCGGGTATCCGGTGCCGGCGCCTATCCGATCAAGCGATATTCGGCTCATCAGGCGTGGCCCTTTACCTCTGCCGTGGCCAAATTGCCCCATTGAGTGGAAGAACCGCCAACACCCAAAATCCATCCCTCCACCTGCGCGATGACCTTTTCCTGCGGTGCCAGGTCGGGTTGCAGGAAGCCAGCGAGGCTGCCGTCCTGGTTCGCCTGGGAAAGCCAGGCGGCGATGGAGAAGGCATCATGCTGATCGCCGGTGCGGTTGGCGCGGGGGTAGGCGTGGCTCCAGAGCGCGGGATAGACTTCGGCGATGGTGGATTTGCCCTGCGGAATCTCCCACCCGTCAAAGGGCCAAAAATGCACGCGTGGGCCGAGTTGCTGGCGGATGAAGCGCAGCCAGGGGATGCCGGCATGAGTGGATTTGGCGACGGTGCCCTTCACGTCAAAATGAAAGACTGATTTGGCGTTGCCGGCGCGTTCTTCGGTCAGCCTCCGCCAGCGCGCATTTCCCATGCGTTTGGCGCCATTGCCCGCAGAGCCATCGCGTACGAAATCCACATAGGTGTGATCATTATCCGTTGGCCAGTGGCGCTGGAAATCATCAAGAAACCTAGGCCATTCAGGCAGCAGCCCATGCACTTCAAAATAGCGCAGCGGGAAGGAAAAGCCGTGATCAATGCCGACCAGCGTGGGTGGCCCATCGAGGAGCGTTTCCACCAACCAGGTGGCGATGCCCTTCCGGGTCCAGTATTTGCGCGGGCTGGGCGGCGGGGGCACTTCAACCGGCGGCGTATCTCCTTCGGCTTGATAGACGCGCAGACCCTTCAGGCTGGCGATGGGGACTTCCGCGCCTGAATAATCTATGCCGATGGTGCGGGTGAAGGCGGGCATGTATTACGAAGCCCAGTTTGCCGATAGCGCCTCGGCCTGTCGCAAGACCGTCATAACCGCGCTATCCTGAAGATCGGGCGGATAACCGTGCTTGCGCAGGATGCGCTTCACCAGGACGCGCATCCGCGCCCGCGCGCTCTCGCGGTGCGACCAATCGACCGAGGCGCTGCCTTTGAGGCCGACGAGCAATTCGTGCGCGATCACCTTCAGGGCATCGTTCCCCATCAGCTCGACCGCGCTCTCGTTTTCCGCCAAGGCGTCGTAGAACGCGATCTCGTCCTGCGACAGACCTTCCTCTTCGCCACGTCGGCGCGCGGCGCGGACATCCTTGGCGAGGTCGATCAGCTCCTGCAACACTCCGACGGTGCTGATCGCGTTCGTGTGGTAGCGAGCGATGGCGGCTTCAAGACGCTCGGAAAAGCGCTTGGTCTCGACAACGTTCGTCTTGCTGCGCGAGCGGATTTCGTCATTCAACAGCTTCCTCAGGGCCTCAAGCGCGAGGTTTTTCTTTTCAAGCTGCTGAACCTCGGCGAGGAATTCGTCAGACAGGATCGAGATGTCCGGCGTCGTGATGCCTGCCGCCGCAAGGATGTCGACAATCTCCGTCGAGACGACCGCGCGGTCGAGGATCTGTTGGATTGCGAATTCGCGATCAGCAGCGCCCTTGCCGGCACTATCGGCCGACTTCACGAGAGCGGCACGCACCGTTTGAAAGAAACCAACTTCATCCCGTATTGCCCGGGCTTCATCGCTTGCCGATGCCAAGGCGAAGGCTTTCGAAAGGGCGAGGACGGCATCCTGATAGCGGCGGTTCTCCCGACGCTTGCCTTCCTCGCTGGTTTCCTTCGCCGCCGCTTCATGTTGGCGCGTCAAAATCCATTCGATCGCTTCGGCAAGCACAATCAACCGTTCATGCGGCGTGCCAGCCAAGCCGCGGGTATAGTCGAAGCCGTGATACATCGCCTTCACGACCTCGTACTTCTCAAGCAGCACGGCAACCGCTTCGGCTTCATTGATTCCGGCCTGACGCTGATCTGAACCGGAATACTGGCCGAGTGCGTTTTTCAGGTTCTGGGCGATCCCGATATAATCGACAACGAGGCCAGCGGGCTTATCGCGGAAAACCCGGTTCACCCGCGCAATAGCCTGCATCAGCCCGTGGCCCTTCATGGGTTTGTCGATATACATCGTGTGCATCGACGGCGCGTCGAAGCCGGTAAGCCACATATCCCGGACGATCACGAGCTTCAGCGCATCCTTCGGGTCTTTGGCGCGCTTCGCCAAGAGATCGCGCCTAGCCTTGGTGCCGATGTGCGGTTGCCAACCCTGCGGGTCCGCAGCCGAGCCGGTCATCACAACCTTGACCATACCCGCTGCGTCGTCATCGCTGTGCCAATCAGGCCGAAGCGCGATGATCTGGTTGTAGAGCGCCACGCAGATGCGGCGGCTCATGCAGACCACCATGGCCTTGCCGTCCATCGCGGCGACGCGGTCTTCGAAGTGCCGCACCAGATCGGCGGCCACCATCGCCAACCGCTTCTCGGAGCCGACCAGCGCCTCGACGGTCGCCCACTTGCGCTTGATCTTCTCCTGCTCAGTAATTGCCTCGTCTTCGGTCAGCTCCTCGATCTCGGCATCGATCCTTGGCTTCTCCTCGTCGGGAAGCTCGATACGCGCAAGGCGGCTCTCGTAGTAGATCGGTACCGTGGCGCCATCTTCCACCGCCCTGCTGATGTCGTAAACGTCAATGTATTCGCCGAATACAGCAGGCGTGTTGACGTCATCTTTTTCGATCGGCGTTCCGGTGAACCCGATGAAGGACGCGTTCGGAAGGGCGTCGCGCAAATACTTGGCGAATCCATAGGCAATCTCGCCAGTTTTCTGTTCGATCCGTGCCCGAAAGCCATACTGGCTCCGGTGGGCTTCGTCGGCGATCACAACAATATTCCGCCGATCCGATAGCATCGGGTAGGTCGTTTCGCCGGTTACTGGCGAAAACTTCTGAATCGTCGTGAAGATCACCCCGCCGGAGGCGCGGCTAAGCGCCGATTGCAGATCATCGCGGCTGTCGGCCTGGATGGGCGTTTGCCGAATCAAATCGCGGCACATCGAAAACGTGCCGAATAGTTGGTCGTCCAAATCGTTGCGATCAGTGATGACGACGATCGTCGGGTTTTCCATCTGCGGGTGGCGAACCAGTTGCCCCGCGTAAAAGGCCATCAGCAGGCTCTTGCCGGAACCCTGGGTATGCCAAATCACCCCGATGCGCTTATCGCCGGGCGAGTAACCGGCGACGCCAGGTAACCCGAATTCTGCTGGGTCTTCTCGGAAGCCCAGCTTAGGGCTATTCGACGGAGCTCTTTTGTTGAGCGAAAGGGCGCGCACAGTCGAGTCTACCGCTCGCTTCACCGCATGGAACTGATGATAGCCCGCGATGATTTTCGCGAGGCCCGAACCCGTCTCGCCGAACACCGTGAAATCGTGCAGCAGATCGAGCAGGCGGCGGCGCTCGAAAATGCCTTCGATCAGGACATTGAGTTCTGGCTGGCCCTTCGCGGCGATGACTTTGCCGTCCGTGGTGCGCCAGGGCATGAAGCGCTCTTGATCGGCGGTCAATGAGCCGACGCGGGCCGTGATGCCGTCCGAGGTGACAAGGACCGCGTTCGTTCGGAAGAGCGACGGGATTTGCGCCTTGTAGGTCTGAAGCTGGTTGTGGGCGCCAGCAAGTGTCGCGTTCTCGCCGCCTGGCGCCTTCAGCTCGATCACGCCAAGCGGTAGGCCGTTGATGAAGATGACGATGTCCGGCCGCCGGTTGATGCTGCCTTGAATTACCGTGAACTGGCCCGTCGCCAGCCAGTCGTTTGCGGTGAGGTCGTCGAAATCGATCAGGCGGACCTTGTCGCCGCGGATCGTGCCCTCTTCGCTATAGAATTCGACATCGACGCCTTCGACCATCAGCTTGTGCAGGCGGCGGTTCTCTTCGATAAGCGACGGCTTCTCGGTGGCCAGAACCTTGCGCAGCGCATCACCGCGCGCCTCAGCCGGGATCGTGGGGTTCAGCCTTTCGATGGCCGCTGTCAGGCGCTTGAGGAGAATGACATCGGCATAGGCCTCGCGCTCGGGCGCCTTGCCGTCAGGGCCGATCTCGGCATCAGTCGTGATCGCGTAGCCGAGGCCGGCAAGTTGAGCGAGGACAACCTTTTCAACGGCGGCTTCGGAGAGGTAGGCCACTATGAGACCTTCTCATCGAATAGGCTCGTTGCAGAAGCCCGCGTGACACCTTGCTGCTCGCGAGCTTTCTTGATGCTAGTGACGATAGCTCCGAGGGCATCAATTGGACCCTCCGCCTGCTCCTTCGGGAGCTTGTGGGTTCGCCGCAAATCGTCGGCAAGCTTTCGCGCTTCCAAACCCAGTTCCGCGTACTGGATTCGTCGCTCTTCAAAGCCCTCATCGTAGTCCGGCGGACCGGCGATTTCGCTGAACATGAATTGGATCGAACGCTCACCTTCGGCAATCCGCACCGGGAACCGCAGGACGCGATAGGTGAGGTCCACATCAAGCGCCTTCCACTCAATGTCTTGAGGCAGCGCACCTAGCAGCGGCCGGTTAACCGCTGGCTCGCGTTCGTCCCATCCATTTCCAGTTGGTACCATCGCGCCATCATCGCGCGCCACTTCAAGGCATGCCTCAGCGTAAAGCTCGAAAATCGCGACCAGTCGAAGCGCCGCGTAGCGGGCATCGCGGGATTGCTTCCTGTGATCCAGATAGACGTCCTTCAACGTGGTCAACACCGAACCGACAATCACACCGACTAAGGCCCAAAATGGCGGGCCGTTTAGAATGTCCCAGCTCATGTGGCCTCCCCGACGAGCTTTTCGGCGTCCTTGACGCGAACTTCGCCCGACATGAGTTTTGGAAGGAGGAGGTCACGCGTTGTAGCGAGAGTGCGTGAATCGCGCTTGTTTGTAACGATCCTGTCATAGAGTGGCTGGCTGAGGCCATTGAATTTCTCGACCAACTTCTCTCTCGGCATAATGACTGCAAAACGATCAATGTCGTTTTTGCCAAGATGGATTACTGTAGTTGCAATCTCAGTTGCCTCGACCTCCGCCAATGGCTCGTAGATGCTGTTGCGCACGAACGCTGCGGAGAATCCAACCTTTGGCTTGAAGACGCATACCCGCTGGTTGAGCCAAGCGTCATCGCCGCCCCAAAGGTAGGCCCTAAACTCACCATCCATGCCGACGACGATATCTCCAGCCCTAACCATATAGCCCTTCGGATGCTCCTCTGGCGTCCAGACGCCGGGCGTTTCGTTCGGGAGGTCGCGTATACGAATCAAGGGGCGGCCGCGCCTCTCGATGTTGAACAGCTTTGACGAAAAGGGTGCGCCGTAGACCACGTCCGCTATCTCGTAGATAGACCGCGCCTGCCACCCCTCCGGCCTGCCTTCATCGTCGAGGCGGTCAGGGAAGAGGGACCAGATGTCCTGGGCGAGGTACGGCGCGCGGTCTTCTATCTTGGCGCGGGTCGGGCCGAAATCGACGAACCAATCCTTGAAGATCGCCCGCGCGGTCTCTTCCAGCGTCTCGTTCATCCGCCGGTTCAGCTCGATCTTGTCGTCAAGCGCACCGAGGGCGGATGCGATGGCCTCCTGCTCTCTCATTGGCGGTAGTACGAACGGGCATGCAGCGAGTATGCTGGTATTAAGGTTCGGCATTGTCGCACCATGAGCATGCCGAACGATCCATTCGCGGACGGCAGGATGGCCCAAATACTGAGCGGTAAATTCCGGATCAGCGATAGCGCGTCCAATTCGGACACGAAGGCAGCCGGTGCCACAGAGCCAACCGTCCTCACGTTCGCGGATCAGAGAGCGGCGTTCTACGTCGCCGCGGCGACTGTAGATAATGTCCCCCACTTGGACCCGATATCGTTTCAAGCGCTCCGCATCATCTTCTGAAACGCGCGCAATCTTTTCATCAGATATCCTATTGTCACCTATGTTTACCGGCATGATTGACGGAATTCCATCGGCGACATAGTCGGACGCATGAAGCTGGCTACCGAATGGTCCAGTCTGAATGTCGCCGCCACCAAGTCGGCATACCTCCCCCAGTGTTAGGTACCGCCAACCGTCTGCAATTGGTCCGAGGAGCTCTTCAGTCATGCGACCTGAGCCCGGCAATGCTTACCCTGATCTTCTCCCCGAGCTTAGTCGCATCAATGAACTGTGAATCAAGTTTTGCTGCAAGCGCGGCGAGACGATCCGCAAACGGCGTCTCGTCGTCTTCAACATCCGCGGCACCGACATACCGCCCCGGCGTCAGCACGTAGCCGTGGCCCTTGATCTCCTCCAAGGTCGCCGCCTTGCAGAAGCCCGGCACATCCTTATACGCGCCCGCTTCGCCTTCGCCGCGCCAGGCGTGATAGGTGCGGGTGATCTTGTCGATGTCAGCGTCTGAGAATTCCTTTCGCGTGCGGTCCACCATGTGGCCGAGCTTCCGGGCATCGATGAACAGGATCTCGCCGCGCCGATCGCGCAGCTTCGCGTTGCGGGCGATGCCGTTCGACTTGTCCCGCGCCAGAAACCACAGGCAGACCGGAATCTGGGTTGAATAGAACAGCTGACCCGGAAGCGCGACCATGCAATCCACCACACCCGGCGCGCCGTTCACGCCTTCGATCAGCGCCTGCCGGATCGTGCCCTCATTATTCTGCGTGGAGGACATCGAACCGTTCGCGAGCACGACGCCCGCCACGCCGGAAGGTGAGAGGTGGTGCACGATATGCTGCACCCAGGCGAAGTTCGCATTGCTGGCTGGCGGGATGCCATAATTCCAGCGCACATCCTCCCGCAGGCGGTCACCGCCCCAATCGGAAATGTTGAAGGGCGGGTTGGCGAGGATGAAGTCGGCCTTGAGGTCGCGCAGTTCGTCCTTGTGGAAGCTGCCTTCACTGTTCCATTTAATGTCTGCGTCGATGCCGCGAACGGCGAGGTTCATCTTGCAGAGCCGCCACGTCGTGTAGTTCGACTCCTGCCCATAGACGGCGATATCGCCGATGCGCCCGCCCTGCAGTTCGACAAACTTTTCCGACTGCACGAACATGCCGCCCGAGCCGCAGCAGGGATCGTAGACGCGGCCCTTATAGGGCTCGATCATCTCGACCATCACCCGCACGACTGAGCGCGGCGTATAGAACTCACCGCCGCGCTTGCCTTCCGAACCGGCGAACTGGCCGAGGAAATATTCATAGACGCGGCCGAGCACATCGCGTGCCTCGCCCTTTTCCTGGCCGAGCGCGATGCCGGAAATCAGATCGATTAGTTCGCCGAGCATCACCGCGTTGAGCGCGGGCCGGGCGTAGTCTTTCGGCAGCACGCCCTTCAGGGTCTCGTTGCGCTTCTCAATTGCGATCATCGCCTCGTCAATCATCTTTCCGATCGACGGCTGCTTCGCGCTCGCCTGAAGATGAGACCAGCGCGCCTCCTTCGGCACCCAGAACACGTTTTCGGCGGCGTATTCGTCCGGGTCTTCGGCGCCATCGGGATAATCCGTCAGCAGTTCGGCGCGCTTAGCCTCGAAAGAGTCGGAAATGTGCTTGAGGAAGATCAGGCCCAGCGCGACGTGCTTGTAGTCCGACGGCTCCATATTGCCGCGCAGCTTGTCAGCCGCCTTGAAGAGATCGGCCTCAAAGCCAAGGGTGGCGCCGTTGCCGCTGCTGCGCTTGGTGCCGGGCTTTGGCGCCTTAATGGCGGCGGCAGGCTGGGGGGCATCAACCGCGGCCAGAAGGTCTGGCTGGGGCGGTCCTTTCTTTGACGTGGCAGCGGCGGGAGGGGTTTCGCGGCCCGGAAGCGCGACAGACCCGCCCCGGCCGCGGCCGGTGGTGATGGTGCCGTCTTCAATCAGTGCCGCTTGGACGGCCCAATAGGTTTCTTCCTGCCAGCCCAGGGTATCGCGTAAACGCGCATTTCCGGCGCTGCCGCCAAGTTCCTGTAATACCCCGATAAACCGTTCTCGTAACGCTTCCCGTTCCATACCCACTCCAGCCTAAGCGCGTGATTGTTGCTCTGATGGCATCGCAAAGGCGTCTTTGACCATCATGCCTCAGGCGGATTGAATAGGTAAAGCATCCGCGGCGTGGTTGGCGCGATAGTCGGGAAATTGCCTGAGTTGTGCCCCCCACCCTGGCGCCCCCCCCTCCAGCAGCAGCGGCAGCGTCACCCGTTACGGCTACCGCCCGTCCAGGATTGCCTCCACCAAATCCCGCGCTAGCGGCGTCGGGTATAGCAGGGCGCCGAAGAATCCCCGCTCGATCTTCTCCGGCGCCGCTATTTCGCTACTGCTGGCATAGCGACCCTCGCCCATTAGGTTCCGGTATGCTAACCTAAGCCTTTGACAACAGCGATTCGCTTTATGCCGGCGCAGAAAACTCTCCTAGTTCTGGTTAAGGTGGAAGAGGAACAAGCGGCCGGGCCTCGTCTGGTGCGGTAGCAACATGGCTTCAGATCGTGGTTTCCAAGTACGCCCAGTCGGCGCTGCGCCCAGCGTGGAGCGGACAGTCGAGATCGTTGAAGACGACCCGCGCTTGGAGCGCCGCACTCTTCGCTTACGGGACCTTCCCGACGACGTGTGCGTCCTGGTCCTCGGCGACCCTGGTAGCGGCAAGACAACCTGTATGGCGGAGGCGGCAAGCGTCTTCGGCGGCAGCTTCGTTCCGGTTCGCCAATTCCTGACAAGGCCGGCCGGATGGGTAACGCCCGGCACGCCGCTTTTCCTCGACGCGCTGGACGAGGCGCTTGCCGGCGGACCATCAAACCCGGCCGACGCGGTCGCACGAAAGCTGTACGAATGCGGGCAGCCGCGTTTCTGGCTTTCGTGCAGGCCAGTGGACTGGGCGGCCCTTGCCGGCACGCGGGTACTGAGAGACGCAGCAGGCAACCGCCCTCTTATCCCGGTCCGGTTGCTGCCGCTCGACGACGCAGACGTCGAGGCGCTCGTCCGTGCCGGAGGACAGGTTCCCACCGAGTTTCTCCGGCAGGTGGAGGAAGCGCGGCTTACTCCCCTCCTTCACAACCCCCAAACCCTGCTTCTCATGCTGGACGTCGCATCGAGGGGAGGCGGCCTCCCTTCGTCACGCCGGGCCTTGTACGAGACTGCTGCAGACCTCCTGGCCAGAGAGGCCAACCGTGAGCGGCCTCGGCTGCACCACACGGGCCGTCCGCCACCTCCTGTCGCCTTGCTCGACGCGGCGGGGCTAGCGTGCGCAGTGTTGCTTCTCGCTGACCGCGATGCGGTGGCGCTCGATTCGTCGAGCGACCAGCGAGATGTCTCGCTAGACGACCTTGATCCGGAGGGAACGAACAGAGACGCATTGCGCGCTGCGCTCGCCTCGCGGCTCTTTTCTGCAGTTGGAGAGGGCCGTTTCGCGCCCCAGCATCGCACCGTGGCGGAGTTCCTCGCTGGACGCTTCCTTGCGCGCCGAGTGGCGGCGCCGCTCAGCCTTCCGCAGCGGCGGGTCGAAGCCCTGCTGTGCGGGCGCCATCCAGAGCCGCATCCATCGCTGCGAGGTCTGTTCGCCTGGGTCGCCACGCTGCTGCCCGCGCGAGCGGAACGCCTCGTGCGCCTCGACCCATTCGGGGTCCTGGCATACGGCGACCCCAGCGAGTTCGGCCCTGCCGCGCTGCACGCACTACTTGGCGCGCTTGCCGATCTCGAGCGCCGCGACCCCTTCTTCCGCAGCGGCCTGTGGGGCGAGGCGCGCTTGGGGGCGCTCGCCTCGCCCGCCCTGGCCGGCGCCCTGCGCGAGATCCTAGAGAGTCGGCCCTGGCCGGGACAACTCGCGTGGTGCGTTCTCGAGGCACTGTCGGACGGCCAAGCGTTGCCTGAGCTTGTCTCGACGCTTTCCAGCGTCGTGTTGGACTCGTCAGTGTCAGAAGACGGGCGCGCCGGCGCCATCCCGGCCCTGTTGCGCGCATGCGGAGGCGACATATCTCCGGCAGTAGCGGTGTTCCGGCGACTGCTCGAAGACCGCGACCCGCACGGCCCGAAGGGCTTGGCCGCCCGCCTCCTCGTCCGGCTATATCCGGACCATCTAGGCACGACCGATCTAGCCGATTTCGCAAACTTCTTTGCCGGTGGCTCCGAGCGTACCACAACCCACGCGCAGGGACACATTGAATGGCGTCTTCCCAGCCGGGTGCCGGCGGGCGCAGAGCCTTCCGTTCTCGATACTTGGGCGGCGCAGCCTTGGGTATCCGGGGCGCGGCCCACACTTAGCCCGACCGCCGCCCTCGCACGCGTCGCCCGGGCGCTGCTGCCGCGCGCACTGCCGACGCTTGGCGTGGACGAGGCCGCGCGCCTCGTCGGATGGCTAAGGATTATCGGCGCCCATGAGCGTGACAATGACGAGGCTATGAGGGCTGCATTCGCAGCCCGTGCGGATCTGTTCGCACCGATGGCGATCGCGGCTACGGAGCTTGGACCACGCGATGCTCTGCGCGAGGCTTACATGGGGTCTTACAACCTTCGGAACTTGGTCCCCTGGTGGGTGTGGCCCGAGGATGGTGGCTTGCGGCTTCTGGAGCAAGGGCTTGCTGAGGCCGACCCATTCCGCCAGGAGCTGCTGTTCCGATTCTGCCTGCAGTTCTGCTTCGACGGAAGCAAAGGGCAGGAATTATTCGAGAGGGTCTGGCAGGAGGCGGAGCGGAACTCTGACCTCGCGGAGCTTGTTGCGGGCGCCGTGACCTGCGCCGTACCGGACGACGAGCATTACTGGCAGCGGCACCAATCGCTGCGGCGCCGCGAAGAGCGGAAAAAGGATAGGCAGTGGCGCTCCGAGAATCTTAGGCGGTTGCGTACTGACCTGCTGCAGATCGCTAACGGCACCGCGGATAACGCGTTGCGCTGGTGCGCCGACGTGTGCCTGGGCCGCTTTGTTGGGGCGGACGAAGACGCCAAGCAGGCCACCCCGTTCGAACGCTTGTCGCGGGAGGCCGATGCGGAGGTCTCCGCCGCCGCAGGGGCCGGGCTGCGCCTCCTCGTAGCGAACGGTTGGCTTCCCTCTTCCGCCGAGGTCGGCGGACTTCGCGTTCAAGGTCGAGAGTATACAATGGCGCGCGCGTGGTTGCTCGGTGCGGATCTGCTGTTTGCCGACAGTGACGGGGCGATGCCGCAACTCCCCGACGATCGCCTGACGTCGCTCATGGTCCTCGCCCTCGTTACATCCACGTCCTTTGGCACCAGCGAAAAGCGGGATTGGCCTGGGCGCGTCGCCGCGGCGCTGCCGGCAGCCGCCACGGCCGCACTGCGCGATCTTATCCTGCCGCAATTGGAAGCTGGGCTAAAGTTCGTCGACGGTCTCAGCGAAGTTCTTCAGAAACCTGACTTCGAGGTAGTGAAGCGTGCGCTACTCCCCGATCTGGTTGAGCGAGCAGCTAGCGGAACCGCCATCGACGACGTGCTTGATGCGTGCTTCGCCAACCTTGCATGCGATACGCTCCTTGCTACTCTGCGCCGACGGCTAACTGTGGTTAGCGAGGAGGGCGGCGCGCGCTGGCCTCTGCTCGTGGCAGCCTGGATGCTCTCCCCCGAGGAGTTCGAAACAGAGGTCGGGCGGGCCGTTGATCGGGATCAAGGCCGACTCACTGACCTCGCGGAACGAACGGGGGAAATGCCTCTCAGCTTTTCTGTGGGCACGAAGCCGCCGCTCCAACTCGCACATCGTGTATTCCTCGTGCGGCGGTGCGGACCCGCTTGGTGCCCGGCGCCGCGACCGGTTGGCGTATTTTCCGCTCCCTGCGCGGCCGACCTAGCGAGCTTCGTGGATCGTCAACTCGACGCGATTGCCTCTGACCCCCTGCCCGAAGCCCGGCGGGCACTTGAAGCGTTCGCAGAGGACACGTCGCTCGCCCCGCATTTGGCCATGATCCGCCATGCCTTGGCCCGCCGGCAGCGTGACGATATCCGCCGGGGCTGGGAGACCCCCTCATTAGAGGCACTTGTCGGTGCGCTGCGCGCAGGGGAGCCTGCAACCGCGGACGATCTGCTGGCGTTTGCGGAGGACCATCTCCGCTCACTCAATGCTGAGTTGCGAACCACCCAGGAGAACCGCTGGAAGGGCTTTTGGGACAGCCGCCCGCTTCGCCCGAAGATCGAGAACGACTGTCGCGACCACTTGTGCGCGCTTCTCGCGGGGCGGTTTGAAGCTGCCGGCCTTTCAGCTGCAGTGGAGGCGAGGGTACGCTCCGCGATGAATGCGGCATGGGCGTTCTGCTGATCGCGCATGCGGAAATCCGGCGCTTTGATAGTCCGGAAACTGAGCCCTACGACCGCTACCAGCCAAAACTGCATCGCAGCGCCTCGGCGCTGGTGCAAGAACATGTCGATGCGGTGCTGTTCGCGAATTACCGGATCAGCACGCTGAAATCCGATGTCGGCTTCAACAAGAAGGTCGCCCACCAATGACGGTGCCTGGCATTGCGCGCGGCATAACCATCAGCTTGGCCGGCGCGACCAGGAGGCAGGCTGCGTCGCGCATCTCTTTATCCCGGACTTCATCGTCGGCGAGCAGGAGGATGCTGGCGAGGATTGGGTCACCTGCGCGCTGCATGGAAGGCCCTCAGGGGTTACGCGGCCGCGCAGGAGAACCGTGCCTCGACCTGGTCGCCCTCGGGCGGCAGCGCGAATGGTGAGGTCGGCATGGCCGCTGCCAGCGTTGCGCGGCGCGCGCGCGATGCGGTGCGTAATGACCCCTATGCCGCACGCATTGTCGATCTCTGGACCGGCAATGCGGTCGGTGCAGGCATCACGACGCGCTGGCCCGAAACTGCGCATCGCAATGCCTGGCAGGCCTGGGCGGAAAGCACGGCCTGCGATGCGGAGGACAAGCTCGATCTCTATGGCCTGCAGGCGCTGGCCATGCGCGCGGTCGTCGAAAGCGGCGAATGCTTCATCCGGCTGCTGACCGTGCCAAGATCGCCGCGGAATCCCATCGGTCTCAGCTTGCAGGTATTGGAAAGCGATCACCTGGATACCGCGCGCAATGGCGTGGTGAATGGCGCGCCGACCATCCAGGGCATTGCGCTTGGGAATTCCGGCGAGCCGATTGGCTACTGGCTGTTCCCAACCCATCCCGGTGCCTGGATGCTGCCGGGTGCGCGGCTGGCGAGCAATTTCATCCCGGCGCGCGATGTGCTGCATGTATTTCGCAAGCGCCGCCCTGGGCATCCACCACCAGCACGCGCTGCCCACGCACCGACGCATTGGAGGTGGCTGGGCTTGCGGGCATGGTCGGGGCGGATGCTGCTGGCGGCGCAGCACGCAGTATCAGCGTCACGGTGAAGGTCGTACC
>Ga0315907_10005518_pt1 | contig 13743 bp, 20 predicted proteins | sample LakEriMetagenome_3_FD_203525 | JGI IMG/M metagenome (GOLD analysis project Ga0315907, IMG submission 203525) | Freshwater fungal communities from buoy surface, Lake Erie, Ohio, United States - Buoy 12 MA123 | ecosystem: Environmental > Aquatic > Freshwater > Lake > Lake biofilm | place: USA...
GAACCCATTTGAGCCTATATGATCGCCTTACGTGCTCAGGGACATCGTAAGACTTGAATAATTCCCTTGTGTGTTTTAGTAGTTTAGTATTCATTTTATACCCCTTCTATTTGAATTGTGATCTTTTGACCATTGTAGACAATGAAAAGCCTTTTTAATTGTATGTGTACCCTTCGCCATCGCCCTTCAAAGTAGGCAAGCCATCGATCCCCGTATTCATTCCTAATATGTACCTTTTCAGTCATAAAAGGCCCTTGATTGTCCCCGTGCTGCAAATAACCATAATCTTGCATTTAAAACCCCTTAAAGTAAAGTGTATCATCGTCAACCGTGATCCATGCTTGCCGGGTAACTGTATTGAATATTATTTCATCGCCCACGTTGATTAAAGCCCCCGTACGGCAACAAATACCCTTAAACCTAGCTTTCATACGTTTTATCATGCTTCACCCCTCAATTGTGCACAAATAGCGTTATAAATGGCACGTTTATCCATGTAATAACCAAAATCCTTGTCATCCTCTGAAAAGTTATGCCATTGATTGTAGCGTTGATTTTCAAGTATATCACTTGCAAGGCTATGCCATTGTGAATAGTGGCCAATAAAGCCCCTCAAATTGTAGTGTGCAATAAAGCCACTTGCAAGATATAGAAAATTGTATCCTTGCTTATTAAGCTTATCAGGATCTTTGCAAGCCCTTACAATGTTATTCACAATGCGGGTTTTCTGTAATGATGTGTAGCGTTTTAACATGATGTTATTTAATCCCGGCAATTGATTTCAATTCAAGCTTTAAGGTTTTTGCACTATCACCCCGGAAGCTTGCCGCATTAGACAAAAAGTATAAGACAATAGATCTTGCATCATCATACCCGTATTTGTCATTGATCGATGATAGATCCCTCATAGCTTCTAAGTACGGTTTTGCCGCATAGTTGACATTAGGCCATGCTTTTTTGATATCCCGTGCAATAGCATACAATGGGCGAACGTTTTCACTTGCTTGAATAGCTAACATTTTAATTACCTTTACAGTTAAAAACCTACAAAAATTGTAGGACATAGTGCACGTATGAGCATGCACTACATTCTAGAATCTTAGTGCATAGCAATGATAATGGGCACGCCCTTTAAAGCTTGCATACCGCATGCGTGGCCCTTGCCAGTACATGTCCCGCATGTTCCCGGGCATGGAAAAGCTTTTTGAGGGTATGCTTGTCTCAAGGCCCTTACAGTGGCCGGTTTTCCGTGATCACTTGATCGAACCTTAGAACCTATGCGAACGGCAATAAATTCTCCCCTAGTTATAGACAAGGTTTTAATGGCCGTGATCATAGCACCGTGTGCATTGTGACCCCCGGAAATATTTAAGACATAGTTAGAAGGTAGATCACCCTCATAAGACATAATTTGATTGAAGCTTTTTGAGTACCCGTAAACCCTTGCATTTGGTACAGTTTTAATTAGATCAAACCAAAATTTAACGTCATTGTCGCTGCTGAAATCCCCGTCAACGTACAATCTAACATCGTATTGCAAGCCCTTAAAAGATACGTCAACGGTTCGCAAAGCTTCGGCAATAGTATCTTGAGAGTATCTCATTAAGTATGCATTTTGAGCTTGTCTCATAAAAGCAGCCGGATATCTCCAAGCACGGAAGCTATAGCAAAAATCTAAGCATTCACCGGCCCCCGGACATGTAACCCCCGGCAAGCTTGAGAACGATACAAATGGAAGCTTAGAATTACCGTTCAGTGAAAATATACTGTAACTAGGTTCTAAGGTTTTAAAGGTATGCTCAAGCTTTGCAAAATTATCTTGCCAACCTTTACCGGTGAACATAGGTGAAGCTTGCAAGGCCTTTAAAGCTTGCATAGCACTATCTTTTGAACCCCCTTGAATGGCAATAGCTAAGCCTTGCAAAGCCTTGAATTTTTGAGCACTATTTGAAAAGATCTTAATTTGCACGGTAATTCCCCTTTACTTGGTTAAAACGTCAAAATACGCTAACATGCCCATGCATAAGCATAAGCCTATTGCAATAGCTAAAACGATATCTAATAATTTATCTAGCATGTTGATCCCCTTAGGTTTTGTGTTTCGATGGATAGAGTATCTACCTTGAATCTTACGTGAACCTTACAAATACATTTATTTTTAAAGTTTAAACCCTTACGTATAAACCCTATGTTTTGTGTCTTATATCTTATGTCTTATATAAGACTATAATAACCCTATGCTTTTAAGGGCTTTATAGTACTACTAAGGGTTAACCCTGAGTACTTCAGAGGGCTTCAAAAATACTTCAGAGGGTGCTACACCGTCCCTCACATGTCGCTTTTCCGACACCACTACCTATAATGTATGTGAGTACTTACTAACACTACCTATAGTGTACTGCAAAGTGAGTGCTTACTTCGGTGTGACTGCAAAGTTACGGGGGGAGGGGTACTGCTTAGTGATTACTTTTGTGGGAGCCTACAAAGTACACAAAAAAGTAAAACTAGAAAAGAGCCTACAAAGTACACAAAAAAGTAAAACTAAAGAGATTAATTAGGGACAGATGAACTAAGGATAAGTACTTGATCTACAAAGTAAAACTAACAAGAACTACAAAGTACCTTAAATGTAGTATGAATGCTATGTAAGAATTAGAGTGTAGACTCTAAAGTGAACAAAAAAGTAAAATATTTACAGTGAAACGTAGAAAAGACTTGACAAATAGACAAACATAGTGTATAATATTCTACATAGGAAATAATTGTGTTTACTAAGAAGCCTGACCCCACTTCTTAGGTTGACTTCTAAGGCTAGTCTGTATAGTCGAAGACGTACACCTTGGAAAGGGAACATAGAAGTTAAATACACTGTTATAAGTAATATTATAAGTATATTAATATAAATAACTATTATAAGTACTGTTAATATTTATGTCTATGTACTGTTAATGTTAATGTCTTAGTACTATATAGTACTATATGTTAAAGTCTCCCTATATAGGACAAAGACGAGATGACTGAAGAAACAAAAGAAACTGTTAGTATTGTGTCTCCCAAACTACGTGGTAAAGGTAGACCACCTAAGAGTGATCTACAAGCGGTTAAGAACAGAACTAAGAATAAAGTAGGTAGACCTGTAGGTGATGCGGGTAGGCTTCAAGAATTCAAGGAGAGGTTACTAGCTACCGGTGGTACTAGGATTCTTGATAAGATGATCCAGATAGCCTTGGATGATGAACATCCCGGACAGATGGCAGCTATCAAGTTAGCTATGGATAGGATCTTACCAGCCTCAGTCTTTGATACAGCTAAGAGTGGTGGTAGTATGCCCAGCATATCGATTAATATTTCAGGACTTAATAGTCCTACACTGGAGACAGTAGAAGATATAACGGATATAGACACCCAGTAATGGGCTTTCGACACGTTACAGGTGCGTGTGTCTAAACACCTGTTTTTATTCTCTCGAAAGGAGAAACAATGATAGAAAAACAATGTAACTGTTGTAAAGAAGTAAAACAAGTAGACAACTTCTATAAACATAAAACAACAAAAGATAGATTGTCTACGTACTGTAAAGTATGTATTTTACAGCAGTGTAGGAATGCTCACTACAAAAAAAGATACGGAATAACTTCTAAGGAAGCTGACAATCTTAAAAAAGAATGTGAACTGTGTGGAAGTACTGACAACTTACATATAGATCATAACCATGAAACAAACGAAGTAAGAGGCGTACTCTGTACTAACTGCAACCGAGGTATAGGACATTTAAAAGATAGTCCTACCTTATTGTTAAAAGCAGTTAAGTATCTAGAAAAATACGGAAATTACTCAACGCATGACTGAACTAAACTTTAAACTTTTAAACTGGCAACAGAACGTCTTTAGAGATACACACCGCTTTAAGGTAGTTGCAGCTGGTCGTCGTTGTGGTAAGTCTAGACTGTCAGCAGTGTCTTTGCTTATTGAAGCATTGAATTGTCCTGAAGGATCTGCGGTAATGTATATTGCCCCTACTCTAGGGCAAGCCCGGTCGATTCTATGGGATCTGTTACATGACATTGGAAGGCCTGTAATTAAATCCAGTCACGTTAACAACTTGGAAATAACACTTGTTAACGGTCGTAAGATTTTGGTTAGAGGAGCTGATAATCCTGACTCTCTACGTGGTGTTTCATTAACTTATGTAGTTCTTGATGAGTGTGCGTTTATTAAGCAGGACATCTGGGAAAAGGTTATACGAGCATCGCTATCAGACAAAAAAGGTAGAGCTTTATTTATTAGCACACCGTCTGGTAGAAATTGGTTTTATGACATCTTTAACCTTGGTAAAGAAGTAGACGATGAATGGAAGTCATGGCACTTCACTACGCAGGATAACGAGACCATTGATCCTAAGGAGATTGAGGCTGCAAAGCGTACACTCAGTTCCTTTGCATTCAAGCAGGAGTACTTGTCTAGCTTCGATACTGCAGGAGCTGATGTCTTTAAAGAGGAATGGTTTAAGCTAGCTGAAGAACCTCAGTACGGTAGTTACATTGTAGCCATTGACTTAGCTGGTTTTGAAGAGGTTGGTAAGAATGCAGGTGCTTCTAAGAAGAGGCTAGACGAGACAGCTATTGCAGTTGTTAAGTTAGAAGATAATGGTGATTGGTGGGTGCACAAGATCCAGCACGGTAGATGGGATATCAGAGAGACTGCAGTTAACATCTTAAAGGTGATCAGAGACTTTGAACCTACAAGCATAGGTATTGAGCGAGGAGCATTGAAGAATGCTGTATTGCCATACCTGAATGACTTGATGAGAAAGAATAACATCTACGCTCACATACAGGATTTAACTCACGGGAATAAGAAGAAAACTGATAGGGTTGTCTGGAGCTTACAAGGTCGTATGGAACATGGAAGGGTGTCCTTCAATGAGAAGGAAGACTGGAGTGAGTTTAAAGATCAGTTAGTTATGTTCCCTACAGCAGGTGTACATGATGACTTGGTAGATGCTTTAAGTTACATTGACCAGTTAGCTATTACAAGTTACAACCAAGACTACGAAGATGATGAGTATGAGGTCTTAGATCCAATATCAGGATATTAAATTATATGCAATGCCCTATTGAAACACAAGACATTAAAGAGAACCTTAAAAAGCGTGACTGGGCTTTTAAGAATGTAGGCTATGGTCCCGCTAATCCTGAACTCTTTAATGGAGCTTTCTGGAATGATAGGGCTAATGAGTGGCAAACAAGCGTAGCTCAAGCTAAGTCAATGCGATGTGGTAATTGCTCAGCGTTTATCCAGACACCTGAGATGATGGAATGTATCAGATCTGGGATTGACAAAGAGACTGATAGCTTCGCTCAGGATGTCATAGATTCAGCTAAGTTAGGTTTCTGTGAACTCTTTGACTTTAAGTGTGCAGCTGATAGGACTTGTAGTGCGTGGTTGGTTGGAGGCCCTATTACATCGAGCAAAGTTGAGATTGATGATAATGCCTTAGATGATTCAACAGAGGACTCTGAAGATGGCTATTAAAAGAGGTAGTGAAGAATTCCAAGGTTATAACAAACCTAAGAGAACTCCCGGACATCCAAGTAAGAGTCATGCAGTCTTAGCAAAAGAAGGTGAAGATGTTAAGTTGATTCGCTTTGGACAGCAAGGTGTTACAGGAAGTCCAGATGGTTCTAAACGTAACGAAGCTTTTAAGGCTAGGCACGCTAAGAACATAGCTAAAGGCAAGATGTCAGCAGCTTACTGGGCTAACAAAGTTAAATGGTAACAAGGAATACAATGGCTATTACTAACGATAAGTTCAATGAGGATGAAAGCTCATTTGAGGAACCTACAGAGGCTGAGAAAGAGCTTACCTCGTGGGTGACTCAGCACATTACTCGCTGGCGTGATCACCGTGACGCTAACTACATGGACTTGTGGTTGGAGTATGAGCGTGTCTTCAGAGGCATCTGGGCTGCTGAGGATAAGACTCGTGAGAGTGAACGCTCACGTATTATCTCCCCAGCCACTCAGCAAGCTATTGAGACTCGCCACGCTGAGATCATGGAAGCTATCTTTGGTCAAGGTGAATTCTTTGACATTGAAGATGACATTCAAGATGTAGATGGTAATTCATTTGATGTTGAAAAGATTAAACTTCAACTGATGGAAGACTTCAAGAAAGATAAGATTAAGAAGTCTATTGATCAGATTGAATTGATGGCTGAGATTTATGGTACAGGCATTGGCGAGCTTATTGTTAAGACTGAGAAGGAATACGTTCCTAAGACTCAAGCAATTCCCGGTATTGCTAATGCAGCCGCTATTGGTGTTGAAGAAAAAGATAGAGTTGCGGTCAAGATTAAACCAGTTAACCCTAAAAACTTTCTTATTGATCCTAATGCTGATTCCATTGACGATGCTCTTGGTGTTGCTATCGAGAAGTATGTATCCATTCACAAGGTTGTGGAGGGGATTGAGCGAGGCATTTATAAGAAGGTCGACATCACCACTGCTTCGGAGGATGAAGACTTAGAGCCAACACAGGATCTACAGACTTATCAAGATGATAAGGTTAAGTTGATCACTTATTACGGCCTAGTTCCTAAAGAATACTTGGATGGTGAGGACTCAGAAGAGTATGCCGATCTGTTCCCTGAAGGTTCAGCAGCTGAAGAGTATGCTGACTTGGTAGAAGCTATTATTGTTATTGCCAACGATTCGATCCTTTTAAAGGCTGAGGCAAATCCTTACATGATGAAGGATCGTCCAGTTATTGCCTATCAAGATGATACAGTTCCCGGACGCTTCTGGGGCCGTGGTACAGCTGAGAAGGCTTACAACATGCAGAAGGCCATTGATGGTCAGCTTCGTGCTCACATGGATTCTTTGGCATTGACCACAGCTCCCATGATTGCCATGGATGCTACAAGACTTCCTCGTGGTGCTAAGTTTGAGATCAAGCCCGGTAAGGCTATCTTGACCAACGGTGCTCCTTCTGAGATCTTGTATCCCTTTAAGTTCGGTCAAACAGATAACAACGCAGCAGCTGCAGCGCAGAACTTTGAGCGTATGCTGCTACAGGCTACAGGAACGGTTGACAGCGCAGGCCTGCCTTCTAGCGTTCCTCGTGATGCTACCGCCGGTGGAATGTCCATGGCTATGGCAGGTATCATCAAGAAGTACAAGCGTACCTTGAGTAACTTCCAAGAAGACTTCATGATCCCGTTCATCAACAAAGCTGCCTTTAGATACATGCAGTTTGACAGTGAGCGTTATCCTACAGTTGACATGACGTTTGTGCCTACAGCTACTTTGGGTATCTTGGCACGAGAGTTTGAGCAGCAACAGATGATTGGTCTATTGCAGACACTAGGCCCCAATACACCTGTACTGCCTTTGATCTTGAAAGGCATCCTACAGAACAGTTCTCTGTCTAACCGTGGTGAATTGATGCAAGCTTTGGATCAAATGTCACAGCCTAATCCTGAAGCTCAGAAGGCTCAGCAAGAGCAACAAATGGCTCAGATGCAGTTGACATCCGCTCAAGTAGCAGATCTGCAGTCTAAAGCTCAGAAACAACAAGCTGAAGCTCAGAAAATCATGGTTGAAGCTCAAATGATACCTGAAGAGCACCGTGTTAAGGTTGTTCAAGCAGCTGCAACTAACCTAGATAATGGCGATGACTTTGAAAAGCGCCTAAAACTAGCTGACATGTTGCTAAAAGAGAAGCAAGTTAATCTTAAAGCTGCCGATATTGCCTCAAATGAGCGTATTGCAAGCCTTCAAATGATGACTAGAGCTACAAAACAATAAAATAGTTAACAAAAAGCTTGACAAAGTGTTGTTTTTATGCTACAATAACACTATTGTTTAAATATTAACGGAGGGATAAGCCAAATGGCCCCTGATTTACAAAAGTATTACGAAGAAACCTTTAATACGATGAGTACTAAGGGTTGGGAATTCCTTATTGAGGACTTCGAAGAGATTAAAGCTAGTTTGAGTGATATTTCCACTGTCATCGATACACAAACATTATATTATCGCAAAGGACAGTTGGATATTATTGAATTAGTTTTAGGACGTAAGGCTACGTGTGAGAAGGTATTTGAGGACTTACAAGATGAGTAAACGTTTGTATGACTTCAAATGTCCTAATGACCATGTAACTGAGTCGTTCGTTGATAGTGATCATACCACAGCTAAATGTAAGGTATGTAGTAAGGACGCTATCAGGCTTATCTCAGCGCCTAGTATCAGTTTAGACGTCATATCAGGCGACTTTCCCGGTGCTACAGCTAAGTGGGCCAATGCAAGGGCTGAAAAGCTTAAGCATGAACAAAAAAGAGGATCTGACTAGTTCAGGCAACCCATAGATGTATATTATAAATATCCTGTAATCCCATGTGGACAGGGAAAGGTTAGGTATGGCTTTAATTGATAATGAGGAACTAGGTGGTAGCGGCAGTGAGATCGAAGCTGAAGACTTTAAACAACAGTCTTCTCAAGTCCAAACTGAACAGCATCAACAACCAGCGGAACAAGCGGCTGAGATCCCTGAGAAATACAAAGGGAAGAATCTCGAAGATATTGTTCGTATGCACCAAGAGGCTGAAAAGCTTATTGGAAGGCAAGCTCAGGAAGTTGGTGAAGTTAGGCGTTTAGCTGATGAACTACTGAAGCAATCCTTAGCTCAGAACAACACTAAGACACAACCAAAAGAAGAGACACAACCAGAGATCGACTTCTTTGAAGATCCGCAGAGTCACGTTAATCGTGCAGTAGCGAATCATCCGGACGTATTGGCAGCTAAACAAGCTTCAATGCAACTTAAACAGATTCAGACACAAGCAATGCTCAACAAGAAGCATCCTGACTTTGTAGATGTTGTACGTGATGGTGAGTTTATTGAGTGGGTTAAAGCTTCCCCAGTGAGGCTTAATATCTATGCAATGGCTGATGCTAACTATGATTTCAACGCAGCTGATGAACTGATTACTACGTTCAAACAGATTCGTACATCTAAGACACAACAAACTACTGATGCAGGTAACGCTGTTCGCAAACAGAACCTTAAAGCAGCTGGTGTCGATGTTGGAGGAACTGGAGAGTCTTCTAAGAAAGTATATCGTCGTACCGACCTTATCCGGTTACGCATGACTGATCCCGACCGATATGAAGCCTTACAACCAGAAATTATGGCTGCATACTCTGAAGGTCGAGTGAAGTAATTTTTAATTTAATCATAATCAGGAGATTTATAAAATGCCTTTAGGTACTAATAACGTAACAACCACAACCGCAGCATCGTTTATTCCAGAAGTATGGAGTGATGAGATTGTAGCGGCCTATAAAAAGAGCTTGGTAGCAGCTAACCTCGTTAAGAAGATGTCATTCAAGGGTAAGAAAGGTGACACCGTTCACATTCCTTCACCTAACCGTGGTTCAGCTTCTGTCAAGGCAGCTAACAGCCAAGTGACTTTGATCGCAGCTACTGAAGGTGATGTGACAGTTGCTATCGACAAGCACTACGAATATTCACGTTTGATCGAGGATATCGTTGAAGCTCAAGCTTTGTCTAGCCTGCGTCAGTTCTACACTGATGATGCTGGTTACGCTTTGGGTAAGCAAGTTGATACAGACCTCGTGAATGTTGGTCAACAGTTCAACGTTTCCACAGCTGGCGCTGGTAACTTCCGCTACGCTGGTGCTTTCATCGGTGGTGACGGTTCTACAGCTTTCGACTACTCTGCATCTTCCGGTGCTGGTAACGCTTCTGCTTTGACAGCTGCTGGTATTCGTCGTACAATTCAGCGTCTTGATGACAACGATGTTCCTATGGACAACCGTTTCTTCTTGATTCCCCCAAATGTGCGTAACACAATCTTGGGCTTGTCTGAATTCACTACCTTCAACAGCGTTGGTGAAGCCGGTTCTGCTAACAGCATTCGTAACGGTATGATTGGTGACATCTACGGTGTTCCAGTTTATGTTACAACCAATGCTGGTACAGCTAAGTCTGCTGCTGACGGTTCTGGCACTAGCTTGGGTCGTGTGTGCTTGATGGCTCACAAAGACTCTATGGTGTTGGTTGAGCAAGTTGGTGTTCGCTCACAGACTCAGTACAAGCAAGAGTACCTCGGTACATTGTTTACTGCTGACACTCTGTATGGCGTGTCCGAGTTGCGTAACTACGGTGGCGTTGCCCTCGTGGTTCCAGTTTAAGTAACTGACTAGGTTCTCCATACTCATAAGGTGTGGGGAGCCTTTTTAATGTGCTTCTATTAAGCATATCAGAAAGGTTAACAAATATCATGGCTAAATTTAAATGTAATCAGTCCGGCAATGTCATTGAGTTTTTGCAGGAGCATGAAATTGCTGAAATGCGTAAACATGGAGGCTATACTGAAGTAGTAGAAGCAGCTCCTGTAGTTAAACAAACAACATCAACATCATCATCAAGCAAAAAGGCTGTGAAAACAAATGAAAGCAGTGTCAACGGGGACGATTCTAACAGCGGGAACTAAGACAACAGTTTATACAGTACCTACAGGTTATTACGCTAAGTGGGTATTATGCTACGTTGTAAATACTACTGGTAATAATAAACATATTGATGCTTTGTGGTATGATTCTAGTACATCTACTGAAATTCATATATTAGATAATTATGTTTTAAGCCCTACGCAGTTTATTAAGTTTAACGATGGTGCTTATGTTGTACTGGAAGAAGGTGATCAGGTTAGATTGGAATCTGAATCTGGATCAACAATGAATGCTGTAAATACATTTGAGCTATACAGAAAAGGCGAATAAGCATGGCTGCAATAGATAATCTGATAAAGCAAATTAAAGCTCAAGGCACTACTGACAAGTGGACAGGAGGCGTTGGTGCGGATGCTGCAGCTGAGGATATGGCTCGTATCTTGAATAGTATTGGTATTACAGACATTAACCAGTTTGGCCCTGTAACCAAGCAAGTTGAGATATACATGGGTGAAGGTGTAGACGGCACTCCGATCTATCAAACTCAAGAAGAGAAAACCTTTGGAAACAAACTAACAGGTCAGCCTGTCCCAGTTACTTACAGTGAGCGTCAAACAGGCAATGCTTTCGGTGGAACTTTTAAAGGTAAAGGTAACACAGGTTATCGAGTAGATTTCACTCCTGAAGGTACTCCAGTTTTCTACACTACAGGAGCATCTAGCTCTAATGCTGGTGAGATCATCAAACCTTTCGCACAGATGGCTTTGTTGGCTGCTGGCATTGGTGGCCTAGAGGCTTTAGGTGCAGGCGCTGCAACAGGTGGGGCTGCTACGGGTGCAGCAGGGGCTACTGGTGCTACTGGAGCCGGATTAGCAACAGCAGGAGAACTTGGAACTATTGCTGGAATGGGTGGCGGTACAGGTTTATCAGCAGGTGCTAGTGGATTGGGATTAAATGCAGCCGGTGCAGGTCTAGGCTCACTTAGCACAGGTGCAGGATTAACCGGAACGGGTGTTCTTACTGGCTCCTCTTTAGGAACAGGTTTGTTGGGTACTGGTTCAGGTTTGGCAGGTCTAACTGGTACTGGTATTTTAGCTGGTTCTGAGTTAGGCGCTGGCTTGCTTGGTACAACATCTACAACACCTTTGGTTGGTACTGGTGTTTTAAGTGGATCAACTCTCGGTGCAGAACTTTTAGGTACTGGTGCAAATACAGCTGCAACAGTTGGTGGAGTTACAGGATTAACCAATGCTGCCAACGTAGGTGCAGGGGCTTTAAATACAGGTGTATCGACAGGAATAACTGGCCTTGGCTCAGGAGCTGTAAACACAGGTGTAAATCCTAGTGGTGCAAGTACAACAGGTATTGATCCTACTACAGGAGCGCCAACAACAAAAGCTCCTTCAGCAAGTAGTAATCCTTTAAGTGATCTTACTCCAGCACAATTATCTAGTCTTATTAATGGTGCTGCAGGTTTGTTTGGTGCTCTAGGTCTTGGTAAGGCTATGTCAAGCGGTGGCGGTGGCGCTGCTTCAGCTCCTAGAGGACTACCTACACAGGGTATCCCATTGAATAGTGAAGATTACTTTAAAGCTATTCAACAGAATTATAACGCATTACTACCGGCAGCTCCTAGGGATGTTGCAACACCCTTAGCACAATGGTACAACTCTCAATATGGAGCTTAAATAATGTCAATTTATAGAGGCCCGGGAGGTGCTGGAGACGCTACGAATGACGCTAGTAGTCAAGCTGTCATAGCTATTCAGAAAGCTAATGAGGCTGCAGCGTCAGCTTCCAATGCTGCAGGATCTGCCTCTGCAGCTTCTACATCAGCCACCAGTGCTGCTAACTCAGCTTCAACAGCTTCATCAGCTGCTACGTCTGCTACTGGATCTGCAAGTACTGCTACAACTAAAGCTTCTGAAGCTTCTACATCGGCTACTAACGCAGCAGCATCGGCTAGCACTGCAACTACTAAGGCTAGTGAAGCTTCTACGTCAGCCACTGCAGCTGCTTCTTCAGCCAGTAGTGCATCAACTAGTGCATCAACTGCAACGACTAAAGCTTCAGAGGCTGCAACATCAGCAACCAACGCAGCAGCCAGTGCAGCCAGCGTAGGAACTGCTGCGACTGACGCAGCTAACTCAGCTACAGCAGCTGCTAGTTCAGCAACCAGTGCGTCTAACTCAGCAAGTGCTGCGAGTACTTCAGCTACCAATGCAGCTTCAAGTGCTTCAACAGCTAGCACACAAGCAACTAACGCAGCTGCTTCAGCATCTACAGCAAGTACACAGGCTACCAACGCTGCAAATTCAGCTTCAGCGGCTAGCACATCAGCTTCGAATGCTGCCTCTTCAGCCTCAGCAGCCAGTACTTCTGCTACAAGTGCGTCTACATCTGCTAGCTCAGCTGCTACTTCAGCTTCTACAGCTACAACACAAGCCAGTAACGCTTCTTCATCAGCCAGTGCAGCGGCTACGTCAGCTACTAATGCAGCTTCATCGGCTACAGCGGCAGCAGCTAGTGCTACGGCAGCGGCTGCATCAGCTTCTTCTCTTCTTAACGGAACTATTAACGGTGGGACTTACTAATGCCTTCAACTATCATCACTAAAAACAGTAGCACAGCTTCCTCTGTGCCTTCGGCTGGCTCTCTCACTCAAGGTGAGTTAGCTGTTAACGTAACCGACAAGAGACTTTATACGAAGGACTCTGGAGGTACTGTCGTTGAGCTTGGGACTAATCCGGCTTCATTGACAATGCCAAACGGTACTGCCAATACTGTTCCTTATTTGAATGGCTCTAAGGTTGTTACAAGCGGTACTGCGCTGCAGTTCGACGGGGCCAATCTAGGCTTGGGAGTTACTCCTAGTGCTTGGGGAAGTGGTTATCGTGCTCTTGATATTGGGGCTACTGCTGCAATTACTGCATCCAGCAATACATTTGATTCTTGGGGTAACGCTTACTATAACGGCACAAGCACGCTATATAAAAGCACTCAGTTTGCGACTATGTACCGACAAGAGGTATCAACAGGCAAACACATCTGGTTCAACGCCCCATCAGGCACAGCAGGAAACGCCATTACCTTTACTCAGGCAATGACTCTGGATGCTAGTGGTAATTTGGGTATTGGTACTACAAGTCCACAAGCACCGCTTCATGTAAAGGGCACTAACGCTTCAGAAATTTTACGTCTTGAGTCTACTGATACGACTGGTGATTGTTATATTCGCTACACAGACCCTAATGGTGCAAA
>Ga0315907_10005520_pt1 | contig 13741 bp, 14 predicted proteins | sample LakEriMetagenome_3_FD_203525 | JGI IMG/M metagenome (GOLD analysis project Ga0315907, IMG submission 203525) | Freshwater fungal communities from buoy surface, Lake Erie, Ohio, United States - Buoy 12 MA123 | ecosystem: Environmental > Aquatic > Freshwater > Lake > Lake biofilm | place: USA...
AGGTGCATGCCATCTGTGTACAAACCGGCAATCTTGCCAATTACAGTTATCGCCACGTGCCGGGCGATTCGGTAGTGCAACTCGGCGAAAAGGAATCGTACGTTCCTCTTTCGCGCATGGCCTTCAAACAAGCCATGCAACAGCGCAAACACGAAGACAAAGAGGAAAACGCATGAGTTTTTCCATTCATGAAATAGTAAAGATTACGGAAGGCCGATTGACGCAAGAAAGCGACATTCGCCCCATTGAGCGGCTGCTCATCGACAGTCGCAAACTCACCCACGCCGGTGATGGATTATTCTTCGCCCTTCGCGGCGAGCGCAACGATGGTCATAAATACATCAGCGATGCCTACGCTGCAGGCGTTCGCAACTTCGTCGTTGAACATCAACCCGAAGTTTCATTAACGGATGCAAGTATTGTTGTTGTAAAAAACAGCATGAAAGCACTGCAGTTAGTTGCAGCTGCCCATCGCAAACAATTTGATATTCCCGTTGTGGGCATTACGGGATCGAATGGTAAAACCATTGCGAAGGAATGGCTCAACCAATTACTCTGCGACGACTTCAACATTGTGCGAAGTCCTAAGAGTTACAACTCACAGATTGGTGTTCCGCTTTCCGTTTGGAACATGGAAAGTGTGCACACGCTCGCCCTTTTCGAAGCCGGCATTTCGATGCCCGGTGAAATGGATGAGCTGGCGAAAATCATTTCGCCAACCATTGGCATTTTCACCTCAATTGGCTCTGCACACAGCGAAAACTTTTTGAGTAAGCGTCAACTCATCGGCGAAAAGCTGAATCTATTTGCGCATTGCCCCGTGGTGATTTGTCCCGAAGATGGCGACATCGCCGCGCTCATACAACCCTGGCTTGCTACGAAGACGATACTGCGCACTCCAACCGCTGAGCATGCCACCCGAGCTAGCACTGCAACAAGCGCAACCATTGAGTTGAAATGGAACGAACTCCTGCTCGAGTTTCAGTTACCGTTTCGCGACAAAGCATCGGTCGAGAACTGCATTACGTGCATTACGCTGATGCTTCATCTGGGCTTCGAACCAACTACCATTCAAGAACGATTGAGTCGATTAACTGCGCTTGAAATGCGTTTGCAATTAATCGAAGGCGAAAACGATTGCACACTGGTGAACGACGCTTATAGCAACGACTTGCATTCACTCGAAATAGCGCTCGATTTTTTGGGGCATCACGCACGGCAGCAATCGAAAACCGTCATTCTTTCCGACTTGTTTCAAACCGGATTGAGTGATGACGAGTTGCACAAACGCATTGCGCGTTTGTTCAGCGGAAAGGGCATCAAGCAGTTCATCGGCATTGGAGCATCCATGTCGACGCATGCTTCCAACTATCCTGAACATTCCCTTTTCTTTCCCTCAACAGAAGCATTTCTCGCGCAACTCACCACCGATGAATATGTGAAGCGCGCCATTCTCATCAAGGGAGCGCGCGACTTTCGTTTTGAGCGCATTGTCTCTGCTTTTCAGCAGCAGACGCACGATACGGTGCTTGAAATAAACCTGAATGCACTCGCGCACAACCTGCGTTACTTCAAATCGAAATTGCCTCCCTCAACCAAATTGATGGTGATGGTGAAGGCGTTTGGATATGGAAGTGGCGCTGAAGAAGTAGCGTCACTGCTAGAGTTCAACAAGGCCGATTATCTGGCAGTGGCCTACACCGATGAAGGCGTGGAGTTGCGCAAAGCAGGAATCTCGTTGCCCGTTATGGTCATGAATCCCGAGCGCAGCAGTTTGCCCACGCTTATTCGACATAAACTCGAACCCGAGTTGTATAGCTTCCGAACGGCGAATAACTTCTTGCAGGCGTTGCAGGCAGCTGATATTACGGAACCTTATCCCGTTCATATAAAAATCGACACCGGTATGCATCGTCTCGGTTTCATAGCCGAAGAAATGCACGACTTGTGCGCGTGGCTCGATGCCAATAAGCAAGTGCGCGTGGCTAGTGTTTTCACTCATTTGGCTGCAAGCGATGCCACACAATACGACGACTTCACTCGTCACCAATTGAACATCTTCAACAACTGTTGCGACCGCCTTGCGTTGCATGTGAAGAACCCGTTCATGCGTCATGCGTTGAACACGGGCGGCATTGAACGCTTCCCCGACGCAGCCATGGACATGGTGCGACTCGGCATCGGGTTGTATGGCGTGTCGGCCAGCGGCGACGATCAGCAGCATTTGCAAACACCCGGTAAGTGGAAGACGATCATTTCGCAAATCAAGCAGATTAAAGGCGGGGAAAGCGTGGGCTATTCGCGTGCGTTTGTAGCGCCTTTCGACATGACCATTGCCACCATTCCCGTAGGCTATGCCGACGGTCTGCGCCGCACCATGAGCAACGGCCAAGGTTATGTGATGGTGCGCGGTGAAAAAGCCCCTATTGTTGGCAACGTGTGCATGGACATGACCATGATCGATGTATCAGCCGCTCATTGCAGCGAAGGCGATGAAGTCGAGCTATTCGGTGAACACATCTCGCTGCTCGAATTCGCACGCATGTGTGGCACTATTCCTTACGAGGTGTTGACGTCGGTGAGTCAAAGGGTGAAGAGGGTGTATGGGGAGGAGTGAGGGGGTGAAGTGGTGAGAGGGTGAAATGGTGAAATGGTGAGAGGGTGAAATGGTGGCGGCATAATATTCCAATAAGTTAGAGGGTTTGGGAATAGGGTTATCGAGCGAGCGTTTCTAGTCTTGCGGTATGGATACAATCGAAAAAAAGACGACCGCAATTCGGTCTTATAAAGATCTGAATGTGTGGAAAGCCGCTATGGAATTGGTGTGCGAGGTATATGAAGTCACCCGCAATTTTCCGGATACAGAGCGATATGGGCTAACCTCTCAGATGCGGCGCTGCGCCATATCCGTTCCATCCAATATTGCAGAAGGCTGGAGCAGAAACTCGGCAAGAAGTTTTATTTCCTATCTGAATATCGCCTCGGGCTCAATGTCTGAACTCTTGACTCAACTTGAAATTGCGAACCGGATTCACTATATCAGTCAAGAAAAAATGAAAGCGTGTGAAGTCAAAGGAATTCAAATATCCAAAATGCTGTACATGCTTATCAAGAAGATCGAGAGCCGCTTGAAAGAGTGAAAGAGTTAGAGGGTGAAGGGGTGAAATGGTCAGGCGTTTGAACACGTTACAATTTGTAAAGCTTTGAAATCCTTGACTTACTTCTCCAAACCAGTAATAAACAGGAACGTTGATACCGTGACGAATTGTCACGGGTTGGAAACGCGCACCTCGTATTGGAAGTAAAACCATGAAAAATCTTGATTTAAGGCTCACCAACGGTCGACCATTTCAAGCCCAGTAAGAATTCGAAATAAACGCAAAGGTTTGAATGGCCGGAGTAACCACTTCACTCTCTCACCACTTCACCCTCTCACTACTTCACCATTTCACCGCTTCACTACTTCACCATTTCCAACTTCGCCTTCACCAACTGATACAGCTCGTCCTTATCGCGCACCATCTGTTTAAGCAGCGTGTTTTCGCGCACAACATAATCATAGCTGTCTCTCTCTTGTTGTGTGCGGTATTTATGAGCGAAGGTTTCGAAGAAGTTATGATCGAGCACTTTGCAGAGGCGTTCCAATAAACCGGTGTCGATGGTATTGCGGCGATAGATGTCGTAGATATTCGGCTTGGAGACATTGAGGCGTTTGGCCAGCTCTTCCACCTTCATTCCCCGCTTCTTCACCACAGCCCGTATCTCTTTGCCGATTGGAACGTTCGCCATGAAGCGAAGCTATTTCAGGAATTCGCAGTGGAATAAAGTAAAGAGCCTTATCCCAAATCAAAAACTATAGTTATTCTATAATTATTTTCATTCATTACGCTCTTTAAAATTGAATATTATGTATTATTGCGACATTCTGACAACTTCATTTAAGTATAATTTTTCCATAATTCATGAGATTACTCATTATTTCACTAATCGCACTCACACTGTATTCGTGTGATAATGCTAACGAGGGTCCGTCAACGCCCCCAATACCTCCAACGCCTATAGTTGCCTTAGGTCAGCTAACACCTCAGACTACCGCCATTTCAGGTGAATTGGGTCAGTATTTGAAAATCGTAGACAAGGCTTACGAGATAGAAGGTAACAATAAAGAGTGGTCATTGACAATCACCGTCGAAGCCATTCAACCGACCGGATCTTTATACAGCGGCATGTGTGCTTCAATGCAAATTACCCTGCTGAATGACAAGGAAATGCCCATATCCGAAATAGAACCGGTTGGTTTATTTGATGGCAATAATGAACTTCGAAACATTTTGACTTCAGGCTCCGGGCAAGCTTTCATTCGATTTCATGACTACCTCAACAATGCGGACTCTCTGATAAAAAAGTCAGCGAGTAGCCTATTTATGATTTCCGGTAAGCCTTTATTTCCTGAGAAATCCTCGGTCGCTGAAGAATCGGGAAGCAATGAGCCGAAGGTGATGGAATCATCTTCTGACGAAAGCAGCAGTAGTTCTGAGGCGACTTCATCTTCCAGCGCGAATGAGGATGTGAAAGAGCTTGCCGATGAGTATTGTGACTGGTCTGAGAAAGAAGCGGATGCCAAAGACCGGGATGATTACAACGCAGCTCGCTCGGCCGACGATAAAGTTGATGAAATCAGACGCAAGGCTTACAAGCTGCCGTCTGCAGACCTTTCGAGATTCCGAGAATTGACCAAAGACTGCAAGGACCATCACTAGAAAAATTATTCCAACTTCACATACAAATTGAACAATGGTAAAATTCCTCACTCCATTTCTATGCGCCTTCATTCTCGCTTCATGCGGGAGCAGTGAAAAAGAAACACCTAGCGTACCTGCAAAGCCTATTGTCGTAGTTGCTTCGTTAGCGCCCGATACAGCCGAGATCTCAGGCCCTTTGGGAGAGTATCTCCGAATTGTTGACAAGAGTTATGATCTTGAAGCGAATGATCGAGAGTATAATCTAACACTCACTGTTGAGGCAATTAAACCTACAGGACCAATTAACACGGGCGGGTGGATGTGCGCAGAGATGTCCCTAACTCTTCTAAATGACAATGGGATGCCTATATCCGGATTCAGTCCTGCGACTATGTTCGAAGGCAACAACGAACTGCGAAACATATTAGTCTCAGGTTCCGGGCAGGCATTCTTGAAATTTAAAGATTATGAGCCGAAAGCAGATTCACTGATTAAAACCTTAGCAAAGAGCTTTATGATTAGCGGTCGGCCACTGACAGACCATATTGACCCGGCACAAGTATCGAAAACAGAAACCACAACAGGGGAGGAAAAAGAATCAAGCAGCAATTCATCTTCCGCTTCCACTTCCAGTTCATGCGAGCAATGGTTGAAAGACTACGACAGCTGGGTAACCAAATACATAGCATTCATGCGCAAGTACAAAAAGAATCCGGGTGACATGAGCATGCTCTCCGACTATTCCCGCTTAACATCCGAAATGGCTGATTGGGCCAACGGAAACAGCGATTGTGATGACGCAGCCTCTGTTGCTCGGATGACTCAAATTGCGAATCGACTGAATCGAGAATTAGCCTCTTTGTAATAAAACCAAAACCTAGATTATATGAAATACACCTTATTCACTTCAGCGCTTTTAGTCGCGCTCATTTTTTCCGGATGCAAATCGAAACTTCCGGAAATAAAAATCAAACCTAAGACAGTTACCATCAAAGGTGCTTTAGGAAAGTACTTCGAGGTTGTTGACAAGGAATATGTAATTAAAGAGTGTTACGATGGAGCTGATGGATGCTATAAATTTTCAGTTGAAATAAAACGATTAGACACTCCGTTCGAAAACGAGTTGGCTTATCCGAACACATATGAAGTTAAGTCATTTGGACGATATGAGAAGAGTATTGATTACTTCGCAGGATTCGGAGTTGAGTTCATGGACGATAATGGCCCAGTCGCTGTGGAGACTGCAGCACCAACCAGTCTAAATAGTACTACTCAGGAAGGTATAGAATCAGTAATTAGATTGAATACTGGGGAAACTGGTTTCGTAGAATTTTTTATTACTAACAATAAACTCGCAAGCTCGAAGTCATTCCAAGTCACGTCTGCCTTTGAGAAAAACAATAAATAAAAATTGATTAATCGCTGCCGAGATTATCCGAACGAATGAATCTATTGTTAAGGTAATTTCATTATGCCGCTTTTGACTAGACTTCACTAAACGCACTTCAATCATGTTGTTTAGTAAAGCATTTTTACCACTAAACCTTAAAACCACATACCATGAAACTCGATGAAATCCTCATTCTATTTGGCATTTTAACTATCTTGAATGCCTTTGTCATTGCTATTTATGCCAGAAAGCGCTTCGCTCTCACATTTGCATTGTCATTCTTTTTCAGCGGATTGGCAATTGCCGGTGTTACAGCCGCATACATGAACAACGATGAAATTTTCGAGACGCCTTTATTTTGGGCGATTCTATCAGGCATGACTATTAGTGTATACATAGGAGCTAATCCACTCAGATATTTTTGGGCCTGGCTCTTGTTTTTGGGGATATTCATTAATACGGCTATACAATTTGAAATTGAATTGGGTAAGAACATTATTATCGCAGCAGCCGTTATCAGTCTTGTTCTGGTTATTGTATTCAGAAAACCCATCAAGCTCATTCTGGTTGGAACAATTTCCGGATATAACCTGGCTATTGGTATCGGATTAATAGTGTTCTCTCAGGCAAATAGCAGCAAATTGGATGATTACGGACAGATTATAAATGTTTTAACCTATGCTTTGATTGCATTGGGCATCTACTTCCAGTTCGCATTGTACAACAAGGTAATGGCGCAATACGGTTCAGCAATTGGTTTGAGCCCTTCAGATTTATCTGTTACTAACGAGTGGTCGGTTAATACAGTAAACTCCGCTTCTAATCCTGATGTGAACGAAACAGCCAACACAAGTTCAACTCAATCAGTAGGACCCGGTAATGTTAGTCCGATTAACATCAAGCGTATTGGAATCTGGCTGGCCGGTATCGTTCTGAGCTTAGTTATTACACAAGCTACTACCGGGTTGGAGCCGGATGATTTATTCGAGTTCCGTAGTCATGAACTTATGGGTTATCCGGTTCTGATAGCGTGTCTAGCTGGCACCTATTTCGCGGATAAAAAATTGAATGCTAAAAAATGATCGATCAGGCTTGCAATTCCATTTAAAACAACAAACACATACTTTTAATTCGAATAAGCGCTATGCAATTCTCCATTCGTCCAGTTATTGTTGTAGTTATCTCCTCTCTCATTCTATTCGGTTGCGGACAACCGAGCGAAGTCAAAATAGGCGAGCAAATTTGGACAACTCAAAATCTTGATGTTGACACTTTCCGAAATGGGAACAGAATTCCACATGCAAGCACGAAAGCTCAGTGGGAGCGAGCAGAGGAAAACGAGGAGCCCGCATGGTGCTACTATAACAACGATACCATTTATGGAAAAAAACACGGGAGACTATATAATTGGTATGCTGTAACTGATTCGCGTGGTCTAGCTCCGAAGGGATGGCATATTCCAACTAAAAAAGAATGGGATGAACTAGAAGATTTTTTGGAAGAAGCGGAAGGAAAATATAACTCTGACACAGGCAATAAACTAAAGAAAAAGGATGGGTGGGGTGAAGAAAATGAAGGTGATAACTGGTCCGGTTTTTCCGCAATCCCCTCCGGATATATAGCTTATTTCGGTGAGTTCCAAGACACCATAAATCCAATGTTGCCATTTCAATATGCTAAATGGTGGTCTACAACCGAAAACATGGAGGCGTGGAGCGCTACGAAAGACCACACAAATTTTGCTTTCGGTGCAACGGTGTTCTCTAATGCAGGCCATACGCACATTGGAAACGATAATAAAGGCGATGGCCTTTCTATTCGTTGCATTAAAGATAAAGAAGAAAAATAAGTTTATCGCCACATTCCCATTGCACAGGCATAGCGTGGAGAGAAGTGAAATGGTGAAATAGTGAAGTGGTGAAATGGAAACTGCAGACAAGCACTCTCTCACCATTTCACCACTTCACCATTTCACCATTTCACCCTCTCACCCCACACTCAACCTCAACGTCGCACCCAGCCCATCGGCCACAATGCGCATCAGTGTAGAAAGTCGAATATCGCTCGCGTCGTTTTCAATGCGCGAGATGTAGTTCTTGGTGGTGCCACAACGGTCAGCGAGTTCTTGCTGGGTAAGGCCCTTCACTTTGCGCAACTCTTGCAGCATGACGCCGAGTTTGTACGCTTCGAAGCCTTGTTCGTACTCTTCACGTGTCTTGGTTCCACGCAAACCGTATTGTTCATCCAAATGTTTACCAAAACTTTTAAGGGCGGGTTTCTTCTTTTTCATGGTAGTACTTTTTTCTGAGTCGTTGCGCTCGCATAATTTCTTTTCGAGGTGTCTTGTCTGTTTTCTTTTGGAATCCGTTGATTAGAATGACAACGGCACCCTCATCAAAAAAGCAGAACACACGGTAAATATTCGAAGATTCTTCTACCCGCAATTCATAGAGTCCATTTGACCCCTTGATGGAGCGCAAGTACTTCTCAGGAACCCATTCCATTGTCGCAATGAGTCCGAGTGTCCAGTTGAATTTCAATTGGGTCTTCTTTGGAAGCGCGGAAAAGAAGTCTTCGTAATAATTCTCGTAGTAAAAAATCTCTCGCTTGAAATTAGAGCGCATGACGTTTCATGTTTTACAAAGTTACCTAATTAGGACACACGCTCCAAATTGTGAACGCGACAGGTGCAAAACTGAATCGGCTTGACATGAAAGCTTATTCCTGTGGGGAATGGGTTAGAGGAATAGTATGGCTGGTGAAATAGTGAAATAGTGAGAGAGTGAGAGAGTGAGAGAGTGAAATAGAATCACTCCCGAAGCATCAGAATGAGAAGCGCTCCGCTTCACTCATTCACCATTTCACCACTTCACTTTTTACCAAAATACAAAGTGTACCAAGCTGTTCGTCCGGCCCCTCGTTGTTGAATAAATCCGCGCTCCGATAAATTCCGAAAGTGTTGCTTCAATGTATTGCGATTGATTCCGCTTATCGTTGCGTATTCACCGATGGAAACTCGGCCGTGGTGCTTGAGATGCTCGAGAATGCCCAACGAAATTGCGGGTAGCAAAAGCGCAAGCGATTGCTCTTGCTCAACCTTTTTTCGTAGCAAGTCTTTTTGTGCCTTTAAGCTTCTCAGAAAATACACAAGCCATGGCTGCCAGTCGGGGCTGTCGGTTCGAATGGTTTCCTGCGTTTGGCGAAGTGCGAGGTAATAACTCTCCTTTGACCGTTCTATGATGCTTTCCAGCGAGCTGTACGGAACATAATTGTAACCTGCTTGCAACAGAATTAGAGTGCTTAAAGCTCGGCTTAGTCGACCGTTGCCATCTTGAAACGGATGGATTTCGAGAAACACAACGGTAAAAATTGCTGCGACTATAAGCGGATGTAACTGTCTCTGCGCGCTTTCCTCTTGCATCCAATTCGTGAGCTCATGCATGAGAAACGGGGTGTCGAACGGGGAGGCAGTTTGAAAAACGATTCCCAGCTGATTTCCATTTTCATCGAATGCCGCAACTGAGTTGGAGGTTGTTTTATAATTGCCACGATGCCATGCATCCTTTTCGCTGTAGATCAATAAATCCCTGTGGAGCTGTCGAATGTAGCTTACACTCAGGGGAATGTTGGGCCACTCATTGAAAATGGTTTCCATGACCTTGGAATATCCTGCAACCTCTTGCTCGTCGCGCGTGGAAAACGATTGGATCTCGATGCGGGCGAGAAGGCGCTCAACTTCTTTATCTGATAATTTGCTTCCTTCGATACGTGTGGATGAACCGATGCTTTCAATAGTCGCTATTTTCCGGAGCGCACGCAGACGCTCTGGCTCGAGCGTTCCCAGTGCGCGCCAAGCACCCTTGAACTCATCGATTTCACTGATGAGGCGCAGAATTTCCGGAGTAATGACAAGGCTATCTGTTTTCATAACGACACCCAAATATACACCCAATTACACCCAATTAGGATTGTAGGGGATAGGATTATAGGGTGAAATGGTGAAATAGTGAAATGGTGAAATAGTGAAGTGGTGAAAGGGGGAAAAGGACCCCCATCGATCGTGCTTAGCGCACCGCAGCTTAATTGGAAACCTTACCTGGCATTACCCATGAGGTTTTCGAGAGAAGAGCGGCAAATGCTTGTGAGATTTTCGTCAACAGCAGCGTCGGTTAACTTCTTAAAGCCATCGTAATCAGGGATCATTGAAGTGCAGAGAAACCATTTCACACTCTCACCATTTCACTCTTTCACCCCTTCACCCTACCTTTACCTCATGAACCCGCGCATCATTCTCATACTTGCTTTCCTGTTCTTACTGAACGGAATTCTAACTGCGCAAGAACGCATGAACGGCGAAGCAATCGTGCAGCTTAAAAGCGATAGCGATATCGCAACGTTCGTCTCTGACTTGAACGCTCAACTGGGACTCACAGCCGAAGTGAAGGAGTCACACTGCATCTATGAACGCATGAACCTATGGCTAGTGGCGTTCAACGAAGAACAAATTCCCATGCGCGATTTTCTCTATCATGCGAAGAATAATTCAGCTGTCGCGCAAGCGCAAGTGAACCACATCGTTGCACAACGCCTCGTGCCCGACGATCCGTTTTTCGAACAACAATGGCATCACCAACAAGTCAATGACCATGACATCGACAGTGAGCTTGCCTGGGATATTACAACCGGGGGAACAACTCCTTCAGGCGATGATATTGTGGTGTGCGTCGTGGAGTTAGGCGGTGGCAAATGGAACACGGCCGATATTATTGACAACCACTGGGTGAACATTCATGAAATACCTCTCAATAACATCGACGACGATAACAATGGCTATATTGACGACTACGATGGCTGGAACATTGTGAGCGAAAGCGACATAATCGACAACGACAGTCACGGTACACGGGTTTGCAGCATGATTGGCTCCAAAGGCAACAACAATACCGGTGTAGTAGGTGTGAACTGGGATGTGAAAATGATGATGGTGCAAATTGGTAGCTCTACCGAAGCTGCAGCTATCGCCGGATACGTTTATCCGCTCGAAATGCGCCGACTCTACAACGAAACCAATGGCGCACAAGGAGCCTATGTGGTTGCAACCAACAGCTCGTGGGGCACCGACAACGGACAACCGGCTGATGCTCCTATTTGGTGTGCGATGTATGACTCACTCGGCGTGCATGGCGTACTGAGTTGCGGTTCAACCACCAACAACAACTCTAACGTTGATCTGTTTGGTGATCTTCCCACTGCGTGCCCAAGCGAATACCTCATTTCTGTGGGGCGAACCAACAGTATGGACGTTCGTGCTTCAGGTGGTTACGGCCTCACCACCATCGATCTGGCCGCTCCGGGCGACGCGGTTTATCTCGCCAATAACACAACGTACACAACCACAACCGGCACCTCATTTTCGAGCCCGTGTGTGGCTGGTGCAATTGCACTGCTGTATAGCGCCCCGTGCGCAGCATTCGACGATAATGCAAATACCAATCCGGCCCAGGCTGCCGTTCTCATGAAAGATTTCATTCTGAACGGGGTCGACACCACCACTCAACTGCTCGGAGAAACGGTGAGCGGAGGAAGATTGAATGTGAATAACAGTTTGCAGCTCCTCATTAATTCGTGCGATAACGGCCAATGCATGGCGCCCTATGGATTGGATGTGGCTCAGTCACCCGGTACTTTGAACTACACCATCATCTGGAATGACTTGATTGCTGCAGAAGATTACCGACTGGAATATCGACCATCCGGAACTACAGCATGGACTTCAATCGAATTGAATAACGGCAACAGCACCACACTTGAAAATTTGTTGGCTTGCGCTAATTATGAAGCGCGGGTAGCAGCTTATTGCACCGATTCGCTGAGTGTCTGGTCGCAAATCATTGAATGGGAAACAGACGGATGCTGCATTCAGCCTCAATCGCTCGAAGTAATTGCCTCAACTGCCAACTCGCTCACACTTCAGTGGAACGAAGTGCTTGCCGCAACAGGCTACACCATCATTGCTGCCGATGTAAATGGCAATACCCAGCAGTGGCTCACAGCCGAGACCGATACTTTTACTATTGAGAATCTAATTCCTTGTTCCAACTATACTCTTAGCATTAGTTCAGCATGTGCCAATCCGGAAGGACCCGCATATGAAATACCGGCCTTCACACCCGGCTGTGAAGACTGCGCGTTGATTCCATACTGCGTCACCACAGCGAACTCGGATGTCGAGTTTATTCAATCCGTGCAGGTTGGTGACATCATTCGCACTTCACTCGACGACAACGGGTATATTCTCGTTTCCGACATAACAGACACGCTGTATGCAGGGTCCATGTACTTCGTTGAATGTTCTCCGGGCTATCTCGGTACCACCTACAATGAAAACTTCCGCGCGTGGATTGACTTCAACATAGATGGTGATTTCGAAGATGAGAACGAGCTTGTATTTGATCCCGCTCCGACAACCATTCCGGTTTCGGGTTCTTTCACAATGCCGAGTTCTGTAACGGAAGGTGTTTCGCGTTTGCGGATATCGATGACCTATACCCCCGTTAACGCAAACAATGAACCCGAACCATGTGGTAATCTTACCTATGGTGAGATTGAAGACTATTGCATCACGCTGAGCAATGATGTTGGTGTAAATGAACGCTCCGAAATAGAGATAGCCATTTTGCCGAATCCGGCGAGGGAATGGTTCGAGATACGAGGGTTGCGCAAAACACCATTGCAAGTTGAATTGCACTGCATCGATGGAAGAACATGCGCTTCATTCAATGTAAACGAATGGCCTCGATTCGGACTGCCAACATTAGCGAATGGAACCTACTTGTTGCGCGTGCAATGTGACGAGGGCGTTTTTGTTTCACCACTTGTTATCGTGCATTGAGGTGAATTTTTCGGCAGAAACACATATTCCGATTACCTACCAATCGCTCAATCATCCGCTGTGCCTGGAACACAACATCCGTATCGATGTGAAGCGCCTCGACTTGTTGCATCCACTCGTCAATGGCAATAAATGGTATAAACTGAAATATAATATCGAGCGAGCGCTTGCTTCTGAACATCGCACACTCGTGACCTTCGGAGGCGGCTGGAGTAACCACATTCATGCAACGGCCGCTGCAGGCGCACTCAGCGATGTGCGCACCATTGGCATCATTCGCGGAGAAGAGCCGAATGAATACAGTGCAACTCTTCGGTTTGCAAAAGAGCAAGGTATGGAGCTGCATTTCGTGAGCAGACTCGATTATGAAGAGCGCAACACCGAAGAATTCAAAGCCTGGTTGCATGATCAATACGGTGCATTTCACCTGGTTCCCGAGGGAGGTTCGAATTACTACGGTGTAAACGGCTGTATGGAAATACTTTCTGAATCAGATACTCAAACCTATTCGCATGTTGCTTGTGCATGCGGCACGGGTGCGACACTCGCAGGCATGCTTATCAGCGCAAAAAACAACCTTCAATTCATTGGATTCTCTGCGCTGAAAGGAGGCGATTTTCTGCACGATGAGGTCATCAAGCACATTGAGTATTTCCTGATGGATCGCGAGCTTGCAGAAGAGTATCGCACCCAATTCACAATCGACAGCGAACATCA
>Ga0315907_10005526_pt1 | contig 13726 bp, 13 predicted proteins | sample LakEriMetagenome_3_FD_203525 | JGI IMG/M metagenome (GOLD analysis project Ga0315907, IMG submission 203525) | Freshwater fungal communities from buoy surface, Lake Erie, Ohio, United States - Buoy 12 MA123 | ecosystem: Environmental > Aquatic > Freshwater > Lake > Lake biofilm | place: USA...
TTGCGAACGTCCTGCCCTTCAGCCAGGAGAACCTGCAATTCCTGACGCCCGCGCTGGAAGCAGCCGGTATCGAGATTGCAATGTCCGAGAACTATCCGCCGGACATTTCAGACATGACGCCCCTGCTCACCCAGGTGCGTGATGCAGCACCCGATGCGGTGCTGGCATTGACCTATCCGGCGGATGCTTTCCTTTATGCCGGGCAGGCGCGCGAACTGGGCATCGACCCTCGGCTGACCTTCATGCTGATCGGCCCCACGATCGACGCCTTCGGGCAGGCCTTCGGCCCTGCGGCAGACGGGATCGTCACTTTGGCGCACTGGTCACCCGAGCAAGCCGCTTGGCCGCGCGCGCGGCCATTCTTTGATGCCTATGTGGCGCGTTTTGGCCAAGCGCCAGATTATCTGGATTCGGCGCTGGCCTATATGTCGGCCGAGATCCTGCAGCAGGCTGTGGCCACCGCCGGTCTAGACCACGACGCCCTGCGCGCGGCCATCGTCGGCGGCACCTTCGACACCATCAACGGTGAGGTGCGATTTGACGGCGTCCAGAACGCAGTAACGCCAACAGCCTTCGTGCAAAGGCAGGCCGGGGCGATGCAGCTGGTTTGGCCACCGGCCATCGCCACCGCGCCCTTGGCCTTGCGCTAAACTCCGAGGGGCCGGCCCTTTATATGGTTGGCCCCTCCTCCTCATACCGCCGGTCCACAGCCCAATGATCGCCTCACTTCTCTCTGGCCAGCTCCTGTTCGCGGCGGCCGTTTTGGGCGCGCTCTATGCGCTGATCGGCCTTGGCATGAACTTGGTCTACGGCACAATGCGCCTCTTGAACGTGGCGCATGGCGATATCCTGATGCTGGGCGCCTATGCCGCCTTTTGGTGGTTCACGCTGACCACGCTGTCGCCGCTGATCGCGCTCCCGCTCGTGGCGGCGATGGGCGCGGGGATCGGCCTTCTGTTGTATGTATTTCTGTTTCGCCAGCAACTGGCTCAAGGCCTGCCACCCGAGGCTATCGAGGCCCGGTCTTTGCTTCTGTTTTTCGGCCTGTCGGTGGCGATCCAGAACATCACCGCCCTTCTCTTCACCGCCACCCCGCGCGCCTATCGGCACCTTGATACTGTCTGGCAGGTCGGTGAGACCGCCATGACCGGCAATCGCATCGCGGCACTTGCGGTGGCGGGGGCCATACTGGTGGGCGTTTTGGTGTTCCTACGCCGAACGACCTTTGGGATGGAGATCCAGGCCCTCATCCAACACCGCGAGGCGGCGCGAATTGTGGGAATAGATGTGGATCGTGTGCAAGCCGTCGCCATCGCGCTGGGCTTTGCCTCGGCCTCTTTGGCAGGGGCACTTTTGTCGATGACCGAGCAGGTCACGCCCTTCATGGGCTTTCGCTTCACCATTGCGGCCTTTGTCGTGGTCATCTTGGGCGGTCTGGGCAATATCCGCGGCGGGATCCTAGCGGGGTTTCTTCTGGCCGTGATCGAGATCTACGCCGTCACCCTGTTCTCGTCCGAGGCGCGGTCGATCCTGATCTACGGCGCCTTTGTCGCCATCTTGGTGCTGCGGCCGCAAGGCCTGCTGGGCCGGGCGCGGCGATAGGGGGCGGGCATGGGCACAGGGATGCAGCGGCAGGATTGGGTGGCACTGGCAGCAACGCTGGCGGGTACGGCGGTGCTGTTCTGGGGAGGTCTGGCGGCAGGTGCTTACTGGCAAGTTGTCGCGCTCACGCTGGCGATGTGGATCGCGCTGGTGCAAAGTTGGAGCCTGTTTTCGGGTCTGACCGGTTACATCTCGTTGGGGCATGCGGTCGCCTGCGGCCTTGGTGCTTATGTGATGGCAACCCAGTTTAACGAATGGCCGGTGTGGGTGCTGGTCCCGGCCGGCGGGGTGCTGGCGGGGGCCGTGGCGCTGATCGTTGCTGTGCCAGTTCTGAGGGTGCGGGGCCCCTATTTCGTGATCCTGACTTTCGGTCTGGCCGAACTGGTGAAGTTCCTGCTCTTGTGGCTGGAGACGGCACTTGGGGCTTCGTCGCGATTGCTGTTTGGGGCACCGGGGATCGAGGTTCTGCTGGCTTGGATGGTGGCGCTGGCGGCGGCGGCGACGCTCTTGCGCCACACGGTCGGACGCTCGCGCTTTGGGCAAGGGCTGCTCGCGATCCGCGAAGACGAGGTCGCCGCGGAAACGCTAGGCGTGCCCGTGCGGCGCTACAAGGTGATGGCGTTCGCGCTGTCCACCGTCATCCCCGGGATGGTGGGTGCGGTGATGGCGCTGCGATCCACCTATTTCGAGGTGTTGCAGGTCTTCTCGCCGACCATCTCCTTCACCATCGTCACCATGGCCATCATCGGCGGTTCTGGCGACGCGCGTGGGCCGGTGCTGGGGGCGCTGTTCCTTGTGGGCCTCGCCGAGGTCCTGCGCGGAGCGGCCCCGCAATTGTATCTGATCATCATGGGCCTGTCCCTTGTGGCCTTTGTCCTGTTTGCGCCCAATGGCGTTCTGGGGCTGCTGCATCGGAGGCGCGGATGATGCTATTGCAGGTTCAGGGCCTGACCAAGACCTTCGGCGGCCTGCGCGCGCTGGACGACGTGTCGCTGAGCGTGGAAGAGGGCACGATCCACGGATTGATGGGCGCCAATGGCGCGGGCAAGACGACACTGTTCAGTCTGATTGCGGGCAATCAGGCTCCGACAGCGGGGAGCATTCTGTTTCAGGGTCGGCGCATCGATGGCCTGTCGCCGGATCACATCTGCCGAGCGGGGATCGCGCGCACGTTTCAGATCGTTCGGCCCTTTGCGGGGCTGAGCGTGCGGCAAAATGTCGAGACCGGGGCGCTGTTCGGCCGCGTTCCACGCCTCGGCGCGCGCGCGCAGGCGGCGCTGGTGGACGAGATCCTGCACGATTGCGGCCTTGGCGCGCTGGCCGACAGGCAGGCGGCGTCTCTCACGCTGTCGGCCCGCAAGCGGTTGGAAGTGGCCCGCGCCTTGGCCACCGGCCCGCGGCTTTTGATGCTGGATGAGGTGATGGCCGGCCTGACCCCCGCAGAGGTGGCAGAGATGATCGGCGCGCTGCACCGGCTGAAGGACCGCCACGGCCTGACGATCCTGATCATCGAGCATGTGATGCAGGCGCTGAACCGAATGTCAGACCGCATTACCGTGTTTCACCGCGGTCGCCTGATTGCCGAAGGCCGACCCGACGCAATCGCGACCGACCCGGCAGTGGCCGAGGCCTATTTCGGCGTCGATGATGCGGCAGAGGGGGCACCATGACCGCGCCCGCCCTAACGGTCGAGTCTCTTGATGCCGGATATGGCGAGGTGGCAGTCCTGCGTGGCGTCACTCTGACCGCGGCCGCCGGTCAGATCACCGCCATCATCGGTGCAAACGGCGCAGGGAAAACCACGCTGATGCGCGCCTTGGCAGGGCTGATATCGCCCACGGCAGGGCAGATCAGCGTGGACGGGCAACCTGTCACCGCCGACCCACCGCATCGGCGTGTGGCAAAGGGCGTGGTTCTGGTGCCCGAGGGGCGATTGATTTTTCCCGACCTTTCCGTGCGTGAGAACTTGATGCTGGGCGCAATCCCCGCCCACGCCCGCCCCCTGCGAGAGGCCTCTCTGGCCGAAGTCTGTGCCCTGTTCCCGCGCCTTGAGGAGCGCATGGAGCAGGCTGGCAGCACGCTGTCGGGTGGCGAGCAGCAAATGCTGGCGCTGGGCCGCGGGCTGATGGCAAGGCCCCGGGTGCTGCTTTTGGACGAGCCCACCTTGGGCTTGGCGCCAGCCATAGCGCGGATGATTTTCCAAATCATCCCGCAATTGCGCGACATGGGGCTGACCGTGGTGATCGCCGAACAAGACCTGCACCGGACTTTGCGCATCGCAGATCGTGCCTATGTGTTGGAGAACGGTCGCGTCGCAGCCGAGGGCACCGGTGCCGAGATCGCAAACGACCCGGCGGTGCGCAGGGCCTATCTCGGGCACGATTAGGGTCAGGACTCGTTCTCGCATCAAAGCTAGAACATGCCGGTTGCGGCGAGTGCGACGGCAGAGAGGAAGACCTCTAGGCATCTGTCCTAGCGTGTAGCGACCCGCCGCCAGTCCTTGAGCCGCCTAAACATGATCTCGATGCGGTTGCGGCGCTTCTCGTGTCTGATGGGCTTGCCCCGCGACTTCCGGCTGGGGATACATGGCTTTATCCCCTTGTCTTTCAACGCATCTCTGAACCAGTCGGCATCGTATCCCCGGTTGGCCGACAACCAGTCCGCCGAAGGCAGGCTACCCAGCAGCGCGGCTGCACCCGTGTAATCGTTGACCTGGCCTGCCGTCGTGAAGAACCGGACCGGACGGGCCTCGGCATCGGTGACAGCATGCACCTTGGTGTTCATGCCGCCCCTTGTGCAACCAAACAGGCGACCCCTTTGGTCACTTAGCCCCGCCTTTTTCGACCACAGGCTGGTCACCCTGCGGTGCGCCTTGAGATAGGTGGCGCCGATCAGGACCGTCTACGGAGTGGCGGCCTCATAGGCCGGCCGGTCCATCACGTGGGCGAAGACCCCCTTGTCGCTCCAGCGGTTCTAGAGGGTCTTCGGCGGCCCATAATCCTTGGGCGCAGCACACCATCTCAAGCCACTGCGATTGATGACGATGATTCCGCTCAGAACACGCCGGTCATCGACCCGCGGCTTGCCATGGCGCTTGGGGAAAAAAGGCCGAAGTCGCGCCATCTGTGCGTCCGTCAGCCAGAAAAGGTTGCTCGTTGGTCAGTCTCCTTGCGGAGGCGTGAATCACGCCACAGAAGCAAGCTCAATCGGTCCTGACCCTAGCAACGCCCCTTATAACCCCAAGGTTGAGGCAGTCATTGGCATCGCTTGTGGGTCAGGTTAACCGACCGCGCAACTTCAGCTTTCTTGACCTCACGTGGCACGCGGCAAGCGTCAGCCGGCCATCTTTGCGCGCAAGCTGATCAGGGCCAGAACGCAGTCAATGGTGGGGGTCGGCGTGTTGGTCACACGCCCCAGTTCGCGCACCGAACCGACCAGTGCATCAATTTCCATCGGCCGCCCCGCATCCAGATCTTGCAGCATGGAGGTGCGATGCGCCCCCACCTCCGCACCGCCATGAATACGGCGATCGACGTCAATCGGAAACTTAACGCCCAGTTTTTCCGCAATCTCCTGAGCTTCGAGCATCATCGCGCGGGCCACAGCGCGGGTGCCGGGATCGGTGCACAGCACATCTAGCGTGGCATGGGTCAGGGCTGAAATCGGGTTAAAAGACAAGTTGCCCCACAATTTCACCCAGATCTCGTCGCGTAGACGCGGCCGCACAGGCGCCTTGAGGCCTGCCTTCGCGAGCGCCTCTGACAATCGGACGGCGCGGTCAGATTTTGACCCATCCGGCTCACCCAGCGAAAAACGATTTCCCTCGATGTGCTTGACGACGCCTGGCTCGATCACTTCAGCTGCAGGATAGACCACGCAGCCCAACACACGGTCAGGACCAAATCCATCCCATTGAGCATTACCCGGATCGACAGAGGCCAGTCTCGTCCCCTCGAGCGGGCCTCCGACCTTGTGGAAATACCACCACGGGACCCCGTTCACACCAGAGACGATGGTGGTGTCAGGCCCGATCAGCGGCTGCATCCGACCGACCACGGGCGGCACAGAGTGCGCTTTGAGCGTGACGATGACATAGTCCTGATGGCCCAAGGCCGCCGGATCCTCGGACGCCTTGACCGCATAAGACTTGGTCACGCCCTCTTCGATCAAGGTCAGGCCATTGCTTTGCATGGCGGCCAGATGCGGCCCGCGCGCCACAAGGCTGACATCCGCCCCCGCCTCGGCAAGCTTTGCCCCCATATAGCCGCCAATGGCGCCCGCGCCGAAAATACAGATTTTCATCGCGCGCGCCCCTCAGCCCAGACCCAGTTTTTCGGCAAGGCCGATCCGCTGAAGCTTGCCCGTCGCACCTTTTGGAATTTCCACCAAGATGACGATCTTGCGCGGCACCTTAAAGGCCGCCAGCCGTTCGGCGGCAAAGTCACGGATCTCGCGCTCGGTGGCGGCAGCTCCCTCTTTCAACACAACGGCGGCAGCCACCTCTTCGCCCAGCTTGTCATGTGGCATGGCAAAGGTCACGCATTGCGCAATGGCCGGGTGTTCGGACAGCGTGCCATCCACCTCCAATGGGCTGATCTTTTCTCCGCCGCGATTGATGATCTCTTTCAACCGCCCGGTCAGCGACAAGAAGCCATCGTCATCAAAGGCGCCCTGATCGCCGGTGCGGAACCAGCGCTTGCCCTCGGCCTCAAAGAAGTTCTTTACGTTGGCCTCGGGATTGCCCTCATAGCCCGGCGTCACGTTTGGCCCCGAAATGGCGATTTCACCGATGCCGTTGACAAGACGGTTTTCAATCTCATGCGCGATGCGCACCTCAGGGCCCGCAGGCAAGCCAACCGCACCGGGTTTTTGCTTGCCCGGCTCGATCGGATTGCAGCACATCTGATGCGCTGCCTCGGTCATGCCGTAGGCTTCGACCACGGGCGCGCCAAAGGTCTCGGCCAGCTGGGTCATCACCGGCCCCGGCAGCGACGAGGAAGACGACCGCAGGAACCGCAGCCGCGCATTTTTGATGATCTCGGCGTTGCGCCCAGCGCGCGCCAAGATCGCCTGATGCATGGTTGGCACCGCCGTATACCATGTGGGATCAATGTCTTGCAGCCAGCCAAAGAACTTCAGCGCATCAAAGCCCGGCGTGCAGCTGATGGACGCCCCCGCCGCCAATGAGGCGCTGACGGCGGCGACCAGCCCATGGATGTGGAAGAGCGGCATCACGTTCAAGCACCGATCATCCGGCGTCAGCGCCAGCGAGGCGCGGATGTTTTCGGCCGATGCCACCACATTCGATTGCAGCAGTGGCACGATCTTTGGCCGCGACGTGGTCCCCGATGTGTGCAGGATCAGCGCCACATCATCGGCGGTGGGCAGGCTGTCCGCGGCGTTTCCTGTCACATTGGTTGACAGCGTGAACATGCCCGCAGGGTCTGTCGCGGTCAGTTCAATCACGGTCAGATTGAACCGCTTTGCCGCAGCAAGCGCCGGACCGGCATAGCCTGCCTCAACGATGATGGCGCTGGCCTTAAGATCTTCCAGGTAGAAGGCGAATTCGTCTTCCTTGTAGGCAGGGTTCAGCGGGGCCGTTGTCGCGCATTGTGCCACGCTGATGAAGGCCGCAGCCATTTCTGGCCCGTTGGGCAGAACAATCGCAACCCGATCTTTCGCCCCAACGCCTGCCCCGCGCAAAACGGTCCGCACGGTTCGGGCCAAAGCATTAAGCTGCCCATAGGTCATCCAGTCCCGCCCCGGCGCGCCAATGGCATTGGCGGTTTCGGGGTGGCGCTGAATTAGGCCTGCGAGTGTCTGCATCTTATGTCTCTCATATTTCGATACGTCTGGAACTCGACCACGCCGAGCCCTTGTGAAGGCTCGGACAAGGGGTCGAAGGGGTCAGCTTTATGCCACGCTGCGATTGCGCCGCAGATACTTTAAGGCCGGCAACAAGATCAAGATGATCGCGATGACGGTGATCGGCCCGGCGATAGGGCGGGTGAAAAAGATCATCGGATCGCCCGAAGACAGCAGCAACGACTGGCGCAGGGTTGGCTCTGCGATGGGGCCGAGCACAATGGCCAGAACCGCAGGGGCCAAGGGATAGTCGAATTTGCGCATCACAAAAGCAGCGATTCCGAACACCACGATCAGCCAAAGGTCATGAATGCTGCGCGAAGCTGCATAACCACCGATGATCGACAGCACAAAAATCAAGGGCGCAAGGATGGTAAAGGGCATCCGCAGCATCCATACAAACAACGGGATGCAGGCAAGGTTGATCACAACTGCCACGATGTTCGAGATGTAGAACGATCCGATCAGGCCCCAGACAAATTCAGTCTCTTCGATGAACAGGCGCGGTCCCGGCACAAGGCCCCAGATCACCATACCACCGAGCAAGATGGCCGTGGTCGGCGAGCCGGGAATGCCCAGCGTCAGCATCGGCAGCATCGCCCCTGTCGAGGCCGAGTTGTTCGCAGATTCCGGCGCCGAGACACCATCGACCGAACCGTTGCCGTATTCCTCAGGCTTTTTGGACAACATCTTGGCCACGCCATAAGACATCAGCGATCCCGGCGTTGCCCCTGCGGCAGGCAAGATGCCCACGAAGAATCCAATCGCCGAGCCGATCATCGTCCCACGCCAGCCGCGTCGCGCTGCCTCTTTGGAATCCGAGATCAGGCCCTTAGCCGTCATTTTCGGGTTGGTGGTGGTCACCTCGCCGCGGGTTTGTTCCATCGTCCAAAGCATCTCGCCGATACCATAGACGCCAATAGCGAGAACGATAAACCCAATGCCGCGCATAAAGCCTTCGATTTCAAAGAGCACCAGCCGCGGTTCGCCCGAAATGGTGTCAAAGCCAACTGCAGCCAAGACAAGCCCTAGGCAGATGGAGAAAATCGTCTTCGGGATGTCATCCCCACCCAGACCGACAAAGGTGGCGAAGGCCAAGAGCATCAGCGCGAAAATCTCGGGCGGGCCAAAAGACAGGGCGGTCGTCGCAAGGATGGGGGTGAAAAGTGTCAACAGCACCGTCGCCACCGTCCCACCGACAAATGAGGCCAGCGCAGCCGTGACAAGCGCAAGGCTCGCGCGCCCCTTCAGCGCCAAAGGCCGGCCATCGAAGGTTGTGGCCACGGCCGTTGAAGCGCCCGGAATGCCCAAGGTGACCGACGAAATCGCCCCGCCATACATCGCGCCGTAATAGATCGCTGACAGAAAGATGATGGCCGAACCTGGCGGCACGAGGAAGGTGATGGGCAACAAGATCGCCACGCCGTTCACCGCGCCCAGCCCCGGCATCGCACCGATGAACAATCCAACGGTGACGCCGATGATGATGAGAGCAAGATTGAGCGGCTGGAGCGACAGCAAGATGCCATCGGCAAGAAAGGACAGAAGTTCCATAGAAGACCTCGGATCAGGGCTGGGAAAGATCAGTAGATGATGTCGTACAGCAGGTCGAAAACGGGCTGGGTGAACGACATCCCCTGTGGCATTGAAATCAACATCACCCCTTCGAAGAAGAAGAACAGCCCTGCGGGCAGAAGCAGCGACATCGTCAGTGTCAAGAACCACGAATGGCGCCCAAGGAACCGCAGGTAGTAGAAGAGGAAGATGGCAACCGCGCCATACATCGACACGACCGAGATCAGCGCAACGAACACAACGACACTGCCCCCGACATGCAGCAGCGTCCGCCAGCCAAAGCTGTCCAGAAACGGCTCATCCGACTGCGAGAATGGCGATTTCGCGCGCCACCACTTCCAAGCGCTGGCCACGCAGCTGAGCAACATGCCCAAGGCCAGCCAGAAGGGCCAGAACCCGCCGCCTGGCCCTTGGCCACTGATATAACCCACGGAAAGTTCCGTGCTTTTCCACATCAGATACATCGAAAAGAGGGCAAGAACCCCAACAAGCGATATTTCACCCTGACGCATGATTGCCCTCTTTTCTGTCGTTTGGTGGCGTTACTGGATTTTTGCCAACAGGTCGCGATGGCTCTGGATCTGGGCCGTCCAATAGGCGCGGGTCTGGGCCTCATCCATCGGCATCGGCGACATGCTTTCAGAGGTCAGATAGGTCTGCCACTTCTCGCCGTCGTAAACCTTGCCAAACAGCTCGCGGTAATAGGCGGCCGCTTCGGGCGACATGCCCGGCGCACCGACAATGGCCCGCTGGTTGAAATACGAGAAATCGTGACCCTTTTCCTTCAGCGTCGGTACGTCCGGGAAGGCCGCCATGCGCTCGTCCGAGAATGCCAACAGCGGAACCAGATCACCGGCTTGATAAAATCCCTTCGCCTCGGAGGGGTTGTTCACCGTCGCCATGATTTGCTGTCCGGCCAGTTCCTTGGCCACCGCACCGCCGCCATCAAAGGGGATGTATTTCAGCTTCAGATCGAAGGCGTTTTGCAAATAGGTGATCACGATCGAATCTTCCTGACCGGTACCCGTACCGCCCATGACGTACTCGCCGTCCATCTCTTTCACCTTTGCGATGTACTCCTCGAAAGTCGTGATGCCCGACTCCTTGTGAACCCACAGGATAAAGGGATCGACGCCCATCATGGTGATCGGGGTGAAGGTTTCGATATCCACACCCAAATCGGCCTGCCGGATCGGCGTGGTGTAAAACGAATTCAGCGTAACCATCAGCGTATGGTCTGCATCACCGGTGTCTTTCAGATGCAACAGCGCCTCGGCCCCGGACCCGCCGCCACGGTTGGTCGGGATCAGGGGGCGGTTGGTCAGCCCATCAGCTTCAACCGCAGACTGAATAAAGCGGGCAATTTGGTCGGCACCGCCGCCAGAGCCCGCCATGATGGTGAAATCAATGGGGCGCTTGGGCTGCCAGCCCTCGGCCAAGGCGGCGAATGGCAAGGCGGCCAAGGCGCAGCCACCGGCCAAGGTTAGGAAAATGCGTCTGGATAGCGTCATGGTCTGTTCCTCCCTTTATGTCCGTGTGTCACGGACCGGTTTTATCACGGATGAGACTTGCCACTCCGTACGTGGCTTTATGAGGTGATGATGGACTGGGAGCGCGTTTGCGCCGCCGAAGCAAAGCCGCGTCAATGTGCCATCAAGATCGGCATATCGGTGTTGTCGACGATGCGTTGCGTGTTGCCGCCAAGCAGCATTTCGGTTTCATGGCTGTGACTGTAAGCCCCAGCCACAAGCAGACTGGCCCCAACGCGCTTGGTCGTCGCCAAGAGCTCGGCCGCGGGATCCTTGCCGTCAAACTGAACAATCTCGGCCGTGATGCCGCGCAGTGCGTAGTAGGCCGCCAGATCTTCGGCGCTCGGTCCGTGGGCTTGCAGTTTTCCACCGGTGAGGATGCTAACGCGCTTGGCTGCGTGCACGATGTCCAGCGATGACGCCACCGCGCGCGCCGCAGGAAGCGACCCGTTCCACCCCACCGCCACATGCTGGGCAAAGCTGGCATCCGGCCGCAGCTCTTGGGGGCAAATCAGCACCGGGCGTCCGGCGACATAAAGCGCCGCTTTCAACGAGCTGAGCCCCAGATTGTTTTCGCGTTCGGGCTTGGGAAGCACGATCAGATCGGACAGCCGCCCCGCATGCTTGACAATGTCCGCCATGCGCCCCGGTTCTTCCGTAAAGGTGCAGACGGCGGTCCCTTGCTCACGGTCGCCTTGTTTCAGACCGAACTCACGCGCCAGCCGATGCAAGATCCCGCGCAGATGGTCCTCTTGCCGGTTCGCAAGTTCCACTGCCTGCTCCAGCATCACTTTGCGGGCAAACACGTTCAGGGCAACGCCCTGCGGGATCATGTCTTGAGGCTGGACCCTGCAATGCACCACGTTGACCTGTGCATCATGCTGCAAAGCAAGCGCTGCGGCATGTGCAAGCACAGTCGCGACCATGCCATCGCCGCGAACAGGCACCAGAATTGACTTCAACATCTCGTTCTTTCTCACGTCTCGTAGCGCTGCCAGCTTTTGGCTGTCGTGCAAAGCTCCCCGTCACGGGGCTTGTTCAGCACACGTAGTCGGTTCAGTTGCGCAATAATCTTGCGCGCAGGAAAGTTTCGTCAAGGTGCAAAATCAAGCAATTTATGTGCGCAGCGGATTTATCGATTATTATTAAGGCTTTGTAAAAATTAAAAATTTCCGCATCCCAAGGTATACCGCAGTTTTCGCCATCTTTCGTGAGTTTGCGCCATGACTTGCGGGTAACATCGGCGACGCAACCAGCCGATTCAGATTCGTCCCCGCAGATCCGCGTGCGCTTTTGGCGTCTCCTCTGGACGCGCCAAGGGTTCAAGCCCAAGGGTTGAAGCCATGCACTTGCAGCAGGTGGCGATGGATGCGCGCGACGGCTTCCGTTTGTGTCAGAGCCGCGCGGCAAGTGGATCGGCGCGCTGAAGGATCCAGCTTGCTCGGCCGCTCTGGGGTCTAATACGCCGATTCAAGACTTCCATCTCGGGGAAACTGGTTGGTCACTCAGTCGTCGGTCTTAACCCGATGGCGGCAAAGGGCTTCAACAGGCGAAGTGCCCCTGCGCGGAGCGATCACGAACGGGGGCATCTTGTCTCGCAGCGATTGTTTCCTGATTACGGTAAATCTCGACCACAGCCGGATCGGAAGAACGATTTTCCGAAGGTGGGTGGCGGAGGGAGCGACTCAGGCGCCCGGCTCTCTCTCGTGCTGATGTCGGACGAACGCCGCGTCCTTCGTAATTCTTTGCACTATTTGTTCTGGGCGCGCGTGGTGACGGTCGTCATTGATCGGACCGCATGGATCTCCACTGCCCGAGTAGTGATTCTGCTTCGAGTCGGGTAGAATGGAATCCTTGTCATGGGCCTGTCGGGCGACCCAGGCCACTCGCTTCAATCGTCGCCAAATATCTTGGATCGCTTGCGTAGATCACTCCCTGATCTCCACCTAGCCACACAAATCCCTCGGGGTTTCCCCAACCCGAAACCGACGTTTCGTTCCAGCAAAGGTTCCCGACATTCCGAGCGATGAGTTGACCATTGGGGAGACAGAGATCCCCACGCGACCGATTTTGCCAATCGATGTTCCGCCTAAGCTCAGCGCCATTGGGAAAGAATGCATCGGTCATGTAATACATCACGACAAGCAAAAAGGGATAGGCCGCCACAAGCCATAGCAGGCCCTTCAGGGGGCGGCGAAGCCATCTCCACGATGCAAGCAGAGGGTCTTTGATCATGGGGAACCCAGGTTCGGGTCCCAGTACTAGCTTCGGTTCCGGTCCTGGGAAACTGTTGCTTGAAAGTGCGCCTCCCATTCGCCGGTTATCGTGTATGCAGTCCCTCCCAATTCGGAAACGGCCTCGCAGCGACAGTTATGGTCTTCGCCCGGATCTCCGGTGTCCGGCGGATCCGACCATAAGAAGATACGGCCCTCGTTCATCCGATGCGAGGTGCGAACCCGCTCGTCCCGCTGCGTGCGCCATACGTACCGGACCGTGACCCCGGTATCCTTTAGCGACAAACGGATTGGTGTGCCCCTGCGGAGATACTCGACGAAGGCCGCACGATAGGCGTCGGTGTGGACGATGTTCATGGCAACCTTCAGGGTTTGGATGGTTGCCCAGTCTCCATGATTTCAATAAAATATGAGTTAACGGCGCATTGCGTCTGCTCAGATCAAAGATGGCATACGTCACCAAGGCGACTTCGCACCGCGGTCGAGCGCAATGCTGAGTAGCGGTTCGCAATTCTGCGTATGGCGGTGGGAACACTTCATCCACACAATTCCCTAACAGGGGCGACGCTGTCTGTTGGTGGCTCCAAGTGATCATGTGAAGAGAACCAACCCGATTTTTGTAGATCGGGGCTTCGAACCTCGGATCGAACCGATTGCGCCGCCAGTTGAGCATTTCATGGCTGATCTCGATCCCGCGCCTACGCAAAGGGCCTTAAAGTTGAAGCAGGACATAATGTTGACCATCGCCACCAAGCAATCGCTCTCATGCCTCGTTTCGAACGACCGAAACAGACAGCAATCATTCATCCCGAATGGCAAACGAAGTTTTATAATCACCTCAATCTGAGTTCGCCTGTCCTCGCTTCTTGATCGACTTAGCAACAGTTCGTCTGCAAACGCCCCTAAATGCCCGTTTTCAAA
>Ga0315907_10005529_pt1 | contig 13722 bp, 8 predicted proteins | sample LakEriMetagenome_3_FD_203525 | JGI IMG/M metagenome (GOLD analysis project Ga0315907, IMG submission 203525) | Freshwater fungal communities from buoy surface, Lake Erie, Ohio, United States - Buoy 12 MA123 | ecosystem: Environmental > Aquatic > Freshwater > Lake > Lake biofilm | place: USA...
TGCAACCTGCCTTCTCCAGCTTGGGTAACGTCGGCGGCACCTTTGCACGCGGCTTAGTCAGTGGCCTGGCCGCTGGTGCCGCCGCCAATGTCGTCATGTCCAAGGGCGGCAAGATCGATCTGACGCGAGTAGCCGCGGATGCCTTTGGCAATGCGCTTGGCAATTCAATCGTCGGGCAATTGAGCCAGCCTAGTCAGCAGGCGGGCAAGGCGCCGCAGACACAAGGACAAGGGCCTTGGTCTGACTACGGCTACCAAAACGGTGCTGACATTGCCGACAGCATTGCACGCGAGCAAGCCCGCGCTGGGTTCATCGCTGCGGGCCGCGACATGATGGGGCCGGAGTCTGGCGTGTGGGACAAGCAGGCTGACTTTGAGCGCTCCAGTGCTCGCAATGGCGGTGACGTGGACAGCGACAACTATCGTGGTGGGCGACGCACCATCACCATCGAGCCTGGAAAGGGCTTGCTGGGTTCGATGGCTTCGCAGGGCTACAGCACCGCAGATCGGCGGGCCTTGATGGGGCAGCTTGACCGCTACAAGCAGCTTGGCGGCTTGAATCCGTCTGAGTTGCAAGCGGGACAGCAGTTCTATGCCGATCTGGACGACTTGACCGCTGCCGATGGTCGGCGCGGTGGTGCGTTGATCTCGCGGGAGACGGCGCAGCGTGTAGCGGCGGCGCGGGCGGCAGAAAACAAAGCAATGGCCGCCCAGCAAGCCACCAACGCCGATGAGGTTCAGCGACTGGTCAACCGCGCGGCTGTTTCTCAGTCGCAGGGGTATGTGGCGGCGGGGGCGGCTTCGGGTGTGGACTTGATTCCGCGTGGGGGTTACGCGGCACCTGCGCACGTGCCCTCGGTTCTGGATGGCATGCCTTCGTGGGTGAATGATGGTTTGCGAAACCTTCAACCCTTGGCCGGCTTGGGCGGCGTGCGCGGTGCAAGCGTCGTGGCGGCCAAGGGCGGCGCTGCTGTTGTGTCTACCGCGCAGGTGCTGTATGGCTCTGCCACTTCGCTTTATGCCAACTACCGTACCTACGGCCTGACGGCTGGTCTAATCGCTCCGCACCTGGATAAATTGAATAACGCTGGGGTGGTGGGGGCAGAGTTGGCGTTTGGGTACGACGCGGTGGCACCGAGTGCGGTGCTTCCGAGTGTTGCGTCTAAAGTGGGCAATGTAGCCCCAGTTGGCGGCAGCGAAAGACTTGTGCAGGTCTATCGAGGGACAAATCTCGGAGCAGAAAATAGCTTTTATGCTGAGACAGGACATCTTTTAAGTGATGCCGCTCGACAAAGTTATGGAAGCACGGGCAGCGTCACAAATGCGTATAAAAGCGCTGAATCAGTTCACGAAAAATGGATTGATATTTGGGGTAGTGAAAGCCAGTACGTACAGGCACATGGTGCATTCGGTTTGGAGTTGCCTCAAGCATTCAACATGGATCGGACATTTATATCTGTGACAACGGACTTGAATGCTGCGACCTACTTCTCTCAAGGTGGGATGGTGTACGGTGGTCTTGTGCCAGAGTCAATGCTGCTGCGTCAAACACTGGTTGGTGCTGGTGAGAGCGAGTTTTTATTGCGGCTAGGAACTAAAGCGTTGAAGCCAATACCGGGGCAATGATGAGCAAGGAGTCAGCTGAGGAGATTTTTGTTGACGGGCAGAAGTTCCATGTTCCGAGTGTTGCCCTATGGGCGGATTTAATGCACGCTGGTACATATCAGGAACGGCTTATTTACTACCCACTGACTAAGCGTCTTGTCGATCAAGACTTACAGTTCGCAATTAATCATCCAACAGAATTCAAGCTAGGGCTTTGTTTGGACGGCCCCTTGGCTCGGGCATGGACAGCGATGCTGTTATTCCGTACAGAGCAAGGATGGCAACGTGTTCATATCGAGAGACTGACGTGCAGCAACTGCGGGCGTGTCTGCACTACAGCAAACCCAGTAGTGCCATCCTTATACATTGGCACCCCAGAGAAGTGGGCTGCTCTCACCAGAGCCTCACATCATCAGCAAATAAGCTGCCCCATATGTGGCACGGAGCTTCCACGATTTGCCATATGGGGTGAAGTTCACACTGATTTAGCATGAATATGTCCGTTCCTCGTCCATCATGGGTACCCTCTCTGACTTCTGGCAGTGAATGGGTGATTACGCACCTGCGTAAATATTTGAACGGTCAATCGTTCACTGTTTACTCCTGCGGCACCTGTGTCGTTTGGCAAGGAAAGACACCACTAACAGCCACTGAATCGCATCAACGCCTAAAAGCTGTGACCTCAAGTCATCCGGATTTCAAGGTGCGGAAAAATAGCGATGGAAATTATTTAGTCACCTTCAAAGGTGCGGTTGGTGGTGTGATGTCAGGTGATTTGCTGCGCACCAATTTTTTGACGCTCCGAGAAGATGCACTCTCCCAGGGGAAACTACCCTATGAGAAGTTGTCGTCCGAAGGTGAAGAGCCAGGCTCAGATATGGATTTGGTTGCCGGCCTGTACGTTCGTGCACTGCTTTACAAGGACGCTGAGGATCTCAATATTTGCTCAATCGTAGAACACGGGTAACCGGAGAGCGAGAGGACCAAGTCTTGCCTTTTGCCCTCAGGCTTGTCAGCGCCCCAACTGTCATGTCCAACCGTCCAGGAGAGGCTCGGCCTTATTTTTCAAGCCCGTTTTTCAAAAACTCGGGCTGCAAAGTTATCAGTCAGCAAAGATTTTTACGTTTTTCAGTGAACTTCTTTGATCGCGCTGCTCGTTTTTGAGGCAACTTCCTCCGCTGAGGCGTGTGGTCTCCCTGTCTCTCCTGGACAGTTCGTTCTTTAACAATTTGCGCGTTCTTTTGGGCTGTCGGTGGCTCGCCTTTGCCGGTTTGCCGCTAACGCCGAATGTGATAGCCCACGCAGGCACCGTCCAGTGCGTGGTGTCATGTCCAATCGTCCAAGAGAAGTTCGGCCTTATTTTTCAAGCCCGCTTTTCAAAAACTCGGACTGCAAAGTTATCAGTCAGCAAAGATTTTTACGTTTTTCAGTGAACTTCTTTGATCGCGCTGCTCGTTTTTGAGGCAACTTCCTCCGCTGAGGCGTGTGGCCTCCCTGTCTCTCCTGGACAGTTCGTTCTTTAACAATTTGTGCGTTCTTTTGGGCTGTCGGTGGCTCGCCTTTGCCGGTTTGCCGCTAACGCCGAATGTGATAGCCCACGCAGGCACCGTCCAGTGCGTGGACAAGAGTCACTTCTTTCGGCGGGTTCTGTCTCAGGTCAGCCCACGTGGTTTTGTTCCAGACCTGCGCGGGCGTGAGCCCATCGAGGTTTTGGTGTGTGCGGCAGTGGTTGTAGAAAAGTTTGAATTCGTCCAGGGACATTTGCAGCGCAGCTTGACCGGGAATCACGAGTTGTTTGAGTAGCGGCTTCAAGGTGCCGAATAAACGTTCGATGCGCCCGTTCTGCCAAGGCGAGTGCAATGCAATGCGCTGGTGTTTGATGCCCGCCATGGTGAAGAACAGCTTGAACAGTCCACTGGTAAACACCCGCTCGTTGTCAGTACGTACCGCTTTGGGTTTGCCATAGCGACCAATGGCCAAACAGAGCTGGCCCAGCAGCGTCCAACTGTTTTTGTTAACGATGGTTTGCAAAGTGACCAATAAACACGAGCCATGGTCGATGATGCCCAGCGCGGTTTGTTGTGCGCCCGTTTGGTCCGCTTGAAACGTCAGGTCCATCGCCCAAACCTCATTCACGGCGTAGGGGGCTGGCTTCTTGTTTCTGATTTGTCGAACCTGGCACCACAAGGCGTACTGGTTGCGCTTCAAAATTTCAGCCACCAAACTTTTGCTCACCGTGCAAGCGGGGCCGTGTTTTTGATTGAAGGCATCTGCCACTTTGCGGCAACCTTGTTTGGGCATGTGCGCTTTGAAGCGCAGCACCTCGGCAATGGCCCACTCGGGCTTGCGGTTGACGCGGTAAGGCTGGACTGCGTTTGTGTTGGGTGCGCTGGGCTGGTTTTGTTCAGCCTCGCCGGCTTCATGGTTGGCAGCTTTGCGACAGCAGTGGTCGTGCGGCTTGTGCGGTGTGCGCAGCCAATGCCACAGCCGATGCGGCAACTGGCACAACCGGAGCAACCCGTGCCACCACAAGCCCAACCAGACCACGCGCCACTGAACAAACGGCCATCGCGCCGCTGCTGCTACCGCATGCGCCCATCCCATCGCTCATCCTGTTGTTGTTTTGTGCGCGGGATTTTGGCTTTGCTCAGCCCGGTTGATGCGCGTGGCTGATGGCTTATCCGCTACCCCCGGTAGCTGAAAGGTTCTGCCACTGCACTCGGCGCCCCAGCCAACTGCCGCTCGATCAAACGTGCGCTGCCCATGGCCAGGGTGAAACCCAGCGGGCCGTGGCCCACATTGAGCAGCAGGTTGCGCCAGCGTGCGGGGCCGAGGATGGGCATGGAGGTGGGGGTGGCGGGGCGCAGGCCCACCCAGGCTTGGGGGTTGGCGTGCACATCACAGGCGCCGGGGAATGTTTCGGCAGCGCACTTGACCAAAAACCGGATGCGTTCGGGTTGCACGCGCAGGTCGTGGCCGACGAGTTCGGCCATGCCGGCGATGCGCAGGTGGTGGCCCAGGCGGGCGTAAACGGTTTTGCGGCGCAGGTCGGTCACGCTGATTTTTGGTGCCGCCTGCGGGTTCTGGATGGGCAGGGTGATGCTGTAGCCCTTGATGGGGTAAACGGGCAGGTTCAACTTCATCTGCCGGCCGAGCTGGGCAGCGTCGGCGCCGTTGGCCAGCACGAAGGTGTCGGCGGCAATTTGGCCTTGCGACGTGGTCACGGCTGTGATGCGGTCGCCCGAGGTTTGCACCTGCTGTACCTCGCTGCGGTAATGCACCTGGGCGCCCAGGGCTTGGGCGCGGGCCACCAGGGCGCGGCTGAGCAGGTGGGCATCACCCACGGCCTCGCCAGGAGTCCACACGGCGCCGCGCACATGCTCTGCATAGGCGGTTAAGGCGGGTTCACGCTCCAGGCATTCGGCGGCGGAGATCACGCTTTGTTCGCAACCAAATTGTTTTTGATAGGCGACTTGCTGGCGTGCCCCGGCGAGGCCCGCTTCGTCGGCGTAGACCACGAGTTTGCCGGGCTGTGCGTATTCAAACTGCAGGTTGTCGGCTTCGCGGGCGGCGTTGAGTTCGTCGCGGCTCAAAAAAGACAGCGCCAAGAGCGACTTGGTGGCGTGCTGCACCTGGCTTTGGCGGCAGGCGGCCATGAACTGCAGGCCCCAGCGCATTTGCGCCAACTCGCCGGTGAGGCGGAATTTGAGCGGGGAGTCGGGGTCGAGCAACATGCTGGGCACTTTGCGCAGGGTGGCCGGTGTGGCCAGGGGCTCCACATAGCTGTAGCTGAGCTGGGCGCCGTTGGCAAAACTCGTGACCTGGCCGGGAGCGTCCAGGGCCTCCAGCAGGGTCACGCGGTGCCCGGCTTGGGCCAGCAGGTAGGCCGTGGCGCTGCCGACAATGCCCGCGCCTATCACGCAGACATGCTGTGGCTTGACACGCGGTGAGGCGGCAGATTTCATGCCGCCCCCAGCTGCTGCCACACCAAGGCGGCGGCAGCCAAATCGGTCAGGCCCACGCCCACGGTCTTGAACACCACCACCTCGTCGGCCGCTTCGCGCCAGCGCGCCTGGCCTGCGTAGATTTCTTGCATGTCGACCACACGGTCGTCGCTCACCACACCGGCGGCTTTGCCCAAAACGACTTCGCCGGCCTCTTGCAGGCTTTGCGGTTTCCACTCGACCACGATGCGGGCGGCGCGGGCCAGTGTGGCGTCGTCCAGCTCGCGGCCTGTGGGCAGGCTGGTGCCCACGGCGGCCACAAAAGCGCCGGGTTTGAGCAAGCTGCCATCGAAGAGGGGCGCTTTGGACCGGGTGACGGTGACCACCACATCGGCACCCGTCAAGGCCTCGGGCGCTGATGTTTGCCGCACCGGGATGCCGAACTGCTGGGTGGCCTGCGCACACCAGGCTGACACATCGGCCAGGTCCACCACATCCACTTGCTCAAAGGGCAGGGCTTGTACCAGGGCCTCCAGGTGGGCACGGCCTTGAAAGCCGGCACCGAACAAGGCCAGCTTGCGGCTGGCCACGCAGCCACGCTGGGCGGCCAGGGCCGTGAGGGCCGGGGTGCGAAAACGGGTGAGTTCGTTGGCGGGCATCACGGCGAGTGGGGCGCCGGTGGCGGTGTCGAACAGGTTGAGCACAAAACCGAATTGGCCGTTCACCGTGGGGTAGACCTTCTCGGCGGCCAAACCGGCATCCAGCCAAATGGCGCCCATGGAGCTGAGTTTGACTGCGCCGCAGTCGATGCGGTGGCGGGCTTTGATGGCGGCGCGGCCATGGGCCAAGGACTCGAAGGCTTTTTCGATGGACGCGGTGACGGCCGCGTAGCTGAGGACTTGGGCGACTTGTTCGTCGCTGATGAATTTCAACATGGAGGCCTCACAACTGAATCAAGGCCTTCAGCGTAGCGGCGGCAAACGGCTTTGCGGACGCAACAATTTGCGCTGCCCATTCACAAAAAGAATGGGTGTCAGGGCGATCCGAGCAAAAAGTCCTGAACCACCACGGCTTTGGCGGGCGCGATGTCTTGCTGGCCCAAATAGCTGTTCAACTGCGTCAGCATGTCGGCCGACAAGCCGGACAGGCCTTGCGGGCCGGTCAGTTGCTGTTGGCTTTTGGACGCCAATGTGTTTTGCAGCACCAGGCCCACCTGGTTCAGCTGGCGCTCCATCGACAGTTTGGCCGAGGTGTCAGCAACGTCAATGGCCACTTTGGTTTTGACGGTGACGCCATCGGTGGTGGTGGCGCGGATGGTGCCAGGGTTGACCCAGACAGGGTTGGGCACTGCACCGGGGGTAAGGGAGTCAAAGTCGAACCACGCCAGCGCCATCACCGCCACCACGGGTGAGGCGGCCAACACAATGTAAAGCAGCACCGTCCAGACGCTGGTGGCTGGCTTTTTTTGGGCGCGGGGTGGTGAGGCCATGGCGGAGGTGTGTCAAGGATGGCTTGTGGGTTTCAGGGGCACGCGGCCATCACCTGGGCCACGGCAGCGGTGAGTTTTTTGCCGTAGCCAATGTGCAAAAACTCATTCGGTCCGTGGGCATTGCTTTTGGGGCCCAACACGCCGCAGACCATCATTTGCGCTTGGGGGAATTGGGTTTGCAGCAGGCCCATCAAGGGGATGGTGCCGCCCTGGCCCACAGTGCCGCAAGGCGCGCCGAAATGGTCCATTGATGCCTGGTGCAAGGCTTGCTCCAGCCAATCGGACAGCGCCGGCGCATTCCACCCATTGGCACCGGCAGCGCCGGCCCGGCCGTCGGCATGGAAGGTGACTTTGGCGTTGTAGGGCGCGTTGTCTTCGAGCAAGGTTTTGAGTTCTTGGGCAGCCTTGGCGGCGTCCACGATGGGCGGCAGCCGCAACGACAACTTGAAGGAGGTGCTGGGCCGAAGCACATTGCCGGCACTGTGCATGGGCGGGAAACCGTCCACGCCTGTGACGCTGAGCGTGGGTCGCCAGGTGCGGTTGAGCAAGGCCTCCAGCGGGTCGGTGGTGGTGGGCAGCGTGGGCTGTCCGTCGGCACCGCAGGCCCAGGGGAAACCGCGCCAAGCCTCGTCACCCAAAATTTGTGCGGTGGCGCGCATCTGTTCGACTCGTTCGGCTGGGATCTCGCAGTGCAGGCTGGGCGGCAACAACCGCCCAGTGGCTGAATCCTCCAAACGGTCCAGCACCTGGCGCAGGATGCGAAAACTTGAGGGCACCACACCGCTGGCATCGCCCGAGTGCACGCCCTCAGACAGAATTTCCACCTTGAGCACGCCACTGACCATGCCGCGCAAACTGGTGGTGAGCCAGAGCTGGTCATAGTTGCCTGCACCGCTGTCCAGGCACACCACCAGCGCTACATCGCCCAGCCGGGGTTTGAGCAGGTCAAGGTAGGCGGGCAGATCACCCGAGCCACTTTCTTCGCAGCTTTCAATCACGCCGACGCAGCGCGGATGCGGCAACCCTTGGCGCTGCAAGGCGGCGATGGCGGTGATGGCGGCGTAAACGGCATAACCGTCGTCGGCGCCGCCACGGCCGTAGAGCAAACCGTTTTCCAGCTTGGGCGTCCACGGCCCGAGGCCATGACGCCAGCCGTTGAACTCGGGTTGTTTGTCCAGGTGCCCATACAACAACACGGTGCCGGAGTGGTCGGGTGAACGGGTGTCGCTGGTGTGGGTGGACGCCACCTCAAAAAACAGCAGTGGGGTGCGGCCCGGCAGGCGCAGCACTTCCAGCTTCAAACCCCGGATCTTTTGCCCTTCGACCCAAGCCGCTGCATCGCAAACCACTTTGTCGAGCAGACCGTGCGCAGCCCATTCGCCATCGAACATCGGGCTTTTGGCGGGGATGCGGATGTAATCGGTGAGGGCCGGGAGGATGGTTTGATCCCATTGCTCATCCACAAACGAAGTGAGCGCTTGTGTTGACAAGGGCTGTCGCGTGGCGGTGGGCAGGTTCATGGTGTGCGCCTGATGCAAGAGGGGACGAACACAGTGTAGAGGGATCGCCTCTTGAACATACGGTCTCCCCGTGACTTCACCGGGTTTTTATCTGGGGCGCGGCACAAAGGATTGTTGCGATTCGAAACAGGTCCTGGATTTCCGCCTCCACGCGCCTGACGGAAAAGCGACGCGTTTTTGAAAGCCATGCAGATGCAACGCGACATGAGTTCAAACCCGCTGAATCTTGTGTTCAAAACCCTGTCACAACGCCAATGGATTTATCTCATTAGACTGCGTGAGGTTTTTGGCACTTTCAAGGACAAGTCCATGTCGCATCGCAGTCAGCCCGTCTCCTCTTGTGAGAAAACGCCGGGCCGTTCCCAAGTTTTCTCAACCGTCTCGGGGGGCCTGACGCGAAGCAACAGGTCTGGGGGCGGTCATCTCAAAGCCGCCTGGCCCGTGGCCGCCTTGCTGCTGTTGTCCGCAGCGCTGTCGGGTTGTGGTCGCGCCGATGCGCAAGGTGGCCCGCCCATGGCACCGCCAGTGTCTGTGGCACCGGCGGTGCAGCGGCCTGTACAGGCCCAGGACGAGTTCACCGGCCGTCTGGAAGCCACAGAAACCGTGGACATTCGACCTCGTGTGGGCGGCACCCTGGAGGCCGTGCATTTCAAAGCGGGGGATGAGGTCAAACGCGGCCAGTTGCTGTTCACCATTGATGCGCGCCCCTACCGCGCGGAGTTGGCCCGGGCCGAGGCGCAACTGGCCTCTGCACGCACCGCCTTGGCCCTGGCCACGAGCGAGCAGGCGCGGGCTCAAAAACTGCTGGCCCAGCGGGCCATTTCGCAACAAGAGGCTGACGCGCTCACAGCCAGCGCCACCAACAACCAAAGCAGCGTGAAGGCCGCCGAGGCCGCCGTCGCGGCGGCGCGCTTGAATGTGGAGTACAGCCAGATTCGCGCTCCCATTGCAGGCAAAACCTCGCGCAACAACATCAGCGTGGGCAATTTGGTGACGGTGGGTGACCCGGTGCTGACCACCTTGGTGTCACAAGACAAGGTTTACGCCTACTTTGATGTGAGCGAGGAAACTTACCTGCGTTTGTCCCCGGCGCTCAATGGCAAAACCAAGCCTTCTGTGCACATGGGTTTGTCGAATGAAACAGGTTTTGCCCATGCCGGTGTGATCGACTTTTTCGACAACCGCTTGAACCCGGCCACCGCATCGGTGCGCGCGCGTGCGGTGTTTGACAACAACAAACGCCAGTTCACCCCGGGCTTGTTGGCCAAGATCAAACTCACCAGCGGTGAGCCGGTGAATGCGGTCATGACACCCGAAAAAGCCATCGGCACCGACCAGAACAAACGTTTCGTTTGGGTGCTGGGCGCGGACAAGATGCCGCAGTTCCGCGAGGTCAAGCTGGGCGCGCTGGAGGGAGGCATGCGTGTCATCACCGAAGGCCTCAAGGCGGGTGAACTCGTGGTGGTCAATGGGCTGCAGCGTGTGCGTCCTGGCGCGCCGCTCAATGCGCAAGAGTTGAAGGTGGATGCATCAGGTTTGCCGATCACCCCCCCGCCGCCCGCACCCGGCGGTGCGGCATCCGCACCGGCCAAGAAAGGCTGATGCACCATGAACATCTCCGGCTTTTTCATTGACCGGCCGCGTTTCGCGGCGGTGCTGTCCATCATCATTTTCCTGATCGGCGCGATTTCCATTTTCCGCCTGCCGATCTCCGAGTACCCTGAAGTTGCACCGCCCCAGGTGGTGGTGCGGGCGCAGTTCCCAGGCGCCAACCCCCGCGTGATTGCCGAGACGGTGGCCACGCCACTGGAAGAACAAATCAACGGCGTGGAAGGTTTGCTCTACATGGGCAGCCAAGCCACCGCCGATGGCTCCATGGTGCTGTCGGTGAGTTTCAAAATTGGCACCGACCCCGAACGTGCCGCGACCGAGGTGCAAAACCGTGTGAACCGCGCTCTGCCACGCCTGCCGGAGGTGGTGCGGCAAATCGGCGTGACCACAGAGAAGAGTTCAAGCAACCTAACCATGGTCGTGCACCTGGTCTCACCCGACAACCGCTACGACGCGCTGTATTTGCGCAACTATGCGAGCTTGAATGTGCGCGACGCCTTGTTGCGCATTCCCGGCATGGGCTCGGTGCTGGCGTTCGGATCGGGCGACTACGCCATGCGCATTTGGCTGGACCCGCAAAAACTCGCTGCGCGCAACCTCACCTCCAGCGACGTGGTCAAAGCGCTGCGCGAACAAAACGCCCAGGTGGCAGCCGGTGTGGTGGGCGCACCGCCTGCGCCCAACCGCACTGAATTTCAGCTGGCGGTGAACACACAAGGACGACTCACCTCAGAAGCCGAGTTTGGCGACGTCATCATCAGCGCTGACACCACAGGCACCAATGCCACGGGCGCAGTGGTACGCATCAAGGATGTGGGTCGGGTGGAGCTGGGCCCCAACTCTTATTCACTCGGCTCGTTGCTCAACAACAAAGAAGCGGCTGCGGTGGCGGTGTTCCAGGCGCCCAATTCCAACGCACTGGCGCTGTCCAACAGTGTGCGCGCCACCATGGAGCAGCTCAAAGCGGACTTTCCGCCGGGTGTGGAGTACCGCATCGTGTACGACCCCACACGTTTCGTGCAGACCTCGATTGAAAAGGTGATCGTCACCTTGATCGAGGCGGTGCTGCTCGTGGTGCTGGTGGTGATCGTGTTTTTGCAGACCTGGCGGGCGTCCATCATCCCGCTGCTGGCGGTGCCGGTGAGCATCGTGGGCACCTTCGCGGTGCTGCTGGCGCTGGGTTTTTCCATCAACACGCTGACGCTTTTTGGCCTGGTGCTGGCCATCGGCATCGTGGTGGACGACGCCATCGTGGTGGTGGAAAACGTAGAGCGCAACATTGAGGCGGGCCTGTCACCACACGATGCGGCGGTGAAAGCCATGCACGAGGTGTCGGGGCCCATCATTGCCATTGGTCTCGTGTTGTGCGCGGTGTTTGTGCCGCTGGCGTTTGTATCGGGCCTGGAGGGACAGTTTTACCGGCAGTTCGCGGTGACGATTGCCATCTCCACCGTGATCTCCGCCTTCAACTCACTGACCTTGTCACCGGCCATGGCGGCGATATTGCTGCGCGGCCATGACCAGCCCAAAGACGCGCTGACACGTGGCATGGACAAAGTGTTCGGCGGATTCTTCCGCTGGTTCAACCGTGTGTTCAACCGTGGCTCGGAGCGCTACAGCAACGGCGTGACCACGGTGGTGGTCAAGCGCAAGTCCATCTCGCTGGTGATTTACGCCGTGTTGGTTGCCGCTGCCGTGCTGCTCTTCATGCGTGTGCCCCCAGGTTTTGTGCCGCAGCAGGACAAGCAGTATTTGATTGGCATTGCGCAACTGCCCGATGGTGCCAGCCTGGAGCGCACCACCGAGGTGATTCGCCGTTTGAGCGACATCGCCACCAGCGTGCCCGGCGTTGAAAACTCGGTGGCGTTCCCGGGTTTGTCGATCAACGGATTTACCGCGGCACCCAATGCCGGCATTGTGTTTTTTGGCTTGTCAGACTTTGCGCAGCGTACCGACCCGAGCCAAAGCGCCGACGCGATTGCAGGCCAGGTGAACATGAAACTCGGCGGCATTGAGGACGCTTTCATCTTCGTGCTGTCACCGCCCCCGGTGAGCGGCTTGGGCAATGCGAGCGGCTTCAAACTGCAGCTGCAAGACCGCAGCGGCGCCGGTGAAGCGGCGCTGTATGGCGTGGTACAGCAGCTGATGGGCCGGGTGTACGGTAACCCTGACGGTGGCATCACCCAGTTCTTTTCCAACTATCAAATCAACGTGCCCCAGCTCTTTGCGAATGTGGACCGCACCAAAGCCAAACAAATGGGGGTGAGCCTCACCGATGTCTACGAGACCATGCAGACTTATTTGGGCTCGCTCTATGTGAACGACTTCAACCGCTTTGGCAAAACCTACCAGGTGGTGGTGCAGGCCGATGCCGAGTTTCGTGCCAAAGCGGAAGACATCGGCAACCTGAAAGTGCGCAACAACAAAGGCCAGATGGTGGCCTTGAGCGCTTTGATGACGGTGGAGCCGAGCTTCGGGCCGGGCTCGGTGACGCGCTACAACGGCTTTTATTCTGCCGACATCAATGGCGCGCCCAAACCCGGCATCAGCTCGGGCCAAGCCCAGGCCGAGATGGAAAAAATCCTGGCCGAGACCCTGCCACGCGGCGTCGGCTACCAGTGGACGGAGCTGGTCTACCAGGAAAAAATCGCGGGCAATACCATGGTCTACATCTTCCCGCTCTGTGTGCTGCTGGTGTTTTTGGTGCTGGCCGCCACCTATGAGAGTTGGACCTTGCCGCTGGCTATTTTGCTCATTGTGCCGCTGTGCATCTTGAGCGCCATGCTGGGTGTGTGGATCAGCGGGTTTTTGGGTGCCCCCGGTGACAACAACATCTTCACCAAAGTGGCCCTGGTGGTGCTGGTGGGGCTGGCGTGTAAGAACGCGATTTTGATTGTGGAGTTTGCCAAGGAGCTGGAAGACCGCGGCGAGGAACTCATCAAAGCCACGGTGCATGCCTGCCGCATGCGGCTGCGCCCCATCTTGATGACGTCGATTGCGTTCATTGCGGGCGTGGTGCCCTTGGTGCTGTCCACCGGCGCAGGTTCAGAAATGCGCCGCGCCATGGGCATTGCGGTGTTTTCCGGCATGGTCGGCGTGACGGTGTTTGGCCTGGTGCTGACCCCGGTGTTTTATGTGCTGCTGCGCAAGGCCACCGCGAAACGCCGGCACGCGGCCCAAGTGGCCAAAGGAGCGCTTCATGGTTAAGTCCCAGACCATCAGCGTGATCACCTGTGCGGTGCTCTTGTCGGCTTGTGCCAGCACATCGCTCACCTCACCGCCTTTGTCCACCCCCCTGGAAGAACGCTTCACGCAAAACGCCGCGCCTGCCGAGCCGGCCGCATCCGACATCGTCACCTTCTGGCGGGCATTCAACGACGCCACCCTCACGGCCCTGGTGGAGCAGGCCCTGCAAGGCAACGTGGACGTGAAACTCGCCCAGGCGCGTTTGAGGGAAGCCGAGGCCAATGCCGGTGAAGCCCGTGCGGGGCGTTTGCCAAGCGTGGGTGTCAACACCAGCGCCGCCCGGGTCGACCCGCCTGGCGTGGTGGGCA
>Ga0315907_10005531_pt1 | contig 13717 bp, 13 predicted proteins | sample LakEriMetagenome_3_FD_203525 | JGI IMG/M metagenome (GOLD analysis project Ga0315907, IMG submission 203525) | Freshwater fungal communities from buoy surface, Lake Erie, Ohio, United States - Buoy 12 MA123 | ecosystem: Environmental > Aquatic > Freshwater > Lake > Lake biofilm | place: USA...
GGATCTTGTTCTCCACGCCGTCCAGGCCCGCCATCAACATGGCCGAGAAGCCCAGGTACGGGTTGCACAAGGGGTCCGGGAACCGCGCCTCGATACGCCGGCCCTTGGGATTGGCCACGAACGGGATGCGGATGGACGCCGAGCGGTTGCGCGCGGAGTACGCCAGCTTCACCGGCGCCTCGAAGCCAGGCACCAGGCGTTTGTAGCTGTTGGTGCCGGGGTTGGTGATGGCGTTCAGTGCGCGCGCGTGCTTGATGATGCCGCCGATGTAGTACAGCGCGAACTCGCTCAGACCCGCGTAGCCGTCACCGGCGAACAGGTTCTTGCCGTCCTTCCACACGGACTGGTGCACGTGCATGCCGCTGCCGTTGTCGCCCACGACGGGCTTGGGCATGAAGGTGGCCGTCTTGCCGTAGGCGTGCGCGACGTTGTGGATGATGTACTTCTGCAGTTGCAGCCAGTCGGCACGCTGCACCAGGGTGCTGAACTTGGTACCGATCTCGTTCTGGCCCTGGCCCGCCACCTCGTGGTGGTGCACCTCGACCGGAATACCGACCTGCTCCAGCAGCAGACACATCTCGGAGCGCATGTCCTGGAAGCTGTCGACCGGGGGCACCGGGAAATAGCCACCCTTGACACCGGGGCGGTGCCCCATGTTGCCGCCTTCGAAGTCCTTGCCGGAGCTCCAAGGCGCCTCTTCCGAGCCGACCTTGACGAAGCAGCCGGACATGTCGACGTTCCACTGCACCTGGTCGAAGATGAAGAACTCGGGTTCCGGGCCGAAGAAGGCCGTATCACCCAGACCGCTGGCCTTCAGGTAGGCCTCGGCGCGCTTGGCCAGGGAGCGCGGATCGCGCTCGTAGGGCTTGCCATCGCCTGGCTCGAGCACGTCGCAGCTCATGATCAGCGTCGGCTCTTCGAAGAACGGGTCGACGTTGGCGGTGTTCGGATCCGGCATCAGCAGCATGTCGGAGGCTTCGATGCCCTTCCAGCCGGCGATCGACGAGCCGTCGAAGGCATGGCCGGCAGTGAACTTTTCCTCGTCGAACGCGGACACGGGCACGGATACGTGCTGTTCCTTGCCGCGGGTGTCGGTGAAGCGGAAGTCAACGAATTTGATTTCGTTGTCCTTCACCATCTTCATCACGTCGGCAACCGTCTTTGCCATCTCTATCTCCTGTTGAGCGCTGGGGGTGGGGAAAATTGGATGAGGATTGTGTAGCAGAAAGCGTGCCTGAAGCCCGCAGCCTGCCCCAAATTGGCGCAAGCACTGCTCCTTCTGACGAATCTTCGGGAAGTCACGAAGCGCACCGCATGGGTCAGGCGCGGCACAAGCCCTGACTGGGACACCTCACAACCCACGTCAACTCACAACTTGGTGCATTCAAGTTCTCAATGCACCACTTATGTGCGTTTACGTGTTATCGCACCAATTCGGGGCCAAGTTCGGCCGAGAGGGCCACAAGCCCGGCCTTCAGCGCAACGAAGGCCTCGTCCAGGCCGGAAGCCGCCTTGACGCCGAGCTCGATGTGGCGGCCGTAGGTCGGGTGGTCCACACTCGGCAGGCTGAACACCTTGACACCGGGAAAGCGCTGTTCCAGCTCCTCCATCAGCGGCGTCAGCGCGGCCTCCATGGCGCCAAAGACGATGACCGAGCGCTCGTGCTGCACCTGCCCGCCATGCAGGTGGGCGTAGCGCTGGTCCAGCACCCACTCGATCATCGGCCAGGCCATCACCGGGAAGCCCGGCACGAAATGCACATGGCCCACCGAGAACCCCGGGATCTTGTTGTACGGGTTGGGAATGATGGAGGCGCCTTCCGGAAACACCCCCATGTTGAGCCGGTGCACGTTGTCGGCCCGCTCAGGCTCGAAGGGCACCCCTTGTTCGGCCGCCACGTCGCGCATGCGCTCGATGATGAGCTCCCGCGCCTGTGGATGCAGCGCCAGGGGCACGCCCAGCGCAGCGGCCGCGCTCTGGCGGGTGTGGTCGTCAGGCGTGGCGCCGATGCCGCCGCAGGAGAACACCAGATCGCCGCTGGCAAAGGCATGCTGCAGGCCCTGGGTGATGAGTGCGCGGTCATCCCCCGCGTAGCGCGCCCACTTCAGGGCCAGACCGCGCGCCGCCAGCAGTTCGATGACCTTGGGCAGGTGCTTGTCCTGCCGCTTGCCGGAGAGGATCTCGTCGCCAATGATGATGAGGCCGATGTTCATGGGGTGGTGTCCTGGGCAGGCAGCAAGGGAACGCCCGGAACCGTGTCGGTCGTAGGGGCATTGGTGGGGGCGGTGGTGGTGGCAGTCCCCGGGGACGCGGGGGCGGGGGCGGCCGCGGGCGGCGGGCGCAGGTGCGCGAGCTGCGCCAGCGTGAAGTGTGCGAACCACAGCGAGGCGAAAGCGAACACCAGCGTGTACAGCCACACCGAAGCCAGCACCAGCAGGGGCGCGAACACCAGGGTGAGCGCACCCAGCGCCCAGATGAGGGAAGGCAGCGAGCCCAGCAAGCCGCAGACGATGCCCATGGCCAGCAGCGTCCAGCGGTGGTCGTGCATGATCAGCCGCCGTTCCTGCGGCGTGGCATGCAAGGCCAGCGTGTCGAAAGAGAATACGCGCGCGGCCAGCCAGCCCCACACCAGGGGCGGAATCACCACGGCCAACGGCGGTATGAACCACAGCGGCAGGCTCACGAGCAGCACGCCCAGAGCCAGCACGCTGCACCCCAGTGACCACAGGGCGCTGGCCCACCAGCCCGAGGCCCCGCTGCGCCGTTGCAGCCCGGCAAAGCGGCGCTGCGCCACCCAGTTCACCAGGGACGGTGTCACCGTCCACGCCACCAGCAGCAAGGCCAGCACCACGACCAGCGGCACGGACAGCGCCACCACGATCAAGGGTGCCAGCACCGCCCGGAAAGCCCCGCCTCCCAGGGATTCCAGCCAGGTGAGCAACGAGGCCACCAGTGCCCATTCCTCCAGAAAGGTGCGCACCGCAGCCACCGCAGACTCCCAGTACAGCCAGCCCAGGGTGAGGGTTGCCCCTGCGGACAACAGCAGAGGGATCAGCGACCACAGGATCACCCGCGGGTGCAGGCAGCCCAGCGCTGCGCGCCAGAAGGCATCGAGCAGGGTGTTCATCGGCGGCGGATCATACGCAGGCGCAAGGGCACAGCACGGGGATCAAGCGCGCCCCGCCAGCCGTTTCAGGCCCAGCCACTGCTGGGCCCAGAAGCCACGGCCATAGTCGCGGCCTGGAGCCCCTGGAGGACCGAGCCCTTCTGGCCCGGGCAACTGGTCCCGGATGCCCGTGGGCTCGTAGCGGCCGTCATGCCGGGCGGTGCCGAACAGGTGGTCCCATATCGGGAACAGCACGGCGAAGTTATGGCCGCCCAGCGATCCCGGCCCTGCCGATTCGTGCCCCAGGCCGATGCGGTGGTGCAGCCGGTGGTAGGCCGGGCTCACCAACAGGCGGCCCAGCACCGGGCCAAAGGACAGGCGCACATTGGCGTGCGACAGGCTCTCGACGAGCTGGGTGAAGGCCACGATGGCCACGAACTGGCCCGGCCCGACGCCCACCGCGATCGCCACGGCCACGAAAATCAGGTCGCGCAGCACGTCGTCCAGCAGGTGATTGCGGTTGTCGGACCACATCGTCATCTGGCGCTGGCTGTGGTGCAGCGCGTGCAACTGCCACCACCCATGCCAGCGGTGCTGTCCGCGGTGGATCAGGTAGTCCACGAAATCGAACAGCAGCAGGTACAGCACAAAGCTCACCCAGGCCACGTCCGTCACCCCTGGCCACAGCGCGTCCAACTGCCAGGGGCGCACGCCCCACAGCCGCAGTTCGCCCACCAGTTCCCACACCAGCGGCTCCAGCGTGAAGAACATCATCAGACGGAAGATCCCCAGGCGATGCAGCAGGGTGTAGACCACGTCCACCCGCACGGCGGCGCGGTCTGTCACGGGCTCCACGGGGCGCCAGCGCTGCAGGGCACCCACGACCGTCACCAGCAGCACGATCTGCAACAGCCCCATCAGCAGCCAGCCGGTGCCGAGGTAGCCGTCTTCCAGCAGATTGCCCAGGCCCAGGGCGAACATCAGCGGCTGCACCAGGTGCTCGAACAAGGCTTGCTGCGCGAGGCCGAAGGCATCGGCCGCCCCGGCCCACAAGCCCGCGGAGGAGGCAACGGAGAACGGCTCCATGGCGTTCAGGCCCTGTCTTTCACGGCACGGGCCTGGACGCTGCCGCGCCCAGCGTGGGGTGCTCGCGCAGCGTGGCAAAACACAGCCCGCGCGCCTTCAGGCCCGTGATCAGCGGCTCCAGCACCGCCGGCGCCCAGGGGTCCTGTCGCGACCAGATGCCCAGGTGCGCCAACAGGATGTCGCCCGCCTTCACGTCCCTCAGGCCCTGCTGCAGCAGGCGCTCGTTGGGGTAGCGGTCGCTGGGCAGTTCATCCCCCAGAAACCCGGCGGGGGACCAGCCCACATGCGTGAAGCCGCAGTCGGACGCAGCCTTCAGCAGCGCGGGCGAGGTCTTGCCACCGGGCGCTCGGAAGACAGCGCCCATGGCCTGGCCCGTCATGGCCTGCAGACGACGTGCCGGCTCCTTCAGCGCCTGGCAATAGGCCTGCGGCGTGAGCAGGCGCTCACGTCCGGCCTGCGCCCCCGAGGTGGGCTTGACGCGCAAGCTCGCGACGCCGCCGGGGGGCCCGGGGACATCGGCGCGCCACACATCGTGGTCCCAGGTGTGGGAGCCGAAGGCGTGGCCCTCAGCGGCACGGGCCTTCCACCAGGGGGCCCATTCATCGTCCAGGCTGGCGCCGCCGTTGCGCGTACGCTCGTTGGCCAGGAAGAAGGTCACCTTCACCTCATGCCGGGCCAGCACCTCGGCCACCAGCGGGGCCACGCCCATGTGGCCGGTGTCGAAGGTGAGGTACACCGGCCGGTCACAGCGCTGCGCCGGCGAGGCGCCTGCTGCTGCAGCAGCGCCCCCCAGTGCCAACAGCAGAAGCCCGATCTTCACTGCCGCGCCGCGTGGTCCAGCGTCCACACGCCATGGGGCGAGCGACCCACCGCCACCTGGCGGATCACCTGGCGCTTGTCGATGTCGATCACGCTCAGCTTGCGCGCCCAGCGCGAACTCAGCAGCAGCGTGCGGCCGTCGGCCATCACCTCCATGCAGTCCGGGCCACCCGGGCCGGGCAGCTGGGCCGCCACCTCAAAGGTCTGCAGATCGATCATGCTGATGGTGTTGGCCACGCGGTTGCTGACGAACACATGGCGCCCGTCGCCACGCGCGCGAAAGGCGTGTGCACCGTCGCCCGTGGTGATGCGCTTGACCATCCGCGGCGCCGCACCCGACACGTCGTAGACCTCCACGAAGCGGTCGCCAGTCAAGCCCAGCAGCAGGTGCCGGTCGTCCTTGGTGAGAAACACGTCGGCGGGCATCTTGCCGGTCTTGACCTTCCAGCGCACCGCCTGCGTGGCCAGATCGATGGCCATCAGCTCATCGCTGTCCTGCAGCGAGGCATACACCACCGTGGAGCGGCTGTCGATGAACAGGTGGCTGGGGGTCTTGGGCGCCTCGATGCGCTTGACCAGCTTGAAGGGTTGCGCCTGATCCGGCTGCCAGCGGTACAGGTCCACATGGTTCAGCCGGTTGGCGGCGGTGACGAACCACTTCATGTCCGGTGAGAAGCGCAGGTGGTACGGGTCCACGATGTCACGCACTGTGCGCTGCACTGCGCCTGTGGCAGGGTCGATGAAGGTCAGGGAGTTGCCTGCCGCGTTGGCCACGATCAGGCTCTTCTCGTCAGGGGTGAGGTACAGGTGGTGCGGCTCCTTGCCCACCTCGATGCGCCGCTGCTCAGCCCAGGTGACGGGGTCGATCACGCTGACCGTGGCGTCCTGCGAGTTCAGCACGAAGATGGGGCGCGCAGGGCGGACCGCCCCCGCGGCGGTCGCGGGCGCAGCTGGCTGGGCGCGCAGGCACAGGGTGGCCCCAGCGAGTACGGCCCCCAGAAACAGGCTCAGTCTTCGACGAACAGGCAGCGTCATCAGTCGTCATCTCCACTCAGGATGCCGCCCAGCACACCACCACCCGCCAATCCGGCGAGCATCGAGCCTTCTTCGCGCGACCCCCCGCGCTGCGGCGCGGCCGCGAACACCCGCGAGGCCAGGCGGGAGAACGGCAGGCTCTGCAACCAGACGGAACCGGGCCCCGTGACCTTGGCGAAGAACAGGCCCTCGCCGCCGAACAGGGCCGTCTTGATCTTGCCCACGTACTGGATCTCGAAGTTGACGTTCGGCGTCATCGCCACCAGACAGCCTGTGTCCACCAGCAGGGTCTGCCCGGGCTGCAGGTCGCGCCGCATCACGGTGCCCCCGGCGTGCACGAACGCCAAGCCGTCGCCTTCGAGCTTCTGCATGATGAAGCCCTCTCCGCCGAAGAAGCCCACCGACAGCTTCTGCTGGAAGTAGATGCCCAGCGATACCCCGCGCGCGGCGCACAGGAAGGCATCTTTCTGGCAGATGAGCATGCCGCCCAGCTGCTTGAGGTTCATCGGCAGGATCTTGCCCGGGTAAGGCGCCGCAAACCCCACGCGTTGCTTCGAGGTGCTCTGGTTGGTGTAGACCGTGGTGAAGAGCGACTCACCGGTCACCAGCCGCTTGCCCGCGCCCAGCAGCTTGCCGAAGAAGCCGCCTTGCTGCGCGCTGCCGTCGCCGAACACGCTGTCCATGCCGATGCCGGCATCCATGAACATCATGCTGCCGGCCTCGCCAATGGCCGCCTCGCCGGGGTCGAGCTCGACCTCGACGAACTGCATCTCCGAACCCTTGATCTCGAAATCGACGACATCCATGGACATGGGCAAACAGCTCCTGCGTTCTGAACACCGAACATGGTACCGAATGGGGATGCACGCCCCGCAAGTCAGGGCTCACCGTCCCGCCGGACAGGACGGTGCGGCCCGCTATCATGACCTTCGCCATGACGATGTCACTGCAACCGCCAAGTTTGCTGATGGGGGCTGCTGCCGTCGGCACAGGCGCCGCACTCGGTGCCTTGCTGCGATGGCAGCTTTCGGCCTGGCTCAACCCGCTGCACGACGGCGTGCCCCCGGGCACCCTGGCCGCCAACCTGATAGGGGGCTACCTGGTGGGCCTCGCCATGGCCTGGTTCGCCCAGCAACCCGACCTCTCGCCTGCCTGGCGGCTGTTCGTGATCACCGGCTTCCTGGGAGGCCTCACCACGTTCTCCACGTTCTCTGCGGAGGTGGTGAGCCTGATGCAACAAGGGCGCATCGGCATGGCGCTCGCCACGTCAGGACTGCATCTGGCGGGCTCGCTGGCGGCGACCTGGGCCGGATGGGCCACGGTGGCAGCCGCTTTGCGGCCACCGTCGGCGTGACAGCGACATCCAGGCACGCGCAGCCCGTTTCCCGCACCTTGCACAGGACCACCCGCGCATAAACACCGCGCCCTCGTCAGCGCCTCCGGATCGCAGCCCTGGGGCTTAGACAGCTCAGACCGCCGCAGTGACCACCATTTCCACGCGCCACTGACGCTGGGCCAACGGCGCCTGCACCGTGGCGCGCGGGGGAGCGTTGCCGGCGCTGACCCACTTCTCCCACACGGCATTCATGGCGGGGAAATCGGCCAGGTCCGCGATGAAGATCTGGCACATCAGGATCCTGGACTTGTCCGTGCCGGCGCGGGCCAGCAAGGCGTCGATCTGGGCCAGCACCTGCGTGGTCTGGCCGGTGATGTCCTGGGTGCCGTCGGCCGCGACCTGGCCGGCCAGGTAGGCCACGCCGTTGTGCACGGCCATCTCGGACAAACGAGCGCCGACGTCAAATCTTTGAACCATCTGAGTTACTCCGAAGAAAGGGACTGTTGATCAGGGCAGGGGGCAGGGCCCGACTGAAACTTCGGGCCTGGTGGGCACCGGCGGTGGAGCCGACTCAAGTCTTGCGGCCGGCCTTGTGCCCGATCTTGCTCTCCGTGCCGGCCAGCAGCTTGCGGATGTTGGGTCCGTGGCGCCAGACGAGCAACAGGCTCATGGGCACGATGCACAGCAGGACCGGCTTCACACCCCAGATCAGCAACTGGAAGAAGGGCGCGAAGGCGGCGGCCACCAGCGAAGCCAGCGAGGAATAGCGAAAGAACACCGCGATCAGCAACCAGCTGGCCAGGGTGGCCGCACCCAGCACGGGATTGAGCGCCAGCAGCACCCCGGCCGCCGTAGCCACGCCCTTGCCGCCCTGGAAGCGGAAGAACACGGGCCACAGGTGACCCAGGAAGGCGGCCAGACCGACCATGGCGATGACAAAGGGCCCCAGGCCCAGGCGCTCCTGCCACAGCAGTGCAGCCATCACGGGCAGGTAGCCCTTGAGCGCGTCAAACGCCAGGGTGAGCAGGGCCGCAGCCTTGTTGCCCGAGCGCAGCACGTTGGTGGCCCCGGGGTTGCCCGAGCCGTAGCTGCGCGGATCCGCCAGGCCCATCAGGCGGCTGACGATGACCGCAAAGCTGAGCGAGCCCACCAGATAAGACAGCGCAATGGCCAAGGGCCCGGCCCAAGGTGCCAATGCGGAAGCTTGTGAAGCAGCAGACATGGAGCCGCGGATTCTAGTGAGGACCACAAATGCGGGCCGGCGGGCGGGCGGGAGGGCGGGCAGGACCCACACCTGCCCGCCGCGACGACGCCTACAGCGCGCAGTTCACCGGCCGGGCGCCCAGGCGGTCGGTCAAGACCGAAGGCTCGATCCCGACCAGGAAGCCGCGCCGCCCCCCATTGATATGGATCTTCGGCAGCGCCAGCACGCTTTGCTCCACGAACACCGGCATCGCCTTGCGCAGCCCGAAAGGCGAGGTGCCCCCCACCAGGTAGCCGCTGTGACGCTGCGCCACCTCGGGCTTGCAGGGCTCGACCGACTTCACGCCTATGGCGCGTGCCAGGTTCTTGGTGCTGACCTGGCGGTCGCCATGCATCAGCACCACCAGGGGCTGCGCCTTGTCGTCCTGCATGACCAAGGTCTTGACCACGCCATGCTCGTCCACGCCGAGTTGGCGGGCGGACTCGGCCGTGCCGCCGTGCTCCAGGTAGTCGTAGGGGTGCTCGGTGAACGCAATGCGCAGGGCCCGCAGCCACTGGGTGGCCGGTGTTTCGCTGACGTGCTTGTCTTTCTTCGCCATGCGCAGATGGTGCCATGGCAGGGGAAAGGGACAGCAGACCGGCGATGCCTTGGGGGTGGCGCACGGCCGCATCGGACCCGATGAACCCGCCGGGGCACCCGGGGCGGCACGGGTGCAGAGTCCGACGGTGCTTCGGGGCCTACGGCCGCGCGAAGCCCTGGCAGCGAAGTGTTCTGCTCAGAATCACGCTCTCATGCCGACCCGCCCCAGCCCCTTCGTCGCCGCCGGCCTTGACCCTTGCACCATCACCGCGACGGACACGGCCCTGGTCTGGCTCAAGCGCGATCTGCGCCTGGCCGACCATGCGCCCTTGAGTGCCGCCCAAGGCTTCAACCGCGCGCTGGCGGTGTTCATCATCGAGCCCGAGTGGCTGGGCAGCCCCGAGTGCGACGCCAGCCACGTGGCCTTCGCCCTGGCCTGCGTGGAAGACCTGCGCCAACAAGGCCTGCCGGTGCTGGTTCGTCAGGGCGCAGCGCTGGCGGTGCTGCAGGCGCTGCACACCGAGCACGGCGTGACCCACCTGCTCAGCCACGAAGAGACCGGCCCGGGCTGGACCTGGGAGCGCGACAAGGCGGTGGCGGCCTGGTGCCACGCCCAGGGCGTGCGCTGGGCCGAGTTTGCGCAGACCGGCGTGGTGCGGCGCCTGCGCAGCCGCAACGGCTGGGCAGGCCGGTGGCAGGCACGAATGGACGCGCCGCGGCACGGCGCCGTGACCGGCCTGCCATGCCCTGTCGGCCTGGCAGTGAACGCGCTGCCGCGCCTGGCCGAACTGGGACTGCCGCCCCATGGCAAGCAATTGCAGGCCGCTGGTGAGCAGGCCGGCCGCCAGACGCTGGACAGCTTCCTGCGCCATCGGGGGCACGACTACCGTCGGTCGCTGTCCAGCCCGCTGACAGCCGAGGACGGCTGCAGCCGCCTGAGCCCACACCTGGCTTTCGGCACGCTGTCGATGCGCACGGTGCACCAGGCCACCGAAGCCCGCATCGCCACGCTGGGAGGAAGCGCGCAAGCCGAGGAGCGCGCCTTCGCCCACGCACTGCGGGGATTTTCCGGGCGGCTTCGCTGGCACTGCCACTTCATGCAGAAACTGGAGGACGAGCCAACCGTGGAGGTGCGCAACTTCGCGCGCTCGGCCGATGGCCTGCGGCCTGGTGATGTGGGCGTACCGATGACGGCCCAGGATGAGGAGCGCCTGGCGGCCTGGTGCCAGGGCCGCACGGGGTTTCCCATGGTGGACGCCTGCATGCGCAGCCTGCGCGCCACGGGCTGGCTGAACTTCCGGATGCGCGCCCTGCTGGTGAGCTTTGCGGCCTACCACCTGTGGTTGCACTGGCGCGCGCCAGGGCTGCACCTGGCCCGGCAGTTCCTGGATTTCGAGCCGGGCATCCACTGGAGCCAGATGCAGATGCAGTCCGGCACCACGGGCATCAACACGCTGCGCATCTATTCACCCACCAAGCAGCTGCAGGACCACGATCCGCAGGGCGAGTTCATCCGGCGCTGGCTGCCGGAGTGGGGCACGCCGGCCTACCCGGCGCCCGTCGTGGACGAACGCGCAGCCGTCCAGGCCGCCAAGGACAAGATGTACGGCCTGCGCAAGACCCTGGAGGCCCGCGCCGAGGCCGACGACATCCAGCAGCGGCACGGCTCGCGCCTGAGCGGGCTGCCACCGTCGGGCCGGCGCACCAGGGCAGGTGCAGGTGCTGACCAGCAGGCCGGCTCATCCCGACCACCAAGCTCCAGCGCCTCCTCGGTACCTGCGCGACGCCGAAAGCAGGCTGCCTCGTCCCCCACCCTCAGTCTGCAGCGAGACCTGTTCGAATGAACCACAGGACGAGTGATTTCAAAGGGAACAAGGCCCACCTGCCCAGCAAGCCCTGCGTCACCTGCGGCCGGCCCATGAACTGGCGCAAGGCTTGGGCGAAGAATTGGGATGAGGTGCGCTATTGCTCGGACGCCTGCCGAAAGCAGCGCGGCAACGCGACATCAAAGGCCGCCGCATGACTCGCATCCGCCACCTGGTGCTGATCCTGGGGGACCAGCTCAACCGCGACGCCAGTGCCTGGGACGGCTTCGACCCCGCGCAAGACATGGTCTGGATGTGCGAGGCGCGCGCCGAGGCCACGCACGTGCCCTCCAGCCGCCAACGCACAGCGCTGTTCCTCTCGGCCATGCGGCACTTTGCACAGCAACTGCGCGCCGAGGGCGTGCCGCTGCACTACCTTGAACAGCATGCGGGTGGCCTGGACGACGCGCTGGCGGCCACGCTGCGCGAGCAGCCCCCCGATCGCATCGTGCTCACCGAGCCTGGCGAGTGGCGGGTGCGCGAGTTGCTGGAGCGCACGGCACGTGAAGCCAAGATGGTGATCGAGTTCCGCGAGGACCGGCACTTCCTGTGCAGTCACGCGCAGTTCCGCGCCCATGCCACGGGCCGCAAGCAACTGCGCATGGAGTATTTCTACCGGGAGATGCGCCAGCGCCACGGCGTCCTGATGGAGGGCGATGCGAAGGATCAGCCCGCTGGCGGGCAATGGAACTTCGATGCCGACAACCGCGAGGCCTTCGGCCGCGAAGGGCCGGGCCTGGTACCGCCGCCTTTGCGCTTCGAGCCGGACGCTCTCACGGCCGAGGTGATGGCGCTGGTGAATGCGCAGCAGCCTCCCGCGCCGGGGCGGCTGGAAGGTTTCGGTTGGCCGGTGACGCGAGAACAGGCGCTGGCCGCGCTGGAAGACTTCATCGCGCACCGTCTGGCCGCGTTCGGCCGCTGGCAGGACGCCATGTGGGGCGGCCAGCCGTGGCTGTACCACGCCATGATCTCGTCCTCCCTGAACCTGAAGCTGCTGGACCCGCGCGAGGTCATCGCCGCAGCGGAGGCGGCGTGGCGCAGCGGGCGTGTGGCGCTGGCCTCGGCCGAGGGCTTCATCCGGCAGATCCTGGGCTGGCGGGAGTACGTGCGGGGCGTGTACTGGCTGCGCATGCCGGGCTATCTGGATCTCAACGCCCTGGACGCGCACGAGGCCCTGCCTGCCTTCTACTGGACGGGCCGCACCGACATGCGCTGCCTGGCCGATGCCATCGGCCAAACGCTGGGGCACGGCTATGCCCACCACATCCAGCGCCTGATGGTGACCGGCCTGTATGCCCTGCTGCTGGGCGTGGCGCCACGCGAGGTGCACACCTGGTATCTGGCGGTGTACGTGGACGCCGTGGAATGGGTAGAGCTGCCGAACACCTTGGGCATGAGCCAGCACGCGGACGCGGGTCCGCCGCAGGGCCCCACCCCACCGCCCGGGCCCATGGCCAGCAAGCCCTACATCGCCACCGGGCAGTACATAGGCCGCATGAGCGACCACTGCCGCAGCTGCCGGTTCGATCCGGCCCAGCGCACGGGAGAGCGGGCCTGCCCCTTCACCACGCTGTACTGGGACTTCCTGGCGCGCCACCAGGTTCGGCTGGGACGCAACCCTCGTATGGCCTTGCAGGTAAAGAACCTCCAGCGGGTGGCGCCGGAAGAAATGGCGCAGATCCGCGAACGCGCCCAGGCCCTTCGGCAGGGCCAGGTCAAAGGCTGCTGAGTTCCCCGCCGACCTGGCGCGCCGCGGCACCGGCTTGGTGCAACCTCAGGTGCGTGAGGCTGCGGCGCACCGAAATGGGACCAGGCCTGCGCCTTGGTTGTGCGCGCGACAGGCCCAAATGGGGGCCTGACGAAGGGGCAGTACACGTTGGCACGCTTTCTGCTGTACGCACTTGTATACCAGTTGGCGCACCAATGCATCGCGATCGCCCCACCATTCAAAGCCCGGCCGCGGCAGCGGACCTTGGCCCCGCAGACCTGAGCGGTCCCGCTTCTGTTGCGTCGTGGCTGACAGCCCTGGCGCAGGGCGAGGATCCGGTGGCACGGGCCGACGCCGCGCGGGTGCGGGCCCTCGCTTCGGCACAGACCGAGCGCGGCCGGCCGGTGTGGATCCACTTGTGCGACGACATCGCCTGGCAGCGCCAGATCGATCTGCTGGTGGAGCGTGTGCAGGCCTGCGCCACCCGCGCCGAGGCCCTGCGCCGCTACCCCCTGCTGGGCGTGCCATTCGCGGTCAAGGACAACATGGACATCGCGGGCGCGCCCACGACCGCCGGCTGTCCGGCCTTCGAGCACGAGGCCACGGCAGATGCCACCGTGGTGCAGCGCCTGCTGGACGCCGGGGCGCTGTGGGTGGGCAAGACCAACCTCGACCAATTCGCCACCGGTCTGGTGGGCACGCGCTCGCCCTACGGCCAACCCGCCAGCGTCCTCGATGCGCAGCGCATCAGCGGCGGCTCCAGTTCAGGATCGGCCGTGGCAGTGGCCAGCGGCCTGGTGGCCTTTGCGCTGGGCACGGACACCGCCGGTTCCGGCCGCGTACCGGCTGGGCTGAACGCCCTGGTGGGCCTGAAGCCCACGCCGGGCCGGGTGTCCACGGCCGGTGTGCTGCCCGCCTGCCGCTCGGTGGACTGCGTGTCGGTGTTCGCCCACACGGTGGAGGACGCCGCGCACGTGCT
>Ga0315907_10005534_pt1 | contig 13710 bp, 6 predicted proteins | sample LakEriMetagenome_3_FD_203525 | JGI IMG/M metagenome (GOLD analysis project Ga0315907, IMG submission 203525) | Freshwater fungal communities from buoy surface, Lake Erie, Ohio, United States - Buoy 12 MA123 | ecosystem: Environmental > Aquatic > Freshwater > Lake > Lake biofilm | place: USA...
TTGGTGAAGCTCCTGCCATCAGCTATTACAACATTCCAGTCGAAAAAATGATTGCTGATTTGGAAGAGAAATTGGATGAGATTGAAGCATTTGCTTTTCAGCATCCGACCGAATTTCATGCCTTTTTGTTAAACCTATTTCCATCAAATTCTTTCCTCATTTGTGCACTCGATATGGCTGCTTGGGATGTTTTTGGGAAACAACAGAATCAACTTTTGTATGAGTTGTGGGAAACACCTTGGACAAACCTTCCGCTTAGCGATTATACCATTGGACTCGATTCGGTGGAAAAGATGATTCGGAAAATGGAAGAAAATCCCTGGCCCATTTATAAAATTAAGTTAGGAAGTAGCAACGATATTGAGTTAATCAGAGAACTTCGAAAACAAACTGCCGTCCCATTTCGAATTGACGCAAACGGAGGCTGGTCCCTAGAAGAAGCAATCAGCAATATTCCCATTTTAAAAGGATTGGGTGTCGAATTGATAGAACAACCTCTCGAAAAATACGACTTCGAAAGCATGAAGATTTTGATGCAAAAGTCTGCAGTTCCTCTTTTTGCCGACGAAAGTTGTGTGTCGGAAGCGGATGTTGTAAAATGTGCTGGATGTTTTGATGGTATCAACATCAAACTCACCAAATGTGGCGGAATTACACCTGCATTGCGTATGATCGAACAAGCCCGCCAATTGGGTTTGAAAGTAATGATGGGAACGATGAACGAAAGCATTGTTGGAACGTCTGCTATTGCTCAGTTTCTTCCACAACTCGATTACGCTGATTTGGACGGACCGCTTCTACTGAATGGTGATAACGCAAGTGGATTGCAACTTCGCAATGGCCTTGTCCACATCGATGGGAAAAGCGGACTTGGAGTCCACGCAAAATTTTAATTTATGAGAGATCTTCAATCTAAATAATTTGAAAATATGAATCCTATTCAACAAACTGATATTGATTTTTTTCGATCTGTTCTTGGAGAGAAATTCGTTTTAGTGGATGCCGAAAGTTTGACCAACAATGCACATGATCAAACCGAAGATTTACAGTTTTTCCCTGACGTGGTTCTTCGTCCGGGAAATCCAAACGAAGTAAGTAGCATTTTGAAACATTGCAACCAACGCAACATTCCCGTTACAACGCGAGGTGGAGGCACAGGCTTAAGTGGAGCTGCATTGCCAGTTTTTGGTGGAGTAGTGCTTGCCATGAGCCGCTTCGATCGCATCATTGAAATTGACGAACGAAATCTTCAGGCGACCGTCGAGCCGGGTGTTATCACCCAAGTATTTCAGGAAGCAGTTATTGAAAAAGGACTTTTCTATCCACCCGATCCATCGAGTCGTGGAACCTGTTTCATCGGCGGAAATTTAGCGCATTGTTCGGGAGGTCCGAGAGCTGTAAAGTATGGCGTAACCCGCGATTATGTGCTCGATTTAGAAGTTGTTTTGGCATCGGGCGAAATCATTCATACAGGCGCAAAAGTGCTGAAGAACTCAACCGGTTACAACCTCACGCAATTGATGGTAGGAAGTGAAGGAACATTGGCCGTTATCACCAAAGTGGTATTCAAACTTCTACCTTATCCACAATTAAACAAAGTTCTACTAGCACCATTTCGTTCGCCGCTCGATGCTTGCGCTGCAGTTTCTGCCATTTTTAGAGCGGGAATCATTCCATCAGCATTGGAATTTATGGAACGCGATGCCATCGACTGGACCTTGAATTTCCGTTCGGACATCAATATTCAAATTGGTGAAGATGAACAAGCGCATTTGTTGATTGAGGTGGATGGGAACGATGAAGAAACGATATTGAAAGACATCGAACGCATTGTTCCGGTTTTGGAAGAACACCGATGCATGGATATTCTCTTTGCCGAATCGGACGCTCAGAAAACCGATCTGTGGAAATTAAGACGCAGCGTTGCGGAAGCTGTTAAATCGAACTCAACTTACAAAGAAGAAGATACCGTTGTTCCGCGCGCCGAACTTCCTGCATTGCTTACTGCTGTTAAGGAAATAGGAGCGAAGTATGGTTTTAAATCGGTGTGTTATGGTCATGCAGGCGATGGAAATTTACACGTGAACATCATCAAAGGCGACTTAACCGAAGAACAATGGAAAACGGATGTTACGCTCGGCATTCGCGAACTATTTACTCGGGTTGTTGAATTGGGCGGAACACTCAGCGGGGAACATGGAATTGGCTTGGTGCAACAACCATACATGGACATTGCATTTAACAAAATCCAGCTCGATTTAATGCGCGGCATCAAAGCCTCTTTCGACCCCAACAACATCCTCAACCCCGGAAAAATCTTCACTTCACCCCAGCATCCCGAGCCCGAGTATCCAGGGAAAGTTCAGTTACCCGGGGATTCATCCCCGGGTAACACGGGAAACCCGAGTAACACAGACACCCCAGTCTACGAGGGCTCGGGGCGCTTCCTCTGGCATGACCTCACAGTGAAAGACGCCTCCAAAGTCAGCGAGTTTTACGAAAAAGTAACAGGTTGGGAACGCCAAGGTTTCGACATGGGCGGTTACAACGATTATGTCATGTCGCCCGAAGAAGGCGAGGATCCCATTGCTGGTATTTGTTATGCAAGAGGCAGTAACAAAGACATTCCTCCGCAGTGGCTCATGTATGTGAATGTAAAAAACCTCGATAAAAGTCTTGAGAAGTGTACACTTTTAGGTGGTAAAGTCATTGGCGAAAAACGCAAAATGGGCGACGATGGCAAGTTTTATTGCCTCATTCAAGATCCGGCTGGAGCGTTTATGATGATTTGCGGTTAATCCGTAATGAGCACTTTGGCCGAATGAATTCCTTTTGAAGAACGGAATTGGAATAGGTAGATTCCCGGTTTCCAGTTGCTTGTGGAAATCTGCTGTATGCCTCGTTGGAGATCAATATGCATAAGTTCTTGTCCAGAAAGGTTGAATACAACAAGATTTCCAAATTCGGGAATGCGAATGTTTACAATATCTTTTGCAGGATTGGGTTGAATATTCAATCCGAAATTCTGGATCTCGTCCAATCCTGATGGAACATATTGATACGGCAGTGAGTTCGCCGAACAGCCATTGCTGTATGAGCAATTCAGACTGTAAGTTCCTGCTTCTACTAGATTGATGAGCTGGGTATTTGCATTAGGAATGGTTGTTCCGTTGAATGCCCAAGTGTATTGAACAGCAGTCACATTACTGCCAAGTGTATTGCTCACAGGAAAGTATGTAAGTTCGGGAATGGGTGCAGCGCCAAAATTATAATCTAGTGGCAAACTCACATCGCTGTAATTTGGGCAAAGACTCGTAAAGCCAGTTACAGAATACGTTCCCGATTGGGTAACAACTAATGAATCGTTTGTTTGTCCTGCTAGGACATTTCCATCTAAGAACCAAGTGATGTTTTCGGTATACGGCTGGTTGACTTGCAGAATCAAGGTGTCGCCTTCGCACAATGGAGGATTATCAAATCCATAGGTAATCACCGTTAGGGGAAGAAAAAGCCATCCATCAACGAGCACATTTGGCGATAATTCGGTGCATGAATTCAACGTTGTTGCAACCGAAAAACTGGAGCCGCTATCCATGAATGAATTCACAATCAGAAAGCTATCCGTTGCCCCTTGAATCAAATTCCCATCTTTATACCATTGATATGCATCTCCGATTTGAGTGAAAAGAGTATCGCTTGAGTTTGGACAAAGCACTAAATTATCAGGCGAAACGGTTGGGTCGTGCGGACAAATTTGAATAAAAGAATTATAGGAATATTCTGCTGAAAATCTCGAGCACGATGAGCCAAAAATGGCCTCAACTTGAAATATACCATTGGCTTGAGGAAGAAAGTTTGCAGAATTGGAATTTGCGATTGCTGTATCATTTAAATACCATTGATACGATGACGCATTGGTGTTTGTGCTTAACTCAAGATTGTTGGAATTGAAAGAAATAGTGGGGGTTGATGCAGGAACAAACGTGATTGATGTTAATACACTGGTTTGACTATACAAAGGACATTGATCGGTAAAGGCAACGGCCGAATACAATCCCGATTGATTAACATTAAGCGTATCGTTTGTTTCGTTGCCTTGCTGAACCCCATTTTTAAACCATCGAATATCCAAATTGAAGGGTTCGTTTAAGACCAATTGTCTTACATCGCCTTCACACCCGGAATTTGAAAGTCCATTGGCGATACTAATGGATATAGCTGGGATAGAAAATGCAGATACTAAAACCGAAGGAGAAGCTTCTGAACATCCGTTAATTGTTGAAGATACAATGAACGTACTTCCCGCATCTTGAACTTGATTCACCAAAAGAAAACGTTGATTCGAATTTGAGATCGGAGTTCCCGATTTAAACCACTGATAGGAGTCGGCTTGCTGCGTCCAAAGAGTATCGGTCTGGTTAGGACAAAGACTTAGGGAAGTTGGAGTAATGATTGGATTGAACGTGCATTGCGCTTTAGAAATTACAAAAGTGCACATGAATAAAGCTATACAGAAATACGTTTTCATCATTCAAAAATTACATATTGATTTCAATGCAAATTAACCAATGCACTGAGTTTTACAAAATTGAAAATCAGTGTTTATTTTATTCCGTATTTATTCGTTGACGCAAAACTTCGTAAACAACCAAGGCCGTTGCCACAGAAACATTCAGCGACTCCGTTTTTCCAAACATCGGAATTTTTACTCGCACATCACATTTCTTCAGGTACTCTGGACTAATTCCATCTTCTTCCGAGCCCATCACAATACCCATGGGGCCTTCGAGGGCAACATTGAACAAAGAGGTTTCTGTCTTTTCGGTACAAGCCACCAAACGAATGCCCGAATTTTTTAAGTATTCGAGCGTGTCTTTTAAATTATTCGAGCGACAAACAGGCAAGTTCATCAATGCACCAGCTGAAGTTTTCATGGCGTCGCCACCAACGCGTGCGCTTCCTCGCGAAGGAATAATAACTGCATCCATTCCAGCACACTCGGCAGTTCGGCAGATCGCACCGAAATTTCGCACATCGGTTACGCGATCTAGAATCAGTAAAAAGGGATCGCGACCAGATTCATACACACGTTGCAACACTTCTTCGATGGGCTGGAAAGTAACCGGAGAAATAAAACCGATAACACCTTGATGATTGGCGCGCGTCATCCGATCGAGTTTCTCCCTTGGCACCATTTGCAATGGGATTTCGAGTTCTTCCAATAAAGCTCGAAGTTCCTGAAGTTGAGGTGAACGTAATCCCGTTTGCAAGATTACTTTGTCTACATCAGCAGCACTTCGTAACGCTTCCAAAATGGGGAAAATCCCGAAAATCATTTCCGAAGTATCTTGCGCAGGTTTATGATGAAAAGGTTTATTCATAAGTGTATGGTGTTCCGTTCCTCCAAGTTTCTATTGCTTTGAACCAATAGGTTGCGTATTCCGATTTTCGAACCAAACAATATTCTTCTTGTGAAAATATATTGCTGCATCGTTCAAATCGAAAAGTAAGTGGTGGTTTTCCTTTTGAAGAAATATAGTTCCACTCTTCCGCTTTCCCATTGTTGTAAACAGTATTTGGAGCGCCAAATATCGTGTAAATCATGCCGCGGTCGGTCCGCCATCCTAAGATATATGCTGTGAAAAGCATGTTGGTTTGTTTGATTCTATCGGACCAAGCCTTCTCAATCGATAGAATTTGCAATGAATTCAAGCCAATCATTGCCCAAAATTCTGTGATGTTTTTACTCGTATTATTTTGCTTTTCTTTTTTCTGCATTAGAAAAAGATGACTTTCGAAGGCCTCTTCTTCATTAAGAAATGATGGAAAGTCTTGTTCTACAACCGATAAAATCAATCCGTTTTCTGGATGTTTCGAGGATGATACACGCAAGTTTTTTTCTTTGTTTATGACCAATGAATCCAAAGATGCTTGGTTTATGTTCGTTTGACTAACAGCTTGAAAAGATTCTTTGGGAGAATCATTCAAACTAAATGGAGGGATTGGCAATTGCTTGAATTTGGGAAATTCGCTCAGCGTAAATTCGGTTTGAGTACTATCCCAAAACGAAATTTGAACAGGGATTCCTTCCTTAATCCAACCTTGAAAATTCGATATGCCTTTCTGTTGAACCCGAAAATCGAGATCGGAATCGATGGTTTTTCGACTTAGATTTTTATAAAAAATGACGCCTTTCTTGTTTTGCAAATCGCGCGCTTCGATTTTTAATAAACCTTCATGTCCGAGCGAAAGTGGAATTTTTAAACGAGCAATAAATTCAATGGATTCATCTGTATCTGCAGATTCTATTATAATGGGGGTAATTATTACCGGTTTTCTTCTTTTGAATTCGGAGTAGAAAGATGCTCGTATAACAAATCTTCTTCGCGGCTTTTCGCCATCTAAATCGGGCAAAAAAGCGAGCTGTCGTCCAGGTATTTTAATTTCCACCCGCACATGATGTTCATCCAAAGAGAAAAATTCAATGCCCGAAAGAAAACGATTTTGAGGGAATTGATAAGCAGAAGCGCGGTTTTGTGAAAATGGATTTTGGTTAACTGAACAGCCAGCAATTAGCAATAGCAAGAAGACGAATAGCCGATTCATTCAAAATTTCCAATTATCAATCTGCAATTAAGACAATTCTTGATGAAATGACGAGATTTTATCATTGCAATTCTTCGAAATATTTCAATTGGGACTTCTTAAATCCTTGTATCTTCGGCGGGTATTTTCAACTATGGCACTTTATTTCCACGGCAACGCGCCTCTAAAATTTCAACATCAGTATCTCGTAACCCGCGATTACATCATTCCATACCTCGAAAAAAATGGCGGATGGAAAGAAAACATGACGGTTTTGGAAATTGGTTGTGGCGAAGGAGGAGTGCTCAAAGCCTTTGTTGAAAAAGGATGCATATGTACGGGGATGGATTTGTCGACTTCGAAAATAGAGAATGGCAAAACGCTTCAACAATCCGAAATTGAATCAGGAAAGCTCGAATTGTTTTCGGCCGATATTTACGATCAGTCCACCATGGATGCATTTCGTGGCAAGTTCGATTTAATCATTCTCAAAGATACCATCGAACACATTCCCGATCAGGAGCGTGTAATGTCGCAGTTGCAAGTTTACATGAAACCCGGTGGTAAATTGTTTTTCGCTTTTCCACCTTGGCGAATGCCATTTGGAGGGCATCAACAAACTGCAACAACCAAAAAAGGCCAGATGCCTTGGATGCATCTTTTGCCACGTTCGACCTATGCAGCATACCTAAAAAGTATCGGAGAGCCTCAACCCACCATCGATTCCTTGATGGAAATTTACGATACCCGAATCTCTATCGATCGCTTCGAAAACATCCTCAAAAAAACAGGATACAAAATCCATCACCGACGATTGTATCTGATAAATCCCATTTACCGCTTTAAGTTTAATTGGTCGCCCCGTCCACAATTCCCAATCATTTCATCCATTCCTTGGTTCAGAGATTTTGTGAGTACAACTGCCTATTATATTTTGGAGAGGTAATAAGATTATCTGACCTCACCCCCAGCCCCTCTCCCCGGGAGAGGGGAGTATGATCTAGAAAAAAATGGAATTTTTCATCCAGATAAAGCATTTATCAATCTGCAATAAATCAAATCCTCAATTTTATTTCTCTTATTTTCAATCCGATAGCTATCGGATCTCCAAATCTTCAAATTCTCAAATCTTCAAATTTTCAAATAATTTACATTAGCACATCAGCACATCACCATATCAGCACATCACATACTCATGAACATCAACCCACACGACGATAAACGCCTTTTCTTGTTAGACGCCTTTGCACTGATTTACAGAGCGTATTTTGCCTTTAGTCGCAATCCTTTGATGAATTCAAAAGGCATGAATGTGAGTGCAGCATCGGGTTTTACCAATACCCTTGTAGAGTTGATGCTGAAAGAAAAGCCCTCGCATATTGCAGTGGTGTTTGATTCGGCGGCGGAGACCAATCGTGCCGTTGAGCACAGTTTTTACAAGGCGCACCGTGAGGCAATGCCCGAAGACATTCAGAGTAATTTGCCATGGATCAAAGAAATCATTCGTGCGTTTAATATTCCGATGCTTGAATTGGCTGGATACGAAGCCGATGATATCATTGGAACCATTGCGAAAGTAAAGGCGCGCGAAGGACATGTGGTGTATATGGTTACGCCTGATAAGGATTATGGACAGCTGGTTGAGCCCAATATCTTTATGTACAAACCTGCTCGCATGGGCAACGACATTGAGATTTTAGGTGTGCCCGAAATTTGCGCAAAATGGGAGATTGATGATCCATTGAAAGTGATTGATATTTTAGGCATGTGGGGCGATGCTTCCGACAATATTCCAGGTATTCCGGGAATAGGTGAAAAGACCGCTAAGAAGCTCATTCAGCAGTATGGCTCAATGGAAAACATGATTGCCCATTCGCATGAGTTGAAGGGTAAAATGAAAGAAAATGTGGAGGCCTTTGTTGACCAGGCTCATATCTCCAAAATGCTCGCAACCATTATTTTGGATGTTCCCATTGAAGTGAGCGACGATGATTTATTGATTTCAGAACCCGATCGCGAGAAATTGGCTGCGCTCTTTACCGAACTCGAATTCCGCAGTATGGGACGCCGTATTTTGGGTGCCGATTTTAGCGTGAATCAACAGATTGCACCCGAAGTAAAGAAGAGTATTCCAGCGGCACCGAAACCATCGAACGGACAAATTTCCATGTTTGGTGATGAGAATGCTCTTGAAGAAGATCAACTTGAACCAACAGAAAAAGGGAAGAACATTAGCAATACACCACATACGTATTTCCGCGTAGAAAGCGAGGAGGAGTTGAAGAATTTGGCAGAATTACTCGGACAACAATCGGAGTTTTGTTTTGATACCGAAACATCTTCACTCGATTATTTTAGTCTCGAATTAGTTGGGCTTTCCTTTAGTGTGAAGGAAGGAGAAGCGTATTATGTTCCAACGCCTTCCGATAAAAACGAAGTTGCTCGAATTCTGAGCTATTTCAAGCCTTTATTGGAAAGTAAAAGCATCCTCAAAATTGGACAGAACGTAAAATTCGATTTACTCGTGTTGCGTCAATTTGGGGTGGAAGTTTGTTTGCCCGTTTACGATACCATGTTGGCGCATTACCTCGTGGAGCCCGACATGAAACACGGCATGGATTATTTGAGCGAAACCTATTTAGGATACACACCCGTTTCCATTACCGAACTCATTGGAAAGCGAGGCAAAAACCAAGGAACCATGCGCGATGTGCCGGTGGAACAAGTAGTAGAATATGCTGCCGAAGATGCGGATATCACACTGCAATTAAAGCATATCATTCAGCCCATGGTGGAGAAACGCGAAGTGGGGGAGGTGTTGTCAAAAATTGAATTGCCACTGATTCCTGTTTTAGCCGATATGGAATACGAAGGAGTAAAAGTAGATGAAGCATTTTTAGCGAAATATTCCGAAGAATTACAAAGCGATTTAATTCTCTTGCGCGCTTCGATTTGGGAAATGGCAGGACAAGAATTCAACATTGATTCTCCCAAACAATTAGGGGAAATACTGTTTGATAAATTGAAATTACCCGGTGCCGAGAAAACCAAAACGGGACAATTTGCTACCGGCGAAGAAATCCTCAGCAAGCTCGAAAAGGAACATCCAATTGCCGCTAAACTGCTCGATTACCGAGAAATTACCAAACTGAAATCGACGTATGTGGATTCGCTTCCTAACTTGATTAATCCGGTTACAGGACGCATTCACACCACGTTTAATCAAACTATTGCAGCTACCGGGCGACTCAGTTCCATGAGCCCGAATCTTCAAAACATTCCAATTCGTACCGAACGCGGAAGAGAGATTCGTAAAGCCTTTATTCCACGTGATGCAGATCATGTTTTGGTATCGGCCGATTATAGTCAGATTGAATTGCGTTTGGTAGCCGAAATTGCCAAAGAAGAAGCTATGTTGGACGCATTTACAAAAGGCATCGACATTCACCAAGCAACTGCTGCGCGTGTTTATGGAGTAGCATTAGAAGACGTAACACGTGAAATGCGTAGCAAGGCGAAAATGGTGAATTTTGGAATTATTTATTCCATTTCAGCATTTGGACTATCTCAACGATTAGGCGTTCCTCGAAAAGAAGCAGCGGAATTAATTGAGAATTATCTCACCCAATATCCGGGCATTAAAGACTACATGAAAAGCACGCTAGATTTCGCGCGTGCCAATGGATTTGTAAAAACCATGATGGGCCGCCGTCGTTATTTTAAGGATATTAATTCACGCAATTTCACCATTCGTGGATTTGCTGAGCGGGAAGCCATCAATTCACCCGTTCAAGGTTCAGCTGCCGATTTAATTAAAATGGCGATGATTGGCATTCATCAAGAATTGAAAGAGAAAAATTTACGTTCTAAAATGACATTACAAGTGCACGATGAATTGGTATTTGATGCGCACAAAGACGAGATCGAAATCTTAAAGCCAATCATTATGCATCACATGCGAACGGCCTTCAAAACCACCGTTCCCATAGAAGTAGAAATTGGAACAGGGCTGAATTGGTTGGAGGCGCATTGAGTTCAATCTAATTTGGGAAACAATCAATATTGAAATCCCCACCTTTAAAACCTTTATGTTTTTTCGATGTTCTAAATGAGTTAATTTAGCTTTCTATTCAAATTCATCCTATGCGTATAGCTTTTCTTTTTTTACTTCTTATCACAACAAGCGTTTCCGTTCAGGCTCAAAAAACCGATTGGAAATCCTTTATCCCACAATTGCAGGAAAAATGCAAGTTGCAAGCATCTGATTTCGAAAATGTAATTGTCACGAGTCAGCATAAATCGCTCAAATCAGGCATGGAGGTTATCTGGCTTCGTCAAACATTAAATGGATTGGAAATTTTTGGTGCCGATGTGCAATTGGTGCTCGATAAAAATCAGAATCTAGCTCAACAACAGTGCCATTTCTTAAGTAATCTTTCTTCTCGTCTTCCTCTTGAGCAAGGACTATTATCCATGGAAATGGCTGCCGAAAAAGCATTACAATCCAAAGGCATAGACTCGAAAATCGAACTCAATGAACTTCAATCTACACGGACAAATCGCTGGACTGCCCAAAACAAAGGGGTAAAAGGAAAAATAAACATCGAACATGCATATTGGCCCGATAAAGATGGAAAGCTTCACGACTGTTATACCTTCCGATTTACGCCTCAGAATTCCGATTCCCAATGGCAAATTCGAATTGATGCAGCCAATGGAAACATACTCGATACTCGAAATTTAACACTGAGTTGTCATTTTGAAACACCTCAATTACCTATAGGACCGCAGCCTCAACATGTTGCTAAACTCCAATCGAGCGATCAACTTTTAAACGATGGTTCGAATTATAGAGTTTTTCCTTATCCTCTAGAAAGTCCGCTGAATGGTCCGCGTGTATTATTAAATAATCCTGCTGATGTTCAAGCTTCACCTTTTGGATGGCACGATTTAGATGGATTTGACGGTGCTGATGATACGCGTTCGGTGGGGAATAATGTAAACGCATACGATGACCAAAACGACGATAACTTGCCCGATGGCTATGTGGAAGGCGGAGCATCATTGAATTTTGATTTCCCCTTTTCCCCAACTCCCAATAGTACTCCGCTAAATAGTCGGGAAGCTGCTATAACTCAATTGTTTTATGCCAATAACCGAATTCACGATGTGCTCTGGCATTATGGTTTTGACGAAGAAAGTGGAAATTTTCAAGCTATTAATTATACAGGTGCAGCTGGAGATTTTGATGCGGTTAACGCCGAAGCTTTTGACGGAAGCGGAACCAACAATGCCAATTTTGGAACACCTCCAGATGGTGAATCACCTCGTATGCAAATGTATTTATGGGCTAATAATGAAGGTGTTTACTTTACCGTAAATACTCCAAGTGCTATTGCTGGAGATTACGTTTCTGCCGTTTCTGCTTTTGGACCTCAGTCAACACCCGGTCCAGTAACTGGCCAGCTTGTTGAATCAAACGATGGAACAGTCAATCCCAATTTGGGCTGCGAGCCCTCATTAGACGATTTAACAGGTAAAATTGCGATTATCGATCGCGGAACGTGTCCGTTCGTTGATAAAGTATTCAATGCACAACAAGCGGGAGCCATTGGGGTTGTAATTGTTAATAATCAAGCAGGACTTCCATTCAGCATGGGTGGTTTAAATCAGGATATTACTATTCCTGCAATTATGATTTCTCAAGCTGATGGTAATCTCATCAGAGAAGAACTAAATCAAAATATAAATGCTACAATTAATATTAATTCCTTAGGAAGCACTTTTGATGCATGTTTCGATAATGGTGTAATTGCGCATGAATACGGACATGGTGTTTCGAACAGACTTACTGGAGGTCCATTGAATGTCGAATGTCTATCAAACGAAGAGCAAATGGGTGAAGGTTGGAGCGATTTTATTACGTTAATTATGTCAACCACAATAGCTAATTCAGCCAATGAAGCAAGGGCAATTGGAAACTATGTTCAAGGTTTTACGACCAGTGGTGGCGGAATTCGTCCTTTTCCATATTCCCGAAATATGTCCATTAATCCGGTAACTTACGATGATATTCAACAACTTTCCATACCACATGGTTTGGGTTCTGTTTGGTGCAGTATGTTGTGGGATTTGTATTGGGATATGGTTGATGTGTATGGTTTTGATCCAGATTTAATTAATGGTAACGGAGGAAATAATAGGGCCATTCAATTGGTGATGGACGGCATGCGTTTGCAAGTGTGTTCTCCGGGTTTTATCGATGGTCGTGATGCCATTCTGCAAGCCGATGAATTAAATTTTGCAGGCGCCAATCGTTGTCTTATTTGGGAAACATTTGCACGCCGAGGTCTTGGATTTAGTTCCGATCAAGGGAGTTCTGAAGATGCATTTGATGGAACTACAGCTTACGATACCCCGCCCACATGTTCGGATACCGATTTTGCCTATTTCACTTCCAGCTCTCAAACCATTTGCGCTGGATCTTCCATATCATTTAACGATTTAACAATTCCTACTGCCTCTAGTATTTCATGGAGCTTTGAAGGAGGCTCGCCTGCAAGTTCAAATGCATCTTCCGTAGATGTTGTTTACAATAGCGCTGGAACATATCCTGCAATTTTAACAATCACAAATTCTTTAGGAACAGACACATACGAACAAACCATAACTGTTGGTCAAGCACCTACACTTACGGCAAATATTGGCATTGCGAGTGCTACTGCAGATAATGGGTTCATTTTTATTTCAATGATCGGTGGAGTTCCACCATACACAACGAATTGGGAGGATTTTCCAGGGCTTAATGATCTAACTATAAACTACCTCGCTCCAGGAACTTACGCGGTTACAATTTCTGATGTTGCGGGCTGTTCCGTTGATACTTTCTTTACTGTTACTCGAGCTGTAGGCATTGAGAAAACAACAACTTCATCTTTCGCAGTTTTCCCAAATCCATTTTCAGAAACATTTACTATTTCGTTCAGTACGAATAGTTTTCCAAATAACTATAAGTTGTTCGATTTGAGTGGTAGATTAATAGATCAAACGCTATTAAGCTCACATTCAAGTTCAAACAGAACTATTTCCATGAAGGGTGTTGCATCTGGTACTTACATAATTCAG
>Ga0315907_10005535_pt1 | contig 13707 bp, 12 predicted proteins | sample LakEriMetagenome_3_FD_203525 | JGI IMG/M metagenome (GOLD analysis project Ga0315907, IMG submission 203525) | Freshwater fungal communities from buoy surface, Lake Erie, Ohio, United States - Buoy 12 MA123 | ecosystem: Environmental > Aquatic > Freshwater > Lake > Lake biofilm | place: USA...
ACCAGTCGATCCCGAGGACGAGCGCGTGGCGGCGATCCGCGAGCCGCCCCAACAAGCGGACCACTTGGGCGGGGTCGGCGGGGAGAACCTGGGTGCGGGCCGTACCCTTGGGCAGCTCGGCCGACTCCGCGCGCACGCCCAGGTAGGCGCCCGACGACGAGAAACAGGCGAGGTACGCGTAGGTCGGCAAGGCGACACGGAAGGGGCGGCCGAACATCTCCGCCTGCTCGATCCAACCGAGGGCTTCCGCCTCCGCGAACAACGGGACCGGTTTCGCGAGGTTCGGCCGGTGCGTCGCGTGCAGTTGCAACGTCCAGCCATCGGCCGCGGCGATCAGCCGGCCGAAACCCGGTTCCTTCAGCCAGGTCGGCAAGGTCGTCACCGTCAGACGGACCTCCGGCCAGGCGCGTTTGGCCGCGGCGATCCGATCCGCGTAGGCGGACAGCAACCGCGAGGGGCAGTCGAAGTCGACCTGCACGCTCGCGATGGTCACCCCGGCGGCGCGGGCCTCCTCCCAGCCTTGCCGCAGGAGCGTCAATCCCTCCGCAAGATCCGGCTCGGCCGGACCGCCCAGGGCCTGTCGGGTACCGATGCGTACCGAGAGCGACACGGTCTTGCCCGTCCCGCGCAAGGCCGGCCAGGGCGGGACCACGCGCCGACCGGCCACGCCCAGACCGCATTCGCCGACCAGGACGTTGAGCTCGGTCAGGCCGGCGGGCCAGGCGCGGTCCGCGAGCGACGCGACAGCCGCGGGGTCCCACCCCTGCCGCCACACGTAGGCCGCGTGGGTCAGGGGAGCCGGACGGGGCGCGGCCTGTTCCCGGCAACCCGCCGCCCCGAGGGCGAGACCGAGCAACAGGACGGGCCAGCGGCGCATGGCCGCGGCCTTACGCGAACCACTTCGTGTCGATACGATCGGTCGAGAACAGCACGAGCACCGCGGTGAAGGTGGCGAACGCGAGGGCCAGCCCGGCGAAGAACAGCCAGAACAGCAGACGCGCGTCGTAGATCAGGTGCATGAACCACAGGATGACCGCGAAGAACTTGATGGCGGAGAGCAGGGAGAGGATCCCGAGGAGCACCGCGGCCGGGAGCGGGAGGAAGATCAGGACGATCTCCACCCCGGTGATCGCGGCGAGCCAGAGGGCCAGCGTGATGAAGTGGTGGTACCGCTCCGTCTCAATGGCGATGGTCTTCTGGTCAATGACAGCGTCGGACATGGTCGTAGAAAGGGTTTATTTGGCGAGGACCGGCAAGCCGTTGCCCCAGATGCCCGAGGGCCCGAGGTACTCGACGAGGTAGACGGCGGTGAAGATGATGATCCAGACGATGTCGACGAAGTGCCAGTACAGGCCGGCGACCTCGACATCCAAGGCGCCGACGTGGCCCCCGAGCTTGCCGGTGAAGCTGTAGAAATACAGCAGCACCAGCCAGAGGATGCCGATGGCGACGTGCGTGCCGTGCGTGCCGGTCAGCACGTAGAAGGTCGAGCCGAGCACGCTGTTCTGGATGGTGAGGCCCTGGTGGTAGAAGTGGGTGAACTCGTAGACCTGGCAGCCCAGGAAGATGAGGCCGAAGAAGATCACGCCCACGACGTTGCGGCGGAAGGACTTCAGCTGGCCCTTGTGCATGGCCGAGACCGCCAGCGCCATGAGGAACGAGGACATCAGCAGGATGAACGTCGAGAAGGACGTCAGCTCGATGTTGAAGAGCTTCTGGACGAACTGCTGGTGGCCCTCGGCGTCCGTGAAGCCGGTCGGGTACAGCTTGCGGTACAGCAGGTGCGTCGAGATCAGGGTCCCGAAGAACATGCAGTCGGAAGCCAGGAAGAGCCACATGATGAGCTTCTTGTGGTCGATCCCCGTGGACGTCGGGGCGTGATGGGCGGCGTCTTGCGACATGGTAGGATAAGGGTCGGGGTGGGTCGGGCGATCAGTGGGCCGAGGTCGAGGCGGCCGGGGTGCCGGCGGGGGTCGGGCTCACCGCGGGGGTCTTCAGCATGTAGCCGCCGGGGCCTTCGAGGGCCCAGAACCAGATACCGGCGAAGAGGACGGCGACGCCGCTGACGACGATCCAGCCGGCGTGGGGGATCCCCATCGCCATCATGGGCATGCCGAAACCGATGAAGAGGAAACCGCCGGCCGCGAGCATCGGCATCCAGGACTGGCTGGGCATGTGGACGCCGGCCTCGCCGCCGTCCGCCTCGTAGGCGATGCGCTTCGTGCCGTGCTTATGCTCGGTGAAGGCGTCGCGGGCGCCGACGACCGGGCTCTGCGCGAAGTTGTACTCCGGCACCGGCGACGGCAGGGACCACTCGAGCGTGCGGCCGTCCCACGGATCGGAGGAGCACTTGGGGCCCTTGAAGGCGGTGTAGACGAGGTTGGCGAAGGCCATGAAGACGCCGATGCCGAGGATGAAGGCGCCGATGGTGGCCACGAAGTTCCAATCCTCCCAGCCGTTGCCGGCGTGGTAGGTGTGGGTGCGGCGGGGCTGGCCGGCGAGACCGAGGTAGTGCATCGGGCCGAAGGCGAGGTTGAAGCCGAGGATGACGAGGCCGGAGGCCACGTAGGCGACGGTCGCGTTGGGCATGCGGCCGAAGATCTTGGGGAACCAGAAGTACAGGCCGGCCATGAGGCCGAGGAGCACGCCGCCGAGGAGCACGTAGTGGAAGTGCGCGATGACGAAGTAGCTGTCCTGCTGCTGGGAGTCGGCCGGGGCCGCGGAGTGCATGACGCCGGAGAAGCCGCCGCACATGAACATCCAGATGAAGCCGAGGGCGAGGACCATCGGCGGGGTGAAGCGGATGCGGCCGCCCCAGATGGTGCCGAGCCAGTTGAAGATCTTCACGCCCGTGGGGACCGCGATGGCCATGGTGAGCAGCGCGAAGGCGGCGGTCGGGACCGGGCCGAGGCCGGTGGTGAACATGTGGTGGCTCCAGACGGCGAAGCCGAGGAAGCCGATGACGGCGCCGGAGAAGACGATGATCGGGTAGCCGAAGAGGGCCTTGCCGGAGAAGGTCGGCAGGATCTCGGAGACGATGCCCATCGCCGGGAGCACGAGGATGTAGACCTCCGGGTGGCCGAAGATCCAGAAGAGGTGCTGCCAGAGGACGGGCTGGCCGCCGGCGGACGGGTTGAAGAAGTTGGCGCCGAACTGGCGGTCGAACATCAGCTCGATGAGCGCGACGGTGATCGCGGGGAACGCGAGGATGATGAGGAAGGACGTGACGAGCGTCATCCAGGTGAACACCGGCAGGCGCATCATGGTCATGCCCTTGGCGCGCATATTGATGATGGTGCAGATGAAGTTGAACGAGGCGGCCAGGGAGGCGACGCCGAGGATCTGGATGCCGATGATCCAGAAGTCCGTGCCCACGCCCGTGAAGCGGGGAGCCTGCAGCGCGGCGTTGGCCTGGCCGAAGGTGCCGGAGAGGGGCGCATAGCTGAACCAGCCGTTGGCCGGGGCGAAGTCGGTGTAGGTCAGGGCTTGGTGCCAGGCGAAGCCGTCGAACCAACCGGCGAGGTGGCCGAACTCGAAGAGCCAGCTGGCGTTGAGGACGAAGGCGCCGAAGACGAAGGCCCAGAGCGAGAACGCGTTGAGGCGGGGGAAGGCGACGTCGCGCGCGCCGATCTGCAGCGGCACGAGGAAGTTGAAGAACGCGGCGGACAGCGGCATGACCCCGAGGAAGATCATCGTCGTGCCGTGCATCGTGAACAGCTGGTTGTACATGCGCGCCGTGACGATGGTCTGGTCCGGGCGGGCGAGCTGCGTGCGGATGGCGAGGGCCTCGATGCCGCCGATGAGGAAGTAGAGCATCGCGAACGCGCCGTAGAGCACGCCGATCTTCTTGTGGTCGACGGTGGTCAGCCAGTCGAGGAGGCCGCGGGTGCGGTCGGGCCGGTAGAGGCCGAGGTCGCTGCGCTCGGGGGCGAGATCGAGCTTGGAAGCGACAGGGGCGTGGTGGGCGTCGTGGGACATCGGAATAAAGGGCGGGGGCTTACTTGAGGGTGAGGAGGTACTCGGCGAGCGCGTCGAGCTCGTCGGCGGTCAGCGTCTGGTGCGTCTCGCGCAGGCCGGCGACGTTGAACATCTTGTAGTAGTGCATGCGGTTGCCGGGCTTCACGTCCTTGGTCGGCTTGCCGTCGGCGCCGGCGGCGATGCCGGAGGAGCCGATCCACCTGATGAGATTGGCCTTGAAGGTCGCGCGGTCCACGGGGACGGAGGCCTCGGTGCCGAGCGGGCTCGTCTGCTCGAGCGCGCGCTGGGCCTTGGGGTCGCGGTTGTCGAGCCACGCGCCGGCGAGGGACTTGCGGGAGGCGAGGTGCGTGAGGTCGGGGCCGAAGGCGCCGGCGCCGAAATGGCCGCCGACGTTGTGGCACATCACGCAGCTCTTCGCGGCGAAGAGGTTCTTGCCCTGCTCGGCCTTGGAGCCGGCGGCGACGGGGGCGGCGTCGGCCTTCTGGGCGGCGACCCACTTGGCGAAATCGGCGGGCTCGAGGACCTCGACGCGGAACAGCATGTAGGCGTGGGAATCACCGCAGAACTCGGCGCACTGGCCGTAGTAGTGGCCGGGCTGGTCGGCCTGGATCCACATGTGGTTCTTGCGGCCGGGCATGAGGTCGACCTTGCCCGCGATCTTGGGGATCCAGAAGGAGTGGATGACGTCCTCGGAGCGCAGGTTGATGCGCACGGCGACCCCCTTCGGGATGACCATCTCGTTGGGGACGGAGTGCTTGGCGTCGTTGGTCAGGCCGAGCTGCGGGTACTCGAAGCGGAACCACCACTGCTTGCCGATGACGTCGATCTCGAGGACCTGCTCCGCGACGGCCTTGTCGAGCGGCTGGCCATACCAGGCGGAGAGCTTGGACTTCGGCACGGATTCGGCGGGGACGTCGTCGGTGTACCAGATGGCGCTGAGCGTCGGGACGGCGATGAAGACGAGGGCGCCGATGGACGCCGTGATCAGGCCGATTTCGACGAGCGGGTTGCCGTGGCCTTCCTCGACGATCGGGGCGGCGGTGTCGCCGGGGCGGGAGCGGAAGCGGACGACGGCGTAGACCAGGAGGCCGCCGACGAGCACGAACAGGACGACGACCAGCCAGACCGTGTCCATGAAAACATCATACTGCATCTGCGCCACCGGACCCTTCGGATCGAGGGTCGACTGGCGAACCGTCAGGTCGGCCTTCGAGCAGCCGGCGGCGACCAGGGCGAAAAGCGGAGCGGCGAACAGACCGAGCCGGCTGAGGAGGCGAGAAAACATAAGGAGGGATTTTCGGACGTGGGAAACTTCGTAAAAAGACTGTCATTTGCAAGCCCCTGAGTCCCGAGACAAGGCAAAGAACGGGCGCGGCGGATGGCTCAGCCTGACTTACATATGCAAGGCATTGTAAATCAATGGTTTATGCGTAAAAATCGCATCAATTATCCTAATAACCACCCCCTCTCCCCCTTCTACCCCGACGGCTTGGGGTTGCGCCGACCTTCCCGGGGGGCTAACCCACCCGAAGGATGTCCTGGCAAAGCCCTCACCAACGCCCCCTGCCGAATTGGCATCGCGCCCCGGTCCTGATGGGCATCCTGAACGTTACCCCGGACTCGTTCTCGGATGGTGGCATGGCCGCCTCCCCGGAGGCCGCGGCCGAGCGGGCGGAACAGCTGGTGGCCGAGGGCGCGGACATCCTGGACCTCGGGGCCGAGTCGACCCGCCCGGGGGCGGCGCCCGTCGACGCGGCGACGGAACTGGCCAGGTTGCTGCCAGCGATCGCCGCACTCCGGCGGCGCCTACCGGCCATCCCGCTCTCGATCGATACCTACAAGGCCGCGGTCGCCGCCGCCTGCATCGAGGCGGGGGCTGATGTGATCAATGACGTGGAAGGGGGCTCGCATGAGGCCGACCAGGCTGGTTCTCCCATGGCCCGGACCTGCGCTCGGCTGGGTTGCCCGCTGATCCTGATGCATCGTCGAAAAGAAGCGGATTATAAGGAGTTTTGGCCTGAAATCTTGACCGAGACGAGCCACCTCATCCAACGGGCCCGCTGGGCCGGCCTGCCACCGGAACAGCTGTGGGTGGATCCCGGATTTGGTTTCGGGAAAACCCCGGCGCAGAACCTCCAACTGGTCCGCAACCTGGAGAAATTCGCCTCGCTCGGCTACCCGGTGCTGCTGGGCACGAGCCGCAAGTCGACGCTTGGGCTGGTGCTGAACGAGGCCGATGCCTTGGCCCGCCACGACGCGACCGCCACGACCTGCGTCTGGGGCCTCGCCCGGGGGGCGGCGATGGTCCGGGTGCACGACGTCGCGCGGATCAAGCCCTTCCTGACGGTGGCGAAAGCGCTCCGAGAAGGCGCCCGGTGGACGCCCTGAACGACCGGTGAGGCGCCGGATGGAGCCAGCAGTCGGACTTGAACCGACGACCTGCCGCTTACAAGGCGGCTGCTCTACCAACTGAGCTATGCTGGCCAAAGACCCGACCGGGAAAGCCTTGCCCAAGGGGGTGCGGTGTCAACCTCGGGCCCGCCGACTTTAGGGGTTGAACCTGCAGGGATTTTACTCGGAATAGCACCCCCTAGACCCCGAAACCATGCGTATCCCTGTTTCCATCCTTGTCCTCTGTGCCGCCATCACCGGCTGCACGCCTTCGATCGACCCGGCCCTCGTCGAGGTCGTCTCGATCAATTCGAATCCGCAGGGTGCGGCCTTCCGCCTCAATGGCGTGGCTTCGGGCCGGACCCCGGCCGAAGTGAGCCTCGATCGCAGCGCCGACTACAAGCTCGAGGTCGGCAAGGGCGGCTACGAAGGCGAAGTCCGCTACCTCAAGCCCTCCCTCCAGAACACCAAGGACGGCCTGAGCTACGGTTTCGGTGGCAAGCCGATCGTCGTCACGCTGACCAAGCTCCCCGGCGCCGATGACGCCGCCGTCCCCGAAGGCGACGCCGCCGAATTCAAGAATCTGAAGAACGCGACCAACGGCGAAGACCCGGGCGCCCCCGGCACCGTGAAGGCCAACATCGCCGCCGTGCAGGATGCCACCGCCAAGGTGAAGCAGGCCCTCGCCAAGCAGGAGGCCGCCGCCGCCCAGAAGGTCGCCGGCCTCCAGAAGCTCCTCGACCAGGCCAAGGCCGCCGCCGCGGCCGAGAACGCCGACGCCAAGGCCACCGCCCAGGCGAGCGAAGCCGAGGTGGCCCTCGCCGCCGCGATCGCCGACGCCGCCGCCGAAAAGGCCAAGGGCGCCGCGACCATCGAAGCCCTGGAAGCCCGCCGCCAAGCCTTGCTGAACAAGGTCGAGGCCGGTGCCTCGCAGGACGCCGCCAAGGCCATCGAAGCCGCCAAGGCCGACATCGCCAAGTCCCTCGCCGCCGCTGACGCCAAGGTCGCCGCCGCCCAAGCCGCCCTCGACAAGGCCACCGCCACCGCGAAGGCCCCGAGCGCCGCGAAGCCGGCCGCCGAACGCGTCGCCGAGATCGAGACCGCGATCGCCGCCGAACTCAAGACCCTCAAGGACGCGCAGACCAGCAGCGCCGCCCTCCTGACGGCCCTCGCCGCCCGCGCCGAGGAGATCGCCCGCATCGCCAACACCGGCGTCGCCGACGCCAAGGCCGAAGCCGCCAAGTCCCTCGCCGAGATCCAGAAGGCCCTCGAGGAACAGAAGCAGGCCGTGGGCAAGGCCCAGGAAGACCGTGACGCCGCCAAGGCTTCCCTCGACAAGGCCGTCGCCAAGGCGAAGGAAGAAGCCAATGACGCCAACGCCGAAGTCGCCAAGGCCGCCCAGAAGAACATCGAGTCGCTGACCCGCCAGCTCGAGGACGCCAAGGCCGACGCCGCCAAGGAGCTCGCCAAGGCCAAGGAAACCGCCGCCGACCAGGCCGCCGACGCCGCCAAGGCCTCCCAGAAAAACGTCGAGTCGCTGACCCGCCAGCTCGAGGACGCCAAGGCCGACGCCGCCAAGGAACTCGCCAAGGCCAAGGAAAACGCCGCCGACCAGGCCGCCGACGCCGCCAAGGCCTCCGAAAAGACCATCGCCTCCCTCACCAAGCAGGTCGAGGAAGCCAAGGCCGAGAATTCCAAGGCTGCCGCCGAGGCCGCCGAAAAGGCCCTCGCCGAAGCCAACGGCAAGCTCAAGGAAGCCGCCGAGAAGTACTCCTCCCTTGAGAAGGCCGCCGCCGACGCCGCCCTCAACGCCGAGAAGGCGCTGAAGGAAGCGAAGGAAGCCGCCGCCGACGCCGCCGGTCAGACCAAGGCCGCCGCCGAGAAAGCCCTCGCCGACGTGAAGGCCGAAGCCGAAGCCAAGCTCGCCGAGGCCACCAAGGCCGCCGCCAAGTCCCTCGAAGACGCCAAGGCCGAGTCCGCCGCCAAGGCCGAAGCCGCGGAGAAGGTTCTCGCCGAAGCCCGTCTCGAGGCGGTCGCCGCCAAGACCGAAGCCAAGAAGCGCGCCTACGCCGAGCTCAACACCCGCATCGCCCTGCTGGAGAACCGCAAGCGCAGCCGGACGATCACCGAGGAAGAGTTCAAGGAACAGCTCGCCAAGTTCCGCCAGGAACTCGGCCAGTAAGGAGCCCGACGGCCTGAATGAAAGCCCGGCGGCGACGCCGGGCTTTTTTGTTGGAAGGCGTCCCGCCCTCCGCACCTTGGGGGGCATGTCGGAACCGCTCGCCCGCACGCCTCTCCACGCGCTCCACGTCGAACTCGGCGCGCGCATCGTCCCCTTCGCCGGCTGGGAGATGCCGGTGCAGTACGCCGGCATCATCGAGGAGCACCAGGCCGTCCGCAAGACCGCCGGCCTCTTCGACGTCTCGCACATGGGCGAAGCCCGCGTCCGCGGCCGCGACGCCGCCGCCTTCCTCGACCGTATCATGACGAACGACATGGCGTCGATCCGTCCCGGCATGGCCCGCTACACGGTCATGTGCCAGCCCGACGGCGGGTGCGTCGACGACCTGATCGTCTACCGCTTCTCCGAGACGGAGTTCCTCATCTGCCTCAACGCCTCGAACGCCGCCAAGGACATCGCCTGGATGCGCTCGCTGATCGGGCCGTTCAAGGTCGAGGTCCTCGACGAGTGCGCCGCCTGGGCGCAGCTCGCGATCCAAGGCCCGCTGGCCGAACGCATCCTCGGTCTGGCCACCGCGCTCCCGCTCGGGACGATCAAGCGCTTCGGCTTCGCCGTGGGCGAGGTCGCCGGCGCGTCCGGCTGCGTCGTGTCCCGCACCGGCTACACCGGCTCGGCCGGCTTCGAGATCTACCTGCCGGCCGCCTCCGCCGAGAAGGTCGCGCGCGCCTTGCTCGAACTGGGCAAACCGCACGGGCTCGTGCCCGCCGGCCTCGGCGCCCGCGACTCGCTCCGCCTCGAGGCCAACTACCCGCTCTACGGCCATGAGATTTCCGAGCGCATCTCGCCGATCCAGGCCGGTCTCGGCTGGACGGTGAAGTTCGCCAAGGGCGAGTTCGTGGGCCGTGAGGCGCTGCGTCGCCAGGCCGAGGGCGGTCCCGCCGCCTCCGTCGTGCTCTTCTCGCTCGATGACCGCCGGATCGCCCGCCAGGGCGCCCAGGTCTACGCCGGCGAGACGCCGGTCGGCGAAGTGCTCTCGGGCACGCACTCCCCGACGCTCAACAAGCCGATCGGCACCGCGCTCGTGGCGGCCGGCTATACCGGCTCGGCCGAACTGACCGTCGACATCCGCGGGAACCGGATCCCGTTGCGCATCGCGGTCGAGCCCTTCGTGAAGTGAAGGGTTGAAATAATCCCCTCCCGCCTTACCCAAAAGCCATGAGCAACGTCCCCGCCGACCTCCATTACACCAAGGACCACGAGTGGATCCGGCTCGCCGCGGACGGAACGGCCACCATCGGGATCACCGACCACGCGCAGGCCGCCCTCGGGGACGTCACGTTCGTCGACCTCCCGAAAGCCGGTAAGGCCTTCGGCGCCGGCGAGGTCTTCGGCGCGGTCGAATCCGTCAAGGCGGCCTCCGACCTCTACAGCCCGGTGTCCTGCGAAGTCCTCGAGGCCAACGGCTCCCTGAACGACACGCCGGACCTCGTGAACCGCGAGCCGTACGGCGGCGCGTGGATGATCAAGGTGAAGGTGCGGAATCCGGGCGAGCTGGCCGGGCTGCTCGACGCCGCCGGCTACGCGGCGATCCTCTGAGCCGCCGCGAACCCTTGCCCTGCGAGGGATTTGGCCCACCATCCGGGGCGATGTCCTTCGCCGAAGTCCATGCCGCCCATCCCTGGGACGAGGTCCTCGCCTCGGTCCGGCGGAAGACGGAGGCCGACGTGCTCCGCGCGCTCACCCGCGCCGAGGCGGATGCGGCCGACCTCGAGGACTTCCAGGCGCTGATCTCGCCGGCGGCGGCCCCGCACCTGGAACGGATGGCCCGCCTGAGCCATGAGCGCACGGTCCGACGCTACGGTCGCACGATGCAACTCTTCGCGCCGGCCTACCTGTCCAACGAGTGCCAGAACGTCTGCACCTACTGCGGCTTCTCCGCCGGCAACAAGGTCCCGCGGCGCACGCTGAACCCCGCCGAGATCCTCCGCGAGGCCGGCGCCCTCAAGAAGCTGGGCTTCGACCACCTGCTGATCCTGACGGGCGAGTCGAACAAGGTGGAAGTCCCCTACTTCGTCCAGGCCCTCGACCTGCTCCGCCCGCACTTCTCGTCGCTCTCGCTCGAGGTGCAGCCGTTGGAGACCGCGGAGTACGCCGAGCTCCGCCGCCACGGCCTGAACGCGGTGCTCGTCTACCAGGAGACTTACCACCGCGAGACCTACCACCTCCACCACCCGAAGGGGCGGAAGTCGGACTTCGCCTACCGCCTCGACGCCCCGGACCGCGTCGGCGCCGCCGGCGTCCATAAGATCGGCCTCGGTGCGCTGTTCGGCCTCGAGGATTGGCGGGCGGAGTGCTTCTTCACCGCGCTCCACCTCCGCTGGCTCGAGCGCAAGCATTGGCGGAGCCGCTTCAGCGTGTCCTTCCCGCGCATCCGCCCGCACGAGGGCGAGCTGCAGCCGAAGGTCGAGATGACGGACCGCGACCTCGTCCAGGCCATCTGCGCCTTCCGCCTCCTCAGCGGGGAGGTCGAGCTCACGCTGAGCACGCGCGAGAGCCGCAAATTCCGCGACCATGCCTGCCGGGTCGGCGTTACGGCGATGAGCGCCGGCTCGCACACGAACCCGGGGGGCTACGCCGAAGGACGCGAAGCCTCGCTCGAGCAGTTCGCGATCGAGGACGACCGCTCCCCGGCGGAGATCGCCGCATTGCTGCGCGCCCAAGGGTATGAACCCGTCTGGAAGGACTGGGATCCTTCCTACGACCAACCGGTCGCCCTCGCCCCATGAGCCCGCTCCGCGTCTGGATCGACCAAACTCCCGGCGAAGGCGCTCGCCAGGTCGTCCTTTCGAAGGAAGAGAGCGCCCACCTCGTGCGCAGCCTGCGCGCCCGCCGCGGCGACGCGCTCGTGCTGCTCGACGGCCACGGCCTGCTCGCCGAGGCTAAGCTACTCACCGCCGACCCCGCGGGCGCCGTGGTGGAGGTCGTCCGCGTGCGCCAGGCGGAACCGCTCCGACCGGCGATCACGATCGCGCAAGGCATGCCCAAGGGCGGCACGATGGACGACCTGGTACGCACATGCTGCGAAGCCGGCGCCGCCGGGGTCATCCCGCTGGAGACCGCCCGGTGCGAAGTGAAGCTGGATGCGGAACGGGCGGCAGCCAAGCAGGCCCGCTGGACGCAGCAGGCCGCGGAGGCGTGCAAGCAATCCGGCAATCCCTGGCAGGCGACCATCGCGGCTCCGCGCAAGTTCGACGAATGGCTCGCGACGCTGCCCGCCGCGACGTCCGCGGAGCTACGGCTGACGGGCTCGCTGGAGGTCGATGCGGAGCCGGTCGGTCGCGTCGACTTCACCGGCGTCCAGGTCGTGACCTGGCTCATCGGTCCGGAAGGCGACCTCACGGCCGACGAACTCGCGGCCGCGCGTCGCGCCGGCTTCCGCCCCGTGGTGCTCGGCCCGACGGTCCTGCGCGCCGAGAACGCGGCCTTGGCGTGCCTGGCCGCGACGCATGCCCTGGTCGGTCGGGCCGGCGGTTAGACCTCTCCCTAGGCGCGGACCCGGGGAAACCAGGAGGGGATGAACCCCAAGGACGGACGCTTGCCGGTGCGGTTGCGCGCTCACGAATGGACCGCATGGAAAAACCACCCCTGCAGACCTTCGTCACCTGGCAGAAAGCCGTCCGCCTCGCCGCCCACCTTTACCGCCTAAGCTGGGCCGAGGAGCACCGCCCGCAAGGCGAGGACCTCCGCCGCGAGGCGATGCACCTGGCCTGTGCCATCGCCGTCGCCCAGGTGGCGACCCCGCCCGACCCGTCGGACTGGGAAATGCCGCTGGGCGGCTGCGCCGAACTCTACACCCGGCTGCACGTGGCGGAGCTCTCCGGCGCCCTGACCGAACGCGAGGCGCGCGGCTTGCTCGGGCAATGCGAGGAACTGGAACGTCACCTCCAAGGAGTCCGGCGAGCCCCGGCAAGACCAGCGGGGCCGGACGCCGCCACCGGCGCGTGGCCGGCGTCACGTCCGCGTCTCCGCGGCTGAGCGGCTAGAAAAGCCGGGCCAGGCAAGCCACCGCCAAAACGATCAGCACCCCGCCGTCGATCGACGCGCGGCGATACTCCGGATCCGCCCCGGACGAAGCCGGCTCCCAGCAAAGGGTGAGGACGCCGAACAGACAGGCGCCGTACAACCAGCGCTCGTCGGCGGACCCGAGCAGCAGGCAGGCCAGGCAACCGGCGGTGGCGAGCCAGGGGATGAAACGATCCCAGGAGGCTTCCAGGCCCACCTCGATGCGGCGATGGGCAAGGAGATTGGTGGCCGCGAGCAGGAAGACGGCGAGGAGGGCGGCGATGGACGGGTTCGGTAGCGGGCTGACCGCGAGGGACGCCAGCAACAGCGCGACCAAACCGATCCGGAGCGCCCGGACTTCGGTCAGCCAGCGCGCGCAGAAGATGACCACGAGTCCACCCGCCGCGTTCCGAAGGTTGATCGGAAGGCGGTCACGGGTCACCGGTAAGTCCGCCGGATCCGTCCAGGCCAACGCGAGGAAAAGCACCGCGGCGATCCCCGCCCCGATGGCCAGCAAGGTCCAGCCATGCCGGGCATGGAAACGGTGTCGCCACGTCTGGGTGGTGGCGGGGAACCAGGCGGCGTCGAGGGTGCGGTCCAGGACGTAGCCGCACCAGACCAGCCAGACCGTCGCCGCCGTCCCCCAGGTCCAGGCCGAGCCCGGGACCGCGAGCTCGCCGGCGAGCACCACGAAGGCGACTCCATCCAGCGATAGCATCGCCGGCCAGGCCCACCAGGGAGCACGCCCGGCGGGAAGCATCAGGAACGCCGACCCGGGGCGCGGGCGACGACCGCCTTCATCCGGCGCAGGATTTCGCGGAGCCGCTCCCGCGGGCAACCGAAGTTCAGGCGCACATGACCGGGCCCGCCGAAATCGGCGCCGTTGCTGAAGCCGACGCCACCCTTCTCGAACTCCGCGTGCGCGTCCTCGAACCCGAGGGCGGTGACGTCGAACCAGGCGAGGAAGCTCGACTGCGGCCGCTGCCGGAGGACGACGCCCGGCATGGACTTCAGTTCCTGCTCGATGAGGTCGAGGTTGCCGCGGAGGTAGTCGACGCACTCGAGGCGCCACGGTTCGCCGTGATCGAAGGCCG